>Ga0315274_10012379_pt1 | contig 12168 bp, 1 predicted proteins | sample YL17G02_20_MG_FD_203700 | JGI IMG/M metagenome (GOLD analysis project Ga0315274, IMG submission 203700) | Sediment microbial communities from Yellowstone Lake, YNP, Wyoming, USA - YL17G02_20 | ecosystem: Environmental > Aquatic > Freshwater > Lake > Sediment | place: USA: Wyoming | collected... | reverse complement strand
GGGACAACCCGGATGACACGCAGGGGATCGTGAGCAATGTCTCTGCGGTGAAGACGGCGTCGGTTGCGCAGTTCGACAGCGTCGAGTTGGGCCGGCACTGGAGGCAGATTGCGGCGGTGGGGGTGGAGAAGGGCCTCCCCTCCCTCGTTGATTTCGGCCGCACGATGCGGTTACTGGAGCTTGCCCAGGATCAGACCCTGACTGACACCGGCAAGGATGAGATCGCCCGCGGGATGGCGGAGATGGAGCGCAAGTACTCGGTGCGCCGGCCGCGGCCCGAGGATGACATGGCCAAGGCGGCCCACATTGGCGTGCTCGAGAACGGGTTTGCCGGCGAGGCCGCGAGCGCGCTCGATGCGCTCGGATGGACGCACCTCACCGTCCCGATCACCTTCGACCCGCTCCAGCTCGCGGAGGATCAGAAGGTGCTGCTGATCCCCTCTGGCGGGCTCTACGGGACCTCGGGGAGCGCCGATCTGAAGGAGCGGCTGCGCGCATTCGTGGAGGCCGGTGGCACGCTGATCGTGCTGGCGCAGATGCTGGGGGAAGACTTTCAGACCGTGCCTGTGCCGGCGGGCGAGGCGCTCAAGGCCTACGGGTGGTTCGAGGACCAGTCGTGCTGGACCGGCACCGTGCGCATTGCCGCTGCCCACCCGATCACAGCCGCCCTCGCGTCGGGCGGGCGCTCGATTGCGCTGGACGGGTACCTCGAGCAGTGGCCCTCGCAGGCCACCGTGCTGCTGCGCAAGACCAACGGCGGGATGCCGGCGCTTCTCGCCTACCCGCTCGGCTCGGGATGGGTCGCGGTCGGCACGATCTTCAGCGACTGGGCGCGCGGCAACGGCCGGAGCAGTGCCGAGGACGAGGGCCTCCTCGCGAGCCTCCTGCGCTGGGGGATCGACCCCTCGCGGCAGCGGCCGGTGTGTCACGCCGGAGCGCCGTGCACGGTCACCCTCCCGGTCACCGTGCGCAACCTCACCGAGTCCCCCGCCGACACCATCGTGTGGCAGGTGCTCGACGGACGGCAGCGGGGCGTCCTGAGGTGGTCGGAGAAACGCCCGCTCGCTGCCGGAGAGGTCGTAACCCAAAGCCTCAATATCAGCTCTCCATCGTTCGAGCCGGGTATCCTCACCCTTCTCTACAGCCTCGACGACAGCACCCGCACGATCGAGGTCAGGCCCTATTCCGGCGGAAACAAGCCCTGGGTCGTGCAGCCCGACGGCGCCGCAGGACAGTTCGTCGTTGAGAATTGGCCTGAAGAGGTGACGGCGGCGGCGCAGATCGGGATCGGGCTCGCCGTGGACTCGGAGTACGTCCTCGACGGCAGCTCGATCCCAGTTCACCTGTCGCTGCGCAACTTCGGCACGGAACCGTTTTCGGGCGCGGTCAGACTCTCCACGTGGGCGAAGTGGTTCCCCGACGTTCAGGTGGACGTGGCGCCAGACAGTCTCAGCACGTACGACATCTCCGTCGGACCCGTGCACCTGACCACCGGCCACGACGGGCTTCCCGGCGGCGGCTTCATCCGGGCCGAGGTCTACTCCACGACCGGCGACGGGCCGCTGGCGACGGCGGCGAAGAACCTCCTCTACGACCCGAAGCTGTTCAACATTTCGCTGCAGGCCAGCGACCCGACAGCCGGGCCTGGCGACGAGCTGCACTTCTTCGGCGCCATCACCAACCAGTCGATGGGCGAGGTCAACGCCCGCTACCGGATGACCTTCACGAACTACTACAGCACGACCGGCGTGCGCTGCTCGGAGACGAAGACCGAATGGCGCGATCTGCACTTGGGCCGCGATGAGAACTTCTCGCTGGACGAGCCGTACACGGTGCCGACTGGGTGCAACGGCATCATCGACGCCAGGCTGCACCTGTGTTACCCGGGCCACTGGTGCTGGGTGAACGGGAACGAGGCGAATGCCACCCACCGCAGCGTCCAGGTTGGGCTGCCGAACACGGTCGTTGAGATGGGCTTCGGAGAGTTCACAGTCGTCGATGGTCCGGCCTTCCGGCTGCCCGTGCGCGTGCGCAACATCGGCAAGCGGGCGGTGGAGCAGGGGCAGGTCCGTCTCTGGTTTGCGCTCTCCAAGGTCGAGGTCGAGAGCGCGCGCTTCGACCTCCCGCGCGGCGCGGAGACAACGATCACCATCGATCTTCCGCTACCGCCTCCAGACCCCTCCAGGCGCTACTACACCGTCCGAGCCACGTTTCGCGACCGCACGGTTCCCGACTGGAGCTTCCACACCAGCCATGACCTCTACTACGGCGGTGGCATTAAGGCGATCGAGGGCTTCCGCGCGATCCCGGGGAGCGAGGCTATCTCGGGCACGGTCCGCGTTGAGAACCGCTCGAGCACGACCCGCCACTTCGTCGTCAGCTTCGACCAGGCGGACCTGAGCTTCCACGAACGACGAGAGTTTGACATCGGCCCCTTCCAGAACGTTGCGGCGGCGCTCAGCGTTCCGCTGCCCTCACCGCAGACCTATGGCACGTGGCCGATGCAGGTGACGGCCACGGACGGGGCGCTCCTCAAGGCGCAAAACACCGTCGGTCTCACCCACTACCGGCCGTACGTGCAGATCGGGTCTCGCCCCAGCGCGCCTTCCTTCCGGGCGGGCGAGATCGTCACCGTGAGCGTCGAGCTGAACCCCGGGCAGCTCGCGCGACCCCTCGGCGGCACGCTGGAGCTGGTGTGCGACCAGTTGAAGCACTTGGAAAGCCGCAGCCTGACCCTGACCTCGCTGCAGACGGCAACCGATTCGCTCTCGATGCAGGTGCCGCCCGACTCGCGCGACGGCGCCTTCACGTACCGCGTCCGCTGGTCGGGGAGCGACGGGACCGTGGCCCAGAGCGGGGGATCCTTCATCGTGCCGCCTGCCCGGTTCGAGGTCCGCTCCCTGCAGCAGCAGGCGGTCACGGCTGGGGACACCCTCACATACGAGGTGCGCAACGTCGGGGGAACCACCGCCGGGACGTACGTGTTCGAGTGGCGACTCTGGGGGGAGCGGGGGTGGTTGGCGCAACAGAACCGGTCGCCTTCGGTTCCCTACGATCAAGTGCAGCAGCTGACGTTCTCGGTCCCGCCCGATATTGCGACTGGCTCGTACTGGTCGAGCCTCCAGTACGTCAGCGACGGCAAACTCGCCCGGCACAGCGAGAAGCTCGAGATCACCGGTGTGGAGTCCGGCCTCGACGTGGGCACCGGATCGCCGGTGTACGCCTACGGCCAGCCGATCGACGGGTGGGCCAAGGTCACGAACGGCGCACAGGCGTTTCCGAATGCGAGCTTCACGCTGAAGGTGCTGGCGCCGCGCCTGTGCGCCGCGAGAATTGTCCCGTGGGGCGTCTTCCAAGGGTCGGGCTCTCGCCAGGGTGCTGCTCCGATCGGGGGCGCAAGTCTGCCGTCACCGTTTAATCAGCCCTGCTTCGCCACCGCGGCGTCGCTACCCGCCGGCGTTTCCCCCATCGCCGCGGCTGCCGGCGACGTGAACGAGGATGGGACGGACGACGTGGTCGCCGTCTGGCGCGCGGTGGCTGGGCTGTGGCTGGGCATCTTCGCCGGCCCGAACCTTGCTCAGTACGCCTCGGTCCAACTGCAGGGCAGCGCCTCCGCTGCCGCTGTCGCCGTCGCGGATGCCGACGGCGACGGGCACCTCGAGATCCTGGAGGCCGACACCGGCAACGGGTCGTCTCTGGTCGTGCGCGCGTTCGACCGGGCCCTAAGGCCACGCTGGGAGGCCAGCACCGCAATCGCAATGGATCCCGAAGCCGCCTTCCCGGCGGGCGGGCCGGTGCTCGCGGACCTCGAGGGCGAAGGCAAGCTCAGCGTGCTCGTATCCTCCGGCCGCGACGTGCTGGCCCTCGACCCGGAGAGCGGGGCGATCCGGTGGCGGATGCTGGAGGCAAACCCGAGCCTCGATGGACGGCTCGTGACCGGGATCGCAGCCGCCGATTCCGACGGTGACGGACGGGGCGAGGTCGCGGTGGGGTTCCGCGTGCCGGGTGCACCGGCGAGCGGGGCGGTCGCCCTGCTGGACGGGGCCGGCACGGCCCTCTGGTCGCAGGCTACAACCCACCCCGTGGCGGGCAGCCCCGTGGTCATGCCCTCAGGTCGCATCGCGGTCGTCCAGACGCCCGACAGCTCCGCGACGTCGAGCATGCTCACGCTGCTCGATGCGGTGGCGGGTAACGTCGCCGCGCAGACCACCACGCCGTTCTGGAGTCGGTGGCCGCCTGCCTCGGCGGACACCAACGGTGACGGCGCCTTCGAGCTCGCGGTGGCCTCCGGTGACCCCGCGTGCGCGACCTGCGCGCCTCGGGCCGTCCTGCTGTTCAATGCCCAGGGGTCACTGCTGTGGTCGGGGTCGCTGGGCCAGCCGCCAATCGCGCCACCAGCCATGGTCGACATGGACGGCAATACCAGGCCAGACGTCATGACCGGCTACCTGACGTCGCTGCCCAACAACGGGCTGGCGTGTTTCCGGGGGTCGGACGGCGTCCAACTAGCCAATGGGACCGGCCCCGCTGGCTCCACCTCGCTCCCCCTGTACGTTCTGGATGTCAACGGGGACTGTCTGCCGGAGATCCTGTGCGGAAAGAATGTTCTGAGAGGCGCGTTTTGCGGCGGGCCTGGCAGGCTGGCGTTGGCACAGTCAGCGCAGGCCCAGGGCGAGGTCGTCTGGCGCTGGGAGGGGTCGTCCACCCTGGCGGCAGCGCAAGTGTGGGACGTGGCGCGGACTCTGTCGACCGGCGGGCGGACCGGGCTCTTCTACCTGGTTGGCGACCTCAAGAACTCACTCGGCCAGCTCATCGCGCATGACGAGTCCACGTTCTCGGTGCAGGGGGGCAACGTGTTGTTGAGCCTCGAGCCGTTCCCGCAGGCATGCCGGGCGGGCAGCGCGTTGCAGGCGACCGGCACGGTGCGCAACAACAACTCAGTGCCGCTGGCGTTCGATCTTGTGTTCCTCGTGGACAGTGGCGAGGTCGCAAGGCAACCACTGACGCTCGCGTCGAACGAGGCAAAGCAATACTCCAAGACGATCACGGCACCCGGTCCTGGTTCTCACACTTTGGAGATCAGGGTGACACGACAGTCGGGCACCTCCCAGAGCGTGCTCCAGCAGTTCCGGGTCCAGGAGCCGGCGGTCAAGGTGACGGTGTTGGGGCCTGCGAAGGTCGGGCAGGAAGAGTTCGAGCTGAACGCCGAGGTGGCGAACCTGACGCAACTCGCCCTCGAGCTCGACGTTGGCCTTGACATGCCGGAGCAGCCTCCAACCGAGCGTGAGCACGTGAAACTCGCCGGGGGAGACAAGACCACCCTGATCTTCCGCCGCCAGGTTTCCGCAGACACGACCTTCATCGCGCGCGTGTCGGGCGATGCCACGGTGGAGGAGCCGTTCGCGGCTGACTACGACGTGGAGCTGGAGCCGGCTTACATTGGACCCGCGGGGCTTCCGGTGGGAAGCGCGGTGCTGTACCTCGAGCTCGCGAACGCCGGCGGACACGCCTGGAAGGGCGAGCTGCTGTGGTCGTTGGCCGGGACGACGAACGCCTCCGGGAGCATCGCAGCCGAGGTCGGGCCCGCATCCGTGCAGAAGCTCGACGTCGCGGTGACGCTCGTGCCCGGGGCCTCGATCCTGCGGGTCGAGGCGGGCGGGGTGATGCGGGAGTTCCCCATTACGGCCTCGACAGGCGGCCACGGGTTGCTCACCCTCGCGGTGCCCGCGCAGGCAGTGGAAGGCGACGTTGCGATCTCCGTCCGGGTCGCGAACTCGCTCCCGACCGCCGGCAGCTTCGAGGTGGACCTCGAGGTCAGGGATGACTATTCCGGCGAACAGGTCACGACCGAGCACCTCGTCTGGAACCTGGACGGCGCCCAGGCCTTTGAGGACACCATCCCGCTGGACCTGGCCGCCGGTCCGTACCTGCTGATCCCGCGCCTCAACGGGGTATCTGTCGGTGAACCTCATCTCTTCGAGGTCGTCCCGCGGTACGCCGCGGAGCTGATGGCCACCGTTGAGGCCGCGCAAGGGGACGGCACGTTGCCGCTCGTCGTTACTTTGCGCAACGGCGGTGCACGCGACCTCAGCGGGACGCTGACGATTACCGGCCTGGGCGATCCGATCGTGACGCCGGACTTCAGCGCAGCAGTGGGAGGGACAACGCAGATCACGGTCCCGATCGAGCCTGATCTCCTTGCCGTTGGGGACGTACCGATCGACGTGACCTACGCTACAGGCAGCTGGCAGGCGCTTGCGAGTCAGCAGGTGGTCGTGCCGGTCCTGCCGGCAGCACCGGCCGTCGTTTCGGCACCGCAGTCCGTCGAGGCGAGCGCCGGAAGTGTCGCGCCGGTCGAGTTCGTGGTGGCCAACTCCGGCACCCAGACAGCCACCTTCGAGCTGTCGCTTTCCGTCAACGGCGGATCCCTGTTCTCGGGCCAGCAGGAGGGACGGCTGCGCGGGGGCCAGCAGGAAGCCGTACGGTTCGACGTGCCTCTCCCGGCAGACCTTCCTTCCAGTCGGCTTGAGGCGATCTACGCATTAATTCGTATCGACCCTGCCACGGACCAGGGGGAAACTGTCGGGACCGGGCGTTTCAGGTTCTCGGTGCAAGGCGCACCGGTGACCGTGACGGCACAGGTGGACCGCGACCACGTCGCGGCGGGTGGCACCGTTGTCCTCACCCTGACCCTGGAGGCCGGTCAACTGGTTTCGCCGCTGCCGCTGTTCGCGCAGGTCTCGTACCCGCCGTTCGGCGAGCGCCGAGACCTCGAGCTGGGGCCCGCCGAAACGCAGCTCCGGTTCGAAATCCCGATCGAGCAGCCGGGCGGCGAACTCGGTTACGGCATCTACTTCACATCGGGCCGCGCGCTTCACCTCGACGCGCTCACGATTCACCCCGCGGCCGGGCCCGTGGAGGTCTCCACCTCGCAGCGCGAGTACAGGCCTGGCGAGCAGGTTCAGCTTGCGATCACGCTCAACAAGCCCGGCGTGTTCGAGGGCTACGGCTTCGAGCAGGCCGTGTCGCTGTCGGCGTCGGGCAGCGCCGCGTTCCAGGTCCCCATGGGGTTGCCGCAGGGGCGCTACCCGATCCTCTGGACGTTCTACGGCAGCGGACCCGACGGGGGTGTCATCAACGGCGAGTTCCCGGTGAAGGTGCGGGGGCCGCTGGTCCGGATCACGCGCGTGCAGGCCACGAGGCCCGCGGACCTGTCCGGCCAGGAAGCCCTGGTGAACGCGGTCGTGACCACCGACACCCCCCTCTCCACGACGCTGAGGGCGTGGCTCGTCGGGCCGAGCGGGCAGGCCGCGTTCATGGGGGAGACGCCGCTCGAGCTGGAGGCCGGCGAGTTCCGTGAGGGGACACTGCGCCTCGACCTGAGCGACGCCGAGGCGGGCGCCCAGAGCTGCGTCGTGGGGGTGTACGGTCAGGACGGCACTCTGCTCGCCGACGCCGCCGCTCAGCTCGACCTCGAGGGCGCGCGGGTGCTCGGGGTGCGCACCGACAAGGCGTTCTACGCCGGCGCGGGTGACACGGTCACCGCTCTCGTGGACACGCAGGGCTCCGGATCCGGCACCCTGGCGCTCCGCGTGGACGGCAACGTGGCGATCGCCAGGTCGGTCTCGCTAGCCGGCGTGCAGCGAATCCCCGTGTTCGTGCCGGGGTCCAGTGCGGGGCGTCACGACCTCGAGGCGGTGCTGGAGGCGGCCGGCCGCTCATCGAGCGCGTTCACCTCGTTCTCGGTCGGCACGCTGCTGCCCGATCTTGCCGTGGACCTTGGCGGGGCTCAGATCGAGTCGGGAAGCGTCAGGGTCGTCGCCCGGGTGCGGAACATCGGCCGGAGCGACGCGCCTGCTACAGACCTCACCCTTTGGGACGGGGAGCCGGGCACGGGCACGCTGGTGAGCGAGCTTGCGGTCGGTTCGCTCGCGCCCGGGGCTGAGGCGTTCGTTCCGGCCGAAATCACGCTCACGGAAGGCCAACATCAGGTCACAGGGTGGGTGGACCGCAGCGGGCGCATCGAGGAGTTCGACAGGTCTAACAACGTCGCCCGTCTCGATCTCGTGATTGGGCCGGGCGCCCAACCTCCCCCTCCGCCCTCGGGCTACGCCGTGGAGGCCACATCCCGCTCCCACCGCATCGGCGACCCGGTGGTCATCCAGGGCCAGGCTCCTGACGGGACCTACTGCGCCGCTGTGCTTCCCAATGGCGTGTGGACAATCGGCGACCCCGCTCCGTCAGGAACCCTCTCGAGCGTGACGGTTATCGCTTCGGGCGGTATCATACCCCAAACACCGATCTGGGTCGCAAGCGCGCTCGGATCGTACGACATATTGCTGCTTTCGCAACCGTGCGGCGCCGGCGGGACGATCGTCGCCGCCTCCGACCCAGGCATCGTCTCCGGCTTCGACGTCACGGCTGACCCGATCCCGGTGATGTCGGAGGTGGGGTTGCTCCTGTTCATCGCCCTGGTTGCGATCCTCGGGGTCTGGCTGCTCTGGGTGCGGAGAGGGTGAGGGCTGCCGGTTTGGCGAGATCCTTCTGCCCCCCGCTGTCGGCGGGGGGCATCAGGATGACAAGCAAAGGGCGGGGACAAGCCCCGCCCCTGCTGTCATTCTGAGGCCCGCAGGGCCGAAGAATCCCATCGCGCTGCAGGCGTGGTGAGATCCTTCGGTCGTCCTGCCTCTGGCAAGACTCTCTCAGGATGACAGCCCGGTTTGGGGGCAAGCCCCGCCTACCCTTCTTGGCCGGGAGAACCCTCACCCCGGCCCTCTCCCAGGGGGAGAGGGAGAACGACGAAAGACACCGGCGCGGAGCACGCGCCTCACAGAAACAAGACAGGAATCAATGCGCGGCTGACCCTGTCAGGTCTGCTCGGCGGGCACCAGGACGGGACGGGCGCCGAGCGAGACCCGAAACGCGTAGAGCGTCAGGGCAAGGGCAAACGCCAGCAGCAACAGCGAGGTGCCGAAGTACCACCGCGAGGGGTCGAGGGGCAGCGGCGCGAAGTAGAGCAACCGTTGCATCTCGCAGAACGCGAACGCCGCGACCAGACCGAACCGCGCCAGCACGACCGCAAAGAGTATGGAGCCCACGCCGATAGAGATGGCATCGAGGAGTGGGTTCTCGCCCCACCTCGGCATGAGCGCAATAACCAGCGCGAGAAGCACCGCCGCCACCCACGTCCGGCGCACGATCAGCCTGAGGAGGAAGAGCAGCCCCAGCCCGATGAGCGACAGGCCAAGAGAGCCGGCCACGGTTTGCACCACGCCCGCAAGGAGTCCGCGGCTGCCTGCCAGAACGCCCAGGGACGAATACACGGTGGTCTGCCCGGAAAACGGTATCCAGGCCGGCAGGCCGTTGGCAAGGTGAATCGCAAACGTGGCGACGGCGCCGGCCACGGCTCCGATCAGCAGATCCCGGCCGACCCGTGGGTCGCGGTAGCGCCCCTCCACCACCCGCGCCCAGCCGATCAGCACGTCCGGCATGGTGCGCCGGACATACGGCTCGAAGGCCAGGTACAGCAGACCCGCGAACGCCGCGAAGAAAAGCGCCATGGAAAGCCCCTGGACAATTAACCCGACCTCATCCGAGAGGTCGAGCACGTGATGGGCCAAGAGCGCCCATGCGGCGAGCGTGACCGCGAAAAAAGCCACGCTCAGGACAACGGCACCACGCCGGTCGCCGCGGCCCCCGCGGAGATTGCGGCGGGCGAACACGATCGCGACGGCGAGGAGCACGGCAACCACCGCTGATATGACGAGGTCGCTGAACCTGAAGGCAGCGAGAACTCGCGAGCCAGGCATGCGGGTCGGTCGCGACCACGGGCCAAGGACCTCGAAGTACACCGGCTTGCCGCGGTAGGCCGCCGCGCTGACCCGGACGGGGATGTCCCGCGCCCACGGGAGAGCACCGGTCCACTCGCCGCGCGCGTCGAACGGCTGCGGCGGCAGCCACTGCGGCGACACCTCGGAGAACTCCTTGAAATCCAGCCCGGCCTCGGCGAACAGGGCCGGCCAGTCCGGTTGCGTGGCCGGGGCGGGCGACGCATCGAGCTGCGGCGGGACCGCCTCCAGCGCCTGCAGCCGTCCCCGGGCGTCGAGGGTCACCGTGGCCATCCCGCTGACCGTGGGTGGGGGGTCGTCCACCCGTGGCACGCCCGACGAGTCCAGCGTGGTCAGCGGGAGCGGACTCTGGCGGAAACGGAAGAGGAGCGGCGCGCCCCACGCGCCCATCTCGCGCCGCCACGAGGTGGACACCTTGTGATCGGCCAGGTACTTGATGGGGTCGTACCACCGCTGGAACCACGCGGCCGTGTCTGCTCTCTCCGTGTACCCCAACTTTGTCGCGAGCTCGCGCGCCCGATCCGCCAGGACCTCCGGCCCCTTCTCTGCCGGCGCAAGGCCCAGGTCGGCGGAGTACCGGGAGATGAGCACACAGCCAAGCATGAAGGCGAGCGCCGTCCCCAGCAGCGCCCACGCGACGCGGGGCTCGAGCGCACCCTCGCCGCCTGCCGCCGCCACCATTCCCGGGGACGGTGTCTCTCCCGCCGCGAGCGCAGCCGCGAGCGGGTCGCCACCGGGGAGCGCGGCCGCTAGCGCTCGCACGCTCGTTGGCCGCCGACCAGGGTCCTTCTCGAGGCAGCGGAGGATCGCGCGTTCGACCGCGACGTCCACATCCGCCTGCACCTTGGAGGGCGCCGTCGGAGACGTGCGTGTGTGCTTCTCCCTCAGCTCTGCGAGGTCGGCGGCGTCGAACGCACGCGTGCCCGTGCACGCCTCGTAGAGCACGAGGCCGAGCGCGAAGAGGTCGCTCTGCACGCTGTACGGCCGCCCCTCGAACAGCTCCGGAGCCATGTACACCAGCGTCCCCGCGAGCTCGCCGGGCGCCACCTCGCCCGCCGGACGCGCCACGCCGAAGTCGGTGATGCGCACCCGGCCGTGCCCGTCGAGCATCACGTTCGCGGGTTTGAGGTCGCGATGGAGCACGCCGCAATCATGGATCGCCGCGAGCCCCGCGCAGAGCTGCCGCGCAACATCCAGCGCCTTTCCGCCGGGAAGGCGGCCGATCCGCCGCAGCAGCGAGGCCAGGTCCTCCCCGTCCACGTACTCCATGGTCAGGAACTGGCGGCCGTCGCTCTCGCCGATGTCGTAGACGCGGCAGACGTTGGGGTGGGAGACCTGTCGGGCGGTCCTTACCTCGGCGCGGAAGCGCTCCAGGGCCGATGGGTCCCCGGCCAGGTCGGCCGGCAGGAACTTCAGGGCCACCACCTGCCCGAGCTTGAGGTCGTCCGCGCGGTAGACCTCGCCCATGCCACCCTTTCCCAGCAGGCCGACGATGCGGTAGCGCTCCGAAAGGATCTGGCCCGGAGCGAAACCGCCGAGCGGTACGCTTGCGGAAACATCGCTCGGCGCCGAGCTCTCGAGGGCGGTCTTCTCTTGGCCCGAAACGGACTGCTCAGCCCCGCACGCCGGGCAGAAGCGGGCGTCGGGGGCGACGATCCCCAGACATCGGATGCAGGTCGGCATTTGCCTGGGGTTGTATCTCAAAAGAGTTGCTTCGGCAAGACCCCACACAAGGGGGCGGGGGCAAGCCCCGCCGCTACCGTGGACGCGCGTGGCAGCCCGAGCACGCGCGGAGCGCGTGCCCCACAGAGCAAACGGCACACGGCTCGCGGCCGTTTGAACCCTTGGGGCACCTGGGGCATCTAATCGGGTGTGAAGGGAGGACCACCCATGAACCGAGTCAAGTTGTCCGGATTCCTGTTGATCGCTGTGGTGTTCTGCATCGCGGCCCTGGCCCTGGCTGCCGAGCCGCTCCGGGAGAACTTCGACCAGACGTACCCGCTGGCCGCCGGCGGCCGCATCGCGCTCTCGAACGTCAACGGCAGCGTGCAGGTCAGCGTGTGGGACCAGGCCACGGTGCGCGTGCAGGCGGTCAAGGAAGCCGACACGCGCGAGGACCTCGACAAGCTCCGCATCGAGGTCAGGGCCACGGCCGGCTCCGTGAACATCGAGACGCGCTACCCGGACTCGAGTGGCTCGGGGCACCGGCACCTGTCGGTGGAGTACACGCTCACGGTCCCCAAGGGCGCGGCCCTCGACAAGTTTGAGCTGGTCAACGGCAGCCTCACGGTGTCCGGCCTCGGCGGCGAGGTCAACGCCG
>Ga0315274_10012378_pt1 | contig 12169 bp, 14 predicted proteins | sample YL17G02_20_MG_FD_203700 | JGI IMG/M metagenome (GOLD analysis project Ga0315274, IMG submission 203700) | Sediment microbial communities from Yellowstone Lake, YNP, Wyoming, USA - YL17G02_20 | ecosystem: Environmental > Aquatic > Freshwater > Lake > Sediment | place: USA: Wyoming | collected... | reverse complement strand
TTTCAAAACAAGGCAAATTAATACCAAGAGGCCTGTCTATAAATGAAGGAATAGATATTGCAGTTTCAAGCTTGAACAGTGCTTCACAGGATATTTACACAGGTGGCATGGACCTGGTTATAATCACAAAAGATAAAATTGCTGAGTATGGAAAAGACATCAAGAATGCAATAGATTCCTCAAAAACAAAAGTTATCAGCAAAATCATGCATGAATATAAAAAATGAAAGAAGTATATCATAGCTCAAAAGAGCAGGGCATGATAAAGTTAATTCCTCAGGAGAGTACTCATGGAAAAAAATGGGTTTATGCCTGCAAAGACATGGTTATGGCTGCAGTTTTTCTCAATAGATATCTTGGAGATTTTTCCTGTTCAGTAGGCAGGGATAAAGAAACAGGCAAACCTTACATATGCGAAAGATTTGAAAATGCTTTTGATTTAAGGTATAACTCAAAAAAAGGGTCTATATATGTTCTGCCAGGGGATAAGTTTTTAGAAAATCTTACTTCGTGGGGAGAAGAATTAATCAGCCCAGAAGAGATAGTTCCCTCTAATGAAATAAAAGTGGAAAATGTCAAGGAATATCTTTTAGATCTTGAAAAAAACAAAAAACTTATTATAAAATATTTTCCTGAAAAAATAGCAGGCATTCCAGAAGATGATTCTGATCTGATAAGAAAAGCAATTAAATGGGATGCTTTAAACATAATAAAAGAATTTCATCCTCATCTTCTTCAAAGAATAGTGGATAAATTGAAATAATTGATAATATATTTTCTTTCTTTCAATTTATGACTTTGCTCGTCATGGCAAAGGGAGATAGGACATTAATGAATAATCTTCTTTAGGCGATAGGTTTAAATTTTGCTGATTCTTTAATAAAAAACATGGAAAAAATAGAAGTAATTACAAAATGCAAAAAGTGTGGAAATGAAGGTAAATTCTATGCAGAGTATAAAAAAGGCAATCCCAAGTCTCTTAAAAAAGTCATGGATAATATTAATAAGCTGTTTTCAAAGCTGACAAAGAAAGAAAAAGATAACTTTGGACTCGAAATGTTCTGCAAGTGCGGTGGCAAGTTAGCTCTGAAAAAATTGATTAAATAGCTCGAAGCAAGCCCATCAGCACTAGCTTTAAAGAGAAAGGCTTAAATCTTTGAGATTATTCTATATATTTATGAAAAAGTTTTCTTGGGAAGATACATATAAGAAAAAACCCCATTGGGCTACTGGAAAATCTTCTGTTATTGACAAATTTTTCCTTATAGCTGAAAAATTCAATCTTAAGGGAAAAGTTCTGGATATAGGTTGCGGAACAGGAGAAAAAACTTCCTTAATAGCAAAAAAATTTGATACAACTGGAATAGATATTTCAAAAACAGCTATAAAAAAAGCGAAAAAGAAATACAAAAATATTAGATTTAAGGCTGAAAATGCTGAGAAGTTAAGTTTCAAAAGCAACAGCTTTGATGCTGTATTTTCAAATGCTGTTTTGCAGTTTACTGACTTAAGAAAAAGTGCTAAAGAGATTTTTAGGATTTTAAAGCCAAATGGAATTGCCTGCTTGTCTATTATTGTTCAGACAATTTCAAGGAAAAAAACAGGAAAAGATATAACAAATAAAACTATTAGGGCTTATAGAAAACTACCCTTTAAATTTCTTGAAAAGGACATTTATAATACAATTGACAAAGAACCTTTTATTCATGAGCATAAAATAATAAATTTGATTCTGATAAAGCGAAGTAAGCGAAAAGGCTGATTCTATAACTATTTATATTGTAATTACATTTAATAATATAGTATAAGGGGGGATTAAAAAAAATGAAAAAACCCAATAAAACATTTGTAAATAAAGTGATAAAACAAGGCAATTCGCTTTGTGTAAGAATTCCTTTCAAAGTAGCCAGAGAACTTGATATTAAGGAAAATTCAGTGCTGTACATTGAAGTGGTAAATATGGAAAAGATAATGCCTTCGTATCCAAGTCTTTTAGAGGCATACCAGAAGATTCCTGCATTGAGAAAATATAACCTTAATGAGATAATGGGGTATGTTCTGGCAATGAATGTTGAAAAATCATCAGGAAAGGCCACAAACAAAAGCGAAGAATATCAGAAGTTCAAGAAAATTGTCATGAAGAACAAAAAGCAGATAAAAAGAAATCTGTTTGCGTCAGAAACATGGAAGAAAAATAAGAAGATGTTTGAAGATTTAAAGAAACAAAATAAGATGCTGAAGAATATAAAGAAGCATAAAGCCTGAGATGTGAGAGAAAGCTTTAAATTCATAAGGAATTTTTAGAGAATATGTCAGATGTTAAATTTATTCCGATAAATGAAGTTTTGAAATACGGCATTTCTAGATATAGCCCTTTTTATCTTCTTGCAAAAGAGTTAAACTTAAAGCTGTTAATGAGATACAAAGACAAATTCTTTTATGGCCCGCCTTATGATCTGGCTGAAATTCTCGACACATTAACAAAGAAATTCAAGATTAACACTCTTTTGGATTTGTTCAGCGGAACAGGAGCCCTGGGAATAGTAGCCCTGAAAAATAATGCTGACAAAGCTGTCTGCGTTGATGCTGAGGAAAAAGCAATGAAAACCAATCTCCAGGAATATAAGGAAAAAGCAAGCATAATCACGGGAGACATATTAAAAATGAAGTTCAATGATTTTTATGATCTTGTTATATTAGACCCTCCTGAAGAATTGTCTCTAAAAATGGCAGAGAAATTTCCTGAGCTTAAAACAGACCTAATAATCATGTGGTATGGCCCTAGACAAGAAAAAAGAGAACATGAAATAGAAAAATTTTGCAAAAATAAGTTCAAGGAAATATTAATCATTGAATTATACGGCCTGAAGACAATCTGCTGCTCAAACACAAAAAAAGGAAAAGAATATCTTGATTTCTTAAGAAAGAAATTCTTGTAGTTTAGTCAGCAATATCTCATTTTCTAATATCTTTTTTTAAAGACATTTTTGGGAGCTCAGCGTCATAAAAAGAAAGGTATATTAATACCAAAGACTATGTAAATATGCAGGTAAATACAGTGATTCAAGGAGGGGTAGGACAAGAAGTAAAATGACACCTGAAATAGAGCTTATTCCTTCAGAACTGAAGGCAATTGAAGAAAGAACATATTCAATGGGATTGGAGCAGAAAAGGAAAGTTCCAATAATTCTGGCAATAACTGATTTTCTTGAAAAATACGAGCAAGATTGGCTTAGGGAAAAAATAATCAGGGATAATCTTAAGAAAAAAGAAGAGATAGACAGGCATAAATATCTCCGTTCAAAGCAAGAAGGAAGGGATTTGGGAGAAGCAGCAGTAGAGGAATGGATACAAAAATACGAGCATCTGTGGAGAAAAGACCAGGAATCTTTTGAAAGAAACGGTTTTCTTGAAAGAAAAGTCACTATACAGAATTCTCTCGGCCTTCATTCAAGGCCGTCTGTAGCATTGGTTCAAATTGCATTGAAGTATGAATGCGATCTTTATATTCATAAAGACGAAATGATAAATTATCATTTCAAGATAAATGACAAGCCATATCTAAATGTTAATTCTAAGGTTTCTGATCTTCTTCAATTATGTGCTGCAAAAGGCGATGAATTAGAGTTTATTGCATATGGAAAGCAGGCAAAAGAAGCTTTGGATGAAATTGAGGATATTGTCAGCAAGAAGTTTGGGGAGGGAGAATGAGTAGCTGGGCAACTTATTCCGACGAGGAGGATGGAGATGGATGCGAATCTGCTAGTCGGGGTTTAGAAGAAAAAATATACAAAAATTTGAAAGATAATAATTATGAGGGGATTGACCCACTATTAGAAGAGAGGATAGAGAGCATTGGCCAGGTTGTTGGCGGATTGGTTGCTATAATAGGCTCAGTCTATGCTACTTATATTGTCCTCAATCCCGATGCTGGGGGGTTTAATCCGCGGACATTCGGAGATACATTCGAACTTATTGCATTCGCAACTGCATTGCCATGGATTCATGGATTGATTTTTACAGGGGCATTGGGGGCTTTTGCAGGAGGGCTTGCTGGGAAATTGTCTTATTTTTCTGCTAATTATTTATATAAAAAAATAAACAAAAGAATATTGAAAAGCTGATTGAAAAATGAAACTGAAAAACATTGCTGTATTGGGATTGGCAGGGTTGATAGGATTAGCATCGCCTGTTTTTGCTAAAGTAAATGATAAAACAGCAAAAACTGAAAAATTCTATAATGGCGGAGAATATAAGGAAGGTCAGCTTATTTATTTTAATGCGCAGCATGACGACTACATGGAGGTTTGGCGTGACTGGAACTCCCATCCTATGTGGTATATGTATTCCAAAGGATATTCCAAAGGATATTCCAAAGGTAAAAATAAAATCAGGCCAAAATTTAATTTTTCTAACATACCGGGACCTGAAAATACAGGGATAAGGATTAATTATTACATGCCAAAAAATACCCAGCTGGGAACATATGATGTCCTTGATTTGGACATTTCAGGATGTGATGGGATAAAATTTTCAGCCAAGGCAAGCGGGAAATTCAAGGTTGTGATGACAGAAGGACGCTCAGACAAATCAGATGCATATCTTGGTGAGGTTTATGAAATAACAATAGAGCCTGAATATAAATTGGTGGATTATGAAATTCCATTCAATAAACTGGAAAGGTCTAAGTTCCAGCACAGCGAAAAAGAGCTGAAGTCTGAAATTCACACATTTCTTGACGGTAGTTTATTTGATTTTAAACTTAATCTTGATAAAATCCATTCACCGGCATTTGAATTTGTGTATGATAATGATGAGATGAATTTTTTAGAAGTCAAAAATGTGTCTTTTTATAAAAATCACGATAAAAATAAAAATGTTGAAAAATGAAAATCCAAAAAAGATTTATTATAGCATTATTTTTTCTAGTATTATCTATTATCACCACAGGTTTTGCATCTGCTAATTACAGTATTCAGCCGATTGGAACTCCTGTGATTGTCCAACCAGCGACTCCTGCTCCTCTTTCAACAGTAGCCCAAATCAATCAGGCAATAACAATGAATGGTGCTGGCTGGACAGCTGGCAAAACATCTGTTTCTGGCCTAACTCCTGAACAAACAGAATCAAGGCTTGGAATAGATAAATCATTAATAACACAGCAAGAGATATCTGTAAGTAATAAGATTTATTCTATAATGGCTGCTTTGCCTCAGGCATTTGACTGGAGAAATAAAGACGGAAAAAATTTTATTACAAGCGTCAAAGACCAGGGAAATTGTGGAAGCTGCTGGGCATTTGCTGCTGTTGGAGCAATAGAGGCAGAATTAAATATAAATTCAAATTCAACTCTTAATTATGACCTCTCTGAACAGCAATTAGTTTCATGCTGCCCTAATTGCGGAGGCTGGGGAGGTTATAGTGATTGCTATGATGGTGGGGGATACAGTGAAAGAGCTTTTGGTTATGCAATCAATGCAGGATTAGTCAATGAAAACTGGTTTAGGTATGATGCCAGTAATAAGATATGCAATCTCTCTGATTATTGGCAAGGAAATGTCAAAAAAGGATTGAGCTGGCATTATATTGATAGGTGGTATAATATCAGTCTGAATAATCTGAAGAGCGCGATTATAAATGAAGGACCTGTTGTTGTATATTTTGATGTATATCAGGATTTTTCATGGTATAATTCTGGGATTTATAATCATGTGTGGGGCGTGCTACGAGGAAGCCATGCAATGCTTCTTATTGGTTATAATGATACTGGAAGATATTTAATTATTAAAAATAGCTGGGGAACTGAATGGGGAGAGAATGGTTATTTAAGATTATCTTATGATGCATTGCCTTTAATTTGGGGTGCAATGGTTATTAATAGCACAGACGGAGATGCTGATGGGGTTCAAGATAATATAGATAATTGCCCAACTATAAAAAATCCTGACCAAAAAGATTCTGATTCTGACAAAGTAGGAGATTTATGTGATAATTGTCCTGCTATCTATAATTCAAATCAAACTGATACTAATAAAAATGGTTGTGGTGATGCATGTGATGTTGGCCAATGCGCAAAACAAGAAATATGTAATGGCATAGATGATAATAAGGATGGATTAATTGACAATGGCCTTGCTAACTGTGCATGCACTCAAAAAAGAATTAATTTAACTGATTTTAATATTGTATCTGCTACAGCAGATGTTGATACAGATTGCCCTGGAAAGTTGTTTGACAATTATAATGTAGATGAAGAGGATATCTACATTGATCATTCTCAGTTCATACCTATTCATACCACTGCTGAAACATTTGTCACATCAGACCATTGGGTTGATCCCATATTCAGCCGAGGTGGATGTGTAGATGATGAAGGCAGCCATACAATATATAGATTAGCTAATGTTGGATATTATACTGTTGGGGCAAAGGCATCTTGCGGGCCATGGTTGGGCGGAGTCGCCTCCACTGAAGTGGATTATGAAAAAGATCAATATTTTATTATTAATGAAACAGCCTATATATCTTCTAATCCAGGGCCTTTGCCAGAAAAATTAAATCACATTGATGATAACTGTAATGGCCTTATTGATGACGGTTATCCAGACTTAGATAATGACAGCATACCAAATTTTTATGATAATTGTCTATATGTTTATAATCCTGACCAGAAAGATTCTGATCGCATAGGAACAAATCTTGGATTTGAAAAGGGCAGTGATGAAGGATGGACAATTAATTCATATACAGACACTTCTGATTATTACAGCTATCATGATATTGTAAGCAATGAAAGTTATTGGGGAAATTATTCAGCAAGGATAAAGCAGAAAATTTGGGGTTATGAGCATTTAAAGCAGACATTGCATGATTTGAAAAACACAACATCAATCAGGTGGGCATTAAAAGGTATTGGAACTATAAATGGGGTGAATGATGCAAATTCAGGGGCATACATAAGATTTGCCGGAAACAACGGCTTTGTTGAATGCTGGAGATTTAATTCTGCATATGGAAGCACAAGAGATTGTGATTTAATACATAATGTTTCTCAAGATTGGGATGGAAGATGGCATGAATACACATTTAATGCCGGTGAAAATTTCTTGGTAAATAATAAAACAGATGTGGAAATAGACACATGGTTCCAGAATATGAATGGAGAGTATACTTATTATTTTGATATGGAAGAAAAAGGAGATGGCATAGGAGATGCCTGTGATCCTGACATTGACAATGATGGGGTATTAAATGAAAATGATATGTGCCCGTATGTTATTGGTCCAGCATCAAATAATGGGTGCAAAATTTGCCCTAATGGCAATTGCACTAATACCACAGTGCTAGAGGACTTTGAGAATATTTCAGACTGGGATAAAGACTGGGGCCATCTTCGCAATTTTTATAAATCAAATGATTCTGCAGTTGGAAATTATTCAATGACAATGAGTTCATACTCTATATACGGCTGCTGGACCGGCAAAGTCAGAAAATCTTTCAGCCAGCCAGTAAATCTGAATGGCTTTTCAACCCTTTCATTTTATGCAAAAAAAGGAAATTCAACCTACGGAAATTATAGCCCATCAATTGCAATTACTTTGTTTGATAGCAAGGGAAATTCATATATATACGGTGATTATGCCAAATGTGGCGGGGTAACTATAAGCAATAGCTCATGGCAGAATTATAATTTCAGATTGCCAACAAATCTGATAAATATTGTGGGTATAAATATTGACCTTTATTCTGATGGATCAGGCTCAACTTCTCCTGCTGATTTGTTGATTGATCAGCTTAGGATAAATCAAAATTTCCAGCCCACCTTAAGTCATATAGGAAATAAATGCACGAATATAACACAACCACTATTATTTGCAATATATGCAACAGACCCTGACAATGACATTTTAACTTATTTTGCCACAAATCTGCCTATCAATTCAATATTTAATCCTGCAGCAAGAACATTCAGCTGGACTCCTGCAAGAAATCAGAATGGCAGTTATCCGATAATATTTACTGTAAGCGATGGAATGTTTTTAAGTTTTGAAACAATAACAGTCAATGTAAGTACAGCCCAAATTCTCTGTTCATCAAACTCAGATTGCGGAACAAATGGATTTATAGGAGATGCTTTTTGCAGTGATGGAAATGTCTTGCAAAATTACAGAACCTATAGCTGTTTGAATTCAGGAACAATAAATTCATCATGCACATATTCTGACTCCAACCATACAAAGCAAAATTGCCTTTATGGATGCTCAAATGCAACTTGCTTGGCTCAGACATGCACTGCATCATGGCAATGCAAAAATTCAACAGCAAAATATTATCAGAATACTGATTGCAGTTTCAATCAAGAAACTAACTGTCCTTATGGGTGCTCAAATGGGCAATGTGCAGTTCAAACATGCAATTCACATAGCTCTTTCAGCTGCTCTGACAATGATGTTTATTGGTTTAATTCATGCAATGCAAAAGAAGAAAAGAAAGAAGAGTGCGGAGATAGCGGCTATTCAGGAAATAATTACTGCTATAACAATAGTGTCTATAGAGATTATGCAACAAAAGCATGCAGCACAAATGCATGCACCTCTTCTACTGAAAAAATAAAACAGCAGGATTGCCAATATGGCTGCTCAAACGGGCAATGCTTGCAAGCTCCAAGCTGTACAGACGAATGTATTATTGGAAAACAATGCAGTGGAAATGGTTATCAGGTTTGCGGAAATTATGATGCTGATTCATGTTTGGAGTGGTCGCCTGTTAACACATGTGCAAGCAACCAGCTTTGCCAAAATGGAAATTGCATAAACCAAACTATTGCATGCTCATCAAACTCAAATTGCGGAACAAATGGATTTACAGGAAATTCTTTCTGCAGTGATGGAAATGTCTTGCAAAATTATAGAGTTTACAGCTGTTTGAATCCAGGAACAATAAATTCATCATGCACTTATTCAGATGTTAATCAAACAAAGCAAACCTGCCAGAACGGATGTTCAAATGGAAATTGCATAACATGTGTTTTTCAGGACCATAAAGGATGCTATAATAATGATGTATACTGGTTTGACTCATGCGGAAGTATGGGTAATATAGCACAGATTTGCGAAAAGACTCCTGTTCCAGGTACAACTTTTTGCAGCGGCAATTCTGTATATATGTTCTATATACTCAGGGGATGCGCTGATGGATCTTGCGTGGAATTCAACGGATATGATACTGTAAAAAAAGAAGACTGCAGCAATGGCTGTGAAAATGGAGCATGCAAACCTCTTGCACTAAAACCTGCTGGAGAATGTAACATTCCAGGAGGGTGTGTTAAAAAGCAGCATGAGGGCCCTGCGAATTCTGCTTCATGCAGTGATGGAATCGATAATGATGGCAATAACTTGATTGATGATGCTGACCCAGGATGTCAATAAAATGGAAATCAAAGAAAAAATAAAGAAGAATCTAAAAAAAGTAAAAGTGGCTGGATTAGCATTAGCAGCATTAACTTCATCAGTATTGACAATGCCAGCAAAAGCTGAAACAAGCTTTTATTCTTTTTACAGATTTTCGCAGCCACAACTTAATCAAGATTTTCTCAATAATCTTGGTGATGACTATATCAATAATATAAAAGACTGGAATTTAAGGCCTGCCCAAGTGCCAATACCGCATGCAACATCTTTGAATTCATTTGGAATAGGAACTGATGTAGGATTAGAAAAAATACTGGAGAATATTAATTTTTTAGAATCATGTAGGGAAAATCTGTATTTTACTGCAAACTTCGGTATCTGTAATTTTGGCTCGATTTATGATCAACTTTACATTTTTACAGATCCAGATTATGGAGATTACTGCGACAGATTAATCAGAGAGGAAAAAAATGAGTTATTAAAATATTCATGCGGAATAAAGTTTAAAAAAAATCTTTCAGATAAATTCAGGCTTGATGCTTCAGTTCTTGCTGATCTTTATAATCTCAATGGAAGCGCAAATCTGACAAGAACAAGAGGGACTTTAAGCAATCCTACTTCTTATACGCAATGGCGAAATGCCAATTACAACGGCAGCAGTTTTGGCTTGTCAGCAGGGCTTGATTTAAGCATGATGCTAAACAGGCATTTTTCTGTTGGTTTAGGAATAGGATATAACAGCGCAAATATAAACACAAAAGGAGATGAAATCAGAACATCAACTTCCTCGCCAAATCCAATTAAAAAAGATTATGATCCTGAATTTAATCTGAATAGCATTAATGCAGACCTCGTTGCATCTTACAGATTTTGAAAAATGAAAACAGACAAAATTTATTTCCACTGCAGGAACAATGAAGTTGATAGCAAGCTAGTCAAGGCAATAGAAATAGTGCAGACCAGGGATATGTTTATTCTCCCATCTGATGCAGAAAAGGGATGTATGAAAAAAGATGGCAAAATAATAATCTACCCATATAATCCAGGAGAGCAGCTTTTTACTATTGAGTATATAGATTTAGAGGAATACAGAGAGTGTCTTGAATACAGCAAATTCAAACTAAATGGATTTTCCTATGAAGTTTTGCGCAATAATCCCTTCGAAGTTTATGAAAAAATTATCAGGAAAGGATTATATGGGGAAGTTATGAAAGAAGAAAAGAAAAAAGAGATAACAATTGATGATTGTATTTGGATAGCAACTTCTAAAAGATGAATAAAATGAAAGAGAAAAAACTTGAATCTTTAATAGATTTAGAGCACATTAAAGCAGAGCCAGAAAGCAAGTATAGCTCTGATGTTATAATTACCTTTGATAAAAATACAAATGAGCAATTACTTTTAAAAGAATTAGGAAAATATAAGATTCATACTAAAAAATTAAGCATTGGCAAATACCTATTAAGCCCAAGTGATGGGGAAAGCAATGATATTCTGAGACATTATGTATGGAGATATTTTGAAAAGAAAATAGTAGCAGAAAAGATAAGAAGATAATCCGAGATTATTTTGATAGTCTTGTTGTAAACTCTCTTTTATTGTTTTTAATTATTTTTTCAAGAGAGATTATGACTCTTTTTTTCTCTTTTTTGTCAGATTTTTCCACTTGCTTGTATTTTTCAAGCATTTCTCCAATCTCATCCAAACCCAAAAGTATGTTTGTGCTGACTTTAAAGCTTGTTCTTGGATGTTTGAGATATCCATGGCCTTCATTTTCTACATAACAATACCGAGCATACCACAAACGTGGCATGTTTTTTCTTTCCTTGCCTTTTGAATCAAGGTATGTATTTCCGAATACATCTACCATAAGCCCAGAAAAAGAAAGTCCTATATAAAGCTGCCGCTTTGCTTTTTTCTTATTCTTATAATATCTTAAATGCTGTAATCCTGACAATCTGATAATTTTTCATTTAGATTTTTTGCTAATTCTTTTTGAGGTTTATGCAAGGCATCTTCATAAGCCCAGCAAAGGGCTGTGCATGCTGAATCAAATCCGCCTTCAGAGATTTTATGATCTTTTGTAAATACATGATGGCCTGCAAGAGCAGATGCAAATCCATAATTCATGCAGCTTGCGCCTTTTAATGGCTTATCCAATTCCACCCCTATATAACAGGATGTTGCTTCAACTATCCTGCCCTCAAGAAGAATGTTCTGGTATTTGGTTTTTATCGGAATATGGTTTTTTCTTATGTTTTCTTCTATTCTATCAATTCTCTTTATTTTTCTTTCTAATTCTTTAATTTTTCCATAGGCATAGCTGAATATTTCTTTTTCTCCTTTCTTGGCTATACTGCTCGGCACTGTTTCATCCAGGCAGCAAGTGCCCTTATTTTTCGAAGACCTGCTGTAATGAAATACTATATTTCCTGAATCTTCATCAAACTTGAGATTTCTTTTTAATTCAAGGCAAAGAGGGGGGTCAGCGCCCCCTGTCTTTTTTGTTTTTTTATATGCATTTATCATTTTCACATTTTTATCACCCCCGCTATTCTAAGATTATTCCTATTTATAATATTTTTTGACAAAAATATTCCTATAAGAATATTAGAAAATCTCCTGTATTTCTCTCAAAACCTTTATATATTTCAAAGTTTTGGCAATAATATAGAAGAGGTATGTTAAAATATTATTAATAAAATGCATAAAGGAGATAGGGGCGAATAAAAATGGATCCAACACTTCTTGCAGGATTA
>Ga0315274_10012375_pt1 | contig 12170 bp, 23 predicted proteins | sample YL17G02_20_MG_FD_203700 | JGI IMG/M metagenome (GOLD analysis project Ga0315274, IMG submission 203700) | Sediment microbial communities from Yellowstone Lake, YNP, Wyoming, USA - YL17G02_20 | ecosystem: Environmental > Aquatic > Freshwater > Lake > Sediment | place: USA: Wyoming | collected... | reverse complement strand
CCAGGTGATCGGCGACAATGCTTTCAGCGATAGATATACAGTAGGTTTCGTGGAATGAATTGGTTACGTTGGCGTGGCACCGAGCTACCTCCTCCAGGTATTCGTCATGCTTCTTAAACGATTTGACTACCGCGTAGGGTTTTTCCGCAAATGGGTTAACATTTTTGGAGTCCCCACCCGTGATAACCACCTGGAAGTCGTACTTCTCCCGATACAAACGATCAAACAACTTAAAGGTGGTCTCAAAATCTTTGTACCCGTCTAGGCGGTGGTTATAAATGAAGGAATACTTTTTGTATCGTTCAACCTTGGGTGGGTGGGTACAATATCCGCCCAATTCAACGTGGCTCCGTTCCTCGATTTGTTGGACTTTCTTGGGGCGCAACCAATCCCTCGCCTCCTCCATCAACATATCGTAACAATATTGGGTGTGGAAGTAATTAAGGTTGACTAAACTTGACCCCGCTAATTGTTGCCAGAGGATATTCTCCGCATACCTATAAACCGTGGGGTTGAGTGATCGGTGGATAATGTAATGGTGAAAGTTGAGTACCTTGGTTTGCCTGTCCTCCTCAAATCCCCCGAATATGCGAGGTAGGTGGTGACCCTGCTCAACGATATTATTCCAAATAATGTCGATGGGTAAGTCCTTGAGTATCTTTTGGAAGATTTTATACGGGTAACTGACAACCTGGTGGGTTTTCCCCCTAATCATGGGAACGTAAAGCAATTCCACCTTGGGGTCGAGGTCGTTCACAAAATCCCGATCCTTGTCCATCATCAGGAAAAAGTTATACCGATCGGTTTGGTCGAGAATGGCGTGGGTAAGTTTTTTGATTATGATGTAATTACTGTCGGCGTTAACATTATCTACCGACAACATGGGGTAGATCAGGATATTTAACCTTTGATCTTGCATACAATATCCCGCTCGGCAACGATGGCGTCGATCATTTCCTTGACCGAGTCGTAGGTGGGTCGTTTCATTTTAAGCATAACCAACACCTCGTCCGCCTCGATCGCCATATCTTTGGCAATCTCCTCGTCATCCGTATAATCGTTCTTGAAATTGGATAGTTGACCGATGGTGATTTGTTTACCCAGGTCTATCTTGTACAAATCTAGGTCAAACTCTGGAAATTGGCTGACCAACTCGGTTAAAGCAACTTCGTCGTAATACCCCGCCCGATCGTTGTCAGATAAGGCGTACTCAATTTTCTTTTCTTCGTTCTCCGCCTTGACCACCGATACCCAGGCTTCCTTCATGCCTAAATCCCGATAGGCTCGGAGGCGCATATTCCCACCGAGAACCGTACCGTCCTCGGTAACTATCAGAGGTTTATATTGTCCCAGGCGTTTGATCTGTTTTTTGAGGCGGTCGTAATCCTCCTCCATAATCGCCCTGGGGTTTTTATCCCAAAGTTTCAGGTCGTCTAGTGATCGGTATTCATCGGGCATTAGTCCCAAGCTCCACCTATGTTGCTGGCATATAGCCAATCATTGATGGGAACTATCCCGACATCCTTCCGGTGACAATGAGGACAAGTACCCATATGGACAGTTATACCATTAAGTTTACTTGTGTCATAGTCGGGAAATAGGAACTTACCGCACTCGTGGCACAACCCGTCGCTATCACGATAGGGCGTCCTGATCGCCGTGAGCAACCCCCTTTGGTAACCCTCGGCAATTAGTTGCTCAATCTTGGCTTCCGCCTCGACCTCGGACACCTCCTTGTGGGATATGTTGTAAATCAGACGTTGGAGGCTATTCATGTTTGAGTTTAGAGATAGCATCATGGTTGATAATATTCGCTAATTCCTTGATATTATCATACTTCTTTTGCCAGTATTCCAACTCATCCAAGGCTCGGGTAAGCACCTGCGCCAACATATCCTTGTCGGACAAAACCCGTTCGGTTGAAAAGTAACCCCTCACCGGGACTTTGTTGATCTCAACCCGTACATTATGAAACGCTTGGGTGGTTTGGGATAAGATCGTTACTTTAACCTTCATTATTAGGGTACGAGCCTGATGTATTCGCCAATTATGAGCTGCTTCGTCGTCCGCCCAATTAAAGTAATCATGTAAGGGGTGGACAGGGTCAGAAGCGTCGTTGACCACAACCTCTGGTCTTAAAACGCCATCACGTTGCTCGATAGCCTTGAGAATGTTTATTACACTATTTTCCATTAAAATCACCTCCCTTCTTAATTTGATTATATCGAGTATCCAGGCAAGGTATAGCCTTGCCCCGCCTGACATTACCGTTACCGAACAAGCCCCTCCTCTACTGCCGTACCTGGCCGTACCTTTCCACAACCATCACAATATTGCCAGTCCGTTCCCCAACTGCCTCGCCTCGACCAGTCCGTCCCGACCAATCCGTGTCTTTCGGTGCCGAACCACAACTGCCTCGCCAAGCCTTGCCTGTCCGTAACTCTCCCCAATACTCCTCACCAACCTTGCCTTGCCCATACTGCCCTGCCATAACGTAAATTGCCTCGCCCCACGCAATCTCATACCACCGGGCGTTACCATTCCTCAACTGCCCCTCCACAACTACGCCTTAACTGTCCAAACCCTCATTAGACTTACCCCGACTGCCATGCCCCGCCTCGCAGAACCTACCCGATACCCGCCTATCCGGAACTGCCATGCCGTTCCCCTCTTAGCCGTGACTACCATGCCTTAACTGCCTCGCCACGCCCGAACGCACCAGATACGACCAGGCACATCCGTAACGCGCCAATGCGACCGCGCCTCTCCTTTACTGCCCGTACGTACCATGCCATTACCCAACATTCCGATTGCCGCCAAACCTAAACAGACCTTTACTGCCAAGCCAACCCAACCTATACGGTCCTGTCCATATACCAACTTACCTTTCCGTAACTGCCTCACCTAACCATGACATTCGTTTTCCAAACCATTACTGCCGTGCCGCCCTCACCGAATAAAGACGATCCCATCCTCTACTGCCCGACCAGGCGTTACCTCACCTCGCACCTCCGCACCTTAACAATCCGAACCCAGACTTAACAGCCCGACCGCACCACCCATCACCGAACCGCAACCCGCCGTTCCTCGACCATCGGTCCTTGCCACTACTGCCGAACCTCGCCCCAACGTGCAATTCCATATAGTTCCACTTCTCAACCCAACCCGCCGTATATTGCCTCTACTGCCAAAACATCCCGTAACGTGCAAATCCTCTCCTTTCAACAACATTACAATCCCAACCTTTACTGCCCCACCTGGCAACACGTTTCCGCACCTCTCCTGGACTATCCGAACCATTACTGCCGCACCTCCGTTGCCGTACTCATCCCCGCCCGTCCGAACCGTAACTGCCAATCCCCATCCCGACGATCCCCACACAAACGCACCGGTCCTCGTCAAGCCATAACTGCCAGAACGCACCTCGCCAAAGTTCACCCCTCCTCGCGGTTACATTCCAACCATAACTGCCATGTTAAGGTGCGTGGGAGGGGGCAGTCCTCCGACACATTAGCCTTGGACTACTTCAAAGCAGCCCCAATCGCCGTTCCTTTCCGGCCTCCATTCGCCTAATCCTTGAGAAAACCCTGCGGTTTGTATCAAGTTGACGACCTGTTCCGCCGAGAACATATCTGCGTTGAACCTGATTAGTAATTTCATGGTCCAATTTTTGACCATGCCTCGGTAACGCAAATCAGCACCCCCTCGGGCTACCCTAACCATGTGTTCCATCATTAGGATATTGGGATTTTCCTTGTCGATCGCATAAACATTCTCTCCTTGAGAGCCACTTGCTGTTTCCAGCTTCTTACTGGGTTTGATGGGTTTGCCATCAACCAAGACGGGAACCAAGCCATCTTCGTCACCAACGACGAAAATGTTGCCTCGGATAACCGTCATTTGTAAGCCGTCTATCGACCGAGCCGCCCCAACTATCGCCTGTTTAATTGCTAAAGCGGGGAAGGATACGTAACCATCTTTAGTGTAATAAAAGGAGTTGTGGTATTCCACCTCTGGTTCCCTGACGGGTCTCCCCGCCTTTACCTTCTTTTGCTGTTTATCCCTGATTTGGGCTTTCGCCTTTTCCGACCATTTGTGGAACATTAGCGGGGTCGAGGATTTAACCTCGATCTCGACTGTTTTGATATTCGGTGCAGGGATTTGTATAATATCTGCCATATATTGTTTCACCCCCCTTCCGTAGTTCGGTGCTTAATAATCCGAACATCACTAGGAGGCGCACCATGGCGTTTGGAACCGTTATTTTCCGTGAATTGTGTATAGTCGTACGGGTGATCGGGGCAATATGATCGTTCGTCGTAGTATCCCTGTGGAATCATGGGTTTACCGCACTCGGGGCAATAGTTAGCTAATCCCAATCTTCCTAATAACTTCCTGATGTATAAGTGCATATGTTCCTTGGTTGTGTGTATCATATAAGTACCACCAAGGAAGGCAACATGGGGTTACTCGCTGTATCGTTCCCAATACGGACGAGCCTTTTCAAACGCCTCTTGATCGGTTACCACCCTTCCCTCGCGTTTCCTTTTCTCCTGGGCAAGGAGGGTGCGGATAAAATCCTTGATAGCATTTACCGAGGCAACGGGGGGAAGGTAATCGTTCTTATCCCTCCACTTATTCCCGAATAGCTTGTCAAACCTTTTCTCCCAGGCGGGTATTTTACGTTCCATTGGCGATCTCCAAAAGTATATTTGCGTGGCAGGGTTGATTAAGTGGACACCAACAGGCGAGGTTCTTGCCCCGTAATGCCAACCAGACCGTTTGCTTGAAGTTTTCATCCATATTATATGAGAAAAGATCGACCGCGTGCGCCCGACCGTACTCCTGCCAATCATAGGGATTTCCCCAGGGGCTAGGACGACCGACATATATGGTATTAGGAGGCATTTTCCACCCTTTTGTGCGTTTCCTTTGCACCCTGATCGGTCCCTGGGTTAGTTCGGCTAAAGACATAAACTTGCGGGGTATCCCCATAAATGCGCCACATTCACAAAATTGTAATCCCAGTAATCGTTTATGTTTATGCCTCATTTCCCTCCTAATACTCGGGCAATAAAGGCTTGCACCTTCGCCCATCCCGTTAGTTCGGTGATTGCCTCCCATTGGACATCATCTAATAACTTTTGCTCGAGTGGATCGTTTGAGGTCGTTCCAGGCGGGGCGTTCACCCCCTCTACAAACGGATAACCGCCAATCCAGGTTATTTTAGGTTTTTCTTCCTCGGTCATTTTATCCTCCCCCTATTGCGTAATCTGTTTCTGGTATCGCAACCCATAGGTACAACCGCCTCATTCTGTTATTTAATGCAACACTCCCCATCACCCGCTTATGGTGGTATTCGTAAAAGTGTTTCGCCATCCTAAGAAGTTCGGTAGCGTGACCCTTTCCTTCCTCCTTGCTTTCAATGTTATACAAGGTCGCCCAATCATTCCCTACCGCGAAGTACGCCTCGCACGATTTGTGTTTCCAATGTTCAAGTTCCATCCCCAAGATGTTTTCTTTTGTTGGTTCCATAGGTTCACCATGGTGAGGGGCTAGGCTTCAAGCCCCCCACTATCGAGAACCTCGAGGTTCCCTATCTAAATAATGTCCATCCGTGGACATTCCCATCAACTATTTGTGAAATAGTTGAGGCATTTACAATCCCATCGGCGGCACAACCATTTTTGGTCTGTACCCCAAAGGTAATATCCATTGTACCTAACCCGCAAATCTGGTGGGAACCCGTAGCTGGTTGATCGGATAAGGCATATTGCCAATCATCCGAGCTGACCTGTTTCCAATACAGGTTCACCTTATCGCCTGACTTGGGATAATACTTGACCAGAGCACAATCCCCGTTTCGATAAACGTGCGGATTCACGGCTGGTTCGGGGGTGGAGTCAGTACATACTGGTGTTCCACAATTTGATGTACACCCCTCCGGTGCGCTTTGAGTAGTTGCCCTGGGAGCCTCTGTAGGATTTGGAGTGGGCGTGGTTTCCGGGGTTGGAGTAGGTTTAGGAGGGCAATTACAATCCCAAACCTTCTCGTCTTTCTTACATTTTCCCTCGGTCGGGCAAACCCATTCACAACCATATTCCTTTTCACAATATTGTTTCTCCTTATGACAAGAGGTTTCCTCTCGGGACACCAGGGTTTCCTCGTTATCGATATTTTGACATTCACCGCAAGTCCAGGTAGGGCAAACTGGTGCAGGTGTAGGAGTAGGCGTGGGTGTTGGTGTAGGAGTGGGTGTAGGAGTAGGCTCTAATTGGCATTTACCATTGTTAGAGGCCACCCCCTTGTCCATACAAACTAAACCAATACAACATAATTTGTCGCTTTTATTGACATCGCATTCGGCGTTTTGTACCTTGCAAGCTGGTTCGGGCTTGGCTTGGACAGGTCTAACCACAAAATACCACAATGCTAGAACGCCAATAATTAAGAACAAAACCATCCAAAATCGGAACCACCACTTATCTTGTTGTTGTTCAACTACCGTCGCTTCCCTTATCTCAAACTCGGCTCTTTTAGCTTTGTTTTCCTTTTTTATTTTTGGCATTTTTCTCACCTCCCTCCCCCTCGTCAATCGTTTCTTTTACAAATTGGAGGACGCGCATGAGATCATCAATATAAATGTTGGCTAGGGATAGGGTGTCGATGGGGGGTTTACCCTTGAACCGTTCCACATAATATTGAAAAAGATGGATCAGGAAATCATCCTTCTCGGCTAGGCGTTTGGCGAGTAATCGCATGGTGTCATTTTTCATCGAGTACCTCGACGTTTGTGGCTCTGAGGGTGTAGGTTCGTTCAACGGTGCCGTCCTGGTGGTCGGCGTCCTCACGTTTAACAACATCACCCGTTACCATCACTTTAACATCATACTTCGGCCATTCCAAATCGTCGGGTATCTCAACCTTGGCTTGACTAATTTTTAGTGATCGCCCGGAAACTGGGTTACCCATATATCCTCCTTACAAATTCATATTTTTTAACCGCGTATTTATCCCAAAGGTGTTTAACCCACCGACGATAATCATAACCAGGAACCCGACAATCACAACACATCCGCTGTCTCCTAAACATTGGCACAAAATCGTTGTAACATTTGTTACATTTCATTTGTAATCCTGATCCTGAACACGAAACCCAAAGAAGTCGTCGAAGGCTTGTTTGGTTCCGCACCTTGGACAAATCAGGGTTTTGTTATCCCGCCTACTTAAAGCGGGGTAGCCTGTATATCCCTGGTGGCAGAGGGGGCATTGAACTGGTTTATCACCCCGTCTTCGAGGTCGAGGGCGATTTTCCGTAGCCATTGGTACCTCCTGCTATTTGATAATTTATCCTCTACACAAACGTGGCGTCCCGATCGCCCCAGGAGTAGGAGGGGTTCGTGGGCGCGTTCCTCAAAATCCTGTATAGCGATCTCCACCAAAAACTCGAATTCATCCAGGCTATTCGCCTCATTGGTGCATTTCCACAGGGTACGATTATCGTGCAACTGGAGGTAGGAACGACCCCCGTCGTAATATCTGGGTAGTGTTTTCATTGGTGCCCCGCTTCCCTGTTTAAGCGGTTAATTACTTCCTGATGGCAAAAAACGATATGGTCTGCTGGCGGTTCGTTGAATAATCGTACAAAAGCGTCGGTTTTCAGGACGACCAGGGAACCCGTTTGAGGGCATACCAACATCACCCCATTGGTGAGGTATTTTGTTTTACATTTATCACATAGGGAGGTTGGGAAGGTGGTGTGCATATCGAACGTCTTTCGTAGACGTCGGTCGAGAAGTAGGGTTCCCGTGTCTTCCCTACATATCAAACAAGTTTCCAAAGTAACGTAGGATTTATCCATAGCGTCATTATATACGTTAGGTGGGCGAAGTACACTTAGGTATATAAGTGTACATTGTGGGGTTCTGATCAGGTGGCGGGGAATGGGTATTGATTGGTGGAGGGGGCTTTACTCGATGTTCACTTACCCAGGGAAAGTGATATGATCCCCACATATATTAAGAACTGATCGAGTAGCACGCTTCCGTCGCCGATCGAGTTCTTAACGGAATCAAGAAGGGGGGTGGCGCAGAAGCCCAACCTCCTCCAGAGGTTATTATGAACATCGACAAAATGATCTTTTTAGAAACCGAGATCGACTTTAAGACCAAAATCCCAGTACGCCTATTTGTGCGGGATTATCACTCTCCCCAGTTCGACTTTAATGTGTTCGGATCGGTAATTAAAATGGGTCGACGTGATCACCAAGCCATCTTTCGCTTCCGTTTTCCCTCTGGACGTAAAACCATCGTCAAATCAGGTATCCGCACCTCGGTTGACGCAATTATGGTGGAAATTAACGCCCACCTTGCCATTATTACCGAAAAATTTGACTCCGACAAAAACGTACACCTTGAACTTGTCCACCAATTCGATGTTGACGTACCCAAAAATTGCCAAAACATGGATGGCTTCATGGCTCTCCTGACCGCCTCCGACAAATTCGATATTTACAAAGGTAAGGATGCCGACGAGGCACTCAAGAAAATGAAGGGTATATGACGTGCGACTGGTGTTCCAAAGCCGCCTCCCATCACCTCGTAAGGTTCAAGGGTGATGCCTGGACGGAGGAGGAGCTTATTCTTTGCGATCGGTGTTATCAAAATACCAGGAGGGACAAACCGATCATCCTGGAAAAACGGATTGGGGGTGAAAAAATACGAACAAACGTTTAGGTCATATTCAACCAAAGGACACCAAACTAATTTGGATGTTACATGAGAATGGGGTTAAACCCACGATGATCCGCAAAATAACCGACCGGGGAATTCAAACAATCTCCTTGGTCGTGCAAGCGGGTGGTGATCATAAAAAGTATCGCCAACTCATGTCTGACTTTTCAGCCAAATATAACCACAAAAACGTGGTCAAGCCAACCCCTGAAACACCCGACCTCTTTACCCAGAACGAGGGTTCACTCGATCAATGGAACACGGTTATAGCTTTACTGAAAGCCATTGAATTTAATCAACAAAAAGAGGTAACTCTCTTGGAAAGGATTTATGAAAAATCCATGCAGGAAAACACGGAAAGTGGACCAACCGTATGAAATATACCATTCCAACCGCCTACCAGGGTGGGAATGGCGCGTCCTAAAAAAGTATCAGGCGGAGGAAGCAGAAACCAAAAACCCATACGCCCGTTGGTATTGTGCCGTAAAATCGCCCATGACCTACGGAAGTTGGGAATATGGCGACTCTTACGTCAAGGATATTCTCGAGGACGCTGGCGCATATAAAATATGACCGACTCCGTTACCAACCAGCTTCGGGCTGTCCTAGTTAAGGCTTATAGAAAAGAAGCCCCATTAAGGACACTCATGCGGGAACTCAAGAAAATAGTTACCTCGACAAACGAAAACTATTACTTGAGAGGAAATGTGATGGGTCGGTATTCAGGAAAGGGGGTGTATATGTTTGACAAAGCAACCAGCGATGACATCAACGGAACCTCACTCCAAGGATATGTCGACGTTCCGTACTCTGTTTTGGTCGATGTCTTCGGACAACCGGGAGCCGGTGATGATTATAAAGTCGACGCCGAGTGGGAACTCAAATTCCAAGGCGTTCCCTTTACAATCTATAACTACAAAGACGGGATCAACTATAACGGTGACCAAGGTACGCCCATCGAGAAAATAACCGAATGGCACATTGGCGGTCATTCGATCGCCGCGGTTTATACCGTCATGTTTATCCTCGTCAAATCGGGGAAACTAGATCAAAAGGATGATAAGGCACGCCTTACTTCTTTACTGCGGTAACCTCGGGTTTAACCTCCGGCACCTTAATATTGGGGTCATCCTCAATGGTGATCGCCGACTTACCATCGACAAACTTAATTAGTTTGCCTTTGGGGTCGATGTTAAGGCGCTTGAGAACTTTGGCGGTCACAAACCGCTTAATCAAGGTATCGTTCAGGACTATAAAGCTGTCCCGCTCTGATACATAGAGGAATTCATCCGTACTAAGGGTGAACCTTTGTGGTTTTGGCATCGTCCATTTCCTTTCTAGCTGATTGGTAACAAAATAACCCACAAAATACGCCTGTGGTTGGACCCGATTGGACTACATACACCCGATCACGAGGTCGCCCACATTTTTGACACCGCGTTTTGATTTGGTGCCATTTACCGTAGACCTCTATCATCTAATTCCTCTCTGATCTTTGTTTTTCGGTCAATATATGACCGGACTCTTTGTCGCATCCATTCTGACACGGTCAACCTATCCAACACAAGTAGGCTCCGAAGTTTAAGATATTCTTCTTCCTCAATGTAAAGACACACACGCTTCATGGTGCCATTGTACTATTTGACGCACTTGTGTCAATGTGGTAACTTTATCGCTAATTCCCTCCAACCGCCCTTCTATGGTTATTCTGGACAGTAACCCTAGAGAGGCGGTTTCTTGTACGGGAGGCGCACCAGGATACGTTAGAAACGTATTTGGTGGGTGAAGTGATAGGGTTGCCTACCAAATAGGTTTCTTCTCCCCACCCGCCTTCGCCAACTCGATCACATTCAGGAATTTGGTTTTAAGGCAATCAACACATAATCGTTTGCGGTATTCAACCATACCGTATTCGCCTACCCGTAGGTAAACCTGACCTTTATTTTTGGCACAAGAGTCACATAGTTTCATGGTAATCACCTCCTTTTGTATTATCGTATATCACCACCACCAGGACTAAACGATCAAACTGCGCTTGACACGTTTCCAATGATACCCTCTGGGGGTATGACTAAATCAGTGAAACCGATCCAATTTAAGTTCCCCTTTTTTAAGCTATCTAAAACGATATAACTATCACAAATAAGTACATCGGAAAATAAAATTACCGTATAAAACCTTAGTTTGATTGGTTCACCAAACAAATGCGCGTTTATAAGGCGGGAAAAAAAGTGTTTGGGTTTTGTAATTCACCTAAAAATCACACATTCCCGCCTTGGAGGGGGGGGTATATATATCGTTGGGAAAAAATCTAACTACGCATAATAATAAAGAGTTAAAGATATAATATGAATACTTTATTATAAGTACATATGAAGTTATGACCCGGGTCGCTTTCAAGGGTACACCATCCCGAAGGAGTGGTAAAGGTGGGGAATTGCGGGGTAACACCCAACGAGGGGGTCAATAATCCGTTACTTGGGTTTCCCGGTAACGAAAAGACGGAACATCCGTAGGTGGGTGGGGGTAACACCCAAGGGAGGTTACCGTAGTTGACCTTTGAGAGGCCGGAACCGCTACCGATCAGGTATGCCTTTGGAGGTTGAGTCTATCAGTTCACTTAATTTTTGTTCTATGATACAAAGTGATCAAATCACTAGCCCAAGGAATAAATATGTCCAGACGTGCCGACTATGAAGGTCGCGTTTTAAGATCAGTTTTACTTTATCCCGAAGATGTCCTCCACAAAGTAATCTACGCCCTCCAACCGAGCGATTTTACCAATAAACCCTGGCGCACCGCTTTCCAGGCTATCCTCGAATGTGCCAAGAAAAACCAGGTTGACCAGATCGACCTTGTCGACGCCGTGAACCTGGCGGGTGTTCCCCATACCCAAATTATTGACGTTTGGAACCAGGTTTATTCGCCCACCAAGATTGATGAAGCCATCGACTATATCAAGGATCGTACCCTACTCTGGCGTTTAACCAACGTTCACAAAAAAGGACTCCAGGTCACCAGCGATACCAAAACCGACGCCAAAAAACATTTGGTTGACCTGATCTCCTACCTGTCCAAACTCCAGGGGCGAACCATCGAAACCAAGGCAGAATATTTCTTCGATAAAATGTTGGAAGACCGCAACTCCCTCTATTATGGGAAGGAATTATTTGGGGTGAAAACGGGGTTACAAAAACTAGATTTCATTACTCGGGGGATGCAACCCAACCACCTCTGGATAGTGGGCGGTTATACCTCGGTTGGCAAATCCTGGTTGGGTGTAATGGCTGCTAAACAATTCATCCTCGCAAAAAAACGCCTACTCTGGTTATCGTTCGAGATGTCAGGTCAGGAACTCCTGTGGCGTTTAACCGCCGCCTCACTTGATAATCCCGCCATCACCATCGAGTCTCTTAAAACGGGTACTAATCTCGATCC
>Ga0315274_10012374_pt1 | contig 12171 bp, 7 predicted proteins | sample YL17G02_20_MG_FD_203700 | JGI IMG/M metagenome (GOLD analysis project Ga0315274, IMG submission 203700) | Sediment microbial communities from Yellowstone Lake, YNP, Wyoming, USA - YL17G02_20 | ecosystem: Environmental > Aquatic > Freshwater > Lake > Sediment | place: USA: Wyoming | collected... | reverse complement strand
AGAATTAGTCGACCCTCTACCATGACCACAAGCGCAGCAACACTGTGCTAGTGGCCATGTAATGGTTCCGAACGGAGGCGGATAATATCATCGGAGTTCACTTTGGCCATGTCTAGCAGCCAAAATGCCCTGCCTTGGCAAGGAAAAACAACAACCAAAGCTAGTTCCACAGCAGATGGTATAATAACCCAATAGGAGAGGTGACCGAGTGGATTATGGTGCCGCTCTCGAAATTTGTCGTCACGTGTGTTGCCTGCTGATTTTACGTTCGAAGTAGAACGGTTGTGTCAGTCGCTAGGGAGGGGTTTCTTCTTAGGGTGCGGTCTGGTGGTCGGGGGTGATGTTTCGTTTATTGACAAATTATTGACAAAATCTGCCACAAGGCGAGGATTCGCATTCTGATATTCTTCAGATGGAAACAGGGTCGAGGGTGATTCCTCGACCCTGTTCTTTCTTCACATGATAACCCAAGGAAATACGCGGCCGGGGTTTATCACCCGAATGGTATCGGTGCCCTGGAAGCCAATCCCAGAGACATTTCCGGTTATTGTTATCTCTACCTGATCGCCTGGTGCGAGTAGGCTCTTCAAGGCGGCTCTATCGAACTTGACCATCATGTCAGGAATACCGTCTTTATCATAGTCACCTATTTTCGTTGGGTTGGTCAAGGCTGGAACGGTACCATTTAGCCTGATGCTGGAAACATCGATTTGGCTTACATCGTAGCTTGGCGGAAGCTCGATATAGACGGTGACGTACTTGCCCTTGGTTTTCAGGTTTAAGGTGTCTGGGTCAAAGTCTACGGTTGTTGCTGTTTGCAGCATAAACTCATCACCGGTAAGCTCACTGTCAGAAGTGATAGTACGTTCAAATACGCCGTCGCCCTCGGAATCTATCTGCACAGTGACTCCTGTTTCGCCTTGAGAGAGCATATCCCAATCAATCGTGTATCGATGTATCGCGTTCGGCACAATCGGAATGTCAAAGCTATCAAAACCTGTTGCTCCCTCACCTGTAACTCTTACCACCTTGATACTGTAATCTCCAATACCAGTACCCACCACGTCATAATGGTAGGAATCGTTGGCGTGCAATATGGCAACAAGCTTGTGCTCGTCCGCATAGATAGATCCCGGTATTTCCTCGTGGTTTACGCCCTCAATCTGTCCTGTCGATCTTCCTGCCGAATCGCAGACTCTCAATTCAGCAGGGCTTCCCAGAACAACTATCTCAGTAGCGTCAGTTACTATCTCACCTGAAGATGCATCATAGTATCGTGACAGTTGGTCGTACTGACCGTCGCTTACCGTAGACCACAGGAAATCGATGAAGTAATCTGTGCTAACTGTTTCCGTAACCACGTTGGGCTGCCAATCCCTGGTGGTTGTAGCCAAACCGTACAGGAGATCTCCTTTCTTTGCGAAGAGATGGAACGTCAGTTCACTTCCTTTAGGGGATTCTTGGTAGTATGAAAACCTGATCGGAGATCCCTCGAAAGGTGCCATCTTTTGTATAGGAATGAGATCCTCGTAGGTGACGTCCACCAACGACGGGATCAGAACGAAGGAGGTATAGGGTCTCCTGTAAAAGACAGTCACATAATATTCAAACCCTTCGGCTAAGTCTTCGTCTGCTCCACTTATTGATACATCGGAGTACTCGTCTACCGTGATAACTGCAGGAGTTGAACCTGCGGAACCGTATTCATAGATCGTCCACAGCTCGATATTCGATATTGAAGACATCTTTCCATGGGGCTTGGACAGGGCAGTCCTATCTCGGATGCTCTCGAGAAAGCCGTAGGTGTTACCGAACAGATTGTGCTGCATCAGGAAGCCATCATTTAGACACTCGGCTGCTAGACCCATCAGCTGACTGTCGACACTGAGTTTGGGGATATTGCTGAAGAACTGCTTTCTGGCAGCTTCAATCGCTCCTACTGCCACCTTACCCATCACACCTAAGGGAGTGAGACCTGCCGCAGCGGATAACGCGCCCATACTTACACCCCAGATCATCTCCGCGGCCTGCAGTTTCCAGTCGTCCTCGTCCTCTTGACGGATATCTGCAACAGCTTTGATTAGCATTGACTTCTGGGAATACTCATGTAGTAACAGGTAATTTCCCAGTCTCAGGCCTGGAATCACTTCTGCATAGGATTGCACTTGCTCAGGAGAGAGAGAGTAAAGACCACTGCTGACCTCATCCCTGAGCGATTCCAGTTGATCCATGTACTTGTCGATGTCCGCGTCCAGCTGCTCAGCTAGCTCGCTGCGGAATGAGTCTGGGTCATCTTCCCGTATTCGATAGGCAATGTCCTTCAGCACCGCCTTGCCCAACTCTTCGAGTTCCTCTACGGTGCACAGAACGAAGGCCTTACCCAGATTGTCTATGCCACCCAGTTTTTCTATTATCGACCCTAATGAATAGATTTCCTCTAAACGTATGGCATCCGAGATACTCAATACAGATAGGTGCTTGAAATGGATGTCTGCACCAGGGAACATAGTCCCCTTCAGACCTGTGAACGACAGGAGTACAAGGTCCACAGCAAAACCGAATACGCTATCGAACTCGTCATCCTCGACGGCACCTACGAAGTAGGCATAGGTTTCTGCATTAGTGAGGATATGGTTCTTAATCTCTTCCAGGTGCTCTCTATTCCGAGCAACTAAGCCGTCTATCTGCGTTTGGAGTTCGACGATATCTGGTCGTTCGCCGATTCTGAACGACGCCTTCGTATTATCATAATCCCAGCCGCTCTTCAGGTCGCTATCGTCCCAGGCATAGACGCCTAAGTCGATGGTGTTTTCCACTTCGGGCCATTGATCATTGATCGTGAAGGTCCAAGCCAGCTCGTAGCCTTCGAGTCCTCCTTCGCTAATCGGAGTTGAATTCCCGCTCACCGTGAGGTAATTCTCGCCTTCTTCACCGGCATACACCCAGAAATCGTCGGTTGGCTGATTCCACAGCATGGTGAGGGGCTTATTGGGGTGTTTCAACTGCAGGTAGCAGAATTTAAGGTCTTCCCTTCCGTTAGGATCGAAGTACTTAGCGGTCACAGTGTATTCGATGTCCGGACACATGGGATCTGGTTGGCCGTTGATGTCGGAGGCACGGGCCATTGGGGTGCCAGGACGCGGTACCGTCTGGCCCAGATCCCAGTCACCGACATTGCACTGCCCGTACTCGTTCCACCCCACGGCGACCACTGTGCCATCGGACTTAAGACCTACCGTATGATACGAGCCAGCGGCGATCTGGACGATGTCCGTCCATGCTCCCACATCGCCCTGCCCCCAGTCGTACTGCGTGCCGGGCGATGGTCCCGCTGCGACCACCGTGCCATCTGATTTGAGGCCGATCGTGAATTCCCCGCCCGCGGCGACTTGGATGATGTTCGTCCAGTCTCCGACACTACACTGCCCATGGTCGTTCCACCCAACGGCGACCACGGTGCCGTCGGATCTGAGCCCTACCGTGTGATAGTAGCCCGCGGCGACTTGGATGATGTTCGTCCAGCCATCCACGTTGCACTGCCCGTCCGAGTTCGCTCCCGCGGCGGCTACGGTGCCACCAGCCGTAACCCCCACCGTGTGACAGTAGCCCCCGGCGACCTGGACGATGTTCATCCAGCCGCCGACATTGCACTGTCCATCGTAGTCATCTCCAACAGCGATCACCGTGCCGTCGGACTTGAGCCCCACCGTGTGATACATGCCAGTGGCGATCTGGACCATACTGGTCCAGTCGTCAATATTGCACTCGCCATACAAGTTCCCTCCTACGGCCACCACTGTGCCTTTTGATTCAAGCCCTACCGTGTGACGGCAGCCGGCAGCAATTTGGACAATATCCGTCCATGCTCCCGCATCGCACTGCCCGTCCGAGTTGGCGCCCACGGCGACCACGGTGCCATCGGACCTAAGCCCCACCGTGTGATCACAACCCGCGGCGACCATGAGGGTATGGGCGCCCGGGCTAGTCTCACTGTAGTTCTGAAAGGGCTCCATCAGCGGATAATTGTCATTATTGTCCCCATCTATAAGGTAAGGAGTATCGCCAATTCCATCCCCGTCAGCATCGCTCCCAGAGTAAGCGCTCCGCCAGTAGTTGCCGAGGTAGTTGGTGTAGACACTAGCGTTATATGTATAGGTCACTGGTTCAGGCGAGTTCCAGGAATTCACTGACTTGTATGAATAGACTATCGATCCACCCCCAAGCTTTTGGAGAACACTGTTAAGATATATGTGATTTGTTGAAGAGCTACTTAGATAAAAAGCACGAACGGCACATAAGTCTACATGATTGCGGATTATTTTGTTACTATGCGAACCAACCAAGTGAATGGCGTCGCTCAGGAGATAAATCCTATTTCCATCAATCAGATTTTCTGAGGATTGCTGCAGAGAGATACCTTCTCCTGGGGTGAGCAAGATGGATCCTCTTTGAGAAGCCCATTGGGCCCAGTCAAAAGAAGTGATATAATTGTTTATCACCTTGCTTTTGCTAGTATTCACAAGCAGGATGCCTATCGGCGTAGACACATTCTCTACCACCACACTCTCGCAGTTCTCCAATATCACCTGCCCAACGTCCATATTCTTGATTACATCTCCTGTCACACCCTCAAGATACAGAATAGGCCTAGCATAAATCACATCACCCCTATCATCAACATGCAGAATCATATTGCCCTCAAAGCTATTGCCATAGGAATCAGAGATGAATAACCCCGTCCGAATGAGGTTGTTGCCTTCAAGGACGTGGTTGCCTCCTCCCTCTAAATATATTCCATACTCCGTGTTTGATATTGCGTTATGATTTATGAGATTGCGCTGGCAATAGTAGACTCTGATACCTGTACCTATTCCAATTGACCAAGTGTGCATATCACCAGGTCTGTGAGAAATATCGTGACCAACCTCGTTGTTTATGATTTCATTGTCGTTAGCGTAATATAGGCCGATACCCGTCCACCATTGGCTGCTGGAAAGTGCTTGGTTATCCCTAATCACATTACGAGATGAGTAATCTAATCCGATAAATGTCGAAAACTCACCGCTACCAGTATTGTTGGCAATCGTGTTGTCATGAGAAAAGCTAAGGCCGATCCCGCAACCATCTAGCGTATTGTCTTCAATGATATTCGCTGAACTCCCTTGAAGAGAGATCCCGTAACCAGCGTGGGAAATGATATTCCCGGATATCGTGCTGTTACTTGTGTTGATGAGGTGAATGCTAGTTCTTGTATTTGATAATGTTAAGCCCTTCACACTTATGTTATTGCACCTTACCAGTATGACTTGGCCGGCCTCAACGCTCGCTATTGAGTAGTCCGATCGATTTTCCAGATAAAATACCGGCTTCCCGTTCACGGTATTATTCTCCACAAAATTGTCAAATGAGGCATAGAACTCCATGCCACAATTTGTGAAGGTGTTATCCCTGATGAAATTGTCCCGAGAAGATTGGACAAAAAGATCAGTACCTGTCAGACGATTGCCATCAATGGTGTTGCCATTTGCAGATCTCAAGTAAATACGTCCGGCATTAGAGAGGTTATTGCCAATAATAACATTGCCGGTCACTGATCCGTATAGGTAAATGGCATATCCTTGCAATTCCTGTGTCCAGAACGTGTTGCCGTTCACCTTGTTGTCATTCGAATTTCCATACAAGTAGATACCGATCCCACTGTAATATAAACTATGGTAGTCTGACACATTGTTACCCGTGATAACATTGTTCGAGGAACCTAATAGACAGATTCCGTAGTAGCTGGTTAATACATGATTATCAGAAATGTAAGACTGAGATACCATGTGGAGGAATATTGCTCCCCTATCGCCACCCGTAGCCCCTTGAACGGTGAACCCACTAATATTCGCATAATCCGCAGTCACCTCAATGACATGGTCATTTGGATCTGCCGCCTGAACAATTGTGGTCTCAGGTCCGTTTTCTGACTGGATGGTCAAGTGGTCTTTGTTCACGTCCACATTCTCGGTGTAGGTGCCACTTCTAACGATTATGGTATCGCCGGGGCTGGCGGCATTCACGGCGGCCTGAATTGTGGAATAGTCGTCGGGGACATAGATGGTCCCTGGAGAGGCCTCGACTTGGCTGTGGGTGCCGAATGCCCCCAAAGGAAGCATGGCACCGGCCAGGACAAAGGCAAGCAGTATACCAAGGATTTTGCCCATCAATCTATTCTGTTTCATTGTCTGACCTCCGTTATTCGCTGATTTATGATTGTCGTCACAATTCGGTGAGTGGCGGGTGTGGGATTATCCTTCCATATGCGCCGAGCTGAACGGCGTGTCAATTTAGAGAATCTTCTGGCATACGCATTTGGCCGCCGGCCTTAGCCTCTTATGGGAACCAGTGCTATTGTACCACTGCTATTGAGATGGTCGTCAATAGACTTAACTTAACTTTTCTTACCAAGCGAGGGCCTTTTTTCTATTAAAATGGTTGAATTCCTGGTTCGGCGAAGAAGCTGGATGGGGCGTACGTGGGCTGGCGGCGGGTGATTGGTCGGGGCGCGGCGTCTATTGGCAGAGTATTAGCAAAATGCTGGCGATCTGCGGCAGGCTATGTTCTGCTGAAAGCAGCGGCCTGTTAGTTCTGTGACACTCAAAAAACTAGGGCGGTAGGCAAGTGATAATTCAGTGTCCTAGTAATACCGCGCCTTACCGGCATTCTTGACAGGAGCATCTGCTTGAAGTACAAGGCCATCAACTAGAATCGCGATAGCGTAATTGAAACTCAGGCTTTCCAGAGACACCATACTCATTCGTTGCGTCTTGCTTTGCTCCTCCCAGGGTTTTGTGTCAGCTGATCAGGATTCCGGAACTAGAACGATTCCCGCCGTCAATTTGTAACACTGACCCTGAAAGGGTCCACCTAGACTTATGGTGAACAAGAGAACGTCACGTGGTGCAACGTTAGCAGCTTCTCTAGGGTGCACACCGAAATCCGGACTTCTGAGTCGGTGTTCCCATACAGGATCGGTTACTGCAAGATCATACCGTGTTCGGTTGAGACTAAAAAGAGCGCGAGTCTGTCTTTTGCCCCTCATCGACGTATCTATACGCCACGAGACATCCGTGGGTTCAATAAGAGCCAACGATCTCGGAATAGGTTCAGCTTGAAGACCCGAGAGAGGAACCCTGTCATTTGTGTTGCCAAACAACTCCGGACCACGTACCAAAACTCTCCTGAGAAGCATACATGCTTCCCTTGGATTGAACCTCTTTATCAACTTCCACTGCTTGTCTTCCAGCACCCAATTCTCCGGCTGATACGGCTTTGGCCGATGCTGCGATACATGCACCTCAATCACATCGAGGGGTGCGGCTTCATTACCATCGTCTAATACATAATGCCGTTGTAGGAGTGTACCCTCTGAATCCTGACTCACAGGCCGAATCCACTCATCGGAATCCAATCTCAGACCCGCTACGCACCTTCCGGCAAGCTTCCTTGAATTTGAGAGGCAAATGAATCGAATTCTCATAGCCTTTCACAGTCTCAAATATGGACTATTTCAATGTCACCCCACTTGCTCTGCAAGTATTCCAATACTAACCTCCTGTGACACTGCTCAGCCGTACGTTCACTGCAAAGCAACGCAGTGGGAGAATCAAATACGCTCCGAGGGAGTCTAATCTCCATCTTTCTTGTCGCCATGAGAGCGAAGAAATCTCTCTCGTAGTTGGCCCAAGAATCGCGGGATTTCCTATAGGCATCCAAGATCTCCTGCGTTGGCGCCAAAAGCGGTTCGTGTTCATAGCTCACGCCACAGATAAGCTTTAGGAAATACCGTAGATCGTCCTTCTTTGCGAAGCCTGCCAGTTGTGAAGAATTGTTAAGCCTGATATCAATAAGCTGTCTTATCCCAGCTTTCTTAATGGCTTCGAAAAACCCTTCTGCGCTCCGTTTCGTGAAGCCGATCGTATAGACTTTGCGGATCTCCAAGACTCCCCCTTCTGCTCCGAGAACATAGCAAGTTGTGACGAAGCGATGGACTCTCGGACGTTGAGTTTTTCAAGTTGTTCGTCTGTTTGAAGTCGGCCATCAGCTCTTATGTGCAGCACTTTAACACCATTCTGGCCCACAACTCGTCCGACCAGTAGATAGCGATGGCATTCAGAAGGATCCTCTTCGCTGCACATCAGGGCTATTCTACGGTTTTCCGATCCCTTCAACAGTCTCCTGACAGCTTTCAAGAATAGTGGTGACCGGGCCATCAAGTGGTACAAAGCGTGCCCTTCCTCGTCATACATGGAAGGCTCTGATGGCCTTCCGCCAAGTTCGTTACCCATGTACAGGTACTTTATCCCTCTGTCGGCTAGGGCTTTCTTGAGAGTTATAGCATTAAACTGACCGGCGAACCTAGAATGAGGACTTGACCGAACATCTACGAGGATCTGAATGAAGTTGTCGGTTAGCAGCTTCAAGAATGTTTGGCTGCCCTGGTTAGAATGACCTATCGTAAAAATTAGCTTCCTGTTCTCGTCAACCATGAGCCACCCTATGAAGTGAAGCAGCTTTCTTTCTGGTTCCTCTCTGTCCCATAGCCATTCTGTCCGATTCGGCCTTAGTGAACCTAACCGTCGTTCCTCTTTTGGAACTTAGTTTAGTATAGCATGTGATGAAAAACAGAAACAAAAGTGTTTTGGTTAGCCTGCAATTGAAGTTACACAGGGGACTTTCGGGGACACCCTGCCAATCAGGCCTGCTACAGATCAGGTGTTATTCCTTAGAATACCCCAGGGCTATTCAATCCAAATCCGCTGCAGGAGAAGGCTCAATGCCGTTTCTCGGGCCTGTCAGGCACATTGGGGGGAGGGGGTATTTCTTGGGAAAGAGTTTTTTGGGAAAACAAATCACGGCGGGTAGGGGCACCCTGACCTGGGTAAATGGGAGGGACATTGAGACGGCTGGTTAGATTTCTGTGCTTTGCTTCGGTTCTGGGGGTCTTCTTGTTTTTTGGCGGTGGTACCTCACCGGGGTCTGCCGAGCCGGCGAGGCCTGGGGGCCCGCCGACGATCGGGGCGACGGCTTCCCTTGATTCGACCTCGTCGAACTCAAGCTCCGGGACGATTATGATCACGATGACGGGTATGGCTGGTGATCCGGGGGACCTGGTGGGCAGGTAGGAGCTTTGCCTTAATAGTAGGGATTGCCTCACAAGTAAGCAAATTGCCTCAAAAGAGTTATGAAACTAGGGTGCTAGTAAGGCGAAGTAATCTAGAGACTCGATTCGGTCAATCGGATAACTGGCACGTGTGATGTTAGTCTACTCGGAACAGTCACAAAATCCGGTCCACTAAATGCGGAGAAATAACAGCCGGGAAGTCTGACAATGAGAAAGGCAGCCTGACCGCTTTGACCGCCAGTAAGAGGAACCTCACCATTTAGAACAATATCACCAAGCTTACTTTCATTCGCAGGGAAGAGTTGCGGAACAGAGACTTCCACCACCCAAAGAGCTTTGGGGGAGCCGTCCAGCAAGTTGATTGCGGATTTGTCTTCTACGTTCTGGTCCCAATCCTTGTCAGTTGAAAGATGTCGAATGTACTCATCCCGGTCAATAGCCACAGCTCTCAATATAATACTCTGACGCTGGGCATTATATACAAGCCGTTGTAGCCAAGCATTCTGTGGCAAACTTATCTGGTTGAACCGGTTCGTTTGGCTGACCCAGTTAAGAACGGAATAGAGAAATGAAAGAGCCAATACCTCCGCTTGAACTCCACCGAACCTGATTCCTGGTTTCAGCAACTCGGCTACATAGTCTACCTTATCATTGGATATATATAAGCGAGGTACACAAAAGCAAGGGCCGAAGTTATCATCATGGCCGAGAAAACTGCTGGTCCAGTTTGCGCTTGGAATATAACCGAAGCTTTCACCAACTCGGAAATACGCCATATCAGCTTCAGGCATCCACGTATCTTTGTTAAAAGTATGACCATAGAATGGGATTATATGTCTTGGTGCTCTGCGCCCTTCAACAGACTCCATCATTTCGATTGCTGGCCCGGTAAAGTGAAAGCCAAGAAGCGCTCCGGCTCCAGACTCAACTCCCGCGTAGATGTGCCTTTGGTAGGGATGACGAGCACGGTACTCCCTATCAGTTGGAATATAGTCAATGTCTCGAAAACGGATTTTGAACCCCTCTAGGACTGCTCGAATCTGTTCTACACTCAGCCCACGCGATGGGTCGAAATTCTGAGGGGAGAGTGGCTGGGCGAAGTCATTAATCTCTCTATAGGAAACATCACGACGGACTATCCTTGAGATTAGGCTCCGCAAGGCAACCTGGGCACAAACCTTATTCAATGTGTTTTGTTGAGCGTACAACAGACCTCCCACAGAAACAGTCCCACTTCCCAACAATACCGAGTATTTCATTGGGTTGGGAAGGCAGTTGTGCCTGTCAGGATATTGCTCGAAGACTGCTTCAAACACATGCCAGCTGTCATACCCTCTGGATGGAACTGCATCGCGCTTCAATATTGCATACCCTACACAGTCTTTCTCGGGAAAAGTACTTGCACCGAGAGTAGCTAGGGGAGACCGCCAGAAGCTAAGTCGCTCCAGCCCTTTCATCTCATGGTCAGCAGCGTAGCGTTTGATTTCGTCATTTTCGTCGGAGATTATTCCAGCGGGGTCAATTGGCTCTACCATAAGTGTATGAGCATCGTGCGAGCGTGCAATTGAGAACAGACGCCGAATGGCGGGATTCTCTTTTCCGTACCTTGTATCTACAAAGTTAAACGAAGAGAATGACCGATCAAATGGAATCAGTGAGGGGTTCTTACTGTGAACGAGACGATGTTCATTCAATGGTGGCGCGCACAATTAAGGAAATGTTGTCTTACTTTTGGCAGCTTTCTTGTGAGCCTCTTCAATGCTCATCACATAATCCCGTGCTTCCTTCTCGTGAAGGAGCTCAATCTTGACCTTTTTCGCACTGCTACCGAAAGTGCGCTCCATCTTTTTGGCGATTGCCGGGCTAGAGAATGTGTTGACTTCTTCCATCATCCCTCCTCTCTCGTGCTCTTTATCTCCTAGCGATAATCTCACTCCAAATTCGGACACAAAAGCAACAGTTGGGGGGAACTCCGCAGTCTACCACTAATTGTTGTTATTGTCAATACCACCTCAATCACATTATAACTTAGGATACACGTTTGTCAAGGGGTACGTCAGTACTAATTTGTTCTATTGGGATGCTAACCTCCTATCGTTGTCGTCCCGGAGGTACCTGCAACAACTTGCTTCGTAAAGAGCGTATCAATCCTAGCTAAGATTCCTTTAATCCGCAATTCCATTGCCCCTAGCTGATCGTATTTTTCAGCGAGGCCCGGTTGTTCTTGATATTGCAGCACATCAGTTCTTACATTGCGGAATAGTTCTTTCTTATTCCAAGTCCCGTTAGCGGAGCTGGATAAGTGGGAAAGGAAGACGTGTTGATACTGGGCTGCGAGCCACCTGAGGTCAAACTCATATCTACAGTGTCGCTTGACAGTCAAAAAGTACGCATCATCCGTCAATGTATAGCTTCCCTTTGGGTAATATTCAATGATACCAGCCCTCCCTTTTCTCACGACCAACAACCCATCTTGATTCTGAAGTACCTTGAGTTCTCTGCCATTAAGCTGTCCTTTAGGGACACTACCGCCGAGTAGGGGAAAGGAGCTCGAGGAAAACGGGTTCGGGGTTTGCCTCGAAAAAAAGGGCGAGGCCGCGGGGCCCCGCCCTGGTGGTCAGGTCTGGTGGTAGCCGTTACGGAGTAGGCCCTGCTTGACCCAGTCGGCGCTCTCTTTGGGGAGGAGCTGCTGGGTTTTGAGGGTGAGGGGGTCGGAGAACCACCGGACCAGGGTTTGGCCAGCTTGGCAAGGGTGAATGAACTCAATGAGGTGGCCATGGTTGTCGACGAGCTGGTCTATGAGCTTACTCATGGTTGGTAACCTCCTTGGTTTGCCGGGCGTTATGTTGCGCCAGCCGCCGCCGACGTGTCCTGAGTCGGTGGAAGGGTCGGAGCGGACGGGGGTCCGCGCCCGTACCCAGCAGTTGCCGATCGGCCAGCCTGCCTTCTGGCAGGCCTCTTGGGCTGATTCGGCGTCTCCCTCCCACCACTGCTTGGTGATGTGG
>Ga0315274_10012373_pt1 | contig 12171 bp, 11 predicted proteins | sample YL17G02_20_MG_FD_203700 | JGI IMG/M metagenome (GOLD analysis project Ga0315274, IMG submission 203700) | Sediment microbial communities from Yellowstone Lake, YNP, Wyoming, USA - YL17G02_20 | ecosystem: Environmental > Aquatic > Freshwater > Lake > Sediment | place: USA: Wyoming | collected... | reverse complement strand
CATCAAGGAACAACGTGCCGCCCGAGGCCACCTCGAACTTGCCCGGCCGGCACCGATCGGCCCCCGTGAAGGAGCCCTTCTCGTGCCCGAATAACTCCCCTTCGACCAGCGACGCGGGAATCGAGCCCCCGTCCACCGGGACGAACGGCCCCAACGCGCGGGGGCTCATCCGGTGGATTGCCCTGGCCACGACTTCCTTTCCGGCGCCGGTCTCCCCGGTGATCAGCACGGTGAAGTCCGTGGGGGCGACCCGCTGCATCTCGGCAAAGACCTGTTGCATCGGCTCGCTGGACCCTATCGAGTCGTGGGTCAAAGCATCGGTTGGCACGCACGTCGTGATTCCCCTCTCCTCCCGTGCCTCCGTGCTGCTCGCAATCATGGAAATTCCCCTGTACTCTTCACTTTAGGTGCCTGGTAAGAAGATGTCGATGAAGAAGGGTTGCGTGCGAGGAGAAAAGGAGGGTTTGTTCCAGACAGGATGCTCGGGAGGAACACCCTAACAATACGATCGGCGATCCGGCCGCAGGCGAAGCCCATCCCAGTTCCCCATACAGCAGATACAGCAGCGCATCACATGTATCGGCTGTGGGCCGAAGAGACTTGACATATTCTGGAGAACTTTCTTGGCGCCGGAGGCGCGGCAGGAATCCTCCCCTGCTGTCTTCAGCGGATGACCTCGATGTCCGGCGGCAGCCGGCCGGCGAGCGAATGCAGCATCCCCAGGAAGACCAGCCCGGTCTCCCCCGGCTGGAGCGTTTCGGCGATCCGCGCGCCGATGTACCGGTCGCGTTTCTCAAGAATGGCCTTGCCGAGCGCGCCCCGGCGCGCGGCCGCATCGGGCGATTCCCTCCGGTCCGACGCCACCAGCGCCTCGCGCGCCAGGTTGTATTCCTCCAGCAGGAGGTCGGGGGATTCCGTGCCCGTGACCCGGGCGCCCTTCTCCATCAGGTCCGCGAGGAGCCCGTGGTTCTGGCTGCCGGCCCGCGCCAGGTCCCGGACGATCTGCTCCTCGTGGCCGCAGGTCGGCAGGCCGTCCTGGTACAGCCGAACCTGGGCGTAATCGAGGTGCATCTTCTCGATTCTGGTGCGGATGCCGCGCCACATCCGGTCGATGTCGGCAATGTGCTTCGCCCACTTCGCACGGCCCATCTTCCGGACATACAGGCTCTTCACCGACTCGGCCATGTTCCCCAGGTCGGCCTCGGTGTGGATGATAGGAATCCAGATCAGCCGTCTTCGGAACTTGCGCGGCATGGCTCGTGCCCTCGTGGCGATCCCCCACCGTGACAGGTCGCCCCCGTCTGTGTGTTCTGCCTGGAAGGTCCCTGCCTTCTTAAGGGTAGCGTCCGTGCCGGCGCGCCAGACGGCAGAGTCAACACCCGGCCTCGCTTCCACGCCAAGAGCCACGCTGGAACGCCCGGCTTCTGGCGCGGGCGCAGCCGCGGCAGATGGTTCCGGCGGCGAGGGCGGCAGCGGCACCATGTCGGCACCGATCTTATCAGTCGGTAGGCCCGATGGCAAGATGCGGTCATGGTTCAGAGAGGAGAGAAGATGCCGTGGCGGACCAGGATCGGGATCACCTCGCGGCGGCGGTCTTCAGGGGCCAAGGTGGGGCGTTGGGACAAGGTGTGGCATGGCACGTAGGTACTCCCTTCCGACAAGAAAACAAGGTATCACTTCGACCTATGTCTTTTTGCGGAAGGGGGCCGATCTTTGCGTGGGATTGCGGTGGCGCTGGGCGACCGGGGATGCCTGAGCCTCTTCGGCACGAAGGCCGAGGAACACCGGCTCCTGTCGGAGCACCTCGCGGCCGAGTACCGCGTGCGGACCGAGGCGCGCGGCCGGACGGTCGATGAGTGGAAACTCAAGGCCAATGCCGTCGATAACCACCGGCTCGACTGCCTGGTGGGCTGCGCGGCGGCCGCCTCGATGCTGGGCATCTCGCTCTTTCGCGGCGCGACGCCGAAGAAGGTCAAACGGAAACGGAAACACGTTGCCTACCTGTAACAAGCCCCCGGCATTGCCGGGGGATAACGCTCAGGAGAAAAAGCAATGACAGCGAAGCGTCCTGGACGGCCCAAGGGGAGCAAGAACGCTGTGGACGTGGTGGTCGTCGAACGGTCGCACTGCCCCAAGTGCGGCAGTGCCCGCCGGAGCGAATACTGGGGCCGGATGGTCCAGAAGTGCCCCGGCTTACGGATTGACGGCACCCCTTACACAGAGATTGTCCGTCGCCGGTGCCGGTGCTTGGACTGCGGCCAAGTGCGGATTGACAAGGAGTACCCGTAACGATGGTATCACCTGCGTGGGCCCGCACAGGGGCACAGGTCAGTGTGGATGCGTTTGTTAGGCCTTGGCTTTGCAAGGGCGCTACACCTTCGCTTGCTCATCGAGTCCTGTAGTGCGGCCAGCGGTACCAGCAAGATAGTGGCGAGACGTTTCATGGTGCAGCTAATACTTGAAGTTCGGGACAACCGGCGAACTCGGTCAATGGATGGCCGATTCCGCATTGACCGAGGATGGTGTCGAGGCGACGCGGGCGAGTATGAAGCAGGGACCGTCATGCAGAATCACGGCGTCGGGTGGAATCTGAACGGCTGCCCTGGGGGGTGGCAAGTGCCGCAGGATGGTTTTGGATTGGAGGAAAAGCACCGTGTCGTAGCGCTGCCAGTCGCTGGCGCGCAGTCCGGACGGTTGGGCGATGTAGGTATGGAGCAGCCACGCCGTCCACCACTCGACGCCGTGCTGCGCGCAGATGAGCGTGCGACCGGGCTGCGGGACGAATGTGCGCAGCGAGGAGAGTTCGGCCAGCGCGCTATCGCTGAGGGCGGGCTGCCCACCGCGTAGGACCTGCGGCACGGACGGACCGCACAGGAGGAGGGACAGGGCGCCCGCCAAGGTCCAGCGAATCCACGCCCGACCGATGTGCAGCAGCGCAAAGGTGCCGCACAGAACAGCAGGGACGATGGCGATGAGGTAAAAGCGCACCGCTGTATCCCCCTGTACCCAAGGACCGGTCATCGCCAGTACGGTGAACGCACAGCCGGCCACAACGGCTGCGTCCGAGGCCGCCAGCACCGCTCGCTCGCGCCACACGAGGATGAGCGCGGGAAGAGCGCACATGGCGAACAGCCCCACGGCTAGCCAGCGCAGCAAATGAAAGCCATTCTGAGGTCCGCCCGGTGGCCCGGGCATGGACATGTTATCGCCAAAGAATTGACCGGGGAGGGTGAATGCCTCCGCGAGACGATGGATGCGCGACGGGTCGAACTTCCACATCACCACCGCGGCCACCAGCGCGACAACTACCACCGCAGCACCCGCCCAAGGCAGCAGATTGAGACGCCGCCTGTTGTTTTGCAGCACGGCAACACTCATCGCAAGACAAGCAGCGAAGAGCAACGCCGAACCGAACACGCCAATATGAGTCAAACCCGCCAACGCGAGGCAGGCGAGCAACGCCAACGCTCGTTTCCAGGTGGGACTCTGGAGGAACGCCGCAGCCATCGCGATCAGCCCCGCAAGCCATACCAACGCGAGCGAGTTCTTCGGCAGATCGCCCACCATCACGAGCAGGGGCGAACTGAGCACGACAATGGCGGCGGGCACGAGTGCGAGGGTCCGACTTTGTCCACGCCGCTCACACCACACCGCCGCGAGCCAACACACCGGCCATGCGGCAATCGGTGGCAGCACGGCATCCGCCAGTTTAACCGCCAGGACAATAGCGGCGGCGAGATCGCCGCCGTTGAACCACGATATGAGCTTCGCCAACGCTGCGTGCAGCGCGAATGTGAGCGGCAGGTCCGGCAGTCCCAGATCGCCTTTTTCCAGAAGTGAACGAACTTGCACGAGATTGTATGCGCCATTGACGCCAGGCATATACGGCGTGCTGAACAACAAGCAAGCCCGCGCCCCGATGGCAGCGAGGATCAAGAGTGCAAGTGGAATGCGGAAATGGAGTCTCCTCGGTTCAGAACCGGAGCGTGTGCCTCTGCAGTGTAACGTAATTGAACCATCTTCGGGCACTTGGTCCTCTGGCTCGCTTTTTCGCTCGCAGCCTTCAGCGCGACATGACACTGCGGACACCGAAAGCGCACCGTGGACAGGCCAGTTCCCCCTGCCAGCCGGGATTTCCCAGATGACCTCCCCAACTCTGCCGTCGGGTAGGCCACAGAGTATTCTAGTACGAGAATGGGCGTCTTGCCAATAAATTCTGTCCGGTGCGTTGACATGTAACCTGTGGGTCGCGTAGATCATGGTAGAGGACAACTGAACATGGGATGGGCGGGCCGGGCGAACTGATCATCCGCCAGCCGGGCCGCGTCGAAGGCAATGAATGGCTGTGCAGGAGCCTGCACCTTCTGCACAGTCTTCTTCTCTTGGCCAGCCCCGCCTGTCCAAGCAGAGCGGTGCAGGCGACTGCCGCAGAACAGTTGGCGGCAAAATGCGAGGCACTCCTTGAGACTGGCGGCCCCGGGCGGCCGCAGATCTTTCAGCGCCCTTTCAGCGCGCCGTTGCCCCCATAAGTCATTCCGTGTCATCTTCTGTCAAGAAGGGGAGTTAGGTAGCCGAGGCGGGGGACTCGCAGAAAGCCTACGAATTGTCGCCCCAAGTCGCCTTATGTCAACGCTTGTCATTACCTAACAAGAGTGGGCCCAGGTGGATTCGAACCACCGACCAAGGGATTATGAGTCCCCTGCAACGGGAACGCAAACCGCGTAAAGACAAAGACTTACACCCCGCCGCCTCCACCCTTTCAGCGCCCTTTCAGCGCGCCGTCGAAACGGCCGAAAACGCCCCAAAATGCCGCAAGAATTGGCCCAAGTCGCCCGCCGCGTGACAGGACGTGCACGGCGCGGCAGCGGGCAGGTATCCCGGCAATGGTGATGGCCTCACAAGGCAGTAGCGCAGTGCCCGGAGGCAGCAAGGTCGGTCGCTTCACCTTGCCGCGCCGGGCCACTGGCGGTTCACGTCAGTCAGGAGCGCCGTCACTTTGCCCCAAGCGAGGCCGAAGTCGGCAGGGGCGCCGGCCGGCAGCAACCTGCGCAGGTTCTGGTCCCAGTCCTGGTGGAACTCATCCTGCCGGGCCGCCAACCGCTCAAGGTCGATCATGCCCGACTTCAGCCCCTTGACCTGCCACTTGGACGGCAGCGCCGGCGCTATCCGGGAAGCGTCCAATCCCTCGCGGTCAACCAACTGTGCCAGGTCATAGATATCGCGCGAGATTGCGTACCGCCGCTGGCCCGCCAGAGCCCTCGTCTTTTCGGCTGCCATCTCCAACAGGTCGTACGATGACAGCCGCACGTCTGCAAGGTCGGCGGCATCGGAGTACGGGTGCAGGATCGCCCGCTCCCGGACCGGAAACGCCAGCACCTCGCTCGTCGTCACATCCACCCGAATCGCCCGCGGGTCGCCCGTGCGACGGAGTGGCCCGCGATAGTAAAGGCTGGCCTGATACGATTCGTTGCCGTACTCATCGTCCACCACTTTGATTCGCACGGGCCGGACGCGGAAATCCACCGCCCACTGATCGGTCACGTCGGCCGCCACCGCCTCCAGAAAGCCCTCCAGCGTCTCGCGGCCCATCTGCTTGGTGAGCGTGAAATCAAGGTCCTCCGAATACCGATAGTCGGCGTAGTACCCCTTTCGCAGGCAGGTCCCTCCCTTGAAGCACAAGGCCGCCGCCTCGGCCCTGCGAAAAAGCGAGGCCAGGAAGCACCCCAGCGCGTAGTCCAAGTCCACGAGCATCGGGTCCGCGCCCTCGCGGCGAGCAATGCGGCGAAGTTCGACATCGTCGATCATCCCCGCGCCCCCGCCGCGGCCAGCGCCGGCACATTCACCCTGACACGCCACCGGCTGTTAACAGGCCCGCTTGCAGGACCGCCGGGATCCAGCGGCGCGTAGCCACCCGTAAGGCGCGACCGCCAAGCCTCAATGCGCCGCTGGCGGTCCGGCACCTTGACCTTCTCGCCCAGCATCTCGACCAAGAGGCCCAGTCGCTTGTAGAGGGCACCGGACCCCATCTTCTCCAAGTACGCCTCAACCTTCTCCCACCGAACGGCCTCGGCCGCCTCGGGCAGCATCTCGACAACCTGGCGGATGCCGCCGCACAGGTCCGGCCGGTCAAGGGCGTCTACAAGCGTTTTCTCGCGGTCGGTGACTACGATCCGCCCGCCGCCCCCAGACCGCTCCACAGTGCCAAAGAACTTTCGGGTCGTCAGGCGAACAAGCTCATAGGTTACGCCGAGAACCTTCCGTCGCTGCCGCCTGGCACGTTTGGCCGCCTGGACAAAGACCGTGCGGGGCACCTGCTCGGTCCAGTTCCAGTAGTGGCAGGCAGACCAGTAGGCTACCGCACCGGGCGTGACGAGATGGCTTGCGATGACCAGGGCGTCCTCGGTCCATGCAGACTCCGGCCCGGCCTCAAGAGGCACAATGAGATAGGTGCTTCGGGCCAGAGAGGCAATCCACCCCGACCGGCGGAGTTGATAGAGCAGGTTGATAGCCCTGCGTCTGGGCCAGCGCGTCGCCGCGATCAAGTCCTCCAGACGGAAGATCGACTGCCCCGTGGAGGCCAAGAGACTCAGGGCGTTGGCCACATCGGCCGAGAGAGTCCCGCGTTTGTTAGTCTGGAGCACGGTAGTCGTCCATTACAAGACTTTCGCGTACTAGACTAAACCGGCGGCGTGTAATTGCAAGCAGATTCTGCCTCCCCCGGCCCACCCGCATGATGCCCCGCCCCCGTACCCGCTCCGCACCCACTCCGCTCACCGCCGCATCCCAACGATGAGCCTGTACCGCCCGCTGCGCGGCGGCCCCTCGAAGGCCACCATACCCCGCCCCTTCAGGAGCGCCAACTCGCGTTTCACCGTGGCAGGCGAGGCCCGCATTCGGGAGGCAATCGCCGGAACCCGAAGGCTGTCGCCGTGGCCGAGGACGTGCAGAATCCGCTCTTGCCGCGCGGTCAGTGGCTCATTTACTGGTTCACTTACCGGCTCGGTTACTGGCGCAGTTACTCGCTCGCCTACTGGCTCACGCACTGGCTCAGTCACTGGCTCACGCTTCTGCTGCAGAGCGAGCACCCCACCCCCGGACGCTGAGCCAGTAACGTCGTCCGCCGCATGCCGCACGGTGACCCACTTGTTGAGGCAGTACCCGTGGAAACCGTCGTTGGCGATGACGTCGTCGCGGCCGCAGACGAGGTTGAGGTGTTCCCGAAGCCTAGCCTTGATGCCCTCTCGAATCGTGCGAATGCTGCCGATCACCGAAGCGCTGCCGCCGTCGGCCCCAATCTTCCGGGCCAGGGCGTCGCTACTCATATTCACGTATCTGTGACCATCCGGCATCTGTGCCAACAGGTCGAGAATCGCCCGCGCGTAGCCGAAGCCCGTGTCGCCGACGATCTTCACGCCGCAGAGTTCCACGCGGTCCGAGTAGAAGACCATTTCGCCGCCCTTGAACGGCACTGGTTCAGGAGAAGGGACAGTCTTTGCAGCCGGCGCCGCGTGTCGCGTGGCATCCTGCCGCGCCCGGGCCTCCTTGATGACTACGCGAAGCGTGCGGCCTTCGGTCGGGAACGGCTTCTCGATGAAGTCGGTCGCGCCGCACTGCATGACACGCACAACGAGACCCGGCTTGGCCCCGCTCCGCCTTACCGTGACGATGATGGGGACGTGTCCCAGCCGATCTTCGGCCCGCAGCTCTTCAAGCAGGCTCAGCCCGTAATCGACAGACAAGATTCCGCCCCTGGAGCAGGCGGGGATTTCAAGGTCCAGGAGAATGTCGGTGTAGTCGTTGGCGCCGAGCAGCCGGCGGGCGTCTTCCTGGCTGCGAGCCCAATCGTGCCTGTCGCCCAGCGACGCGAACGTTTCCTTCAGTCTACGAACGATCCGGGGATCGTTGTGGACAGCCAGTACAATGTGCCCCCTCATGCGCGTACCCTTTCGCGTGGTTCATGAGGCGGGGCGTGCCCAGCATCCGGATTCCTCCCGGCGGTCCAGCACGGTACAGAGTGCCGCTATGCCGAAGTGAAAACCTGGCGTTGGCGCTTCGGAAACGGATCAGAAGGTGGAGAGACTTCGGGATGGCCGAATCGGCCAACGGCGAAACGCAGCAAACCGGACTTGCGTCCGGTGGAAGTGTCCGACGGCTCACGGGGCAGCCCCGCGTTCCAATCCGGCCGGCCCGCAGCAATGCGGGCCGCCAGGCCGGATGAGCAGCACACTAACGCAGGATGAATGCTTCGTCAAGAAGGAAAAAATATTTCTGACATGCCTATCTCTCGTCGCCCCAAGAGGTTAGCGTGGCCCGAAACATTTTTCTTTCTCGGTGCCGGCGGCGGTTTCGGGCGTGCCGGGGCGACAGGTCGGCGCAGCTCGCTCCGTCGAGTGGAAAGCGCCCGTTGCCTTCTGCGGCACGGTGTGCAGATTTCCATGACGCACTACTATAGTGGGTAGACAGCCCTGCACTATTATGGTGTGCTATTCGCCCATGCACAAGGACAACATTCCACAGCATCGCGTACAACTAGGCCGAGCCATTCGAAGACGCCGTCTCAAGTTGCGCCTTTCTCAGGAACGGCTCGCCGAGCGTGTTGGATGTCATCGCAACTACGTCGGAAACGTAGAGCGCGGGGAGCAGAACATTACGTTCGACATGTTACATCGCTTCGCCAGCTCACTTGGTTGCCGCCCCGCTAGCCTTGTATCGGGCATAGATATTCATGTCCGGTGAAACAACCGCAGGGGAGACGACAGCATGAGGCCCTTCGATAATCTTACGGGCCAGGACTTAGAAGCATGGTTCCGGGAGTTGCTGCGGAGCGGCTTTAAGTTCTCTGACTATTCCCTACCCTTTTCCTCCAGGCGAAGCTTCTCCCGTTCTCTTGCAGCAAGTTCGTTCTTGAGCGTCGTAGCCTTCTCATCGAGAGACTTGAGTTCGGCTTGCCTCTGACCAAGAAGTTTGTTCTGAATGCTAAGGTCGCCGAATACCGAGGCCAAGACCATCTGCTCGGGGGCCTTGTCGAGTTGGCGGCGGATTCCCTGGGCCTCTCGTTCCTTGGCCTCGATCTCACTGCAGAGTCTCCGCATGGTTTCTGCTGCACCCTCGCGCGCCTCGCGAAGCCAGTCCAGAACCCGGCCCGCATCGACTTCGGACAACCCCAGCAGATCGCAGCCGGCGCAAGCAGTCGGTCCCTCCATGTGATGTGCGAACGTATCTTGCACGATCCTGATGACTTCCTGTCGAACCGGTTTCACTTTCAGGTTACAGGAAGACGAGAGGTTATGGATCAGCTGAGCCTTGAGGGCTTCGACATCCTTGCGAAGGAGTGTATTTCGACGCAGGTGGGCCTCGCTCTCAATCTGAGCCTCCAAGCGACAGGCGATGGTCGGGCACAGGGCAGAGGATACAGCCCCTCGCACTCTTGGCGAATCTGGCGCTGGCTGTTCTGAATCTCCGACTCGAGAACGGCCTGCCGTGACTGCTTTGCCGGCCGGCCCTGGGCAAACACACCGCCCTGTTCCTGGAGTTGGGTCTCCAGCCTCTTGATCTCCCCTTCCACTCCCCGGATCGAGGTCTCCAGTTCAGCCCGACCCTGGCTCAGGGCATCCAGCGACGTCTGGATTGCCTCGATTTCCGCCTCCGCACGGGTGAGGGCGCCGGCATCGTCGGATGCCATGTGCTGCTTTGCCTCCCGCGTGGCCAGAATGGCCAGGTCCGCCTTCAGTCGGACGACGGTATCGAGTCCTAGCAATGAACGGACCGACTCCGCGATGGCGGTATCCCCGGAGATATCATCGGCGATCCGTCGGATTTTCTCGCCGTCGAAGAAGAAAAGCTGCGAGAGCCGTTCAGGTACAACATCGCTCACAAATGCCTGCCAGTGTTCTGGCGCAAGGTCGGCCAGCGTGGGCCATGAGTTGTAGTCGCCGTCCTGCGATGTATCGTCACGTTTGTAGACCTGCAGGCTTTCCTGGACACCATTCCCGGTCCGAAGCGTCCAACATCGCTGCACATAATATGTATCTCGCTTGCCGTGAAAGACAAAGTCGAACTCTACGCCTACCCTGGCGTAGTTGAACTGAATCAGGGAATTGCGGGATCGGTGAACCAACCCACGCAGATGCTCATGGTAACTCTTATCGCTCAGCCTATCACCCACCGCGCTCTTGCCGTAGAGGGCAATAGTAGCCCAGAAGGACTCGCGGTCCCCGCCGCCCACGACCGGGCCGTAGTGGAACCAGTATTCCTCGGCCGCGCCCGTGCGAACGGCGAAGAGTTGAATCACCTGGCCCACGGGGTTGATGTCGGACGCGCCGAAGTCAAAATCGTTGACCTCGTAGGCGGGGCCGTGGGTGTCCGAGGACCGGCCGCCCGATTTGTGCTGCGACCCGCCTGCGCCGCCCCACTCGACCTCGACCCACTCATAGGCCCCGCCGCCGTCGGCGGTGATCTCGGCCCAGAAGGGCGCCTGCGGCGGGGCCTCGGCCACACGCACCAGCGCCCACTTGTCCTCGCCCGTGCCGTCTTCCTTCCACAGGACTTGCGCGGCCCCCTCGGGCGCAGTGGACAGGCGGCCGTCGTCTACCACATCGGCGAAGCCGTGGTCATCGCGGAGGACGTTCAACTTCACGGGCGTGACGCCCTGGACCAGACACCGGCCGATCTTCCCGTCCGCGATGGGTTCCAGGCAGATGGCGAAGTTGCCCGCATGGTCGGCGGCGGTGGACGCGACACCCTTGAGGGCATAGCGGAACTTAAAGCCTTCCTCGTTGTCCTCGGGGCCGTAAACCGGCCCGTCGAGGCCGAGGATGTCAAACAGAGCGCGGTCCTCGCCAGTGTCGTTCCTGACGAGTATGACGCCCGCCTGCCTCGGCTCAGCCAGGGGATCGCCGCCCTGGTTCTGGCGGCGCTGGAGATAGTCACGCGCAGCATCGATGAAGGTGTTGAAGGTCTGGGCCGGGATGACCATCCGCTGGCCCGGCTGGACCTTCTTGAGAGTGTCGCCCATCAGCATCACCTCGGCTTACCGTCCCGCACCCGCTCATACAGGAGCCACAACTCATGCAGGACGGCTGATACCTGGTCTTTCTCGTCGTGGCCCTGCCTGGCGAGCAACAGCAGGCACTTGAGCGTGGCGGTAAGGCCGTCGAAGCACCGCTGCCACTCTTCGCAATGCGGACAGTGGGGACAGCCCATTGCTGCCCTCCCACGCGGGCGCTACGTTCCTATGCCCAGCCCGGCGTAGTTTCCGGCGTCATAAACCCGCTCGATATGCACGAACGCCGGCCTCTTGACGATGGTCTTCGAGTCCTCGTCCTCGGCGTCCTGGTACTGGACCCACAGGTACTCCCAGCCTTTCTTCGAGATGCCCGTGATGCCACCGATCGTCATGCCCGTGACGTTCGGGCTGGCGGCGAAGCGGAACGTGATCTCCCACGCCCCGTCGCCCCGCTGGGACCCGGATGCGCCGAGGAACAGCACCTCGCCGGCAGCAAAGCCCTTGAAGGCGGCGTTGTTGGTCTTCCCCGTGAGAGAAAACAGGGCGGCCTTGTAGGACCCCGTGACGTACTCGGCGTCAAAATAGTGCGTCTCGGAGAAGTTATACACGGGAACCGTTATGTCGCAGCCTTCGACGGAATCGTGGGTAACGCCGATCGCGCCGCCCAGGTCCGGCGGCGTGGCGCCGCCTGCGCCGTAACTGGCGACATGCTCGCGCGCCTGGGTGATATGCATCGAGCCGCCGCCGGTGTCGAACTGGTAGGTCGAGTCGCCCACCTCCTTGGGCTTGGAGGACATAAGGCCGTAGCGGGCGGTGCCTTCCCAGAAATCCGACCCGTCGGACAGGGGCTTCACGTTGCAGGCCTGGCGCACCAGGCCGTTGTAGGCCAGCGGCGCCTCGGCCTCCAGGGCGTCGAGGGCGGCCTGCTCGTCGCCGGTGCCCCGGATGACGTACTGGAACTCAGCGCTCGGGTTGTCGCCCGAACCGACCTGGCGGCTCTCAACGCGTTCGGCTACGGTGATGGGCACGGTACGGCTCCCCCGCCCAAGGCGGGCAGGCGTCAATTGAAGTTCACGCCCAGGTTGGCGGCCAACTGGGCGATCTTCTCGGTGTTCTTGGCGGTCGCTTCGGTGGCGCTCGCGATCCGGTCGCTGAAGCCCCCCGCC
>Ga0315274_10012372_pt1 | contig 12171 bp, 9 predicted proteins | sample YL17G02_20_MG_FD_203700 | JGI IMG/M metagenome (GOLD analysis project Ga0315274, IMG submission 203700) | Sediment microbial communities from Yellowstone Lake, YNP, Wyoming, USA - YL17G02_20 | ecosystem: Environmental > Aquatic > Freshwater > Lake > Sediment | place: USA: Wyoming | collected... | reverse complement strand
CTCTCTCTCTCCCTCTCCCTCTCCCTCTCTCTCTCTCTCTCCCTCTCTCTCTCTCTCTCTCTCTCTCTCCTGTTTCTTTGTTTCAGTCGGACCACTCTGCCGCCATAGAGGCATCGTCGTACCCCGTTGGCGCGCGAGCAGGCGGGGGGGCAGCGGAAGCAGCAGCAGCAGCGGGTTGTTTGCTGAAGCCTCCTCCTCTTCCTCCCGCGCCTCCTCCTCCTCTTCCTCCCGCGCCTCCTCCTCCTCTTCCTCTCCCGCCGCTGCGCTGCGCCCTGTCCCCGCCGCCGCCGCCGCCGCCGCCGACGCGCTGCTGCCTCTGGCCCCCCTTTTCTCCGGGGCCCCCGCCCTCGACCACCGCGCCGACCATCTGGGCCTTCCGCTTCCCCTTCCCGCCGGGGTGGGGGCCCCGGCGTCCCGCGCTGCTCCAGCTCGAGAAGTGGAAGTTGCGGTCGTTGAGCGAGCGGAGCCACTCCTCGTTGGTCCTGCGCTCGGCGTCGACGCGGGCGATGTGCGGGTAGACGAACTCGAGCTGAACGAGGAAAAGGGGAGAGAGGAAGAGAGAGAAAGAAGAGGGAGAGAAAGAGAGAAAGGGAGAGAGCGAGTGAGAAAAGAAGAGGAGACGGCGAAGGAAAAAACCGACCGAAAAAAAAGGGTTCTCTCACCTTGAACTTTTCCGCGGCGTCGCCCCAGGCGCCCAGGCTCAGGCACTCCCGCTTCTTCTTCAGCTTCTGTTTCTCCCTGGCCTGCTGCTCCATGTACTCCCGGTGCTGCTGCCGGAGGGCGGGGTCGATCTTATTCGACGCGTCGTCGCCATCTTTTTTGTCGCCTTGGCCATTTTTGACGCCGTCGCCTTCTCCACCCTCCTCCTCGTCCTCGTCGTCATCATCGTCGTCGTCGTCGTCGTCCCTGCCGTTGTCCCCGGCCCACGTCGCGTTGTAGTGGCTGTAAACCGTCTCGGCCAGGAAAAGCCCCAGCTCGGGCGCCATGGGAGTGGCGACGTCGCCCTCCCTGCGCAGCGCCGAGGCGATCGCGTCCTCGGGCGCGGCGCCGCGGAAGACCGCGAGCGCCGTGCCCACCATCTTGCGGATCTGGTGCAGAATGAACGACTGCCCGTACACGACCAGCCTGACCCAGCGCTCGCCGTCGGGGAGCACGGAGACGCCGTCGCACTTGAATGAAACGATGTAACGGGTCGCGGACGGGTCGGTGTGAGGGACGCGGACGGTGAAGTTGTGGAAGCTTTTTTTTTTTTAAGGTTTTTGATTTGTTTGAAGTTTCCCGTTCTCGTGAGTGAGGCGAATGCAAAAATCTTCTCGCTTCGACGTTCCTGCTCTCTCTCTCCCTCCCTCGAAACAAAAAACTCACTTGTGCGTCCCCTCGTACTGGGCCAGGATAGAGTTCAACTTGTCTCTGGCGGCGTCGTCGAAGACGAACGGGGCCTTCGCTTGCTGTTGCTGCTGCTCGGGGGCCTTTTCCTCTTCTTCTTTGGCCGGCGTCGTTTCTGCCGCCGCCGCCGTTTCCGCTGCCGCCGTTTCCGCCGGCACTTCCTTCTCGGCCTCTGGAGCCTCCTCCTCCTCCTCCCCTCCGCCTTCCTTCTCCCCCTCTCCTTCTCCTCCCTTTGCCTTCTTCGCCCTCTCATCGGCCCTCGCGCAGCACACCGCGGGGTCGAACGCGAACTCCGGAAGGACGTATTCGTACCGCCGCCTGTCGCACGACTTGCGCGCGTCGAAGCCGTTGCGGACCTTTGACGCGCCGAGCACTCGGATCGCGGCCGGGAGCTGCGCGTTGGCGAGCGCGGCGATGGACGTCTCGCCCCCTTCGTCGTCCGCGGGCACCAGCAGCCGCGCCGCGACGACCTGCCCGACGGCGGAGACGCCCTTGTCGGTCCTGGCGGCCCGCGACCACGCGACCTTCGAAAACGCGTCGGCGTTGGCCTCCGAGATCAGCCCCGCGGAGACGAGCGCGTCTCGAAGCGTGCCCTCGATGGTCTCCTGGTCCTTGTTGTACTGCATTCCCGAGAAGCCCGCGCCGACGTACGCGACGAAGAGGGCGAACTTCTTCTTGGCGCGCTTGGGGCCCGCCGCAGAGGCGTCGTCGACGCTGGGGTCGGCCGGAGGAGCGTCGGCGGCAATGCCGGCGCCATCGACGCCACTGGCGCCTTTCTCTCCTGCTTGCGCCGACTTCTCCTCTGCTGCTGCTGCGGCTACGGGCTCGGCGACAACATGAGCCGCGGCGCCAGCAGGAGCTAGCTCGGAATCGGGTCGAGGAGCGGCGTTGGCGGCGGCGGAATAAGTGGCTAGATTGGCATCGGCCGCCGCCTCAGGCGGTGGCGCATGGGCACCAACGATTCGCGCGGCAGCCTCTGCCTCTGCGGCGAGCTCCGTGGTCATGGTAATCGCGCTCTTAGCCTTCTCGACGCTCTCAAAGCAGCGTGCGATTCTTCAAAGACGAGAAAAAACGGCGAGACTAGTTTTTTCTCTCCTCAAAAGTGTGGTGCCTGCGTTCGTTTTTGGTGCGTTTTGTTTTACATTTTCGACCCCTTCTTTCTTCACTTCCCGTCAGGATAAACTGGGGAACGCCACCGTCGCTGGAACGGTGCCGTCGTTGGCATTGTCAGTGTTTTCCGGAACCGGAGCTGCTGCGGGATCGGTAGCGACGGGAGCAGAAGAGGCTCCGCCTCCCCCGTTGCCGAGGACCCGCTCCGCCGCCCGGGCCCACGCCGCCGGCGCGTGCGGATTCTGGTTCGGCTTCTTCGGCGCCTGCTGCTGGCTCGACCGCTTCCCCCTCGGGGGGGCCGCCCAGAGAGGGGAGCGCGCGCCGAATGCCCCGGCACAAGAGGGAGCAGCAGCGGGGGCAGCAGCAAAGGGAGCCGCCGACGAGGGCGGCGCCAGCGCGGCGAAGCCCGCGGCCGCGAGGGCGGCGCCTCCGTCGTCGCTGCCGTTGGGGTCGCAGTGCCGCGACGGCGGGACCGGGGCGGCGGCCGGGGGAGCCTGCGCCTGCGCCGGGGGGGGGGGGCGCGTCACTGGTTCGAGAGAGGTTTTTGGCGTTTTTGAAAAATAAGAGGGCCGGTCTGCGTCGGGGGAAAAACTGGAAACCCTCGCCCCCGGGCCTCGGCCGTCGCCGGCTTCGGCTGCCAGTGCCTCCCGAAAAAAAGTTTCCTCGCTCTTGCGTGTCCGCCATTCGGAAAGAAGAGGTCGTGAAACCTCGCGCGGGAAGATCATGAGTAGAAAAAGCCCGGCGCTTCCGTACACAAGGACCGCGTTTTTTGGAAGGAAAGGAAGGAGGAAGAAAAAAACTCACCTGCAGCAGCGACGCTTGCCGCTTTCAGCGCTTGCACCGCCGCCGCCGCCGAACCAACAACGCCCCGCGCCCGCAGCGCCTTGAACGCCTCCACCGTCGCGTAGGGGGCGCCCGTCACCGGGTCCCGGTACTTGGCGGGCTCGCCCGTCACCACGCACTTTACGGAGGAATCGCTCCGCGGCGGCGGGGCGAGGCGGCGGATGTAGTCCTCGGGGAGAGGCATGTCCAAAGCGGCGACGACCGTCTGAGAAGAGTGTTTTTTTGTTTTGAAGTTTTTCGAAGAAAGACAAAAGTGAGTGTGATCTTTTTTTCCTTCTCGGAAAAAGAAAAAGTGATGTCGGACCCGTCCGAACCTCTCGAGCACTTGCTGGGCCTCGACAAGAAAAAATAAAAAATGATCGAAGAGGAGGGGAGGAACAGGGTTTGGAATAGGGAGGGCCCATTTCGGAGCTCCCCTGAAGAGGGGGAAAAGGCAGACTCCGCCTGAAAAGGCCCGGCGCCCGCCTCTCCCCGTCCCCCAGGGAGGCAAAGCGGGATCCCCCCCCCCGCCGTTCCGCTCACTCTTCTAAAGAGGGTCCTCAATGATTCTTCGCGTCTCGCTTGCCTGCATCCACGTGTCGGGTATAGATTAGAAATGGAGCTGGTGGTTGGAGCGCGATTTAACGGAAAAGAAAAAAACGAAGGCTTCAGGCAACCCGAGGTTCTTTCGAAACTCGGTCCGCTGTTTTGGTTTGGATCGGCACCGCGGGAGAAGAAAAGGTCCTTCCCCCGCCTCAGGATCTACTATCAAGTTGTTTGCTTGTGCATCTCGAGCCAGAGAAAAAGAAAGAGGGGGGAAAGGGAGAAAGAGAAAGAGGGAAGGGAGAGAAGCAGGAAAAAAAAGGCAATCACCTGTTCGCGCCCGTCGACGATCCGCGACACCGTCCGCAGCCTCGGGCCCCGGTAGGCCGCCCTCGCCGCGGCGTGCGCCTTCCTTTTCACCTCCTCCTCCTGCGCCAGCAGCACGTCGAGGTCCGCGAGGTTGGCCACCTCGGTCGCCGCGGCCTCAGCGAGCATCTCGTGCTGCGAGAGCCTGCGGGCCTGCCCCTGCGGCCCATGCTGCCCTTGCTCGCTGCCCGCGCCCGCTCCGGCGCCCGCGCCCGCCGTCGGCGACTTTTTCCTGCTGGCGGCGGCGGCGGCGGCCTCCCTCGCGCGCGCCTCGGCGACCGCCGCGGTCCTCGCGGCAGTCGAGGCGCGCACGGCAGGGGGAGGCATCGCGGCCGCCGCCGCCGCGCGCTGCGCCCTCGCCTCGGCCGCGGCGGCCTTGGCCCCGGCCCTGAGCTCGGCGGCGGCTTCTCTGCTTTGCTCCTTCGCGCGGGCGGCGGCTGACATCGCCATCGGAGGCAGGGCCGAGGAGGAGGGACCCGCTGCTGCTGCGGCCGCCGCATCGTAATGCCCCGGAGGCCTGAGCGGCGCCTTCTTCTTGGCGCCGCCGCCGCGCCGCCCTCCTTCCTCGTCCTCCTCGTCTGCCGCCGCGCTCTCGTCCTCCTCCTCTTCGGACTCGGAGAAGTCGGAGCCCGCCTCGTCGTCGTCCGAGGGGGCCGACTCGGTCGAGTACTCCGCGTCGCCGGCGTCCTCGGCGAAAAAGTCCTGGTTCCAAAAGTCCTCGTCGCCCGAGTCGGCGTCTTGCAGGGCCTGTGGGAGGCGAAGAAAGAGGTTGAGGAGTTTTTTTTTTTTGATGAGGTTGAGAGTCGGTTCGTCGCCGTCGACGCCGATTGTTGTTTGCTCGTACTTGTTCTCTGCTCTCTCACACGCGTTCTCTGCTCTCTCAGCCAATCTCGCTCGCTCTCACCTGGGTCATGCGAAGCCCTCGCGTGGCTCGCGAAGGGAGCTGCCTCGGTGGGGGCGTGGGGGAGCCCCCGCTCGAGATTTCATCTTCTTCTTCGGCAGAAGATGAGCCGCCGTCGACCGACATTTCTTCCTCTGAAGTTGACGCCATCGGTCCTCCTCCCGTCTTCTTCTCTTCCTCTTCTCTTCCAGGCAAGCGCGGATCTCAGGCGAGAGAGGGAGCCGCCCTGGCCTGCTCTGCGCTCCCTCCCTCTGGATACGTAGAAAGACCGAGAGAGAGAGAGGAACGCAAAGAGAGTCCCTAAAGACAACAAAAGTGAGCCCCTCGTTCGAGAGTTCTCCGAAAAACATTTCGCTCACTGTTTGAACGAATCATCGATTCGAAATCGTCTCCTTTACTAGCCCTCTCTTTCAACGACATGCACGGCTCTGCGCACCCTGTTTAACGCACCGGTTTGTGTTGGTGTCATTCTTTCTCTCTCTCTCAGGGAGCAAAGGGGCAGAGCTGCTCGCCGCGATGTCATCAGAGAGCAGAGGAAGCGGTGGCAGCAGCGACGACGAGGCCACTGCTCTGGACCGGCTCCGCCTCTCTTCTCCGCCGCCTCCACCGCCGCCGCCGCCGCCCCTCTGCGCCCTCCGCGCCCACGGCGGCGACGTCCAGGCCGCCGTGCTGAGCCCCTGCGGCTCCCTGCTCTACTCGGGGGACTCCGAGGGGGATCTGCGGATCTGGGACGTCGAGGACAGGAGGACTATTTTTACTCTCAGGCTCCACCCTGCCGAGGGGGGCGTCCTCGGCTTGTTCCTCCCTTCTCGTTCTTCTTTTTCTTCTTCTTCTTCTTCCTCTTCTTCGGCGAGAAGGAGGGAGCTCCTGTCGCAGGGGAGAGAGGGGACCCTCAAGCTGTGGAGGCTGAGCGAGAGCGGGAGGGAAGTCGTGGACGCCGGCGCGGCGGCGCCGGCGTCTCCTCCGCGCCCTCTCACGATGGTCGCGACGGGCTCCAGAGGGTTTTGCGTGCTCTCCGCCGTCGAGTCGGCGGGAGGCGGCACGCTCCTCGCCGCCGTGGCGAGCGAGGACTCCGCGAGCGTGCGCGTCTTCGACGCGAGGCGAGCGGAGCTGCTCTGCGAGCTCTCGGAGGCCGCGGCGGCGGCAGCAGCCAGCAGCGGCGCCGAGGGAGGGGCAGGAGGGGCGGGGCGAGAGCAGCAGCAGCAGCAGCAGCCGAGGCCGCCTCCCTCTCGGGGGATGGCGATGGCGGTCTCGCTGTTCTTCGCAGGAGGTTCCGATGCCCTGCACGCCCTCGTCGGGTACGAGGACGGGAGCGTCGTCCTGTGGAGGTGCCTCGGAGGAGCGAAGGGCGAAGGGAAGAGAGACGGCGGCGACCGCGAAGACGACGTCGCTCGCGCGACGACGACGACGACGACGACAGGGACGACGGCAGCGGTCGCCGCCGCCCACCCTCCTCCTCGCGCGCTGTCGTCCCTGCGCATCCACTTTGACGCCGTCACCGCCGTCGTCGGGACAGTGACTCAAGATTCCGCAGCCGGAAAGAGGTCCCTGCGGTTCTTCTCGGGAGGGGCCGACTCCGTCCTCGCCTCTTACCTCGTCGAAATCTCGACTTCTTCTTCTTCTTTCTCTTCTTCTGTTTCCCTGCGCCCGGGCCCGGCGGCAAAGCTCCCATCCCGCGGCGTCGGTGCCCTGGCGGTGCTGCAAAAGTCGGAAGACGAAGGGACGCTGGTCGTCGCGGGGGGGTGGGACGGGACGATCCGCCTCCTCGCCCTCCGAGAAGCCGAAGAGAGCGAAGAAGAGGAAAACAAAGGCGGAAACGGCAAAACTCTGCCTCCTCCCTCTCCCTCTCCTTCTCCTCTTTTCCTCGAGCCTCTCGGGGAGCTCGAGCATCACGTCGCGCCAATAGCCGCCCTGACGTTGGACGCCTCGGGGGAGCTCCTGGCGAGCGGCGGCAGGGACGGGTCGGTCGCGCTCTGGGGCCTCGGGACTCCGGTGTAAAAAAAGCAAACAAAAAAACGAAAAGAAAAAACGATGAAAAATCCTCTTTTTTCTTCACTCTCTCGCAGACCTTTTTGAAATGAACTTTTCCTTTTCGCACGCCCCCTTCCCGGGGCCCACGGTCTCGGATGCCCTCGCTGCCGCGTCCAGGGCCGCCGGGGACTCCTACGCGAGGCGCGTGCTGCGCCCGAGCGGCGACGAGGGGGGATCCGGAAACGGAGGAGCAGTGAACAAGGCGCTGCTCTCGCTGCTCTCGCTGCTTCCCTCCTCCTCCGCGCCTCCCTCATCATTTTCTTCCCTCCCCGCCTCGGAATGTTCCGCGCTGCCCTCGACAGACTCTCTTGCTCTGCTCCGCGGACTCAACTTTCCAAAAGACGAAAAGGAAGACAACTACGGGCGCGTGGTTGCTATTTCGCCGCTGTCGCCGTCGTCGACTTCGGCTTCTTCTTCTTGCTCTTGCTCTTGCTCTTGCTCTCTTTCGCTCCCTCGCCCCTCGCCGCTCGACCTGGCTCGCGATGAGGGATCCCTTTCGGTCTTGGAGGCCGAAGTAAGGGTCGAGAAAGCGGAAAAGGTGCGTCCGAGGCGGGAAAGAAGAGGGAGGGATAGTTTTCCCACCGTTTTTTTCTCCTGTTCTTTTCTTTCACCTCTCGCTCTCTCTCAACCACTCCCCCAAATAACAAAAAACAGCCTCCGCGCTGCCCGGCCTTTGACACGCGTGGCCTGGCGAGCCGATTGAGGCCCAAGGCTCTGCCAAGCGTTCTTTTTTCGGGAGAGCTGAAGAGGGAGACGAAGCTGGAGCTCGGGCTGCCGACGGTTTCCGCTCTGCGGAAGAAGAAAAAGGAAAGAGAGGAAGAGGAGAACGACGCCTACGAGGGCGAGGCGTGCCGCTCCTTCTTCGTCGACCTCGCCCTCCTGCCCTCGCCCCCTGCTCCAGCTCCTCCGAGCGCGCTCCAAGAGGGAGAAGACGACAAAGGAAACGACGGAGAGGGCCCCCGAGTCGAGGCCCTGCTCCTCGAGGAGGCCGTCCTCGGCGAGGAAGCGAAGAAGAAGAAGAGGAACCCCGACGACGTCGGTGGCGGCGGCGAGGGCGGCGGCGGCGGCTCGGGCAGCGGCGCGATCCCGGCGCTGCTCCTGCTGCTCCCGGCCGTTCCGCCACCTTGCGCGGCCCCCAAAGAGCCCTTTTTCGCTTCGATCGCCCGCTCTGCGATTCTCTGGACGTCCCCTCTCCCTACGCGGCCCAAGCCGGCGCTCGTCGACGTCGCCGCGGCCGAGTACGGCCACGGCGACGGCGGAGCTCCCTCTTCTTCTTCCTCATATTCCGCCGCCGCCGCCGCCGTACTCCTCTCCCTCGAGTCCCCCGCCCTGGTCCCGCCCGGCAACGCCGCCTCTCGCGAGAGGATGCGCAGGAGCTCCCTCGGGGGGGTCCTCGAGCCCGTGCTGGCGTCCCTGCTGGCGCCCGCGATGCCCCTCGAGGGAGCAGCAGGAGAAGAAGAAGACCGAGGGAGGAGGCGCTTCAACTTCTGCCTCTTGCCCCCGGGCGCGCCGACGCTCGCAATGCTCGCGACGGAGGAGCTCCGAGGGGGCCCCGGGGCGGCGCTCCTGCTCCCGCCGCCGCCTCCGTCCGCACTGCAGCAGCATCCGGATCAGCAGCAGCAGCAGCAGCGCCTGAAGCACAGCCTCCTCGGCGTCTCCGCCCTGTTCGACGCCCTGCGCCCCTCGAGGCCGACGCTGGCCAAGCTCGAGCTGCGGCTGCGCTGGGACGTCGCCGCGCCGGGGGCCCTCGCGAGGGGGCTCTCGAGGCCGCGGAAGGTGGCCGCCGCCGTTCCCGTTCCCGCCGCTGCTTGTGGTGCTTCATCCGTGCCTGGAGCTCCTGCGGCTGCGCGCGCGGAAGCAGCGGGAGGGAGGAAGATGAGTGGAAGCGGGATGCATCTCTTGGAAGATCTCGCCAAGTCTCCTTCCCCTCCTCCCGCTGCAGCTGTTGCCGCTGCCGCTCGCCGCGCCATTCCGCTCTCGCTGCCATCGCCGCCGCCGCCGCCTCTGCCGCAGAAGGGCGGCTGGAAGGCAGCGACGGGCATCTTCGCCGCCGACGACGGAGCCCGGAAGGAGCAGCCGCAGCGCCACATCATGCCGCGCATCGCTGCCGCCCCTCGCTGGACGGCGGGCTCGCCTCGCGCGAGCAGGCCCCCGCCGGCGACGGCCAAGGGGGACGTCGAGTTCTTCGCCCGGACGGCGTGTGCGGCGGCCGCCGCCGCCGCCGCGGCGGAGGGCGCGGCTGCTTCTCCCGCGCGGCCCCTCGCTGCCCCTCCTCTCCCCCTCCCTCGGCCGCCTCCGGACGTCGTCTGCGTGGCTCTGCCGGCCTCCGTCGCCCGCGTGCTCCGCGCCTTTGCCGGAGACGAGGCCTCCTGCCTGAGCGCCGCGGCGGCGGCGGCGGCGGCTTCGGCGGCGGCGGCGGCCGGCGCCGGCGCGAGCTCGGTCTCCGCGCTCCTGGCCCAGAAGGAGGCGGGAAACGCCACCAGCAGTTTATCGCTCCTCGACCACGCCTCTGCCACCTCTGCGGCGGCCTCGGCCTCGCGCGACCCGGCCGCGCGCCGCGCGGGAGTGTCGCACGCGCTCGCCGCGGCGGCGATGGCGCGCCGCCTCGCCTGCGACGCGGCGCGCTACGGCGTCGCCGCGGCCTCGATCCGCCTCGAGGGGTGCCTGAGGGCCGTCCCGGCGCTGCGGCGGATGCTGGGGAGGGGCGTGGACGCGATCTCGACCGAGGAGGCCGCTGCGTCGGGGGGGGGGGCGGGTAGGGCGGCGGCGAGCGGGGGCCGGCCCTCGGCGCCGCCGCTCCACCCGCTCTCCGCCGCGCTGCGCGACGCGCTGCGCGCCGAGGTCGCGCTCTCGGCCTCGGCCCGCGTGCTGGTGCTGACCGAGGCTGCGGGTTTCTTGCCGCTCATCCACGCAGCGGCCTCCGCGAAGGTCCCGGCGACGCAGGTCCCGGTCGGAGGGGGAGGAAGGGGAGGTGGGAGCGGAGGAGGAAACGACACCAACTCTTCTCTCGCCGTCGCCTTGGCCGCGGCCGCCGCGGCGCGCGACGGCGCCTGCGTGCTCGTCGACCGCGAGGCCCTCTTCTGCTCCTCCTCCGCCGCCACAGCGACGGCGACGGCGAACGCGGGAGGAGGAGGAGAAGGAGGAGGAGGAGGAGGAGGAGGAGGAGGAGGAGGAGGAGGCAGCAGCGCCGCTGCCTCCTCCTCCTCCCCCCCTTGGCCCCTCCTCTTCGCGCGGGGGCGCTTCACCTGCGTGGTCGACTTCGCGCCGCTCGCCGCCTGCGACGGCGCGGCGGCGTCCGCGGCGTCCGAGGCGGCGCTCGCCGCGGCCCCGGCCTGGACGCGGCGCGTCGTGCTGACCCTGCGGGAGGAGGACCTGGCTGCTGCGGCGTCGACCGAGATGCAGGAGGCTGCGTCCGAGGCCGAGGTCGAGACGGAGGAGCAGCATCAGCCGACGCTGCAGCTGCAGCAGCAGCAAACAGTGCCGCCGCCGCCGCCGCTCCACTTCGAGCAGCAGCAGCAGCAGCAGATCTATCACGCTCTCGCGCCTCCCTGGCAGCAGCAGCAGCAGCAGCAGCAGCAGCAGCAACCCCTCTTCCACCACCGAGGCGACGCGGACGACCTCTCTATCGCCGGGCCGTGGGACACGGACGCGTTGCTTGCCGCTGACGACGACGGCGGGGAGGACATCGAGATCGCCGGAGAGGCCGGCTCTGGGAGGGGGGGAAGGTGGGGGCAGCAGCTGCAGCAGCAGCAGCAGCAGCAGCAGCACTGGCAGCAAGCTCCTGCTCCGGCCCCGTGGCAGCGCTACGCCGAAGCGCTCTACCCGCAAGGAGAGCACCATCAGCATCAGCAGCAGTTGGGAGGAGAAGGAGGAGGAGGAGGAGGAGGAGGAGGAGGAGCCTTCGGGGACTCGCTCGGGCTCTCTCCTCCGCGCCCGGGCTGCGGCGGCGTCGGCGGCGCGAGCAGCTGCGTCGGAGGAGACCCGCTGCTCTCCCCCCCGCTGCGCCTTTCGGCGCCGCCGTCGCCGCAGCGGGGGCAGTCCTTGCTCGAGCCGTGGCTGCAGCAGCCCCGCGAGAGGCCCGGGGCGGGGGGCGTCGACGTCGCCGCGGCGCTCGACCGCTGGGCGGCGACCGCGAACGGAGGAGGACGCCGGGCCGAGGCCGACGGCGCCTCGAGCCGCGGGCGGCGCCCCGACCACCGCCGCCACCAGCAGCAGCCGCCGGAGCAGCAGCCCTTCCAGCGCTTCTCGCTGAACCAGAACAACGTCGTCGTGCCCCTTCACTCTGCGGGAGGGCTTCCGAGCGGAGGCAGCTTTGGCGGCGGCGGCGGCGGAGGAGGAGGAGGCGGCAGCAACAGGAGGCGCCGCCGCGACGACGACGAGGAGCAGCAGCAGCGAGACGGCACCAACACCACCAATCAGCAGCCTGCTCGCCGCCGCCGCGACGACGACGAGGAGCAGCAGCAGCGAGACGGCACCAACACCACCAATCAGCAGCCTGCTCGCCGCCGCCGCGTGCTGGGAGTGTCGCGCCAGCGCGGCAGGTCTCAGTTGACGCTCGCTTGGAGGCCCAGGGTCTAAAAGCTTTTAAGGAGGAAGGGAAATAAGACAGATAAATAGTGTTTGCTCGTTTTTACAGGTCAAGTTTTTTGTTTAACATTTCAAAAAAGTGTTCGTCATTTTATTTTTTTCGTTTGAAGGCAAGTTCCTCTCAAGACTTCGTCGCCGCTTCAGTCCTCCTCAGAGCGCCGGCGCCGGGGAAGCGAAGGAGAGAGGAAGTCTCGAGCTCGGAGGAAGAAGAAGTCGATCTTTCTGCCGCGCTCTTCTTGCCTTTCTCCTTCCCTTCATCGCTCTTCTTCGGCGGCCCAAAGAAGTCGGGCTCGAGCAAGCTCTCGACCGCCGCGCCTGCAGCGGCGCCGAGCATCTCGAGGACCAAGACGTCGTTTTTCCCTTCTCGAAGCCACACCCCGGGCGCGAAGACCCGCATCTGAGGGCCCTCGACGAGGTCATACCAT
>Ga0315274_10012369_pt1 | contig 12173 bp, 5 predicted proteins | sample YL17G02_20_MG_FD_203700 | JGI IMG/M metagenome (GOLD analysis project Ga0315274, IMG submission 203700) | Sediment microbial communities from Yellowstone Lake, YNP, Wyoming, USA - YL17G02_20 | ecosystem: Environmental > Aquatic > Freshwater > Lake > Sediment | place: USA: Wyoming | collected... | reverse complement strand
TCATCGCCTGGCAGCCGGGGTGCTGTCCGATCCCGGGCATCTCCGAGATCAGCCGATTCATGGTCATCGTGCTGGACGCGTTTCACGGCCTGGTGCGGAACTACGGCCTGGCGATCATCATGCTGGTAGTGGTGCTGCGGGTGGTGATGCACCCCGTGACGCGATGGAGCCAGAAGTCGATGACGAAGATGCAGATGATCGGGCCGAAGATGGAGGAACTCCGCAAGAAGCACGGAGACAAGAAGGAACAACTGAACCAGGAGATGATGAAACTGTACCGGGAAGAGGGAATCAACCCGGTGACGGGCTTCCTGCCGATGTTCCTCCAGATGCCGATCTGGATCGGCCTGTACGGGGCGCTGCAGGTGGCGATCAACCTTCGTCACGCGGCGTTTCTGCCGGCGGGTTGGGTGGACTGGATGCCGTGGCGAACGATCTTCCTTCAGGACCTCGCGCAGCCGGATTCCCTCGTCCTGTGGAACACGCCGTTCTTTCTGCCGGGGCGGGACATTCCCCTGCTCGGCTGGCTGGTGGGCAGCATCCAGAACATGATGGGCGGGGGGATCACGAGTTTCAACCTCCTGCCGCTGTTGATGGCGTTCACGATGTACCTTCAGCAGCGATTCACGCCGGCCCCCTCGACGGGCCCGCAGGCGCAGCAGCAGAAGCAGATGATGGTCTTCATGACGGCGTTTCTGCTGCTGGTGCTCTACAGCGCCCCGGCGGGGCTGTGCCTCTACATTATGACGTCGTCGCTGCTGGGGTTCTTCGAGCAGCGGTACTTGAAGAAGAAGTTCGCCGCCGTCCCGTCGCCGGCGAAGCCCGGAGAACCATCGCCGCCGAAACCGCCGAAGAAGGCCGGCTCGCTCGTCGCCGGACGCAATAAATCGATCGCCGAACGGATTGAGGCCTGGCTCGAACGCCGGCGATCCGGCGGCGCGAAGTAATCTCGAAAAAGGGTCCCGGCCCTGCTCTGTTGAAAACTTCCCTCTCCACCCTGTGGGGGGAGAGAGTAGGGTGAGGGGGGATGATGGAGCGGCCCCTATTCCCCTCACCCTACCCTCTCCCGCAAGGGGAGAGGGAGAACAAAAGCACGTTCTCAACAGAACAGCACCGGACACTTTTTCCGCCCGCCTATGGAACTCGATGACACGATTCTTGCCGTCAGTTCGCCCGCGGGTCCCGGGCGGCGGGCTATCCTCAGGCTCTCGGGTTCGGACGCGGTGGCCATCGCGGACCGTGCGTTCACGGCCTCGGACCACTCCTCCATTTCCGCTTGGCCGACTTTCACGGCGCGCCCCGGGCGCCTCGAGCCGCCGGGGACACTCCTTTCGGCGCCGGCCGTCGCCTATCTGATGCGCGGGCCGAAGTCGTACACCCGCGAGGACGTGGTGGAGTTTCACGTCGGCGCCTGGCCGGCGCTGGAAGGCCTGATGGTCGAGGGCCTCTTGCGCGCCGGCGCCCGGGCCGCGGGGCCGGGCGAGTTCACGTGCCGGGCGCTCCTGGTGGGCCGGCTGGACCTGGCGCAGGCGGAGGCGGTGATGGCCGTCGTCGGCGCCTCGAGCGAGGCGTCGCTGCGAGCGGCGGGCGACCTGTTGAGCGGGCACCTCTCGCGCGAGATCGAGATGCTTCTCGAGCGCATTCGCGACGTCCTGGTGTGGGTTGAAGTGGACCTGGACTTTTCGGACCAGGAGATCGAGACGGCGCCCGCGGGCGACGTGGCGCGGCGTCTGGGGCTCTTGCGCGAGGCGCTCGCGGACCTGGGCCGCCGGAGCCGCGGCCTGGAGACGTTCGCGGGCGAGGTGCGCCTCGTCATCGCCGGCTGGCCGAACGTCGGCAAGTCGAGCCTCTTCAACCGCTTGCTCCTGGAGGACCGGGCCATCGTCGCGCCCCAGGCCGGAACGACGCGTGACGAACTGCGGGCGGCCCTCCACCTGGAGGGCGTGACGGTGGTGCTTTCGGACACGGCGGGCCTGGACGAGGCCCGGGACGAACTGGCGGGCAAGGCCCGCGCCAAGGCGCTGGAGGCGCTCGAGCGGGCGGACCTGGTGCTCCTGGCGCTCGACGCGACGAGCCCGGATTACGAGCGGACGCGGGACCTCGTGGCGCTCCTGGCGGCGCCGATGGTGGTGGCGGTGACGAAGTGCGACCTCGAGTCCCCGGCGCGGGCGCTCGCGTGGCTGGAGTCGCGCGGCCTGGGGGCGGAGACGATTGCGACGAGCGCCGTGACGGGCGAGGGGCTCGGGGCGCTGCGGGCGGCGCTCGTGCGCGCGGTGGAGGGCGGGGCGGTGGACCGGGAAGCGATCGGGCCGGTGGTGACGGCCCGGCACCGGTCGGCGATGGAGGAGGCGGCGGAAGCGCTGGCGCGTGCGGAGCGGCTGGCGCGCGAAGGCGGGGAGGGGGAACTCGTGGCGCTCGAACTTCGGGAGGCGCTGGCGGCGTTGGGCGGGATTCTGGGGCGCGAGGCCGACGCGGGGGTTCTGGAGCGGATTTTCGCGCGGTTCTGCATCGGGAAATGACGGTGACGGACAGGAGCAGGAGGCGGCTCGCTCTGGGTAAGGGACTCCAATACGAGAACTTAGGGCGCGGCGCGGGGGGAATTGACTTGACGATGGTTCGCGGGGTTGGGTTTAATACGGCAGGAGAGGGGCGCGACGCACCCTGCCGGGCATGCCGGTCGGCCCCGACCCACACGGGCCGGCGCGGATGCCCACGAGTCGGACTTGCCGGCGGCGCCCGCGCCAAGTGAGGTACGCATTATGCCATCCGCCAAGACCGTATGGGGTATCGACGTCGGGCAATGCGCGTTGAAGGCGATCCGGTTGCGTTGGCGCGACAATCGTCTTCAGGCGGTGGGGTTCGACGTCATCGAGCATTCGAAGGTTCTGAGCCAGCCGGACGCCGACGAACAGCAATTGATCCGCCACGCGTTGAAGAAGTTTCTCGACCGCAACAGCATCAAGGGTTCGACGATTGTGGTCAGTGTGCCGGGGCAGGCGAGTTTCACGCGGTTCATCAAGTTGCCTCCCGTCGAGCAGCGCAAAGTGCCGGAGATCGTGCGGTACGAGGCGCGCCAGCAGATTCCGTTCAACCTGGAAGACGTGGTGTGGGATTACCAGACGCTGAGTCCGGCGGGGGCGGGGCCGCGCGAGGTGGAAGTCGGGATCTTCGCGATGAAGCGGGAGATCGTCGCCGACTACGTGGCGGACTTTCTGGCGATGCGGATCGAGCCGGACATCGTCCAGATGGCGCCCGTGGCGCTGTACAATTTTCTGATGTACGATAAGCAGGGCGGCGGCGGGGCGACGATCCTCGTCGACGTGGGGGCGGAAAACACGAACCTCGTGATCGCCGACGCGGAGCGGGTGTGGATCCGGCCGGTGCCGATCGGGGGCAACAACTTCACACAGGCCCTCTGCAAGCAATTCAAGTTGCCGTTCGCCAAGGCGGAGAACCTGAAGCGTCACGCGGCAGAATCGAAGCACGCGCGCAAAGTGTTTCAGGCGATGCGCCCGGTGTTCGGGGACCTCTTGACGGAAGTTCAGCGGTCGATCGGGTACTATACGAGCCTGCACCGCGACAGCCGGATCGAGCGCGTGGTGGCGCTGGGCAACGCGTTCCGGCTGCCGGGGCTCCGGAACTTCCTGGCTCAAAGCCTGGGCCTGGAGGCGGAGGCGATCGAAGGGTTCCACTCGCTGCCGGACGCCTCGGCGCTGAATGCGCCGCTGTTCCGGGAGAACGTGCTGTCGTTCGGGGTGGCGTTCGGCCTGGCGGTTCAGGGTCTCGGCCGGGCGACGATCCAGACGAGCCTCCTGCCGCCGGAAATTCTGAGCCAGAAGATCATGCGGAAGAAGCGGCCGTTCTTCGCCGGCGCGGCCGCCTGTCTCGTGGCCGCGATCGGATGTTTCGGGTACGACCAGATCAAGGGCTTCGGCGAACTGGCGGGCCAGCCGGGCGAAGTGGACCGCATGGAGCGCGACGTCGGCCAAATGGCCGAGGAGAACACGGCCAAGCAGACCCTCTTCGAGAAAGAGAAGCAAGCGCTGGTCGAGCGGCAGACGAAACTGGCGGAACTGGAAGGGATCGCGTCGGACCCGGCGTATGCGTATGAGTTGGCGCAGGCGGTCTGGGAGGCGTTGCCGTACGACGAAAGGTGGAGGACGTACGATCCCGCGAAGAACTCCCCGCCGCGCACGGACCTGCGTCAGGTGGAACTGCTGGACCTGAAGGCGCAGTACGTGGCGGACGTTCGTCCGTACTCGGGTTCGGCCAGCGAGGGCCTGGACAAGATCGAGGTGATCGAGGCCGGCGCGGAGCCGGCGGCGGCGCCGGCGGAGGGGGAGTCGGCCGCGGCTGCGCCGCAGGGGGCCCGCGGACCGAGGCCGGGGATTCTGATTCGGATTGTCGGCATTACGCCGAAACCGGCTCGCGACGGGCAACAGTTCATCAATGATGAACTAATCGAGAAGTTGAAGAATAACCCCAGGACGGTGCGGCTGAGGACGCCCGCGGGCGAGGAGATGCTGGCGAAGGTTCGTCTGACAGGGCGGTTCGGCGACCAGAAGGAATTTGGGGAGTTAAGCCCTTCGCGCGCCGGGGCGCGCGGCGTGGACGAGGCGGTCGCCGGTCCTCCGGTCGTCGAGATCGACCGCCGGAACGATTCCTGGTTTGTGGCCGAGTGGGTGGTGAAGATGCCTGACCGAGGGTCGGCGCCGGTGGCGCCGACCGAGACGGCGACGGAGGAGGCGCCGTTGTAGGCCTCCCCGAGCGGCTCTGGCGCGACGGGTCGGCCCCGGCCCCAACGGGGCAGGCGCGCCGGGGTCTGGGCCTGGGGGAAAAGGCGGCGAGGAGAATACGCATGATGGAATTCGTCCAACGCCACGCGTTCCTGCTGGTCCTGGGCGCGGGGTTCGTCGTGATTGCCGCCGCGGTTCTCGTGACGGTCCAGGTCGGCTACCGGGGACCCGGTTCGGCACTGGAGTCGAAACTGGCGCAGACCGAGCAAGCGGCACGGGCCCTCTCGGCCAGTCCGCTGTACGGCCAGAAACTGATCGAGCAGATGTCCGGCGAGGTCAAGAATCGCCAGGCGCGTTACGAGGAAATCCTGGATTACGTGCGGAAACTGGGGCACGACGCCCGCAAGCCGCTCATCGAGGGGCTTTTCCCCCGCTCGACGGACGTCAATCTTCGTCATTCGTTCAAGGCGGAATACGCCCCGGCCCTGGACCGGTTCATGAAGACCTTAGGGGCGTCCCATCCCCTTCTGCCGCAGGACACCCCCGAGGCCGAGAAGGCCAGCCGGCTGAAAAAGTTCGAGCAGGCGACGCTGTTCGCCCACCCGCAACAATCGTTCGTTCGGCCGGATTGGGTGGACAAGGCCGAAGCGCCGACGCTGGACCAATGCGCCGTCGCGCAGGAAGACCTCTGGCTGATGTCGGACCTGGTGGGCATCATCGCGGGGATCAACCGGGACTCTCTGGCGGGCGGCCAGCCCCCCGTCATTCGCAACGTGCCGATCAAGGAACTGGTGGAGATACGGATCGGAGCCAGCGTGGCGACGCTGGAGGGTTCGAAGGGGGGGGCGGGCGGGGCTCGGTATCTTCCGTCGTCGGCGCCCGGGGGGGCCGGGGCGCCCACGCTGTCGGGCCGGCTCTCCAAGCCCGGGTTCTACCTCGTCCTGCCGTTCCGCCTGGTGGTGGTGATCGAATCGCGGTGGTCGGGTGAACTGCTGCGCCGGCTCAAGGGGACGGAGAGTTTTCTGAGCGTGGAAGCGTGGCACATGAAGCCGATCGTGCCGGAAGCGTTCGAACGGTTCCGGGGGAGCCTCCTGGCGTCCTCGCGGGAGGTGTACGGGAACGGCGGGGTGGTGCTGCTGGAGGTGGTAGGCGAGTCGCTGGTTTTCCAGTTGGCGGGCGGGCGGGTGACGAACCCGCCGCAAACAGCCGCGGGGCCGGAGGCGCCGGCGAAGGCGGGTTGATCTTCGAGGGACTTTCCACCGGGCCGAGGCTGCCCGCGCCGGGTCAGGATTTTGCATCGGGCTCTGTAGCGCGGGGGCCGCCACAGGCGGCCAAGGTTTATCCCCCGCGGCCTTGGGATGTAAGGTATTTTGCGCGGGGGGTAAACCCCCGCGCTACAAGTAAGGCTCTGATAATCGGTTGTGGTTAACGATGCAAAATCCTGGGGTGACCCGGGCTGAAGGAGTTTAGCGAATGGCTACCGACCTGAGGGAATCGTGGTGGGGCCGGCACTTTGAGAAGGTCGTCCTGGCCGCCACGGCGTTGGTATTTGTCGTGGCGGCGGTGTTGCTTGTGGCGCTGCGGCCGTCGCGGGTCGCGGAACGAAAGACGGTCGGAGACCTCATCGAGGACATTCGGAAGCGCGGCGAGGGCAAGATCGAAGATGTGCTTCCGAAGGCCGAGCAGGAGCGTCTGGGCCTGACGCGCGAGCCGGTGACGGTCAAGGAGTTCCAGGACCGCTTGGCGCAACTGCCGCCCAAGTGGTCGGGCGACCGGGATTCTGTGTGGGGCATCGTGATGGGCGGAACCCCGCCGCCCCCCGAAGCCAAGGTGGTCACGATGCCCAAAAATATCCTGGCCGTCGAGGAGGTCGAGACGGCCGTGGGCCGCGGTGTCACGTCGGAGGCCGTCAGTCACCCCATGGAGAAGATGGCCGAGCAGGGTCTGTCGGACATCGCGTGGGTCAGTTGCGTCGGCAAATTCAATCTGGACCTCCAACTGGAAGAGTACCTGGCGGGGAAGGTGGAGCCGCAGCCGATCGTCATCACGCGGGTGGAGATGTCGCGCCGGGAACGAAAGCCGGACGGCACCTGGTCCGATTGGGAAGCCGTGACGGGGCAGGGTGCCAAGGCGGCGATGGACAAACTGCCTCGCCGGCCGGAGAACAGTCGAGACAGCCGGGCCGTCATCGCGTGGGCCCAGGGCCTCCTGGCGGTGCAGGAGGACGTTCGCCGCATCCCGTTCGTCGATCTCGTGGCCCGGGACGCGGAAGGCAAGTGGGTGCACGACATTGCCGGTGATGTGAAGGGCGTCGAGCAGCCGAATCTTCGGGCGCCGGCGGGAGCGGGGGCGCCCGCGACGCCGGCCGCCCCGGGTCTTTCGCCGGAGGCGGCAGTTCCTTCGGGCGCGGGACCGGCGGCGCCGGCGGCCCCGACCAGCGGGGCATGGTGGCTGACGGAACCGACGGGACCGGTCGGGCCGACGCCCACCGGGCCGACGGTGACGGGTCCGATCGCGCCCCAGTACACCTACGCGACCGTTTGGGCGCACGATCTTTCGGTGCGCCCCGGGCGAACGTACCAGTATCGGATGCGCGTGGCGGTATTCAATCCGGTGTACGGCCATCCGAATTGCGGAGACGAGCAGGCGAAGTGGACGCCGGAACGCGTCGGCGAGTGGAGCGAGCCTTCCGTCGCGGTTACCATTCCGCGCCTGGGTTACTTCTACTTCGTGGGCGTCTTCGGCGACCGGGCCACCCTGGAACTGCACCGATGGATTCACGGCCAGTGGGTCATCGCCCGAAGCGTCACGTGCCGGGTGGGCACGCCCGTCGTCTGCCGCAAACCCGTCCCGATCAAAACGCCGGGGTCCGGAAAGGAAGTGACAGAGACGGTGGACCTGAGCCCGGGCGTGCTGTTGGTGGACATGATCCGCGGGTTCCCCTACGCGCCGCCGGGCATGAAGGCGATTCCGACGAACGTCCTCGTGTTCTCGGACACCCAGGGCAACCTGGGCCAGCGGATCGACTGGGAAGACCAGAAAGAGGCCAACGCGCGTCGGCAGGAGCGTGAATCGGCGGCACCGGCGGTCGGCCCGGCCACGAAAAAAGGCGGATAAACCCCCGGATCTTGGGCTTCCGTGGGCGGTTTGCCCAGGGGGTTGGGGGTGAGGTCAGAAGGGGCCAAAAAGGGGACGGGAGTCTTTTGTGCAGAGCACCCGCCTGCGGGCCGAAGCCCTTCGGCGGGCGAAGGCCCGAAGGGCCGTTCCGGCAAAAGACTCCCGTCCCCTTTTTGGCCTCAAAACCGGCGAGATTTTGCTTGCGGAGCCTTGGCGGGTTGCTAGAGTGTCCCGGTAGCTGGATGAAGAGCGGTAACGAACGGCAATCATTCGAGTTATGCCGCATTATTCCAGGTCGGACATGGAGATGCTGGTGTAGTGAGGGCATCCGAAGGCACCGCCGACAACGGATTTTCTAATTCCCGAGGGGCCTTGGGGCCCACCTGCCGGGAGCGGTGCCCTAGTTTCCCTGAGTTGCAGACAAGGAGGTCTGTTTTGAAACCCGCGAGGATTCTATCGATTATCGGGATCACGGTGCTGCTGCTGTCGGCCGAGGCAATTTCAATCGCTGCCGAGGCGGAGCAGCCGACCGCCGACCAACTGTTGAGCGAGGCCGCGCGGCTCTACGACGGCCACAAGTACGACGCCGCGCTGAAGCGGCTCAATGAGATTCAACGCGACACCCTCGGTTTCTGGGACAAGGGCAAGTGCGACTCTCTCCTCTCCAAGACCCAGAAAGCCGTCGGCGCCAAGGCGGCCGACGAGCAAGCCTTGGCCGAGGGCCAGAAAGCCCTCGACACCCAGCGCGTGGCGACGGCCGTTGAGAGCCTGTCGCAGGCGGCCAACAGCGCCTATCTGGAAGACGACAAGCGCGACCAGGCCAAGGGGCTCCTTCAGGTGGCCGAGGAACGCCACCGTCAGGCCGAGGCCAAGGCCAGGGAACTCCTGGGCCAGGCGAAGCAGGCCCTCGACAAGGGTCAGACGGCCGAGGCCCGCGCCGCGATCGTTGGCATCAAGGCGATGGACGTGAAACTCGGCCTCTTTGACCGGATGGCGCTCGGGAGCCTGGAGAAAAAACTGGCGAGCCAACCGGCCGCCACGCCCCCCCAAGAGAAGGTGGTCGTAGCATCGGCTGAGCCGGTTGAAGTGAAGGTCGCGGCGCCGGCGGAACCGGCGAAAGCGAAGGTCGCTGCGCCGGCGGAACCGGCGAAAGCGAAGGTCGCTGCGCCGGCAGAACCGGCGGAAGCGAAGGTCGCAGCGCCGGTCGAAGCGGCCCCCGCGGCGGCGATCCGCGAGACGGCGGAGAAACTGAACCTGGCCGACCAAGCCCGTCGGGCCGAGGCCGAGAACGAGACGCAACTCGGCGAAATGGCCCTGAAGGACCGCGAGTACGAGAAGGCGAAGATCCATTTCACCCGGGCACTGGCGCTGTGGCCCGAGTCCGAGCGCGCCGCCAAGGGCCGCGACGAGGTGATGCGCCTCCTGGGCGAACGCGAGGAGCCGGTGATCCGCCACGTCGAGATCAGCCGGGACATCGAACGGCAGCGAGTGACGGCCAACGTTCTGGAGTTGGTGAGCGAGAGCGAACGGCTCCAGACGAAGGCGGAGCGGCCGGAGGACTACGACCAGGCGCTGCGGCCTCTGGCCGAAGCGGATCGCCTGATCGACCTGGCCCGGGTCCTCACGCCGGAAGAGGCCGAGGGACTCCGCGAGCAGGTTCTCGTGCTTCGGGGCCAGATCAACAAGCAGAGAACGGAGGCGGAAGCGGCCAGGAAGGGCCGGGCCGAAATCGCTGCCCGAAAGGCGGAAGGGGAACGCATCGCCCAATACGAGCGGGACCAGCAGCAGAAGATCCAGCAACTGTGGGATCGCGCGAAGGAACTGCGGCGTTCGATGCAGTTCCCCGAGGCGATCGAGGTGCTGGACCGGCTGATCGCGGTCGATCCCGAGAACGATCGAGCCCGCCTGTGGAGAGACGACCTGATGTATCTGGAGTCGCAGGTCCGCCAGACGGAGGTCCGAAAGGACCGCCAGGTGGGCAGAGTCGAGGCCTTCGTGGATACGGAGCAGGCCGCCATCCATCCGGGCGAAATGACCGACTACATCCCGAAGGAGAAGCCGAATTACCTCCGCTACCCGGACGCCAAGACGTGGCAGGACTTGACGGTGTTCCGCCGGAAACTGACGCAGATGGTGTCCGAGGAGCCGCCGGCCGTCGAGCAGACCCGCGCGCGCCTGGCGGAGACGATCGACCTGGACTTCGAGCACACGAGCCTCGACAACGTGCTGAAGTACATCAGCGAGGTGAAGCGCGGCCTGAACATTGTTCCGGATCCGGACCTGGCGACGGCGCAGATCGATCTGACGACGCGCGTGGTGGACCTCAAGGTCAAGGGCGTGTCGATCGAGGCGGTTCTGAGCCTGATCCTCGGCGCCGACCTCGGGTACAAGGTCGAGGCGGGGTACATCCTCGTGACGACCCGCGCCAAGTTGCAGCAGAACCTGCCGATCGTAACGTATCCGGTTCAGGACCTGGTGGCGAGCATTCCGGACTTCAGCGACATGGCGCCGCGGTTTGATATCAGCGCCGTGACGGGCGGGGCGGCGGGCGGCGGCGGCGGCGGCGAGTTGTTCGGCGCCGGCGCTGTGACCGAGGAAAAAGAGCAGATCGGCTGGAAGGAACTCGTGGACATCATCAAGCGCAATGTCAACACCCTGGCCGACCCCAGCGTGGCCGCGTGGACCGACGAAGGCGGGCCGGCGGCCATCGATTACATGAACGGAATGTTGATCGTCACGCAGACGCGCCAGGGGCACACGCGCGTCGGCGACCTGCTGGAAAAGTTGCGCCGCGAGCGGGCCATCATGATCAGCGTCGAAGCGCGCTTCGTCACCGTCAGCGATGATTTCCTCCAGGACATCACCCTGGACGTGGACGTCCAGTTTGACCCGGCCGCCCAGCCCCTGCGATGGAACCCGGCCGGCCAAGTCGTGCAGGACCCGTCGGTCCTGGCGCGCGGCACGCAGTTTGACACGCTGCCCGGCCAGGTGGGCGGTGCGGCCGGCACGCCGCGGTGGGGCTCGCCGATCATCGTATCGGGTACCGGTTCGAACGGCCTGGGGACAGCGACGCTGCTGCCGGTGGCCGGCACCGCCTTCGCCAACTTCAACGCGAACGAAGGCGGCATGACCGTCAGCGGCGTCTTCCTGGACGATCTGCAGATTGGTTTTCTCCTGCGGGCGATCCAGGCCGATTCGCGGTCCACGACGCTCTTCTCGCCGCGGATCACGCTGTACAACGGCCAGCGGTCCTACATCAGCATCTCGAACGTCATCACCTACCTGTCCGACGCCTCACCGATCATCGCCGAGGCCGCCGTCGCCTGGGACCCAACGGTCAGTGTCATCCCCGTCGGCGCGACGCTGGATGTGAAGGCGACCGTGTCCGCGGACCGGCGGTACGTGCAATTGGATCTGAGGCCTCAGGTGGCGACCGTCCCCACGGGTGGGTTCCGTCATTTGGACATCCAGGCCGCGGTGCCGGGCAGCGTAGCCACGTTCCCCATCGAGCTGCCCGAAGTGCAGGTCAGCGACCTGAGGACGACCGTGAGCGTGCCGGACGGCGGGACGCTCCTTCTGGGTGGCAACAAGCGGTATGGGGAGACTGAAGCGGAAACAGGCGTCCCGATTCTCAACAAGGTCCCAATCCTGCGGCGCCTCTTCAACAACCGTGCGAGCCTCCGCACCAACTCCAACCTCCTGATCCTCATCCGCCCGAAGATTCTTATCCAGTCCGAGGAGGAGCGTAAACTCGGGTACGATGACTTCTAAAGACGCTGGTTGGAAAACAGAGCGGGGAGTCCCGGCGCGCCGGGACTCTCCGTCTTTTTTTGTTCGTCGTCCCCCGTCGCGAGGGCTACGATAGGGACGCTGTGGGGGACGACTCTCAACTGAAGGAGCGGCCGTGCTGTCTCTGATTCGCATGGTGGTTGCGATCGAGATGATGGCGCTGCCGGTATGGGCCGGCGCGGTCCCCACGCGTCCGGGGGCCGGTTGGGGGCCGCGGCTTGCGCGGCTGCCGGCGGCCGTGGTGCTCCTGGCGGGCGCGCTTCTCGTGATGGCTTCGCTCGTCGATGGGGCGACGGCGGTCGGCGTCCTTCGGACCCAAGCGGTCGCCCTCGGGTTTCTGGTGTTTCTGGCGGGCCTGGGCGTCCTCGTGGAGCGCGTGGCGGGCCCGCGAGCAGCCCAGTGGATAGTCGCCCTCGCGGGCTGGCTCGTCGTCGGGTCGGTCGTGTGGGCGGGTCCGATGCTGGCCCTTCTGGAAGGCCCGGCCCAGGCGACGGCGGCCCAGGTGGCTGTCCACGCCAATCCCCTGGTCGT
>Ga0315274_10012368_pt1 | contig 12173 bp, 9 predicted proteins | sample YL17G02_20_MG_FD_203700 | JGI IMG/M metagenome (GOLD analysis project Ga0315274, IMG submission 203700) | Sediment microbial communities from Yellowstone Lake, YNP, Wyoming, USA - YL17G02_20 | ecosystem: Environmental > Aquatic > Freshwater > Lake > Sediment | place: USA: Wyoming | collected... | reverse complement strand
TTCCTAATGTCGGCCAGATGCGCTTTATCTACGGCGGCTCCAGGTGACGGACGACCACGAAATGGTCACAGAGAGCACAGAGAAAAGAAACAAATAGGAGCATTAACCGCAGAGAACGCCGAGAGCGGAGAGCAAAATGTGAAGACAGAAGACAGCAATCCGTCGTCCGTTCTCCGTCCTCCGTCCTCCGTTGTGCGAACTCTGCGGGCTCGGCGGTAAATTTTCTGAGTTCTCTGTGTCCTCTGTGGCAATTTTTTGTCTTGTCCTTTGCCGGATACAAAAGTCAAAAAACGTGCAGACTATGGAGGTAAATACAGATGAATCGGCTCAACGCAATCCTATTGGTCAAACTCCTGCTGGTCGTGGGCGGCTGCGCCGCCTTAACAGATGTTAACCGATACACCTTTGGCCACAGCGACGTCACGGTAATGGCGCCGCGCTGCGAATACCGGGTCAATCCGCTGGGTATCGATGTGGCTGAGCCGCGATTAAGCTGGATTATCGAATCCGAGCAACGGCAGCAGAAGCAAAACGCTTACCAGATATTGGTCGCCGCCAGCCAGGAAAACCTCAAGGCAGGCCGCGGCGATCTCTGGGACAGCGGCAAAGTCGACTCCGACCAGACCGCGCACATAGTCTACAAAGGCAAGCCCTTGAGGTCAGGCGTGCGCTGCTATTGGAAAGTGCGGGTATGGGATAGAGACGACAACCTTTCGGCGTGGAGTAAGCCGGCATACTGGACGATGGGTTTGCCCGACCCCAAGTACCGCCAGGCTAAATGGATAGGCTACGATGCAGCACTGGCGCCTTCTGACAAAGAAGCGCAAGAGCCGAATCAGGCAAATCTCCAAAAAGCAAAGACAGGCAAAGACAAGCTGGTTTTGCCTCCGCCGCGATATTTGCGCAATGTCTTCTGGGTCTACAAACCCATCAGGCGAGCCACGGTTTACGCCTCTGCGATGGGCCTTTATGAGCTGCGCATAAACGGCCAACGCGTGGGCGAAGATTATTTTACGCCCGGCTGGACCGATTATTCCAAGCGCGTGTACTATCAAACATACGATGTCGCCGACCTGCTCAGAAAAGGCAGTAATGGAGTAGGGGCGATTCTTGCGGATGGCTGGTACGCCGGTTATATCGGGTTCGGGCAAAAAAGAGAGCACTACGGCAAAGACCCGCGGTTTTTCATGCAGCTCGAGGTCGAATACGCCGACGGCACCAGACAGATTACGGCCACCGACGAATCCTGGAAAGCTACGTACGGGCCGCACCTTGAGGCGGACTTTTTGATGGGAGAAACTTATGATGCCCGCAAGGAGATGCCCGGCTGGGATAGGCCAGGCTTTAACGATTCGGCCTGGGGCGATGTGGTTGTAACCGGGACAATTCCGGGCCTTTTACAATCTTATCCCGGCGCGACGGTGCGAAAACAGCTGGAAATCGAGCCGGTGAAAATCACCGAAGCGAAAGAAGGCACGTTTGTTTTTGACCTGGGGCAGAATTTTGCCGGCTGGGCCCGGCTACAAGTTAAGGGACAGGCCGGAACGAAAGTAGTGCTGCGATTCGCCGAGGTGCTCAATCCCGACGGCACTATTTACACCACCAACCTGCGAGCGGCACGCTGCACCGACACCTATATCCTCAAAGGAAATGGAACCGAAATCTGGGAACCGCGATTTACATATCACGGCTTCCGATACGTGGAATTGACCGGCTACCCCGGCAGGCCCGGAGCGGACGCCATCACCGGCATTGTTGTGCATTCGGATACGCCGGTCGTCGGCTCGTTCGAGTGCTCTAATCCGATGGTCAACAAGCTATATAAGAACATAACGTGGTCGCAGCGCTCCAATTTCCTCGAAGTGCCCACCGACTGCCCGCAGCGAGATGAGCGGCTCGGCTGGACGGGCGACGCGCAAATCTTCATTCGCACCGCCACCTACAATATGGACGTGGCGGCATTTTTCACCAAATGGCTTGTCGACCTGGAAGATGCTCAAAACCCAAATGGGGCTTTCCCTGATGTTGCCCCTCGCAAGGTCGCTATGGGCGACGGCGTACCCGCCTGGGGCGACGCCGGAGTGATTTGTCCCTGGACGATGTACAAGGTTTATGGCGATAAGCATATCATCCAGAAGCACTACGAAGCGATGAAAAAGTGGATCGCTTACCTGCGAACCAATAGCAAGGACCTGCTGCGACCGGCTTACGGCTACGGCGACTGGGTGGCCGTAGGCTCGGACACGCCAAAGGACATAATTGCCACAGCCTACTTTGCCTACAGCACGCGCCTGCTATCTGAAATGGCTGCTGTCATCGGCAAAAATGAAGATGCTAAGGAATACCAGGCACTATTCCAGCAAATAAAGGACGCCTTCAATAAGGCTTATGTCTCTGACGATGGCAAAATTAAAGGCGATACCCAGACCTGCTATTGCCTGGCACTTTACTTTGACTTGCTGCCGGAACAAAAACGCGAGCTTGCCTCCGGTCATTTGATCAAAGCTCTCGGCGAAAAAGACTGGCATCTTTCCACCGGCTTTGTGGGCTTGAGCTATTTGCTGCCCGCCCTGACGCAGATGGGACATCTTGACATCGCTTACCGCCTGCTGGCAAGCGACACCTTCCCCAGCTGGGGCTACAGCATCAAGCACGGCGCCACCAGCATCTGGGAGCGATGGGACGGCTGGACGGCGGAAAAAGGATTCCAGGACCCGGGCATGAATTCATTCAATCACTACGCCTTCGGCTCAGTGGGTCGCTGGCTGTTTGGAACAGTCGCCGGCATCGAAACCGATGTCCCTGGCTACAAAAACGTCATTATTCGCCCCCAGCCCGGCGGCGGAATGACGTATGCCGGGGCAGCTTACGACTCCATCGCCGGAAAGATCGAAAGCTGCTGGCGGATCGACTGCGGAGAATTCGAGCTGGACGTCACGATTCCGGCTAATACTACCGCCACTATTTATATTCCGGCCAGTGACGCTGAAAGTGTGCTTGAGAGCGGCTGGCCGGCCAGCACCGCAGAAGGTGTGCGCCCGGTCGGAATGCAGGATGAGACCGCAGTCTTCCAGGTAGGCTCCGGACAGTATCGATTTGTATCGAAATATCCCTATTGAACTGTGGACCTTAACAGGCTATAAAAATAATCCCACGTCCAGGCTTTGGAGCCGTCCGGCCTTATAAGCCAAAAGCCGCGCACGGCATCGTTGCTCTTCACCGGAGGCTTGGCTTGGGTATCTTTCAACTCATTGCAATATAGCTGCCAGTACACGATATAGGGACATCCCCAATCCAGGCCCGTCTTGACGACGTTGGGAATCCCCCTTTGAACTCGCTCGGCAGGATACAAATTTTCCGGCATACCAAATTCGCCGATATAAACGTTGCGGTCTCCGAAATCAGGACTATCCGGCACGTGGGTAGCTATAAAATCCAATGCGCTACGCAGAACCTGGGGATTCTCAGAATGCTCCACCGCGGCATCCCACGCAGAATACGACACCAAATCCAGATTTGTGTGCGGCAGCACGCGATTAACCATATTAGCCACGCCGGTCTTCATTGAATCTACGACCCGGTTCACCTCGGTGGCGTGGTACACACGAACGCCAGGTTCAGCTATCTCGGCTCTTGCTTGATTCACTCCGGCCTGCCGGGCATTAAGCCATTCGATCATGCTCTTTATCGCAACAGGCGTGGGCGTGACCTTCGGGTCGACGCTGCCCCTAATCATCCAGTCGCCCTCCCAGTGCTGCAGAACAAAGGTTTTGCCCGTGCCCTTGTAGGCCGTCAGAAAATATTTGGCCAGCTCATAAAATTGTTTTTGTTCATCCTGTTTTTGCTGCTCGGTGATTCCGGTGCGCCAATAGCCATCCGGGCGTCCCAAAGCCGTGACCACCAAAATGTAGGTGGTGAAAGGCTTATTAAAGAGCTGCCTGTAGTACGGTGTCTGCGCGGCCTCGACCAAGGTTTTGACCTCCGGCCAATTCGAGTTGTAAGGATAAACCGATGCCGGCCCCTCATGTCTTTTGCCGTAGAACCAGACCTTAATCACTCGTGAGCCTAAAGCCAGAATCTGGTCGGCGCCTTCGTTGAGGAAATCTTTGTCCGTTAGATAGTATCTGCCGGCAACATGCGTCACTCCCAAGACATCCGGCAGCGGGCGCTCCGCTGCGCAAATACCACAGATTACCGGCACTAAAATTATCCGAGAGAAATTCGCCATATTGTCACCCCGACGAACCCCGCAATGGTTTATTGTGGCACGGCCATCCTGGCCGTTTTTCACGGGCTGGAAGCCCGTGCCACACTAAATATTCAGCTAACCTTTGATCTTACGAAAACTTTTTCCGGCGGCTTCTATGGTCTTCTCTATGTCCTCTTGCGTATGGGCCAGTGACACAAACATTGCCTCGTACGCGCTGGGGGCAAGATAAACGCCCTGATTCAGCATGCCGGCAAAGAATTTCTTGAATTGTTTTATATTTGTTGACTGCACGTCAGCGAAATTTCGGACCGGCCTATCGGTGAAAAAACAGCTCATAATTGAGCCGACACGATTAATTGTGACGGTGACACCCGCCTCTTTAGCCGCGTTTGCCAGGCCGACTTCCAGCATAGCGGCTGAAGATTCAAGCCTCTGGTATACGGGCCTCTGGATATGTTTAGCCGGCGACGGCACGGCGACGGACCCCGCAATAAACCTGTCCTGAGCCCGGTCGAAGGATTGCGGGGCTAAATATTTAGCCCCACGTTTCACGTGGGGTCTTTCTTCCAAAACATCAAGCGTCGCATTTGCAGCGGCGGTTGCGATTGGATTGCCGGAGAGGGTTCCTGCCTGATAAACCGGCCCGGTCGGGGCCAGCATATCCATAATGTCGGCTCTGCCTCCGACTGCCGCCAGCGGTAGTCCGCCGCCTATTATTTTGCCCAGACAGGTAATATCGGCTTTTACACCGAAAAGCTCCTGTGCTCCCCCGTATGCGACGCGAAAGCCGGTTATCACCTCATCAAATATTAAAATCGCTCCGCCAGCATCGCACAAGTTTCGAAGTGCCGCAAGGTACCCGTCAATCGGTGGAATAACGCCCATATTGGCAGCGATGGGTTCGACCAGGACTGCTGCGATTTTGTCTTTGTGCCCGGCAAAAGCCGCCTTTGCCGCACCGATATCGTTATACGGCAGCACAATGGTGAGCCGGGCAAGCGAATCGGGCACGCCGGCACTGGAGGCGATGCCCGTTTCAGCGACGCCGGAGCCGGCCGCAACCAGCAGGCAGTCGCTGTGGCCGTGATAACAGCCGGCCATTTTGATTATCAAATCCCTTTTGGTATATGCCCGTGCCAGGCGGATAGCGGTCATTACAGCCTCGGTGCCGCTGCTTACGAGGCGGACCTTTTCGATCGAATCGAAGGCGGCGACTATCTTTTCAGCCAGTGCAGTTTCAGCCAGCGTCGGTGCTCCGAAGGACGTGCCGTTTTTTGCCGCTGTCCGGATAGCGTCCAATACTTTTGGATGGGCGTGCCCGAGTATCATCGGCCCCCAGGAGCCGACATAGTCGATATACTCATTGCCGTCTATATCGTAGATTTTTGAGCCGGCTGCACGCTCAATAAAGAGCGGCGTCATTTCCACGCCGCCGAAAGCCCGTACCGGCGAATTGACGCCGCCGACCAGAAAACTGCCGGCATGCATCCAGGCTTGAGCAGATTTTGGATATGTCTTTTGTCCGTTCATTTTCGATTGTCAATTTTCAATTGCCAGTTTATAATTGTCAATTTACAATTGCCAAGAAATTTGGAGCACAGGTTATGAACTTAGTCAAATGGCTTCGCAAAAATCAGTCAAAGGTGATGGCCATTGTGGTCATCGGCACACTAGTCGGCTTTATCGGCGGTAGTGCATTAACGTACCTTCTTAGCCCAGGAAGGACGGTCGGATACAAGGCCGTAGCTTATTTCGGGGAAAACAAGAAAATAACCAACTACGAGCTGATTGGTGCCCGGAACGAGCTTGATGTCCTGCGAATGCTCCGGATGGAGGAACTGCTCAGATCACAAGATCTGCAGGGAATTCTGCTGGGTGAGCTGGTTTTTTCAGAAACCAGAGTCGCACCGGCAGTTATCAATTATGTCAAACAAATGATAAGAGCAAACGGGTACAGAATCAGTGACGAGCAGCTCAGAAATATCTACAAGCGTTCGGTGCCAAGTGATATATACTGGATACTGCTGAAAAAGGAAGCAGAGCTGGCGGGGATTAGAATATCCAACGAGGATGTGGGCAGACTCCTTGGAGGAATGATACCACAGCTACTAAACGGCGTAACATACTCACAGTTTATTGGGTCATTGGTGAACCAGCGAGGGATTCCGGAACAACAGCTGCTGGAAACGGTCGGCGAACTGCTGGCGGTATGGCAGTACGCCGAATTGGTCTGCTCTACCGAAAATGTCACCAACTCTCAGCTGAGCCATCTGGCCAACTGGCAGAATGAAACCGTTAACGTAGAATTTGTAAGATTTAACGCCGACGCATTTGTCGAATCCTCGCCCGCGCAGGGACCGGTCGAGCAAGAATTGCTCGAGCATTTCAACAAATACAAAGAATTCTTCGCCGGCGACGTAACGGAACAGAACCCTTACGGCTTCGGATATAAGCTGCCCGCCCGGGTGCAGCTGGAATACATCGCCGTCAAGCTCGACAATGTTTCGTCGATAGTGACGCCGCTTACGCCCCAGGAGACGGAAGAATATTACCGCAAACATGCCAAAGAATTCACCAAGTCCGTTCCGTCGGATCCAAACGACCCGAATTCGCCGGCGCTTTCCCTAACCAAAAGCTACGCAGAGGTAGCGGGGGCTATCTCAGAACAGCTTATGCAGGATAGGGTACATTCAAAAGCAGATAGTATTCTTCGCGAGGCAAGAACACTTACCGAGGCAGGCCTACAAGATATAGATAGTGACATTGACAAGCTCAGCCCCGAACAGTTAAAGCAGAAAGCCGGCGCTTACAAGACTGCCGCCGAACAACTGGGCAAAAAGCACAATCTCAAGATATACTCCGGACAAACCGGTCTGCTCAGCCTCACCGATATGCAGATGGACGAGTATCTCGGCAGTCTGTTCGTGACGGGCTATGGATACAGGCCGGTGCCGTTGACTCAGATTATCTTTATGGTCGGCAATCTGGATACCGGCGCAGCCGAGCTGCTCGATCTCCAGAAGCCCAGAATGTACGAAAACATCGGGCCGGTCCGAGACCTGTCAGAAAAGATAATGGCAATGGTAAGGATAGTTGATGCCGAAAACGCCTCGCAACCGGATACCATAGACTGCACCTTCAGCAAAGGCACACTTGAGCTGGACCAGAAAAAACCTCAGTCGAACGAGGCAGCACCCGAACAAGACAAGCATGACGTGAACACCCCCCCTGTCTATTCGGTAAAGGAGAAAGTAGTCGAAGACGTAAAGAGGCTCGCGGCGATGGGTGCCGCCCAAAATAAGGCCCAAGAGTTCGTTAAGCTGGTGGCTGAAAACGGCTGGGACGGCGCACTCAGCAAGCTCAACGACCTTTATAGACAGCAGCGCCAACAAACCGGGCAAGCCAAACCGGCTGAAAGTGAGCCTAATATGTTCAGGCTGGAGAATCTGACTAACCTACGGAGAATCCCAAATGCCTCTCTGGAGACGTTAGTCGTGCAAAGCAGCGGCAGTCCAGAAGAAAAATTGTTTGTAAGGGAAGCCGCAGCCCCAAAACAATGGTTTACTGTTAATGAAGCCAGAATAGAAAGCCGCTTCGTAGAACAGCTTTATTCGCTCGTGCCCCAAGACAGCAACACGGCTCCGAGCTTGCCCGTATCTATCGAATTCAAGCCGCACACGAGTTTGTACGTGATCAAAAACATTTCAATTAACCGCCTCAGCCGGCAGGACTACGAAAAAGTCAGGGCCGCCCAGGCGTACAGAGAAGACCACCTTCAGAACCAAAACTTGGCGGTGATACACTTCAATCCTGAAAACATAGTAAAACGTATGAACTTCCGTTCGGTCGACCAGAGCAAAGAGCCGGCAAGCGCCGATGCCCCGGCAGAACCGGAGGAACCATAATAATGGCACATCGCCGGCAAGAGAATCACCCAGCATCCATACTGGCAGTGGCGGTTGCAAGCTGCCTCGCCCCCGGCGCAGGATACTTCTTGCTGGGCGAAAAGAAACGGGCAATAATTATATTTGTCACCATCGTCCTAACGCTGTGCACGGGCTTATACATAGGCTCAATCGGCGTAATCAACTTTAAGGGACCGGCGGCGTTATATGTCAAGGCCGCACAGATTATGAATCCGCCTATCGTGCTAATACTGGGGCGTTACACCGCCGCTGGAGCTTATCCGGTCCACGGCTGGCCAAACGAAATCGGACAGATATACACAATGACATCGGGCTTGCTCAATCTTTTGTGCATCGTTAACGCGGTCTATCTGGCTCATCTGCGCGAAACCGAACCTGCCGGAGGCTAAAGTGTCAGTTATAGCAGCGTGTATTTTGGCGAGCTTTACCGCGCCGGAGAACGTCGGCACAACTCCACAGTCTATGCTGTGGCTGCTGCCGTTGGCGGCAGCGATAGCGGTCATCTATAAAGCCACAAAAGTACAGACAATTATCGCAGAAAAATTCACCAAGGAAGCAGTGGTCCTGTTCGGCTCAATCATCGTTTTTATCACTGTAACTGCGCTGGCCCTGCATGCCCTGGCGTGGCTGATTACAGAGTGACGCCCTGCCGGCTTTTCAATCATCATTACCCTGCACGGACTGTTCGATCACACCTAATTCCACCAGCGCGTTAAAGGCAGCTTTCTGCTCAGCTTCTTTCTTGTTTGTGCCCCAGGCGCTGGGGAAATGATGCTGTGCGATAACTACTGCGGTCTCAAAGCATTTGTTATGGTCGGGTCCCTGCTCATCCAGCAATACATAAGCGGGCGTGACATTGAATTTCTCCTGAGCGTGCTGCTGCAGCATAGATTTGTAGTTACCCTGAGCCTGTTCGGCGTCGGCCTGGTCTATTAGTGAGCCAAAAACTCTCAAAATGAAGCTCTGGGCGACATCAAAACCACCGTCAAGGTAGATTGCAGCGATAATAGCTTCCAGAAGGCCGGCGGCCAGAGAACCTGACAGAGCCCGGCTGGAAGCCATTCCTTTGCCGACCTTTAAGCACTTTTGCAGGCCGAACTGCCTGGCAATCCGAGCGCATGTGCCGCGGGAAACAAGCATGCTTTTCATCTTCGTCAGCTCGCCTTCCAGGTAGTTAGGGAAACGCTCGAAAATAGTCTGACAGATAACCACGGCTAAAACAGAGTCGCCCAGAAACTCCAGTCTTTCATTACTGAGCAGACGATTGTCAGCCGCCGAGGAGTGAGTTAGTGACTTGTCCAACAAATTGCGATTGGAAAATTCGTAACCTACGATTTGCTCGACTCGCTGCAGAGCTTCGTTGTCCATTTAGCTGTATCCTACATTTGGGAGTTTCTTATGGCCACGCCAGCCGGCCGGCCCAACCGGCAGGCAGTGCATAAGGACATATTTTCCAAAATATGCACCGACCGTCAAGCCTATTGTCGGCCCCCCGCCTCCGGCGGGCTCCTGCGCCGAACTCCCACCGGCGAGGCGCCAACGAGCGGCAGCGCCAAAACCGCAATATAAACCGGCGGCGGAACCGCCGGCTAAATATTTATCCGTCATACGTCTGGCGGATTTGGCCCCGTTTTTTACACGCGGTTGAGCCGCTGCGATTGAGGACGCTGCCCACCGATCAGCCTACCATCTGCAGGCCGGCTAAGGCAACAAACTTGTCGTCAGCTACCTCGAATATTCCATCGAGACCGGTTACCGTAAAGATTCCCCTTGTTGCCGGAGCGACATTGCACAAAACCAGCCGATGCCCGCAGTCACCAAGCAGCTTACGCAGCTTCAGCAGCTTCGAGAGGCTCGAAGAGGTCACAATGTCAATATTGGAGAAATCAACCACCACGTCACAGTCGCCCCTGTCACGGACAACCTCGGTTATGGTCTTGAACTCATCGCCCATTTCCGGTTCCTGAGGCAAATCAACCAGAACAATATCCTCAGACCAATTCTGAATGGCCATTGCAAATCTCCTTTTCTCTTTTAAACCCAATACAGAATTCCAGAACCTTAACTGATGTATCGGCACAAGCTTAGGCCGGATTCAGTAAAAACGCGGCGGTTCCCGCCCGTCTGGCGCAATCGACCTATAAAAACAGACGTTTCGGTGTCATAACGCTCGATATAGGATGCTCGTATTGCGTATTGTGCAGTGCGTCGTGCGTTTTTTCCTTTTCGCAATACGCTTCACGCACTACGCCGGACGAGATGGGCAGCCCTGGTCGGCTCTTTTATCGCAGCCTGTCTAACAACTTCATGAAATTCCGTTTGGCTTTGAATTTAGTCTTCAAAGAAAACACGTATTCGGCAAATTCCTCTTGCTTGCCCAGGTCTTTGGCAAGCTCCCCAATTTTCTTAATCAGGCGTACCGCCTCCACGTAAGCATTATTGCTGGTTCGCTGAACAAGTGGATCAACGTGGGCCTGGTAAACGCCTATGGCATCCGCCGGATGGTCTTTTTCCCGCAACTGTGCCAACTGCATCCAGAGGTCGTCGCTGCATCCTCCCGTGCGGGCCTGGTGCCAGGCGGCCTCGACATCCTTTTCCCAGATAAATATTTGAACAAGGGTGGAATCATCCGCACCCCTGTGCCAGGATCGGTCTGCTTGGGTTCGGCCTTTCTTTTCGTGGGCGACTGTCTTTCGAATATATTCAATCGCCTGCTGCCGCCAGCTGGGCCATTCTCTGGCACGGTCTGCATGTTTTTTAAGCTGCTTATAGTTTTCAAGATGCGGGTGCTCAGCGAAATTTGCCCAGATAAGCTGCATTGCCTCGGCGTGGCGTTTTCGCTGCTGATATTCATCGGCAAGAAACTCCCGCAATCGGCTGTCGGTATTCTTAGGAAATGCCTGCAATCCTTTTTCAGCCCACTCCAGAGCCTGGTCTGGTTTGCCGGCATCTATATACGTTTGAGCAATCTGAAGGAATCGGTACTCGCTTGAAAGGTCTCTGCTCTGCACAGCTACAAGCGATTCGACATCGTCATCGACACAAGCCAGAGCCTCCATAATCGAGCTCAGCCGGTGTCGGCGGTGGTCATAAGCCCTTTCCATCTGGCCAGGCCCAAGTTGCGGGACCTTCTGCCATTCGGCTTCGGCGAGGCTGCGATAAACCGCCAGGCCTTTTTCACCAAGAACATCGGCATAAGTTTCGGCTGCGCCGCCAAAAGTGTCCCAATCTGTGGTCAGCTCCCACTCAAACAGCCGCCTGGCCAATGCTTCAGGGTCCGGCTCGGCTTTTGCACATGCCTTGTGGTGAATTTCCTGTAGGCGTTCCAGAATAGGGGTCATATATCCATCCGAATCGTCCATTTCACCCAGAGCTTCCTCAACTCGGCCCAGAGCATGTTCTGTCAGGTCAATAACTTCCTGAGCGTAGCCATCCACCAGCAGCTCATCTATGCAATCAACTACGGTGTTTATCTTTCTGGCAAAACCGGAAGCAGCCTCGTAATCTACAAAACCCCGCGTCTTGGTGGCTTGATTGATCGTTTGCTTAAAGAATGCCAAATCCGGGCCTTTTTGCTTGGAGCGGGCGGCCTTGAACATCAGTCGGTCACGCAGCTTCTCGTCTTCCATCATCTGCTCTACGATGATCTCAACCAGCGCGGAGGTTTCCTGGGCGGATAAATACTGCCGTACATCATCGACCGTAATAACCAGCTTGGATTTTTCAGATTTTGCCTTTTGCCCGGAAGGCGTCTGCCTTGCAGAATCCACGCCCCCCTCAAGATAGGTCAGGCCGACGGCTACGCAATGTTTGCAGAATACCCCGGCATCTCCCATCGGGCAATCGCACGAGCCGTTAAGCTCGTCATCTTTTACCCGCAGCTTTACATTGTAATCGTGCGTACCGGCAACCTTAGCCCAAGTTCCGCAGTTGGGTGACAGGGGAAAATTTTTCAGTCTTTTTCTCATCGGCGAGAGCTGTTTTCTGGGTCAGATCAATGGTAGTCCTGCCGGCAGCTAAACAGTGGGCGGCAAAAC
>Ga0315274_10012364_pt1 | contig 12175 bp, 13 predicted proteins | sample YL17G02_20_MG_FD_203700 | JGI IMG/M metagenome (GOLD analysis project Ga0315274, IMG submission 203700) | Sediment microbial communities from Yellowstone Lake, YNP, Wyoming, USA - YL17G02_20 | ecosystem: Environmental > Aquatic > Freshwater > Lake > Sediment | place: USA: Wyoming | collected... | reverse complement strand
TAGGCAGGTTCCAGCTTAAATACGGATTGGTTTCCAGTTCGTCCGATGCTGGATACGGAGTCGTCGGTCCGAAGACAAGAGCCAAGATCAATTCATTATTGGGATTGTAATTATCGCGAAAGGACAATTAAAACATGCGCCTTGTTGGCGCTGTTTTAATTTTGTGATAAAATGAAGAAAATAATATAAAACATATGATAGAATACATTTCTCTTTTGATTGCCGGTTTCGGCGGAGGGTTCGTCAGGGGATTGATAGGATTTTTAAAGCATCAGTATGACTACAAGAATACGGGTTTTAATCTTCCGTATTTCTTCGCTATGATGTTCCTTTCGGGAATAGTCGGATTGCTGACGGCGATAGCGATCAAATACTCCTTTATCTCCTTTGAAGGAGTTTCATACATCTCTCCCGCGATAGCCTTCATTATCGGCTACGCCGGAGGGGATTTTCTTGAAGGAATCTACAAGATATTGTTGAAGAAGGGGAAATAGAAGGCCTTGACAATATTTCAAATGGGTATATTATTAAAGCATAAAGTCTCCTGCGCCCGCGCAAGCGTTGTGCAGGATTTTTTGTAACTGTATGGAGAGAATACAAATATTCATTGACGGTGGCAATTTTCATCATTTGGCTCTAAAGAAGATAGGTATCAGCGAGCTTGATTTTTCTTTCGACGAGTTCGTCGATTTTTTAGCGAACGAAAGAATAATTTCTCAAGGAGGAAAAAGATTCTATGTCGGAACGGTGAGGGAAGAGGCGGGAAATCAAAGAAGCAAAGATGCGATGGCCGTGCAGAGAAGATTTTTTTCTTTGTTGGAAAAAAAGAAATGGCAGATAAAAACTAGCAAGCTTAAGATTAGGAACGAGAAAATAATTATTGATGAACGGGTTGAAAATTATGAAGAGCTTATTAAAAAAGGGATAAAGTCAGTTATGGTTAGGAAAAGCAGGGAAAAGGGCATTGATGTTAAAATAGCCACTGATTTGATTGTTGCGGCAATGGACAACCAATACGATACGGCAATCATCGTCAGTTCCGACACCGACCTCATTCCGGCTATAGACATAGTTAAATATCGTTTTAATAAAAAAATAGAATATATAGGGTTTTCCATATCAGACAGAAACAAAGAAGACGCTAAACCGTCTCAAGCCATGATTGCCAAATCAAATATTCAAAGAATACTTATCAGGTCCGATATAGAAAGATTTAAAATAGTAAATAAAATTAAATAACGGAAAAAACCGCCCTAAAGCGGTTTTTAAATACCTTAACAAACCCGTAAGCCGAATTCTGTTTTAAACAGTCATCTGTCTGGGACAAAGATTGCTCTTTGCCTCAAGCGAACTACTTTTCTCCCTTGCGGGAGTTTGTTCTTGCTTCCGGGTAAGGATTTAGCCGTTTCACCTTTAAGGTTTCCCTTAAAGCTCGCCCCGAAGGGCGCTTCTTCCTTTCGGTTGAAGCGTCTCTGTTCGCACCTCTTTCTCGCGAATGACGGGAATTACCCGCTACCTTTTAGATCCGGAAAACCGGAAATGGAAGTTCGGACTTTCCTCCTATAAAAGGCGACTGTCCGATTTGTTAAGGCATCTTATCTTAAAATAATATTAATGTTAAGTCAAGTTTGACATATTCTTTTTCGGGGATATAATGGACATAATGAAAAAGAAAAATATCACAATTGATGATTTGGCAATAATGGTCCAAAAAGGATTTGAAGAAACAGCTAAGAAGGTTGATTTAGACAATCTTTCCAAATCGGTTGATAAGCGTTTTGATATAGTCGATAAGCGTTTTGATAGAATAGAAAAGTTGATTATCGCCAATCACAGGGAGAGGATAGAAAAGCTGGAAGAAGAGATGAAAGAATTAAAAAGCCTTCTCTCTATTTAGTAATTTAAAATTGCCTTAGGGCAATTTTTTGTTGTTTACCTTTATCTCGTTTTAAGCTAATATATTCGTATATTATGTCTTTCAGGGATATTTTGAATTCAAAGCAGAATACGGTTGCCGGAGCAGCGGCTATTTTAACCATAGCCGTTTTGTTGAGCCGCGTTTTAGGATTATTGAGGGATAGATTGCTGGCCGGAACCTTCGGGGCTTCAATCGATTTGGATATTTATTTTGCGGCATTCAGGATGCCCGATTTAATCTACAGCATTATTTTCGCCGGGGGAATCATCGTTTCCTTTCTGCCTTTGTTCTCGGAATACCAGAAGAACGATAAAGAGGAGGGCTGGCGGCTGACCAATTATATTCTTAATCTATTTGCGATTCTTTATTTCATTTTCTTCATAATATTCTTTTTTTTAAGCCCTGAATTTATTTCTACGCTCATTGGGAAATTCACCCCGGAAAACCAGGCGAAGGCGATAGCTTTGACGCGGTTGATTTTCGTTGCGGTTTTCTTTTTCGGTTTGTCTTCGGTATTTTCCACTATCTTGAACTATTTCAACCGCTTCATAGTCTATTCCCTTGCTCCGATTTTGTATAATCTCGGCATCATATTGGGAACCGTTTTTCTGTCTCCCCATTTCGGCATCTTCGGTCCGGGCATAGGAGTCGTAGCCGGGGCTTTTTTGCATTTCGCCATCCAAGTGCCTTCGGCAATCAAATACGGATACAAATACATGCCGATTATCAGCCTGAAGCATCCGACTTTGGTCAATTTCTTCAAGCTGGTGATTCCGAGGATAGTCGCCTCTTCGGCTTCGCAGATAGATTTTCTCGTCGCCACTTTCGTATCCTCGATAATAGGGATAGGAGCCATTTCCGTTTTCAATCTGTCATACAATTTGAGCTATCTTCCCATAGGAATTCTCGGCGTTTCTTTCGCTACCGCAGTTTTTCCGCTGTTGAGCAAATTGTGGGTGAACGAAGACAGGCAAGAATTCTACAGGCGCTTCCGGGAAACCTTCTTACAAGTTCTTTACATTTCGTTTCCCATAGGAATTTTAATATTCATCCTGCGAAACCAGATAGTGGAGATTGTTTACAGGACAGGCAAGTTCGACGAGAGTGCCGCGGCAATCACCGCCGCCTGCCTCGGTCTTTATTTTTTGAGCACTTTTACCCAATGCCTGGTTCCCGTAATACTAAGGGGATATTTCAGCATCAAGGATACCTTAACTCCCACGTTAATAGCTCTGTTCTATATGATTTTCGACATTTCTTTGTTCTTTCCGTTCGTGGCCCTGTTCGGCGGAGGGTCCCGGCTTTCCTTTGATTTTTTCGGCCATTATGTGGCAATAACCATGCCGGCTTTTCTCGTTGCCAACAATTTTTTGGCCCAAGCAACCAAGGCGGTTTTCGGGATAGGGGATATAAGCAATTTTCCGCTGATGGGCCTAGTCATGATATTCAACCTTTCATCCCTTGTCGAGTTCGCCCTGCTCTTTATCTTTTTCTACAAGAAGGTTGGCGATTTCGGCGTTAAAAAAATAGGAATTTCTTTTTTGAAGATATTTATTGCGGCCGCTGCCATGGGTTTCGCAGCCACGTTCGCCTTGAAAACGAGTTCAGGATTCTTTTCTACGGGCTTCGTTGGCGCTTTATCGCAATTCGTACTGGTTTGCATTATTGCAGCCGTGGTTTACATCCTTGCCGGTTTTGTTTTGAAATCTCCGGAATTGGATTTTCTAAAAAGATATTTACAGAAGAAAACAAATAAAAATGAAAATTAGGAATTTTGTCATCATTAGTCATATAGACCACGGCAAGTCGACTCTGGCCGACCGGTTTTTGGAAATAACCGAAACGGTTGAAAAGGGAAAGATGAGGCCTCAGTATCTGGACGCCATGGATTTGGAAAGGGAAAAAGGCATTACCATTAAAATGACCCCGGTCAAGATGATGTACGGAGACGTGATGCTCAATTTGATTGACACTCCCGGGCACATTGATTTCACTTACGAGGTTTCTAGGAGTTTGGCTGCAGTTGAGGGGGCGATACTTTTAGTTGACGCAACCAAAGGAATTCAGGCCCAGACCATTACCAATCTGGAGCTGGCCCAAAAAGAGGGTTTGACCATAATCGCCGCGGTCAACAAGATTGATTCGGCCCAGGCCAGTACAGAAGAAGTTAAAAAAGAAATTGCCGAATTTTTGGGAATAAAGGAAGAAGAGATACTTTCGATTTCCGGAAAGACGGGAGAGAACGTGGAAGAGCTTTTAAACAAAGTGATTGAAAAAGTGGAAAGTCCGGAAATCAACGAAGACAAGCCTCTGCGCGCTTTGATATTCGATTCCCAGTACGACACTTTTCTGGGAGTGGTTTCGTACGTGAGGATTATCGACGGGAAAGTGAAGGCCAACGACAAAATATATCTTCTGAACGCCCAGGCCGAGGGAGTGGTCAAGGAGATAGGGGTGTTCAAGCCGGACATGGTTCCGACCAAAGAATTGAAGTCGGGAGAAATCGGCTTTATCGCCACGGGAATCAAGGATCCGGAGAAGATAAGGATAGGAGATACAATCGTGCTCAAAGACGGCGGAGAAGCGAAATTAAGCCCTTTGGAGGGGTATAAGGACCCGGAACCCAAGATATTCGTTTCTCTGTATCCGCAGGAGCAGGATGACTTTGAATTATTGAAAACGGCTTTGTCCAAATTGAAACTGAACGACTCGGCTTTGTTCTACCAGCATCAGAATTTCCAGGTTTTTGGAAGAGGTTTTTTGTGCGGTTTTTTGGGAAGCTTGCATACGGAAATTACCATGGAAAGATTAAGGAGGGAATTCGGATTGGAGCTGGTCATCGGAGCTCCCCAGGTTTGTTTCAAGGCGATTGACGGAAAGGGGAACGAGGTGATGATATTTAATGCGATGAACTGGTCCGATTCGTTCAGACAGCATTTCGAGCCGTGGACGGAAGTGACTTTGATAATCGGCGAGGCCTATTTGGGACGCGTGTTTGAGCTTCTGGGAAACATGGACGGGAAGCATCTTGATTCAAGGCCTTTTGGTAAAGACAGGTATATTTTGAAATACGAATTGCCTTTAAGAGAAATCATCGGAACATTTTACGAGAATCTTTTGAATGTGACTCAGGGATACGCTTCAATGACTTACAAAGAAACGGGATATCGTCCGGCCGACCTGGTCAAGCTGGAAATATTGATTGCGGGAAGGATTGAAGAGGCCTTTTCGAGAATTCTTCCCAAAAACAAAGTCCAGGGCGAAGCCAAAAGAATGGTTGAGAAATTGAAGGAAGTTTTGCCGGTCCAGATGTTTGCCGTGGCCATCCAGGGAGCGGTCGGAGGAAAGATTATCGCCAGGGAGAACATCAGCGCCAGAAGAAAGGATGTTATTGCTCCTTTGTACGGAGGGGATTATACTAGAAAGAAGAAGCTTTTGGAAAAGCAGAAGAAAGGAAAGAAGGAAATGAAAGAAAGAGGGAAACTGAAGATTCCCTCGGACGTATTCTTGAAAGTTTTCGGTTCCTGATTATCTGAACAGCGGCCAAACAAGGGAAATAATGGTTGAAGCGGCCACCAGAGAAACGATAATTATCCAAATAATTCTGAATCTTTTAGATTGTTTACTCATATATCATTATGTTATCAAAAAAGAAGAAAAAAGTGAAGTGGGGGATTAATATCAGCAAGAAAAAGGTTTCCATTTTCTTTTGGGCTTTGCTTTGCGCCTGGTTTGTCGGCTTTCTTTCGTATTCGAACATTAAGATATTAGGGAGGAGGGCGGAAATGGAAAAAGAATTGTCAAAGCTCGACGATTCCGTTGAATTTTTGACGAAAGAAAAAGAATCGCTTAATTTCAGCTTGGGGGAGACATACAGCGAGGAATACATAGAAAAGGTGGCCCGGGAGGATTTGGGAATGCAGAAACCGGGAGAAAAGGTGGTGGTGATAAAGAAAGAAGCGGCAGCGGGAGAAAGTCAAAGCAACAATTTCAATCTCTTGCAAAAATTGTCAGAATGGTTTAATTCAATAAAGGACAGGTTCATTAAGCCAGAGTAGCTTAACGGTAAAGCAACTCTTTCGTAAAGAGGAGACTGCGAGTCCGATTCTCGCCTCTGGCTCTATTGACAAATATATCTGTTGTATATATAATGTAAATATATGAATACAACTATTATAAATTTCAAAACCGATAAGACTGTAAAAGAAAAGGCCCAAGAGGTGGCCAAGCAGATGGGTCTTAATTTGAGCGACATAATGAATGTCTATCTTAGGGATTTCATAAGAAAGAAGGAATTGAATATAAAACTGGAGGAGCCGAACGAGAAAACCATAAAGAAAATAAAAGCTGCGCTAAAGGAAATTAAGGACGGCAATGTTTCTCCGTCTTTTGACAATGTTGACGAGGCGATTAGGTGGCTTGACAGGGAGAGCAAAAAATATGCCGATTAATTTTTCTAAGAATTTTTGCAAAGATTATGCTAAGACCCCGAAGGAGATAAGGGAGGCACTTAAGAAGAGAATTTCTTTATTTAAGAAAAATAAGAACGAAAGGATATTGAACAATCACCAGCTAAGCGGTGATTTGTCTTCTTTTAGAAGTATAAACATTACGGGAGACTGGAGGGCTTTATTTACTGACGACAACGATGTCGTCATTTTTGTTATTTTAGACAAGCACAGCAATCTATACAAATAGAGGTTGTATATATTGCTTCTTTGGAGTAAAATTAAGCCATGGAGATTTTAAGTTTTGAAGAAACTAAAAAGCTTTTAGTCAAATACAAGCTTCCTTTCTGTAGAACGGAGATTTTCAATTCAAAAGAAAAAGCGTTGTCGTTTGCACAAAAGCTTGGTTTCCCCGTCGTTTTAAAGGTTCACGCCCAGAAGATATTCCACAAGTCGGAGATAGGAGGGGTCAAGACAAACATCAAAGATAAAGAAGAGCTTGGAAAGGCCTGGGAGGAAATATCAAAAAACGTTGAAGGAAAGAATATTGAAGGAATCCTAGTTCAGGAAATGCTTAAGGGCAATGAGGTGGCTATCGGCATGAAAAGAGATTCTCAATTCGGCCCTGTCCTTATGTTCGGGCTGGGAGGGATATTCATTGAAATAATCAAGGATGTTTCTTTCAGAATCGCTCCGATTGACAAGAAAGAGGCAATGGAAATGATAAAGGAAACAAAAGGATTTAAGATTCTGGAAGGGGCGAGAGGAAGAAAGAAAGCCGATTTGGACAAAATTGCGGAAATCATAGTCGGTCTTTCCAATCTTTCAATGAAAGAAGAAAATATCAAGTCGATTGATTTTAATCCGGTGATGGTTGACGAGAACAGGGCGTGCATAGCTGATTTCAGGATAATCGTATGAAAAACATATTTAACCCCAAATCAATAGCTTTAATCGGAGCGAGCGGGGAAAAGAACACCGTCGGTTTTGGCTTGGCCAAGAATATTTTAGAAGGAAAGAATTCAAGAAAGGTGTTTTTCGTCAATCCTTTTAAGAAGAACGTTTTGGGATTAGACTGTTTTGAAAAGATTAAAGACATTAAAGAAAAGATTGACTTGGCAATTATCGCCGTTCCGGCGAAGATTGTGAAAAACATTGTTTTGGAATGTTGCGAGAAGAAAGTCGGTGCCATTATCATCGTTTCTTCCGGGTTTAAGGAAAGCGGAAACGAGAAAGAAGAGGAAGAAATCAAAAGCATTGTTAAAAAGTTTAAAATTCCTTTAATCGGGCCCAACTGCCTGGGAGTTTTGAATCCTTCAGTCAATTTGAACGCTTCTTTCGCCCCATTGAATCCCAAGAAGGGGAATATTGCCTTTCTTTCCCAGTCGGGAGCTCTGTTGGATTCTGTTTTGGGAAAAAGCGAAGAAGAAAATATCGGGTTTTCAAAGATTGTTTCTTACGGAAATGAGGCCGATTTGAATTTAACAGATTTCATCGATTATTTGAAAGACGACGTTGAAACCAAGGTCATTGCTATATATTTTGAAGGGTTGAAAGACGGAAGAAAGTTTATGGAAATAGCCAGAGAGGTTGTTAAAACAAAACCCATTGTCGCCATTAAGTCGGGAAGGAGCGACAAGGGCAAGGAAGCAGCAACGACCCATACCGGGACTCTGGCTGGGGACTACGAAGTGTACAAAGCGGCAATGAATCAGTGCGGAGTTATCTCGGTTGATACCTTGGAAGAGCTGTTTGATTCTTCAAGGGCATTGGCATCTCAACCAAGGTCTGAAAACGGAATAGGAATTGTGACCAACGGGGGAGGATTGGGCGTCTTGGCCGTTGATTATTGCGCGGAAGCGGGCATAGAAATGCCGGCCTTGAGCAAAGAAACAATTTCTTTTTTAAATAAAAGCAAAGAAATGGAAAAAGTTTTAATCAAAGGCAACCCTTTGGATTTAATCGGCGACGCTTTATCCGACAGGTATGGAATCGGGATTGAAGCCATGCTGATGCAGAAAGACATTAACGGCTTAATCGTAATTTCCACTCCGCAGATAATGACAGAGCACGAAAAGAATGCTAAAATTATTGTGGAAATAAGAAAGAAATACCCCGATAAGCCCATTGTTTGCTGTTTTTTGGGCGGGAAATTGGTTTCTCCGGCAGTCAAGGTTTTGGAAGAAAACAACATTCCCAATTATCCGGATGTTAAAAAAGCGGTTAAAAGCATTAAGGGTCTGATAAAAAAATGAAAGAAAGAGGAAATATAATTATTTTCATACTGGATATTCTCTTTATTATTATTTTTCTGATTATCAGCATAATAAACCTTTTCGGCGGATTCGGTTTTTAAGAAAATGTCAAATATATTATTTTTCTCGGAAATAAGGAAAAAAGACGTGGGAATTGTCGGGGGCAAGACTGCTTCTTTGGGAGAGATGTATTCCCAATTGACCCAGAAAGGAATCAGGATTCCCAACGGCTTTGCCACGACCGCCGATGCCTACAAATACTTTTTGTCTTTTAACGGGATTGATAAGAAGCTGGAAAAGATTTTCAGCAATTTGGATTTAAATAAACTGGAGGACGTGCAGGGGGCGGGAAAGAAATCAAGGGAGTTAATCTTGAAAGGAAAATTTCCCAAGGATTTGAAGGAAGAAATCATCAAGGCCTACCGCAAGCTGTGCGAAGAGTATGGGACCGATTGCGATGTGGCAGTGAGGAGTTCGGCTACGGCCGAGGACTTGCCCAACGCTTCTTTTGCCGGCCAGCACGAATCGTATTTGAATATCAAGGGGGAGAAAGACGTTTTGGAGGCGGTCAAATGCTGCCTTTCATCTTTGTTCACCGACCGGGCGATTTCCTACCGAAGGGATATGGGATTTCCCCAATTGTCCATTTACCTTTCGGCCGTGATACAAAAAATGGTGAGGAGCGATTTGGCTTCTTCCGGAATCATGTTTACCCTTGATACCGATACCGGCTTCCCCAATGTTGTTTTAATCAATTCGATCTGGGGAATCGGGGAATTGATTGTGAAGGGAAGGATAACTCCGGACAAATTCTTCGTTTTTAAGCCGACCATGAAAGAAGGATACCGTTCCATCATTAGCAAAGAGCTGGGCAGAAAAGACAGAAAGTATGTTTACAGGGAGAGTGGGGGGGTGAAAGAGGTTCCAGCTTCAAAAAAAGAAGAAGAAAGCTATTCTTTGACCGATGCTGAAGTTTTAACCTTGGCCGAGTGGGGTTTGATGATCGAAGACCATTACAATTGCCCCCAGGATATTGAGTGGGCCAAAGACGGAAAAAACGGAGAGCTGTATATCGTCCAGTCAAGGCCGGAAACCGTTTACTCTTTAAAAGCAAAACAAGGAAGAAAGTATGAGGAATACAAAATAGACGAAGAGATTGAGCCGTTGCTCACCGGCATCAGCATCGGGGACAAAATCGGCAAGGGAATAGTGAGGGTGATTACCGATGTTAAAAATATGAAGGACTTCAAGAGAGGAGAGATTTTGGTTACAAAAATGACCGACCCCGATTGGAACTCAATTCTGACCATGTCGGCAGCAGTCATTACTGACGAAGGGGGAAAGACCTGCCATTCGGCCATAATTTCAAGGGAATTGGGCATTCCCTGCATTGTCGGGACAAAAGAGGCGACCAAAAAGCTGAAAACGGGAATGATGGTGACGGTTGACTGCAGCAGCGGGGAAAGAGGCAGGATTCTCGAGGGGGATGTTCCTTTCTCGGTCAAGGAGTATAATTTGGACGAAATTCCGGAGTTGAAAACGAAGATAACCTTGAATATCGGAGCGCCGGATATGGCCTTCAAAGCTTCTTTTTTGCCCAATGACGGAGTGGGCCTGGCCAGGGAAGAATTCATTATCGCCGAAAGAGTGAGAATCCATCCTCTGGCTTTGTACAATTACGAGAAGATAAAGAAGGGGGAAATTAAGATTTCGGAGCACGATTTGAAGACGATTGAAGAATTGACCAAGGAATATTCAAACAAAGAAGAGTATTTTGTGAATGAATTGGCCGAGGGCATCGCCCAGATCGCCGCCGCCTTTTATCCCAAAAAAGTGATTGTCCGTTTTTCCGATTTCAAAACCAACGAATACAAGAACTTGATCGGAGGCAATCCTTTCGAAGGGGAGGAATCCAATCCTATGATCGGATTCAGGGGAGCCTGCCGGTATATCGATTCTTCTTTCCAGCCGGCTTTTAAAATGGAGTGTGAGGCGATTAAAAGAGTAAGGGAAGAGTTCGGTTTAACCAACGTGGCGGTGATGGTTCCTTTCTGTAGGACCGTTGAAGAAGGAAGGAAAGTGGTTGAATTGATGAAGCAGTTCGGATTGCCCAAGGGAGAACTGCAGGTCTACGTAATGTGCGAAATTCCCAGCAATGTGATTTTAATCGATGAGTTTTTGGAAGTGTTTGACGGAATGAGCATCGGTTCAAACGATTTGACGCAGTTGACTCTGGGCCTGGACAGGGACAACGGAGAGCTGTCCTATATCGGCAACGAAAACAATGAAGCGGTTAAGGAATTGATAAGGAAAGTCATCAGGGTTTGCAAAGAAAAAGGCAAATACTGCGGAATCTGCGGACAGGCCCCCTCCGATTATCCGGAATTCGCCGAATTTTTAGTTAAAGAAGGCATTGAAAGTATTTCTTTGAATGCCGATACGGTCTTGAAAACAATACTAGCTTTGGGTAAACTAAAATAATATGTTTGAAGTCATTACATTCGGTTCGGCCACTTGGGATATATTCTTGAAGATGGGAAAGGACCAGATAATAAAGAGCGACAAGTTTCCTTCGGGAAGCGGAGTCGGATTTGATTTAGGCAAAAAGATAGACGTTGAAGACATGTATTTCAGCTTCGGCGGAGGGGGTATGAATTCAGCAGCCACTTTTAAGAAGCAGGGGTTTAAGGTGGCCTATTGCGGTTCGGTCGGGGACGATATTCCCGGGCTTCATATTATTTCCGAAATGGAAAGAATGGGCATCGGAACGAATTTCATCCAGAAGAACGAAAAGCCGACCAACAATTCCGTTATTTTAATAACATCGGACATTGAAAGGACGGTTTTGGCCTACCGCGGTGCTTCGGAAGATTTAAACAAGGAAGAAGTGCTTTGGGGAGACATGTCTCCTTCCTGGTTCTATCTGGCCCCCTTATCGGGCAAATTGAGAGACTTGACCGAAGATATCGTTGATTTCGGGAAGAAGAACAAAATCAAAATTGCTATTAATCTGGGCAACTCGCAGATTGCTTTGGGCAAAGAAAAGCTTGAGCCTTTGCTCAAGAAAGTGGACGTTCTTTTGTTGAATTTGGAAGAGGCGTCATTGTTAACCGGAGTCGACATTAAGGACGAGATGGGGATAATGAGGGAATTGAACAGTTTGCATCCCGGAATCAATACCGTTACCAAGGGTCCCGAGGGAGTTTTGGTTTCGCAGGAAGATGTGCTAATCGATGCTTCTTCTTGCAAGGTGAAAGTCGTGGACAGAACCGGAGCCGGAGATGCTTTCGGGTCGGGGTTCGTTTCCGGCCTGATTAAATCGAACATGGACGTGGAATGGGCGACCAAGCTGGGGATTGCCAATTCCGTTTCCTGCATCCAGGTGCGGGGGGCGATCAACGGATTGCTGGAAAACAGCGTTGATTTACCGAAGCTGGGGGAGAAGATAAAGATAGAGAGGAAGAAGATAATTTGATGTGCTCTTAATTTGATGTAATATGTTCAATGAACAAATTACTTAAAACAGCTTTTACATTGATTGAATTATTAGTGGT
>Ga0315274_10012363_pt1 | contig 12177 bp, 13 predicted proteins | sample YL17G02_20_MG_FD_203700 | JGI IMG/M metagenome (GOLD analysis project Ga0315274, IMG submission 203700) | Sediment microbial communities from Yellowstone Lake, YNP, Wyoming, USA - YL17G02_20 | ecosystem: Environmental > Aquatic > Freshwater > Lake > Sediment | place: USA: Wyoming | collected... | reverse complement strand
GTGCGCGGAAACGTCCTCGGGGGCTTTCATGACGGCGGCTTGGAATTCCCCGCCGTCCCTGGTCTCGAAGCGCCAGTCGTTGGGCGCGCCCCAGTTGGCGAAAACGAGCACGCCGATCATCACCGCGAAAAAGAGCGCGTTCTGCCAGAGCGGACGCGAAACCTTGGACTCAGGCCCGCCCGTCTGGCCGTTCGTCCTCTCCAACTCTTCCTTGCGGAAGATGAAGTGCATGATCAACCCTATGATGACAGAGAAGCTTATCGCGCCCACGGCTCGGGCAATCCCCAGCCCTGGCCCCAGGATGCGAGCAGTCAGGATGATGGCCAACACGTTTATCGCCGGTCCAGAATAGAGAAATGCGCAGGCTGGCCCCAATCCCGCGCCCATCCGCCAGATACCCGCAAAGAGAGGAAGCACGGTGCAGGAACAGACTGCCAGGATCGACCCAGAGACGCTGGCAACGCCGTAGGCCAGCACCTTATTGGCCCGCGCCCCCAGATACTTCATCACCGACGCCTGGCTGATGAAAACGCCGATTGCCCCGGCGATGAAGAATGCGGGCACCAGGCACAGGAGCACGTGCTCGTGGGCGTACCATTTGGCCAGGTGCAAGGCCTCCATGATGCCGCCCGTGAAGCGGGGCCACCCCACCGGCAACCAGAAAAAGAGCAGAAATACGGCTGCTATCGCCGCAAGTTTCTTCCATTCACTTTTCCATTCCACCATCCACGCCATCCTTTGCTTTGTCGGTCAAATCGCCAAGTATCCGCCCGGAACAAACGCCTGATGACCCGGCCAATGTCCGTTGCTACAGCGCCTTCGTCTTGAGAACAGAGTTCACGCAGGAGAAGAAGTTGAGGATGCAAGGAACGCGAAGCGTGTAGAAAACCTGGGCACCGCGCTTCCTATCCGTTACGATACCTGCGTTCTTCAGCACCGAGAGATGTTTGGAGATCGTGGAGACATCGTCTCCGACCATTTGGGTCAGCTCGCAGACGCACCGCTCACCCCTGGAGAGCTCCTCTACGATGAAGAGCCGTGTCGGGTGCGACATGGCCTTGATGATCGTCGCCCTGGCCTGATAGTGTGCTTTCGTCCTTAAGTTCATTGTTGTCCCCTTCGTTCTCGCCCCTGCCTCATAGTGTGCTTTGGTTTTCGGGCCCATTGCCGCTCCTTTTCTTCTCAATCGTTCCGGTGTATTGGCAATTCTACCAAATCGCCAATAGATGTCAAGTACATTCTCACTTGCCGCCAACAGGGCGTTTTCAGCAAAGAAGCCAATGATGGACGTCGAGGGCCCGGCAGCAACCCATGTGCGGGTGCACCGAATCCTGGCACACTGCCCTAACGTTGAACAACCTTGCCTGTGAGAGGCGGGTCACAGGCGCCCGTGCGAATGCACGCAGTTCTTCTAGCAACGTTCGGCCCGCGAAGCCATTTTCCGCTTGACACCAGGTGTCCTTGGCCGTAAAGTATCTGCGTTGACACTTAATCAGAGGATTGTCAATGACAGATCCACAGAAACTGGCTCGTATGTTTAAGGTATTGTCCGTGGAGACGCGGGTACGCATGATCGCGTTGCTCGAGCGTCGATCTTTGTGCGTGAACGCCCTTGCCCGGGCGCTGGAGATCACGCCGGCGGCCGTCTCGCAGCACCTCCGGATCCTGCGCGATGCGAACATCGTGACGTCCGACAAGCGAGGCTATTTTGTCCACTACCGGGTCAACGATGAGATGCTTAGCAGGTGGCGGAAACTGGCGGATGGATTACTGCGGCCCAGAAAGCAGTAGAGGCCTTCTTGGAGGCATGGGATTAAGTGGGTGCGCAAACCGGAAGTTCGCCGGCTATTCCAAGGGCATGAAGCCCAAATTTACCATCGTGGCTGGGATCATCAATATCGGATTTGTTGCGAAGATAACCGTCCTCGTATGCTGAATACTTCCCTGCCCCATTTTTCCAGGCGTGCAATGCATCTCTTAAAGAATAATCAAATCGGAAAAAGTCAAATACAGAGCATCGTTCGGGAGCGCAAGTTACGGGTTAGCGAAGCGTGACAATCAAGGGGCTCTTCGTGAATGAGAAGTCTAGTCATGATGAATATGTATGGATGATAATGAACTTGTAAGAAATCTCCAAGACGGAGACAAAGAGGCTTTCAAACGGCTGTTCGACCAGTATCAGCACATGGTTTACAACGTGTGTTACCGCATGACCGGGAATCGTCAAGACGCCGAGGACGCAACGCAGGATGTATTTCTAAGAATCCACCATTCCATCGGGCAGTTCCGCAGCGAAGCAAAGCTGTCTTCATGGATCTGCCGCATCGCCGTGAATACCTGTCTGAACCGGGAGCAACGCCGGAAATTGATCCGGTGGGTTTCGCTGGATTTTCTGGTGGAGGACGAAGGGGAATCCCCTCTGTATTTGGAACAAGCACCGGATCGCCAAATAGAAACACTTCAAACCGAGCACATTGTGCAGGAGGCCATTCGGGCTCTGCCGCCAAGACAGAAGACCGCACTCATTTTGCAGCGCTACGAAAACCTGTCCTATCAGGAGATCGCCCTCGTCATGGAGACGAGCGTGTCTGCGGTGGAATCGTTGCTGTGCCGCGCCAAAGAAAATCTGGCCCAGAAACTAATTCCGCTGAGGAATGATCTGTGATAAGCGCAGGTTTTCTGCAAACCGTTTGTCCCATGTTTAGAAAGCGGAGAAGGAAATGAAGCACAAGACTATCCAAAAGAAGCTGCTTCGATTTCTGGACAAGGAGTTACCGGAAAACGAACTTCGGCTGATCGAGAGCCATCTGGCCATGTGTGACACCTGTCGGAATCATCTGCAACGGCTTACGGCAATCTGGCAGGTTGCCCGACCGATTCCCCGCATCTCGCCGCCCCCATTTGTCTGGACACGATTGTCGCATCGGTTGGAAAACGAGAAGCGGGTGGATTTCCGGAGACAAGTTACCGGACATTTGTGGCCCTATGCTCGTCCTGCTGTGGCAGGGACGACGATACTTGTTACAATTCTTATTGGCATTCAGTTCGGAAGACAAATCGTTCCATCACCCGCCGATTCGTCTCTTTCTCTTATCCAGACGTCGGCCGTCCGGGAAGAGTTCGGGACGGACTACTTTTCGGTACTGACCCCCGGAGATGTTGGTGAACCCATGACTGCACTAACCGCAAATGAAAGAGGGGTTCAACCATGAAGAGAAAAGTCACGATATATCTGGTCATTCTTGTCACTCTGGTCAACCTATCCGCATTGGCCACGATTTTGTATCTGCGCTGGCAGAAGCCATATCTCTGCCAACCGGGCAGCGGCTTTGAGAGGGTGAAAAAAGAGGTGGGTCTATCTCAAGTCCAAATCCAACAATTTCAAGTTTATCGTCGGGCGTTCCATTCGGAGCTGGATTCTCTGGACAGGTTGCTGGCCGATGAACGCCGCTTGCTGGCGGAGGAAATCCGCCAAACCGACCCAGACAGCGTTCGGATAAAGGACATCGTTGAGCGTATTGGGCACTTGCAGCAGCAATCTCAGTATCGCGTAATCAGGCATTTTTCCCAGATCAAAGAGATGCTGACTCCCGAGCAGCAGGAAAAATTCTTCGATATCGTGCTGGGGCGCTTTGTCTGCCCGCGGCAGTTTCCGGGCGCGCCCCATCCAAGCGAAGCCGACAGCAACGAGACACAGGAGAAGTAACGTTGATTTCGAAAACACTCATATTTCTGCCGGTTATTCTGGTACTGACTTTCTTGCCCTTGTTTGCCCAGGACATCGAAGCACCGGTCTGGACGTTAGAGCAATGCCTGAAGCAGGCGCTGGAGAATAACCCACAAGTACGCTCTTCGCATTTCACGGTTCAGGAGAGCGAAGCCCGCGTTGACGAGGTGCGGGCGGGCTTCTACCCCACCCTCAACATCAATGGCTCGGCTGGTCGGCATTCTTTCGAGAGTCCCGGCCAGAGCGGTTTCAGTAACAAGGATAGTTATGATACCGGGATTTACGCCCGCTATCCCATTTTTGAGGGATTCCGGACCCTGGCTGCGTCCCAAGCAGCTAAGGCCAGTTTTCAGGCCGACCAGTCCCAATACCGACAGGAGCAGGATGGGGTCATACTGAACGTGACCGAAGCCTATTATAGATTGCTTCAGGCAGAGCGCCTTGTGGAAGTCGCCGAACAATCCCTTAAACGCGCTCAAGTTCATCTGGATTACGCGGGCGCCCGTTTCGGGGCCGGCCTGGCTGCTCGTTCAGATATTCTGAAAGCCAAAGTGGAACAATCCAACTCCCAACTGACGCTCATTCGGGCTCGCAATGCCCAGCTCGCCGCTGCGGGACGTTTGAACGTGCAGCTCGGCCGACCGGCTCATCACGCCATTCAAATCCGGGATGATCTGGAAGCCCAGATGTTCAGCTCTCCCAAAGATTCACTTGCACTTCGTTCGAACACAGAAGAGCTGATTGATGCGGCTCTTCAATCCCGTCCCGAGCTGGTCAAAATCGAGCAGAACCTCAAGGCGCAGCAGGCTGCCGTGCGAATGGCCCGCAGTGAGTATTTCCCCACCATTTCTCTCAATGCCAGTTACGACTATTCAGGCGAAGCTCCATCCGATTTGCAGGCGTCTTCCTACGTTGGTGTCAGTGTAAGTTTTCCTTTGTTCAGCGGTTTTGCCCGCCCGGCACGGGTTGCCCAGGAAAAGTGGAGGCTGGAAAGCGTGAGTCAGCAACAGCAGGCCTTGCGCCTTCAAGTTAGCCTGGAAGTGTGGAACGCTCTTCTGGCCTTCAAGGAAGCCGCTGAGCGCATTTCTAACACGAGAATATTCTACGACAATTCTCTGGAGAATCTGCGTATTGCCGAGGGCGAATACAAGGAAGGGGTCGGCTCGATGCTCGACGTGATAGACGCGCAGACAGCGCTTGTGACGGCGGAAGAAAGTCATATCGAAGCGCTGGCAGATTTTCAAATTGCGCGGGCGGCACTGGAGCGCGCAGTGGGAAGACACGATATTGAGGAGATGCTGAAATGAAAAAGTGGTATGTCATCGGGGGCCTTGTCTTTGTTGCACTGATCATTGTCGTCGTAGGCGTTTCTCTCTTCCGCGCGCAGAAGAACCAGGCAACGAATGTGCGCACAGAGACCGTGGCGCGGCGGGACATCGGTTTCAGCGTTGTGGCCACCGGTATCATTAAGCCGAAGGTGGGCGCCGAAGTGCGTGTGGGCTCGAGCGTTTCCGGCATTGTCCGGCGTCTTCACGCCAATATCGGCGACGTGGTGAAAAAGGGTCAGCTGATTGCCGAATTGGACCCGAGCGAATTGCAGGCAAAGTACGATCAGATGCTGGCGGCACTGGAAAATGCCCGCGCCGATCTTGAATATGCGAGAGTGAACCTTGAGCGACAACGTTTGCTGCTCAAGCAAGATTTCATATCACAAGACCAGTTCGACCTGGCGGAAAAGGCGTTTGAGATTAACCAGGCCCGACTGGAGCAAGCCGAAGCGAATCTGACCTCTGCCAGAGTGCAGCTCGACTTCACCAGAATCACTGCGCCGATCACCGGGGTGGTCGCTTCGGTGTCCATGCAGGAGGGTGAAACCGTGGCGGCGAGTTTCTCGGCGCCGACTTTCGTCAATATCATTGACTTAAGCCGTCTTGAGGTCTGGGCTTACGTGGACGAGACCGATATTGGCCGCATCCAGGTGGGACAGAAAGCTAGTTTCACCGTGGACACCTACACGGATACTGATTTCGGGGGCACTGTTACCGCCATTTACCCCAAGGCGGCGATTCAGGACAATGTGGTCAACTATGTCGTCACCATAGAAATCGCCGATTTTCAAAACAAGGCGCTGCGGCCGGAGATGACCACCACCGTGACGATTCATCTGGGTGCCAGGAAGGACGTGCTCGCAGTGTCCACCAGTACCCTGCGCCGGGAACAGAAAGGCACGGTGGTGACGGTTTTGGAAAAGGGGCAGACGGTGCTGCGAGCGGTCAAGACCGGTTGGTCAAGTGATGGTTACACCGAAATTCTGGACGGGTTGAGTGAGGGAGATGTCGTTGTTGTCCAATAAGTCATGGGAGGAGAGAATGCAAATTATGCCGCGAGACTCGCATTCAAGAGCCGGCGGTAGAAATTCGTGGCAAACCGAGGCCCTGGTTCCCCGTCCGGCCGGGCCCGGCCAGCGGGCGCGTGGCCCGGACCTCGGTTGCCGAGCAGGGACCCGGGAATCATGACTGGCGAGGAGCAGCCAGGAAACTCAAATCGGCGCGGAAGATTCCTTGAGTGTCCCGCGACTTCCTTATAAAGGTGTGATGGTTCGACCGAAATACCCTAGAGAGGAGACGAAATCATGAGAGTCATTGTGCAGACCGAGAACGTGACCAAGACTTACCAAAGAGATCAGGGAGTGCCTATCCATGCCGTACGGGATGTTTCCGTGGCGATCGCCGAAGGCGAGTTGGTGGCGATTATGGGGGCGTCTGGCTCGGGCAAGTCCACCCTGATGAACATCCTGGGCTGTTTGGACCGACCCACCGAGGGCAAAGTCTTCCTCGATGGAGACGAGGTGAATCTTCTGGATGATGAGATGCTCGCCCGGGTGCGAAATAGAAAAATCGGTTTCGTTTTCCAAACGTTCAACCTCTTGCCGCGTACGAGCGCGCTGGAGAATGTGGAGCTGCCGCTCATCTATTCCGAGCGGGATGACATCGAAGGCCTCGCGACACAAGCGCTAGAGAAAGCCGGACTGAGAGATCGCTCTCATCATCACCCGGGTGAACTGTCCGGCGGGGAGCAGCAGCGGGTGGCCATAGCCCGGGCGCTGGTAAATGATCCGGAGATGATCCTGGCTGATGAGCCCACCGGGAATCTGGATACGCGTTCGAGCTACGAAATCATGGCTCTGTTTCAGGAACTCAACCGTCACGGACGGACTCTGGTGGTCGTCACGCACGAACCGGATATCGCCTCCTATGCGACACGGATCATCAAGATTTCCGACGGTAGAATCGAGCGCGATGGAGCAAACCAACATATCCGACAGGCACAGGACGAGTTGGCAAGATTGACCAATATGACGGAGGCAAAATAATGAAAACCGCAAGAATTGCTAGATCCGCGTTCAAAGGTTTGGGCAGGAATAAACTGCGCACCTTTCTCATGATGATCGGGATTGTCATTGGCATCGCCGCTGTCACTGTTGTCGTGTCTGCCGGTCTGGGAGCCCAGAAGCGGGTGATGGAGCGGGTGAAGAAGTTCGGCCTGGAAAGCCTGATGGTTTTTGCCGGCGGCGGCCGAGAAATGGGTCCGACGTCAGGCCAACCGGTCGTCACCCTTAAAGTTGATGATGCCGAGGCGCTCGAGCGGAACATTCGCGCCATTGCCGGCGTGGCCCCCTTCAACCGCAAGGGGGAAGGCACGGTTAACTACCAGGGAAAATCCATTAACACTGGTATTTGGGGCGTCACTCCATCCTGGGCGCCGGTGTGGGACTGGTACGCGGCACAGGGTGAATTCATCAGCGAGGAAGATGAGGCTCAGATGGCGCGGGTGTGCGTAATTGCTCCCACTGTTCAACAGGAATTGTTCGGCGGCGCCAATCCCGTCGGCGAGCAGGTCCGTATCGGCAACGTCCTGTTCGAAATTAAGGGCATCATGCAGCCGCGCGGCACGAGTCCACGCGGCGGCGATATGGACAACCGCGTGTACATCCCGCTCTCCACCTTCATGCGCAGGGTGGCCAATGTGGACTATCTGACGGGGATCAAAGTGCGGTTGCGGAGTATCAAGAACATGGAGCAGACGGTTGCGGCCATGCAACCCCTATTGCGGGAGCGACACAAATTGGCGCCGGGCGAGCCGGATGATTTCCGAATCATCACGCCCACTGAAGTGAGGCAAGTCGCCGCAAAAATTGCCGGCACCTTTAATATCTTTTTGGTGCTCGTTGCGGGTATTTCGCTGATTGTTGGCGGGTTCGTAATCACCAACATCATGTTAATTTCGGTGAGCGAACGCCGTGGCGAGATCGGCCTGCGCAAAGCCGTGGGCGCCCGCAGCCGGGACATTCGTCTGCAATTCCTGCTGGAAACCATGGTCGTTACCCTGACGGGTGGCGTGATTGGCATCCTACTGGGTTTTGTCGGCGCCGCCATTCTGCGCGCCGTGACCCAGATGCCGGTTTCACTGTCGTGGGAAGGCGCCGCACTGGGCGTCGTCTTTTCGAGTCTGGTGGGATTGATCGCCGGCACGCAGCCGGCCAAACGGGCGGCGACGCTGCAGCCCGTCGAAGCATTGCGGGCATAGAGTCTCGGGCACCAGCCTCATTCATGTTGAGGCAGGAAAAGATACGAACGATGCACGACAACATTCTGCGAGTCAATAGACTGACCAAGACATTTGATGACTTTGTGGCGGTGGATGGCATTGATTTCTCGGTGGAGGAAGGGGAGATCTTCGGCTTCCTGGGACCCAACGGTGCGGGCAAGACCACCACCATCAACATGCTGACAGGGCTGGCCCGGCCAACGTCAGGTAAGATTTACTACGCGGGCAGGGATTACACGGGAAATATCAAAAAAGCGCAACCGTTAATCGGCACCGTGCCTGATGAGAACAATCTGTACGAAGAACTGGACGGCTTCGATAACCTCTGCTTCTGTGCGGCCTTGTACGGTATTCGAAAAACGGAGCGCGAACAGCGGGCACGGCGGCTGTTGGAGCAGTTTGATCTAGCAGAAGCCGGGAAAAGGCCATTCAAGTTCTATTCAAAAGGGATGAAGCGCAAACTGACCGTCGCTGCCGGCATCATTCACGGGCCGAGACTCCTCTTTCTCGACGAGCCGACCACGGGCGTTGATGTAGCCAGTGCGCGTCAGATCCGTTCGCTGATTCGCCAGTTAAACGCATCTGGCACCACCATTTTTATGACCACCCATTACATCGAAGAAGCCGAGCGGTTATGCCATCGCATTGCCTTCATCGTGAGAGGGAAAATCATACAAGCAGGCTCGGTTTCGGAACTCATGCGACAAGCCCAGCAGGACAGGATCCTGCAGTTCACGTTTGCCGAGGGCCTCGAGGTGACACGCCTGGTCCGCGATTTTGGAGAGCAATTCCCGGAATGTGCCTTGAAGCCGTTGAACGGAAATGTTCTGCGTATTCATTCGCTTGCGCCCGTGGCGTTGATGCCGCTGATGCAGTTTTTTGACGCGCGCGGGATGACCGTTCTGGAAGCAAAAATCATTACTCCTTCTCTGGAAGAAGTGTTCGTAAAAGTCACGGACGTGAAACGGGAAGAGATGAAGAAAGAGAAGGAGGAACGGAAGAAATGAAAACCGGTATCGCTTTCTGGAACATCCTGTTGAAGGACATGCGCAATTACTACCTGAAACCGCCTAATATCAGTTGGGGCATCATCTTCCCTTTCGCCTGGATGCTGATGTTTTTCATCAAGTCGCAGACCGACGTGGGTATGCGCGGCATCCTTCCCGGCGTGGTGGCCATGTCCATTCTGTTCGGAACCACGTCCATGCTGGCCGTCAGCATCACCTTCGAAAGGCGGAGCCGCTCATTCGAAAGGCTGCTTCTGGCGCCCATCAGTCTCACCTGGCTGATGCTGGCCAAAACGCTGGGGGCCATTCTGTTCGGTATCATCAACGCCTTTGTCCCGATACTGTTATCCCTGTTCATCGTCGATCTCTCGGGAGTGAACTGGCTGACGGCGCTGGCTGCGATCGGGTTCATCGCTGTGACGTCAACTTTTCTGGGGCTATTTATTGCGGTTTCGGTGAGCGAGGTATTCGAGGCGCAGACCTTTTCCAACTTTTTCCGCTTTCCGATGGTTTTCTTGTGCGGACTTTTTGTTCCAATCAGCCAGTTGCCGATTTTTCTGCGACCCGTATCTTATGTCGTTCCGCTGACCTACGGAGTGGATATTCTGAAGACAAGCATCAACCGAGAAGGGCATATCCTACCGGCTGTTAGTTTTCTCGTTCTGGCTGTTTATTCGATTGTCTTATTCCTCGTGAGCAAGCGGAATATCCGGAAAAGATGGATACTTTGAGTCACAAGCTTTTCATGAAGAAATTTGACAACGCATCATCACTCAAGATTGAAAGACTGGGGAAATCATTACCCGAGATTGAAAAATCGGCGAAGTCAGTTCTTATTCACTTTTCTTGCTTATGATCGCAGGGTTCGTAGCATGACCCGGTAAAACGATGAAGGTCTATAAGAACCTAAAGGTTTCTCAGAAAACATTGCTGGCGCATAAACTGCGCACGGTGCTGGCGCTGCTGGGCATCATCGTGGGTGTGGCCGCGGTGATCATCATGGTAGCCATTGGTAACGGTGCCCGGCAGGAAGTTGTCTCCAAAATAGAGGCGATGGGCACCAACCTCATCGTCGTGAACGCTGGGGAGGCGCGCACATTTGCCGGACGCCAGCAGATTCGCGGCACGGTGACCACGCTCACCCTGCAGGACGCTGAGGGCATTGAACGGGAGCTCGTGTCCGTTGTAGGGGTGGCACCGACACAGAGTAGGAAAATGCAGGTAAAATTCGGCAATGTCAGCACCAACACAACGATCCTAGGAACAACCCCTAATTTCCAGCACATCGGAAACTTCAAGGTGGAGCGCGGCAAGTTTTTTTCGGAGATCGAGAACAAGGCATCCCGACGGGTGGCGGTGCTCGGCTGTGGTGTGGTTGAGAACCTGTTCGCCGGGCGGGATGCGCAGGGGGCCACCATCCGAATCGGCAAGGTGCCTTTCGAGGTAATCGGGGTGATGAAACCCAAAGGCGTGGACATGTATGGCACCGACCAGGATGACCAGATTTTCATCCCCATTCGCACGGCGCTGCGTCGAGTGTTCAATCAGACGCATTTAAATGCCATTTATCTGCAAATAGATCGGCAGGAAGATATGGAGGCTGCGACCGGGCAGGTGCGCCGGCTATTGCGTCAATGCCACCGGCTCGATCGCCTCGACAAGCCGGACGATTTCACCATTCAGAACCAGACCGATCTCATCGAGGCACAGGAAGAAACCAGCAACACCTTCACCACATTGACCGCCAGCATTGCCGGCGTTTCCCTGCTGGTGGGCGGGATCGGTATCCTCGCGGTGATGTTACTAGCCATTCGCGAACGCACGCGTGAAATTGGCCTTCGCATGGCAGTGGGTGCCCGGCGCAAGGACGTGCGCATTCAATTTCTTTTCGAATCGTCCATTTTGAGCCTGGGCGGCGGCATCCTCGGTATCGCGTCAGGAGTTGCAGGTTCCCTTTTGATGAAATGGGTTCTGGCTTGGAGCATTTCCGTCTCGCCACTTTCAGTTTTCGTGACCTTCGGATTCTCGCTTCTAATCGGGCTGTTCTTCGGGGTTTATCCGGCGCACAAGGCTTCGCTGCTTGACCCAATCAAAGCCCTGCGCAGTGAATAGGGACCATGACAGAAAAACACAACACACTCGGGCTTATGGGTGATATTGCCGGACCTACAGACTGCTGAGCATAGAGACCGCCGGGCGTGTGGAGCGCGGGGTGTAGGACTGTCGAACATACAGGCTGCCGGACCTAGAAGAATCTCTGATATTGCAGAATTAGTGCGTCATTCTCAAGTTCGCGTACCCTCTCTGATTTAACCACGTAATCTACCTGGATCTTGTGAAGATCAGCATTTGTGTAGTAAGTTCCGCCGAGCGTCACCCATTGGCAATCCTTGGAGTTCGTTATGCCGATATCTGGATCAATGGACTCGTACCTCACGGCGGCCAACCACCGTCTGAATACGGGACGGGCTAGCTGGACATAGAACCCTCGGGCAGCGATGTTTCTGACCCGGTTTTCATCGCTGCGATACTGCACTGCAAAAAACTCAGCTCTCATGCGGCCAAACGCACCATCCCACGCAAGAGCCAGATTCCCGCGGGTGTCACTACCTGAGAAATCCGAATATTCAGCAGGAACACCGGCGACCTGCCCAGAGAAGTCCAGATTCTTGTCTCTTCTCCAGGACAGGGCGACCTCTGTCCGGAGACTTGTACTGTCGTCGTTGTGCCATTGGTAAGCGAGCCGCCCGGCAACCAATGGGCCGCTCCCGCCTAGCGCCCTGTTCGCGCCACTTCCAGCGAAGATACCTAAGGCGTACGACGGACCAGTCTCGT
>Ga0315274_10012361_pt1 | contig 12178 bp, 9 predicted proteins | sample YL17G02_20_MG_FD_203700 | JGI IMG/M metagenome (GOLD analysis project Ga0315274, IMG submission 203700) | Sediment microbial communities from Yellowstone Lake, YNP, Wyoming, USA - YL17G02_20 | ecosystem: Environmental > Aquatic > Freshwater > Lake > Sediment | place: USA: Wyoming | collected... | reverse complement strand
ATAATCTGGCGTTATTAGCCGAGATTTTACTGAAAACAGCTAAACCTAAGATTAAAATCGCCCGGGAATTAAAAATACTTTTAAAGAAAATTAATTACGATAATGTTAAAGAAAAACTTAATATTTTAGAAGAATATTTCAGCAGGACAAAATTCTCTGTCTCGGGTAATAAGTTTAGCATAGACGCTATTGCGCTTGCCCAAGATTTAAAAATCAAATCCGAATGGATGATGAATCATATCCGTAGAAACGAATGGCTTAAGACCGGATTTTTTAATGGCTATTATGACAATAGGCAGGAGCGCGTTGAAGGAAAGAATAACAATCTCGTAAGAATGATTTTAAGCTCTCAGGTTTTTCCGATTATGAGCACAGTAGCTCAAAATCGACAAATCGAAGCTATTCTAAAAAGTGTAGAAAAATACCTTTTGGATAAAAAACTCGGCGGGATTCATTTAAATACAGATTTTTCCCTCCCACCATTTAAAACATCGGGCGGGATCCCGCCAAAGGCGGGGAAAGAAGAAGGGCACAATCTCGGACGGGCATTCTCCTTTGTTTATGGCGATAAAGAGAACGGCGCATTCTTTAACCACATGATAGTGATGTTTGTCTATGCCTTATATAAACGCGGGTTTGTAAAAGAGGGTTGGCGGGCTTTAAAATCTATCTATGAGATGGCAGTGAATACGCCAAGAAGCAGGATTTATCCCTGTCTTCCGGAATACTTTAATCTAGAAGGCAAGGGAATGTATTCTTACCTTACTGGTTCTGCCAGCTGGTTTGTATTGAGTATTTTAACCCAGGCCTTTGGCGTAAGAGGTAAAGACGGCGATTTACTTGTTGAACCGAAACTATCAGCCGAACAATTTAAACACGCCTCAACTATTTCAATAACCAGGGTTTTTGCGGGAAGAAAAATAGAGATTAATTTTTCTAATCCTAAAAAACTAGGATTCGATAAATATAAGATAATAAGAGCAACTCTGGCTTCTCGCAATTTAGTTCTAAAAGATACGCAGCGACTTCTTATTGAACGCAGAGATATCCTCAGTCTTACCTCAAGGGTAATAAACACCCTGAATATTACTCTGGGTTAGAGGATTTAGCGGGTTTAATTTTATTTGCCAACAATAATTATTTCTGCTATAATACATTCTTCGAAATTAGAAGGAGCCTTTCGATGATTGAGCGCTACAGCCTACCTGGAATGTCTAGTATCTGGCAGGAGGAATTTAAGTTCAAGACCATGCTTGCCATAGAGATACTCACCCTGGAAGCGCTCGCCAAGCAAAAGAAAATTCCCCAAGAATCCCTACGCAGAATTAAACGCAAGGCAAAATTTAATCTCACCAGGATTAAAAAAATAGAAGAAAAGACACAACATGATGTAGTAGCCTTTGTGACCAATGTAGCACAATATATTGGGCCAGATGCCAAATATTTACACTTAGGCCTTACCTCTTCTGATATCCTGGATACTACACTGGGGGTGCAATTAAAAGCTGCTTCGGATATACTGGTTGATGACTTAGAAAGATTATTGAAATTGCTTTCTAAGAGGGCAAAAAAATATAAAGATACGGTCTGTATCGGCCGCACCCACGGCGTGCATGCTGAGCCTACCACTTTCGGCCTTAAATTAGCGCTCTGGTTCGATGAGACAAGGCGTAATTTGACAAGATTGGAGCAAGCCAGGGAGGTAGCAGCGATTGGGAAAATCTCCGGAGCTGTTGGTACCTACGCCAATATTGAACCAGAAGTTGAGGCTTATGTCTGCAGAAAACTTGGCTTAAAACCAGCCAGAATTTCTACGCAGATTATACAACGAGATGTATATGCACAATATATGGCTACATTAGCTGTTATTGGTTCTTCTTTGGAGAAATTCGCCATGGAGATTAGGCACCTGCAGAGGACTGAGGTTTTGGAAGCAGAAGAACCTTTTGTTAAAGGCCAAAAGGGTTCTTCGGCAATGCCGCATAAGCGCAATCCGGTAATCTGCGAACGCATCTGCGGCTTAACCCGCCTCTTACGCGGTAATGCCATCGCAGCAATGGAAAACGTGGCCTTATGGCATGAGCGTGACATCAGTCATTCGTCGGTGGAACGGGTAATTATGCCTGATTCTACTATTACCTTGGATTACATGCTGCATAAATTTATTGAGGTTATCCAAGGCCTGAATGTTTATCCTGTGAATATGGCAGCAAATTTAGTGCGCACCCGCGGACTGATATTTTCCCAGAGAATACTTTTGGAATTAATGCACAAGGGCCTGCCACGCCAGAAGGCCTATGATTTGGTGCAGAGATGCGCCATGAGTTCTTGGAAGGACAGCTCAGATTTTAGAGAGAATCTCTTAGAAGATAAAGAAGTGGCTAAATATCTTGATAAAAAAGCGCTGGATAAAATCTTTGACCTGAACTATTATCTACGCAATGTAAATAGGATTTTCCGGAAGGTCGGCTTGTCCCGTTAGATAAATTTATCCCGTAGTCTCTTATCTAACGGGACTTATAAAAGCGGATATATTGTCCTGCCCTAAATTTCTAAATAAATATTTTAGAATCTACAATGACGTAGATACGCCAGGCATCTGCGAAGACGCAGAGGGTGAAATTACTTGCAAGAAAGCGGAATCCGGTTAATTAAAAATTATTAAACGGAAACCAAAGGAATATTTTGTTTTCAAGAAAGGAGACAAAGATGTCTAGTAGCGGCGTTGCTATTACCAAAGAGGTCGTTGAAAAACAGGGCCTATCCCTGGAAGAATATGAGATGATAAAAAAACGCTTAGGACGCGAGCCCAATTATACAGAGTTAGGGATGTTCTCGGCAATGTGGAGCGAGCACTGTTCTTATAAAAATTCCAAGCCGGTTTTAAAACTTTTCCCCACTAAAGGCAAACAGGTTATCCAGGGTCCGGGAGAGAATGCAGGAGTTGTGGATATAGGCGGTGGTTTAGGCGTGGTTTTTAAAATTGAATCACACAACCACCCTTCCGCAGTAGAACCCTATGCAGCCTCAGCTACCGGAGGAGGCGGTTGTATCCGCGATATCTTTACCATGGGTGCCAGACCAATAGGGCTTCTGGATTCCCTGCGGCTGGGTAGATTAGAGAATGCACATGTAAGATACTTGTTCAAAAATATTGTGGCTGGTTTTACTGATTATGCTAATGTTGCCCAGATTCCTGTCTTAGGAGGGGAGATATATTTTGATGAGTCTTTCGAAGGCAATCCTCTGGTCAATGCCATGACAGTAGGTATTGTAAAAAACAAAGCCATTATTAAAGCCAGGGCAAGTGGCGTGGGAAACTTGGTCTTGATTGTAGGCGGAGCAACTGGCAGAGATGGAGTGGAAGGCGCAGCCTTTGCTTCTGCAGGTTTGGATGAAGAAGCAACCAAGAAGAGTTCTGCCGTGGCTATAGGAGATCCTAAGATGGGCCTGATTTTAAGAAAGGCCTGTTTAGAGCTGATGGATAAAGGATTGGTCATCGGTATGCAAGACATGGGCGCTGCAGGGCTTACCTGTTCTACCTGTGAAACTTCCTATAAGGCAGGCACAGGAATGGAGATAGATATTTCTTTGGTGCCGCGCAAAGAGGAAGGAATGAATGCTTATGAAGTTATGCTTTCTGAGTCCCAGGAGAGAATGCTGGTGATTATAGACAAAGATAGGTTAGAGCAAGTAAAAAAAGTTTTTGCTAAATGGAATGTACCGGTGGATGTGATTGGCCGGGTTACGGATGATGGTCTGGTGCGCATAAAGGAAAATGGCGAAGTAGTCGCCGAAGTTCCTGCAGCAGCCTTGGTAGAAGCGCCGGTTTATAAAAGAAAAACCAGCAGGCCAAAATATTTAGCCAAAGTAAACCAGCTAAATTTAGCCAGTATAAAACAACCCAGAGATTATAATCGCACCCTGCTTAAATTATTGGGTAATCCTACTATTGCCAGTAAGGCCTGGGTCTTTAAACACGGTGATCCCAAGGTGGCTGGCGGTGTGGTCTTAGGACCAGGTTCTGACGCAGGAATAGCTAAAGTACCAGGCACCAAGAAGGCAATTGCTGTGACTACTGATTGCAATTCTACTTATTGCTACCTGGACTCCTTTAAGGGCGGAGAGATTTGCGTAGCAGAAGCAGCCAGAAATTTAGTCTGCTCTGGAGCAAAACCCTTGGCTATTACCGACGGGATAAACTTCGGCAGTCCTAAAAACCCGGAGGTCTTCTGGCAATTCAAGCAGGCGGCATTAGGAATTTCCCAGGCCTGCCGCGCTCTGAATACCCCTGTGGTAAGCGGCAATGTCAGTTTTAACAATGAGAATCCCAAAGGTTCAGTTGACCCTACGCCAATTGTGGGCATGGTGGGTTTGATAAAAGATAAAGCAAAAATAGCGACACAGTATTTCAAAAATAGCGGCGACGTAATCTTGCTGCTGGGTAAAAATAAAGAAGAAATTGGAGGCAGCGAATACCTAAAGACAATCCACGGTTTAAAGAAAGGCAGATGCCCTGCGATTGATTTAAAACTGGAGAAGAGCGTTCAGAAAACAACGCAAGAGGCAATAGAGAAAGGTTTAGTGCGCTCTGCACACGATTGTTCTGAGGGAGGTTTAGCTGTTGCCTTGGCTGAGAGTTGTATCAGCAATCCAGCGAAAAAATTGGGCGCTGTAATAAATTTAATAGACGGTAAGATAAGGATGGATGCGCTTCTTTTTGGCGAGAGCCAGTCACGCATCATCTTAAGCGCAAACCAAAAGAATGTTAAGAAAATACTGCAGATTGCCAAAAAGAACAAAACACCCGTTTCTGTAATCGGTGAGGTAAGAGGCAATAAACTTAGTATTAACAGGGCAATCAAAATATCTGTTCAGGAGTTATCTAAAGCCTGGCGCAGCGCAATAGAGGACTACCTGAAAAAAGATTAGCGCTTAGGACAAAAGTTAAGAAAGGAAAGACGATGAAAAGGGGAAATTCTAAAAGCGAATTTTTCTCAGAAGACACCTGGCGGGTTTTTCGCATTATGTCAGAGTTTGTCGACGGTTTTGAGGTTCTCTCGCAGATAGGCAGGGCGGTTTCCATATTTGGCTCAAGCCGCACTAAGTCTGACAGCAAATATTATAAATTAGCAGGAGAGGTTGCCTATCTTTTGGCAAAGGAGGGTTATGCTATTATTACTGGTAGCGGACCGGGTATAATGGAGGCATCTAATAAAGGTGCAAAGCGCGCGGGGGGTCATTCCGTCGGTTTAAACATCCAGATACCCATGGAGCAGAAGCCCAATAAATACGTAGAGACGCTTTTGAATTTTCATTATTTTTTTGTGAGAAAGGTGATGTTTGTCAAATACGCCAAGGCTTTTGTGATTATGCCAGGAGGATACGGCACCTTGGATGAATTCACAGAAGCCATAAACCTCATCCAGACAGAGAGGATAGATAAATTTCCGGTAGTCTTATTTGGCAGCGAATACTGGAAGGGTATGCTGGATTGGTTGCGCGATAAAGTATTAAAAAATGGCTGCATTACCAAGGAAGAATTAAATATCTTTACTGTGGTGGATACCCCTGGCGAGGTGGTGGACGTTATCAGGAAGTTTTATGCAAAAAACAAAAAATAATCTATAAGAGAAACATATAGATTTAAGGAGGCTGGAATGAGCGGAATCTTCGGTGTGGTCTCAAAAGGCGATTGTAACGAAGATTTATTTTATGGGACAGATTATCACTCCCATTTAGGCACGCAATTTGCGGGTCTGGCGGTCTGGGGCGAAGAATTGATGCGTAAGATCCACGATATCAAAGGTAACCAGTTCAAGACAAAATTCTATGAAGATTATAAAAAGATGCAGGGGAATAAAGGTATAGGTGTAATTAGCGCCCTTGATGAACAACCTATATGTGTCAATTCCAAGTTCGGCCCTTTTGCCTTGGTCACTAATGGTTTCATTGACAATGCAGATGCATTAGCCAAAGAGCTGTATAAAAAAGGACTCTCTTTTAGCGAGTTGACAGACGGAAAAGTAAACCTTACTGAGCTGGTGGCGAAACTGATCATCCAAGGTAAAACTATCATTGATGGTATTGAAAATATGTTTTCCAAGGTCGATGGCTCTTGCTCTCTGCTCTTATTAAATAAAGAGGGAGTTTATGCTGCCAGAGACCGCTTGGGTTATACTCCCTTGGTGGCGGGGCAACGGGATAAAGATTACGCAATAACTACAGAGACCACTGCCTTTAGTAATCTGGGATTCAAGATTATTAAATATCTCCAGCCCGGGGAGATTTTCTTAATTAACGAGAAAGGCATGGTGGCCAAGCGTAAGGGTTTAAATGTGAACCAGATTTGCGCTTTCCTCTGGATATATACTGGTTTTCCTGCCTCCTCCTATGAAGGAATTACTGTGGAACTGGTGAGAGAAAGATGCGGAAGGTCCTTAGCAAAAAATGATAATATCAAATGCGATTTAGTTTCAGGTATTCCGGACTCAGGAACGACGCATGCCATTGGTTATGCTATGGAGTCAAGGGTACCCTTTAGGAGGCCTCTGGTAAAGTATACACCGGGTTTTGACCGCAGCTATACTCCGCCTTCACAGGAGACACGCGACCTTATTGCAAAAATGAAACTCATACCGGTTCAGGAGATAATTAAAGATAAACGTATTGTCATCTGCGATGATTCAATAGTGAGAGGCACACAGTTGAAAAATTTTACCATTCAGAAACTAAAAGAATGCGGTGTGAAAGAAATTCATTTAAGAATTGCCTGTCCGCCGCTGATGTTTCCCTGTAAATTCAATTATTCAACCCGCTCCCTAAGCGAATTAGCAGCCCGTCGGGCTATAAAGGCAATTGAGGGTAAGGATTTAAAGGAGGTCAGCGAATATCTCGAGGAAAATTCAGCCAAACATAAAAAGATGGTTGACTGGATTAGCAAGGATATAGGAGCAACTACCTTAAAATATCAGAAACTGGATGACATGGTAAGAGCAATAGGGCTTGCCAAAGATAAACTCTGCCTTTATTGCTGGACAGGGAGAGAACCCAAATGAAAGGTCTGACTTATAAAAAAGCAGGTGTGGATATAAAGAAGGCGAGTATTTTTAAGGGCAAGATAAAACCCTTGGTCAGAAAATCCTTTGGTAGTCAAGTCCTAAAGGATATCGGAGGTTTTGGCAGCTTCTTCAGGTTCCCCAAAGAAAAATATAAAGACCCGATTTTGGTCTCTTCTTCTGATGGTGTGGGCACGAAATTAAAAATTGCAGTCCTGGCTAATAAGCACGATACGGTAGGGATTGATGCTGTGGCGATGAATGTGAATGATATTTTATGCACTGGCGCTGAAACGCTCTTCTTTCTGGATTACATTGCCTTTAGTAAATTGGAAGATGATGTTTTGGTGGATGTGGTAAAAGGTATAAATAATGGTTGTATCCAAGCAGGCTGCTCTCTTATCGGCGGCGAAACTGCCCAGATGCCCGGTATGTATAAAGACGGCGATTATGACGTTGCGGGCTTTTGTGTGGGCGTGGTAGAGAGAAAGAATATTATCGATGGCTCAAAGATAGAAGTCGGGGATAAAATCATTGGCCTGGAATCAAACGGCATTCACTCCAACGGTTATTCCTTGGTAAGAAGGGTATTTTCGCAGGCCGAATTAAAAAGGATGAGCGCTGAATTACTTAAACCCACGCGCATTTATGTAAAACCCGTTCTGTCCCTACTAAGAACTAAGAACTATGGACTAAGAACTAGTATAAAGGGCATTGCGCATATTACGGGTGGCGCTTTTTACGATAAAATTAGCCGCATCTTACCTAAAAATGTAAATGCCAGGATTTACAAAGATTCCTGGATTGTGCCGCAAATATTTCGCTTGATTCAGAATAAAGGCGGTATAGAGCATAAAGAGATGTATCATACCTTTAATATGGGCGTGGGTATGGTCTTGATAGTCGAGCCGAAGTTGACCAAAACAGTAATTTCCAAACTCGCCGAATCCAAACTCAAGTCTTGGGTTATTGGGGAGATTGTAAAAGGTAAGAAAGAAGTAGAAATTTTGTAGTGGTAATTGATTTTTGCTGCGGGCTTTGCTCGCGTGCTGAAATTTTTTGCCGTCGGCTACGGTTTACTTCCTCGCTACGGGTAGGCTGCCCGTTGATAGCGTCCTACGCTCGTCGTAATCCCTTGCCGACACGCGATTTTAGCTGTGCCAAAAAATTTCTTATGCACGCTCACAAATCCCTCAGCAAAATATCTAACAGGCACACACGACATTCGCTCGTAACCTCGCCAGATTCATTTGTATAAGTTAGGATAAAATTTTATGAGAGTCTTAGTTATTGGTTCAGGGGGTAGAGAACACGCCTTAGTCTGGAAAATCGCGCAGTCGAAATTAGTGGATAAGATTTTTTGCGCTCCCGGTAACGGCGGAATCTCTAAACAGGCAGAGTGCATTGATATCAAGGCAGACGATATACAAGGCTTGCTGAATTTTGTTCGAAAAGAAAAAATAGATTTCACTGTTGTCGGTCCTGAGGCGCCTTTAGCTGTAGGCATTGTGGATGAATTCAGGAATTATAATTTGAGAATATTCGGTCCGCAAAAAAAGGCAGCCCAGATGGAGGCGAGCAAGGTCTTTGCCAAGGAGTTAATGGCAAAATATAATGTGCCTACAGCGGATTTTAAAATATTCTCTTCTGCTGATGAGGCAAAGAGGTACGTGGATAGAATTGGTGCTCCTTGTGTTGTTAAAGCAGATGGCCTGGCGCAGGGCAAGGGCGTGGTAGTGGCGCAAACTGCTGATGAGGCAAAGAGGGCGATAGATTCTATGATGCAGGAAAGAATTTTTGGCGATGCAGGCAACAGAGTCATTGTAGAAGAATGCCTAGAGGGACAAGAGGCCTCGATACTGGTATTTACAGATTCAAAAGAGGTTATCCCCTTAGCCTCAAGCCAAGACCATAAGAGAATTTTTGATGGCGATAAAGGACCAAACACCGGCGGGATGGGCGCATATTCACCTGCTCCGATAGTAACACCTGAAATTTTTAAAGAGATTTTAGAAAATATAGTGTACAAAACAATAGATGGCTTGGTTAAAGAAGGAATACAATATCAGGGAGTTTTATATACGGGTGTGATGCTGACCAAAAAAGGACCCAAAGTTTTGGAATTTAATGTCCGCTTTGGTGATCCTGAGACACAGGCGATATTGCCCAGGTTAAAATCAGATTTAGTGGAAGTAATGTTAGCCATTAGTGAACAAAAATTATCCCGCATTAAAGCACTGGATTGGGATAATCGCGCTTGCGTATGTGTGGTTTGTGCCTCTGGAGGCTATCCAGGTAACTATGAGAAAGGCAAGGAGATCTTTGGACTGGATGAGGCAGACAAGATGAAGGATGTAGTGGTATTTCATGCTGGTACAAAAAGACAAAATAATAATATTCTTACCTGCGGAGGAAGGGTATTGGGTGTAACCGGCTTAGGTAACAGCATAAAAGAGGCAATTGACAATACATATCAGGCAGTAGAGAAGATTCATTTTGAGGGAATGCATTACCGCCGGGATATCGGGCAAAAAGCAATAGCTCATTCGTAGGAGGAAATATGAGTAAAAAGCTAATAAGCGTTATCATGGGCAGTCAGTCTGACTTAGAGGTAGTCAAAGAGGCAATAGATATACTTAAAAAATTTAAGGTTGGTTTTGAAGCTAAGGTTTTATCCGCCCATCGCAGCCCTAAAGAATTGGCAAAATATGTAGAAGAAGCAGGCGGGAGAGGCATTAAGGTCTTTATTGCTGCTGCTGGTGGCTCTGCTGCTTTGGCCGGAGTAATTGCGTCTCATACAGCCTTACCGGTTATTGGTATTCCCATCGAGACGAAAAACCTAAAAGGCCTGGATTCATTATTATCCACTGTGCAGATGCCTGCTGGCATTCCGGTCGCCTGTATGAGTATAGGAAAATCCGGTGCAAAAAATGCTGCTATATTCGCTTTGCAAATCCTAGGTATCTCCGATAAAAAGATAAAAGCAAGGCTAGGAAAATATAAAAAAGAAATGTGCCTGGCAATTAAGAAGATCAAGATTAAGGTATGAATACCAAGATAGTAAAATTGGACCCCCTAAAACCAGAAGAGAAATATATTCAAGAAGCAGCCGAGGTTTTAAGTGGCGGGGGGCTGGTAATTATACCTACAGAGACAGTCTACGGCATAGCTGCTGATATGTTAAATAAAAAGGCAGTGGAGAGATTATGCGAAATCAAACAGAGGCCGAAAGACAAGCCCTTCTCTGTGCATATAAATGAGCAAATGAGAGTTGAAGAATTTGTCAGGGCTATGCCTGTTTCCGCTTACAAACTTATAGACAAATTCTGGCCAGGGCCGTTGACAGTGATACTTAAAGCAAAAAACCAAGGTAGCATTGGCATACGCATGCCGGATAATGAAATTGCCCTGAAAGTGATTGAGCTGGCTAGAGTTCCCGTAGTCTGCCCTTCGGCAAATATTTCCGGCAGGCCTGCCCCAGTAAATTTTGAAGAGGCAATTAAGGATTTAGAAGGATTAGTTGATTTTGCCATAGACGCCGGTGCAACCAAGTTAGGGGTTGAGTCAACGGTTGTGGATTTGACAGTTGAGCCTTTGCAGATTTTAAGAGAGGGCGCGATAAAAAAAGAAGATATTGAAGCTGTGGCGCAGAAGAAAATTATACTTTTTGTCTGCACAGGCAATTCCTGCCGTTCGGTGATGGCTAAGTTACTCTTGGAAAAAAAACTGAGAGATAAAAATAGACAGGATGTTGAGGTTTTGTCTGTCGGCATAATAAGGTTTGGCGGCGTAGGAGCTACGGAAGAGACAAGGGCATTATTAAAAGAAGAAGGCATAGATGCATCTGGCCACCGTTCACAAAAGGTCACCAAAGAGCTAATTAAAAAATCAGATATTATCCTGGTTATGGAGAGGCCGCATGAAGACCATATCCTACAGTTGGCCCCTGAGGCAAAAAACAAGGTGTTTTTATTGAAAGAATTTGCTAAAATAAAGGACAGTAATCTGGATATCAGTGACCCTATTGGCAAATCAAAGGAATTCTACGCACAGACCTTTGAATTAATCAAGGAAGCTGTAGAGAGGATAAGTAATATAATATGAACCCCGCCCTTCCTAAGTTGAATAGCTTAAGAAGAGTTGGGGTATAGATTAGAAAGGAAGAGCGGGGTGAAAAGAATAATCATTGCCTCTGACCACGCGGGTTTTACTTTAAAAGAAAACCTAAAGCCTTATTTAAAAAGATTGGGTTTAGAGGTAAGAGATATTGGCACTTATTCAAAAGAACGCTGTGATTATCCTAAATCTGCTTATGCCTTAGCTCAAGAGGTATCCTGCGGCCGATTCGAAAGAGGGATTCTGATTTGTAAAAGCGGCATAGGTAATTCTATCGTGGCAAATAGGGTGCCTGGGGTACGCGCGGCGTTGTGTCATAATGCCAAGGCAGCACGGCTTTCACGCCAACACAATGACAGTAATGTGCTGGTATTGGGTTCTGCCTTTGTAAATTTGGGATTAGCCAAGAAGATTCTAAACGTCTGGTTAAAAACAGGATTTCAGGGCGGTAGGCATAAAAGGCGCCTGAATCAGATAAGAGAGATAGAAAGACAGATACGGAGCCAGAAAAGATGAAACATTTAAAAACCCTTGATCCGGAAATTTACGAAACGATAAAAAACGAGATTAAAAGACAGGATGGTAATTTAGAATTGATTGCCTCAGAGAATTTTGTTTCGTTGAGCGTGCTTGAGGCGCAGGGTTCTGTCCTGACCAACAAATACGCCGAAGGTTATCCGCAGCGCCGCTGGTATGGCGGATGTGAATATGTGGATGAGGCGGAGCAATTGGCTATTGAGAGGGCGAAGAAACTCTTTGGCGCAGAACATGTCAATGTGCAGGCGCATTCAGGAACGCAGGCGAACATGGCAGTTTATTTTGCTGCCTTAAAATTAGGAGATACGGTTTTGGCCATGGATTTATCCGCTGGTGGGCACTTAAGTCACGGTCATCCCCATAGTTTTTCTGGCGTGTTTTATAAAGTAGTTGGCTATGGCGTAGACCGCAAAACCGAAACCTTGGATTACGATAAAATTATGGATTTAGCAAAAAGACACAAGCCA
>Ga0315274_10012360_pt1 | contig 12179 bp, 9 predicted proteins | sample YL17G02_20_MG_FD_203700 | JGI IMG/M metagenome (GOLD analysis project Ga0315274, IMG submission 203700) | Sediment microbial communities from Yellowstone Lake, YNP, Wyoming, USA - YL17G02_20 | ecosystem: Environmental > Aquatic > Freshwater > Lake > Sediment | place: USA: Wyoming | collected... | reverse complement strand
GGTAAGAACACCGAAACGGGAAGCCTCTTCCAGCGGGACGCGGATCGTGGCAATCGTCAGGTCCGCCTGCTGGTCCATGTGGAAGGTGATCATCGTATCGTAATCCATCGTGTAGATGTGGTCACCAGACAGGATGAGTATAAGGTCTGGAGAACCTCGTTTGATAAAGGCGAAGTTCTGCTGGACGGCGTCCGCTGTGCCTTCGAACCAGTCCGAATCGAAACGACCCTTATAGGGGGTCAGGATGCGGATCCCGCCAGTGAAATCACGATTCAGGTCCCAGGGCGCACCCGCGCCGATGTGCTCAATCAAGGAGTGCGGACGGTACTGCGCCAGAACCATGATATCGAAGATATCGGAATTGACACAGTTCGAAAGCGCAAAATCAATGATGCGGTATTTACCCGCAAAGGGGACAGCCGGCTTGGTGCGCTTGACGGTCAGCGCGCTCAGGCGGGCTCCCTCCCCACCTGCCATGATGATCGCTCGTGTTTTCATGGGTCACCTCGTGTAACATTACTTGCTACGAACCGGATACCAATGAACTATATATGATCGCATACTGGCGCGCTGAGCGAGGCCATGAGAAATCTTCTAGCATACCATTGCGTTGGATGTGCTGCCACTTTTCCGGGCTTTCATAGACGGTCAGAGCCCGCTCCAACGCCTCCACCATTGACCCGCTCATGGCTTCCTGGAAAAGGAAGCCGGTCCTGCCCTCCTGGACGGTGTCTTTCAACCCGCCTGTGGCGCGCACAACCGGGACACAGCCGTAGCGCATGGCAATCATCTGAGCCAGGCCGCAGGGTTCGTAGCGCGAGGGCATCAGGAACATATCCGCTCCGCCGTAAAGCAGGCAGCTCAATGGCGCGTCGTAGCGGATAACTGCCCGGGCGCGGTCAGGGTAATCCGCTTGCAGGCTGCAGGCCGCCTTCTCGAGCATTGGGTCACCGGAGCCAAGAATGACAAACTGCCAGCTTCGCTCTGCTATTTGACGCAAGGCCTCGAAGGCAATATCCAGGCCTTTTTGCCAGTCAATCCGCCCGATCATTACCAGGAGCGGGACCCGCCCGTCTTCTTTCAGTTCAAGAGCTTTTTGCAGGGCAATTTTATTGACCTGCCGGACAGGGAGTCCATCGGCAGTGAAACGCCTCGCCAGAGATTGGTCTGTCTCGGGGTTCCAACAATCAGCATCCAGACCGTTCAGGATGCCGGTCAAATTGTTTGTGCGGGTCTTAAGATAAGGGTCCAGGCCGCAGCCGAAATCAGGGGTCAGGATTTCCTGCGCATAGGTCGGCGAGACCGGGATAATGGCGTCCGCCGACCACAATCCGAGCGGCAGCGGCTGAGTCTGCGCCCACTTCGGCAGGGAATCGTCGGTAACCGGTGTGAGGTCGTAAGCTGCCAGAACATCCGGGCCGTCACCGCCCATGTAAGGGAGGTTGTGAACGGTGAACACAGTGCTGACGCGCTCGAGCACCGGATCACGAAGGGAACGCAAGGCATAGAGCGCCAAAGCCGTATGCCAATCGTTGGCATGGAGGATATCAGTTCGCCAGTCCAGGTGGCGGACCAACTCCAGTGCAGCCAGCGAAAAGAAAGCGTATTTCTCTCGGTCCTGCGCCGGGTCTGTGGAGTACACGGAAGGGGCGCTTGAGATCGGATCCCCGTTGATAATGTAAACCGGCATTCCGCCCAATGTCATCCCAAGCACCTGTGCTGGAATGTTCCCGCCGCGCCGGAATACTGAAAACTCAGCCACCGGGCGCAGGGTGGCCGCCTCGAGGTGGATGGCGTGGTGAAGCGGCAGCACCAGCCGGACATCGAGCGTTACGCCACCCGCGGCCTCATAAGACAAGGCGCGCAGTGCCAGAGGTAATGACCCAGCCACATCGGCCAAGCCGCCTATTTTGGCAAATGGTTCTGCTTCAGCGGCAAGGAAAAGGATATTGATTGTGGCAGACATTAAGTATATTGTACTTTAACTTAATGAATTCCTTCCCATGCAATTTCCTGATAACATCGAGCCTCCCGGAGACTGACCATCTCCGGGAGGCCTGCTTTCTAGGCTTTTTCGACCGGGAACTGGATTTCGGTGACAGTATCCGGGTCATTCTGGCTGACTGCGCCCATCTCTCCCGAACCGCCTGGCTTGGCTTCCCGCAAGTACACCTCGCGGCTGGGGCCGCAGATTCGGTAACCGCTGGACTCAATCCATTTCGCAATAGCATTGTATGCCTCGCTGATGGTGGTGAACGGTCCATGATGGATGGTGCAGGCCATTGTCTCGACGGCGGGCAGTTCGCTCAAATGAACGCGCTTGCCAGGGGTCAGGTCAGCGGTAATTGGCTCGCAGACCTCGATATCCCAGTCGCGCTCCTTGTACTCGTCGTCGTGATAGAGCGAGAAGCACGCTCCTGCCGGGCGTACATGCTGGGCTGCAAGGTAGCCTTCGAGTTCACCCCACAGTGAACCCTGTTCGGGCGGAGTCGGGACGATGCCACGAACGGATGCCACCTTGACAGGCTCCACTTTCTTGATGATAACATCATACTTTGACATGCGATCCTCCTGTTCAATCTGGTTCAGCCAGACATCCACCCGTTCCAGCCTATCCGCTTCTTCCTGGACATTTTGCCTGATCTCCGCCTGACGCAGTTTCAGCATCCCGCGCATCTGCTCTGCAGACAGGTCCCCGGTGAGGAGTTGGCCGATCTCCTCCAGCGAGAAGCCCAGGTCCTTGAGCGCCAGGATGCGGTGCAAACGCGGTAACTGGTTGTATTCGTAGAAGCGGTAACCAGTGAAGCGATCTACAGAAATGGGCTTGAGTAATCCCATCTCGTCGTAGAAGCGCAGAGTCTTGATGGATACACGGCTGAGTTTGGAAAAGTCTCCGATCCGGATCACAAGCGGAAGCCTCCACGCATTGTTATACAGCCTCCAGCAGGAGGAGAGTCAAGAGGAAAAAGCCCGGACCATTAGAGATCCGGGCCGTGGTTCACCAAGGTTCTGATCTAGTAGATCACCCATCCAAGGTCATATTCACTGACATTTGAATCGATCAAACTGCTAACTCCATCCACCGGGCGGTAACGCAGCTCTCCGCTGTCGGTGATATAGATTAAAAGGCTGCTATCTATCCAGCGAACAGCGTTGGCGTCCGGGCTGATATCGGAGACAGAGGAGGTGATTTCGCCCACCGCACCGAAGTAAGTGTTGGAAAGCTGGGGCAGCCAGTAGACGAAATGAGTCGAATCCGGCGACCAGTTCACAATGCCGATTTGGCCGGCTGCAGCGGAGGTGTAATCGTTATCCAATCCGCCGACCTGGCGCACATGGATAACGTTGTCGCTGCCGCTCGCCGCCAGGTAGAGCACCTGGCTCCCATCCGGGGAAAGGACTGGGGCGGAGGCGAAGGCCGGTACGGCAACAAACGTGTCCAGCACGGTGGCAGTCCCGGAGACCGGCACATTCCAGACCGTGGTGACTTCCGTCGGGTCGCCGAGCGGGTCTGAAGCAGGTATGACCGTCCGTAGGCCGGTTGAATCAGGCAGCCAAACCACCTCCGGCACGTACATCCCTTCGCTGTACATCAGGACATTCTGGAAGGTCAACCCAACATTCCAAAAAGCCCCTGTCACCTCCATGAAGATGATCTTATCGGGCTGGACTAAGGCCACAACCGTGCCATCTGGTGAGAAATATGGTACACCGCCCGAACCAGGATTTTCTTGTGTAGCGACAGCATCGGCACCCGCATCGGCATTGCTGCTGAACAGATCGAAATGGGGGATGCGGTAACCCGCTTCCCCGGCAACCACCAGCGAATTAAAATAGATTGTGTGGCTGCCGGGCTTCCAGACAAGATCATTCACCTCGGCAGTATTCCCGGCTGTCGCCAGCGTGGAAAGGAACACCGCGCTGACCAGTTGACGCTCATTGGAGCCGTCCGCATTGATGGCCCACAGTTCGCCGCTGCGGATGAATGCGATCTCCTGTCCGTCACCGGAAAGCACGGAGGTGCTTGCATCACCTGCGGTGGTCAACTGGCTGCTGCCGGTCCCTTCCGTCCACACCCAGACGTTATCCCCTTTGATATAAACCACCCGCAAGGTCGCGACTGCCGGGGGTGGTAACTCCGGGGGTTCTGTGAGGGTCACTGTAGGTTCGATGGTGGTCGCAGGTCCCGACCCGCCTTCATCCGGGACAGAGGTCGCTGTCGGTACTGTCTTCACAGGCACGCTGCAGGCCAGGATGGACGCCAGCAGGATAAGAATACTGGTGCTGATAAGAATATGTTTTTTGTTCATGGTGCCTCCTCGTAACCATAATAGCACGAAAAAAAGCAAAAAGCGCAGCCTGCTTTCGGGCTGCGCTTGCCGCCTACTGCTTTCTGCTCCCTGCTCCCTACCCATGCTCACCAGCCTCCCTCTTGCATCCCCTCCACTTCCTTCTCGCCTCAAGTCCGGCGCCTGCCCCGGCCTTCAATAATCGCGGCCTCGCATTTGCTGAACTAAATGACCACCAGTCTGCGCTGGCTGACTATAACAAGACGGCCCTGAAATAACCAACTTTTGTAAGAATATCCGTTCTCTGTGATAAGTTACCTGTCATGGAGTCCGGCAATAATCCACCTCGACGTTGGTATAAATTTCAGAAGATTCTATGCCGTTGGCATTTGTGGCGCCGAACTGGTATTCGAGCCTCGCCTGTAGGAACCCTGACGCCCCCGGGATTTCCCTTTCGGGTGCTACGGAAACGATCCACTCTGTTGCGCTAGATGATACCAGCCTCATCTGGTCCGTGACCCAATCTGTAGTGTGGGAATTATTCTCGTTGTCTACCATCCGGTATTTAATACTTACCTGCGTGACCTCGCTGTCAGCCGAGATGGTGATGTAAATGTCCACTTCCTTCCTCCCACAGCCGTTCCTGCCGACAAAGATTGGCGAGGTATTGACCCGCTGATTGATAAAAACGATCGGCGATGGTCCCGGGCGCGGGGTAACTGTAGGTGTGGGTGTTGGGGAGGGCGTCAGTGTAAGCGTTGCTGTAGAAGTGGGTGTTGGGGTGGGCGTCAGTGTGGGTGTGGGTGAAGGAGTTGGTCCTCCCACCTCCACAACCACCTGTGCTGGCGGGCCGGGCTGGTTATTGCGGTCAAAGGCTCTCACCTCGATCAGGTAGCTCCCGGGTGCAGCCGGCTGCCAAGAATAGCGCGTGTACATCAGGGTCTGGTCGATGCTGGCCGTATCCGGGACTGTCTTTGCCAGCAGTTGCCCGTTGAGGTTGATCTCGAAGGAGGCGATGCCGTCAGGACTGGCGGCGTGCGCCACGATCTCGACCGCCGCCAGCGGCAGGCTGCTGCCCGGTAAGGGCGCATCGATCCAGGCCTGGCTGCCGTTGGCGAATTCAGCCTGCAGGGACTCTTGTGGTCCACAGGCTCCTAAAACCATCAGCGCCAGGATGATAATGGTAAACACCTTTATTCTCATCATACCCTCCCTTCTTCCTATGGGCCCGGTTTAAGGGCATTCAGGATCACTTCCAGGGTGCAGGTGGCGTCGCCCTCAGGCTGGATCAGGTAATAAGGTTCATTGACCGTGGCTGCCCATTGTTCGATGGTGCGCGGCCCCACCCATACATATTGGTTGCAACAGGGATCCGGATTGGAGGCATTATCGAAATCCCAAAGCGACACATCGAGTAGCAAGCTATCCCCGTCTTTCAGGTGGACAACCAGTTTATTGTTGTTAACTTCATAAGGAAGAGAATAATTTGCGCGCATCTCGCAGGGTAACGACGCTCCCACCGTCTCGGTGCACAAATAAAAATCAGCCAGGTTGTAGGTGCCGTTTCCCAGCTCATAGATATAACCATTCGCTCCCCCGTAATCCGTGGGTTCTTCGCCGCCCCACCATCCTATTTTCAGGTAGGTTCCCGTCTGATTTCCCCCCGGCCAGGCGGCGAGGTGTCCCCATACATCATCGATATGATAATTACCGGCGCCGTCGTCAATATTATCGAGGGTCATTGGATTGAAATTAACCTCGATATCCACCGTATCTCCCAGCGGCACCGGGCATGGCACAGTTACCAAATTGGATGGAGCGCTGCGGATTTCCCCCAGGCTTGTATGCACATCCAGATATACCTGGATATGTTGGTTGCCGAGAGAACACAAACTTTCCCCAGCAGGTGGAAAATCCGGAAGGATCCTTGAGGCCTGCTGGTTGAAAGGGATGGGCCAACCAATAACATCATAATCTAAATACCATAGAAGTGCGGGGTTCTGAGGGTCTGGATATTTCTCAGCGAAACCCTCCCACCAGCTCAAGGGAAGGCATTCTTTTCCTTCCGCAAACCCCTTACAAGAGTCACCATAGACGTCCCAGATCAGGTAAAGCTGCGGGTTGCTGCCTCCTGGACCGGCGTTATATCCCGGCATTGGGAAGCAGTACACTTCTTTATCAAAAGTGTCTTGCATGAATGCCTTGCATTTATTAGGAAGATCGGTGATCGCGGCCACTATTAGGGGCATCTGGTCCGATTCCGGTACATAGCCAAGATCTTCTATATCAAACGGGGGACTCGATCCTTCCAACGGGAACAGGTTCTGCTTCAGACCCACAAGTATATTCGGGGAGATGTCGAAGGCTGCGCCGGAAAACATCGCGTGAAGGCTTTTGGGGTTAACCAGGTCGATCGTCTCTTTTAAGCTACCCAGCGAGAGCAGCTGTCCGCCCTGCCATCCCCAGCAATCAAGCTTCAGGTCCAGGGATTGAGGCCCTGGTTTGACTCCTGTGTCATCCAGGCTGGCCAGGATCAGCGGCGTAACCAGGAGAGGGGCATCCTGCTCGCTTGCGCCATCCGCTACAAAGCCAGTCTCAGGCCAGCGTGACCAGTTGTTGCTGCCCAGGCTGATATAGCAATACATATGGCTGATTTGACCATCGAAGATTAGATTCTTCACTTTCAGGTGCAGGGATGGAATTTCGATTAAAGGCTGGGGTGGAGGGCAGGCCTGCGGGTCGATGTTCACCAGCGCCAGGTTGCTGCTGGTGTACCCCTGGCTGTTAAAGGCAGCCACATAATAGGTGATCCCGCCGGCGAGGTTGGATTCCTGGGTTTCGATCCATCCTTTGCCAGGCTGGGAGGCCAGGTCGACGGCATGCACCCAGTCTGGACTGTCCGTAGTCTGCCGGTAGAGGGCAAAGCCCTCCTCGTTTTCCGACAGGTCATGGATGTCAAGCTGGATGTTGCATCCGTCTGCCGCAACCACCAGTTCGGGTGCGGCCGGGGCGGAGCTGGTGGTCAGGTCGGTCAGCCAGTCGCCCGGGGAACCCTGCCATTCGACTGCAGGCTCCGGAACATCACCTGGAGTGGGGGGCGGCGGGCTGGTTTGCCCCGCGGGGGATGCTGGCAAAACGGCGGGGTACACCTTGCCGGCTTCCGGGTCAGGTTGATCACCATATTCAGGCGGGTTGACAAACACAATCACCGCTGATGAAGTGGCAATATCGTTCTTTTGGTTGATGGCGCGCGCTACGAGAGAGAAATTGCCACCCTCAAGGGGGATCCACGAGTACAAGCTGGTCAACGAGGTGAGCCCGGCGGGGGGACCCGCTTGCACACCCTCCAGCACGCCGTTGATCCATAACTCGGTGGAAGTGAAAGGCTGCTGCCCGGTGGCATCCACTTCCACCTGGATGGGTACGCCGGCCGGGAATTGCGCCATGTTCCCCGGTTGGCTGATGATCACCTGGGATTGGCTGGTGTCAGCGTGCAGGCTCCCGGCCTGCCGGTAGCGGATGAAGAAAAAAGTGGCAGTGGCGATGGCGATGGCGAGAATCACCAGGACGCCCGTTATGGCAACCACAATACCAATGATTAAGGGTACCCTTTTCTTGCCTGGCTGTCCGGTCATATTCGTTCCTCCATTACTTAAAGGACCCGGGTTCGAGATAAGGGGTTTTGTGATCTTTTAGCGCTTCGCTGCCAAAAAAAAACACAATAACTGGCCTGTTTTTCCTCTCCCGAACCGGCGTTTAAGGTTTCAATCCTCGCTGAAGCCTGGGTAAAATTTGAACTGTAATGAATTATTCGAAGTTCAATGCAGGTTGTTGTTTAGACAAAAATGATTGTATCACTTTTGATTATAAGAAACAATCAAGGACACGAGAGTTTGAAAGACAAGTGACAAAAGGAGTGGTTAATTTACGGAAAGGTGAAAATTTAATACTACATAATGAGGGCAACCCTGTGCCCATTGCACCTGATCGGATCCTGCCAGGGCGGCCTGAGTACTCACTTGTCCAACGGATTCAGCACCCGCCCCACGAACAGGATCGTCCCCGTTGGCACATCCCGGATAATGAATATGAATGGCCGGTCGATGCGCAACTCCTGTGGCAATGAGGCGGGCACGGCACCAAAAATGGTGGCAGCCGCGGCTTCCGTGCCCGCTTCGTTGACCAGGACATAGGCTTTATGCAAAGCCTGGTATACGTATAACCGCTCCGACTTCGTGATGCCGCTGAAATCTGCCTTTGTATCATCAAAAGCCAATGACATGCCCAGCGCAGACAAAACCGGGATCAGGTCGAAATCAACGCTGAATTCAAATTTCGGCATGTAAAGGATCAAATGGATTGGATGCAATCCATCCAGGATGGCTGCAAATTGCGCCGCATCCAGCGTGCTCTCGACCGATTCAAACCTGCCCTGTTCGGGAAGGATGATGACCATCTCTGCCAGATTGCCTTTATAAGGCAGCGCCACCACCTGGTAGCCCTCACCAGAACCAACCCGGAGCGGGATCTCCTCATCGGTCTGCATGGTGGGGACCTGCACCTGCGATCCATCCAGCAGGGTGAAAGGTGCATCACTGGTTAATTCTGCAACGAACGCTTCCTGCCAGGCGGCTTTGAAGTAAACCGCGTTCGACAGAACCATGCGCGTGGACGGGTCAACGGAGCCGGGCGGCATGATATCCTTGATCTTTCCCTGCGTTTCCCGGTCGACCCAGTCATTGATCTGCTGCCGGGCGGAATCGGGCGCAGCGGTGAAATCCAGCAGGCGTACCCCTGCGCCATAATTGACAGCCAGCAGGTCAAGATACGTCTTCTCAAACGGGTAATCGCGCTGACCCCAGACCGCATTGGCGATGTAGAGCTGCATGGGGTTTTTCCGATCGACCTTTTTGGATTGTGCCGGGCGCTGGGCGAGGTCAAGCGAAAGGGCATTCAATGCCGGGTGGAATTGTTCCGGCGGCAAAGTGAAATGAAGGCTGCCGGCAATTTGGGATGCAGTCTCCCCGCCGGCGCCGCCGTACAACATCGCCGTTGCCAGTGAAATGCTGTAGGGAGAATAGACCAGGTTGCCGCCATCCCCGCGCACCTGGCGGTAAAAATCAAAGGCGAAGGCGTTGTTGCCGTCCAGCAGGGCTTGCACATCGGCCGCAGGAATCGCTGGAGCGGTATCCCGCCGCAGGTCTGATCTGGCCACTTCGCCCGTATCGACCTTCGCAGACTCACAGGCTGAGAGCAGCGAGCTGGCGATAAGGAGAAAAATAATCGAAACTTGAAAATTTGTCTTCATAGGAAACCTTCGCTTCCCCGGACACCCCCACCCTTTTCTCCAGGGAAAATCTGGATCAACAATATCCCGTGATCCAATAACGGTCGATTATTAGCAACTACACTATACATCCATCCAATCGCGGTTTCAAGTACCTTTTTTCGCAAAACCAGGGTGTTCGTAAAGTCCAGAAGTGTCATTGCGAGTGAGCGCACTACATCGTCCCGATGTCCTTCGGGATGCGAGCGTGGCAATCTCCTCGCTTGCCGGGGGATTGCTTCTTCGCTTCGCTCCTCGCAATGACATCTGAAACGCGACTCTACGAACGCCGTGACTACAAAACGATCAGCCGGCAGAGCGATTTCTCTTATGGAAGGGAGTTTGTTACCTGGCCTACGGGACAAGCCGCCACAAGCTGAGGCGGCCTCACTAACCGAGGCGGCTTCCAGCCGCCATCGGTTGCTTCGACGACATGAGTCGTCGAATGTGCCGCCATCAGCTGCTTAGGCGACATTGCGAAGCATCCCTGTGGGATGAGTCGCCAAAGACGGTTGCTTCGACGACATTGCGACACTTGCACCGCACTGCGTTCGGTGCAGTGCAGGTGAGCATCCCCGTGGGGCGGCTGCTTCGGCGACCCGAGTCGCCAAAGGTTCCTTCGCTTTTCTCTTGGACATCGCCGGCCAGGATGAAGCTTGCATGAACCTCGACCTCACCGCCCCCCTCTCCAATCCCGGCCGTGACAGCGTCAGCCTGACCATCCTCAGCATTGACCTGAGCTCACTGGAAATCCTGAAAGCTCCTACCTATCGCTTCGTTAACCGCCAGCAGTGGACCGGGCAAAACCATCTGGTGGTATTTGGCAAACTCAAAAGCCTGGTCGAAAGCTGGAAGCCTCAATACATCGTCATCGACGCCACCGGTGTGGGTGAGGGCCTCTGGGCGATGCTCGATAAAGCCTTCCCCACCCGCCTCATTCCCGTCAAATTCAGCCAGCAGGTGAAATCAGAAATTGGCTGGCGCTACCTTGCCATCATCGAGACTGGGCGTCTCCGTGACTGCTGCCTTACTGACCAGGTGCGCCTCCAGTACGACGCCTGTCAGGCCGAGATCCTCCCGGGTCCCGCCAAGTCGCTGCGCTGGGGCGTGCCCGAGGGCATCCGCGGTCCGGACGGCGAGCTGATCCATGACGACTACCTTCTGGCTGACGTGCTTGTCGCTGTATTGGATAGGTTGGGCTGGTCGGTCAATACCGAAGCTCAAACGGTTGAAGCCCCCGACCCACTCCTCTCCATGGAAAGGAATTTCTGATCGGGACGAACGGGTATTCTTCACCTCTTCGCGCTTCAAGTGCCTGAGCCGGGCGATCTGCGTATCTACTTTGGGAAAAACCGTGTTTCCCACTTCCTTTTTTCACAATCCCGGACGAAAAAGCAGTATACTTATAACAGGTTCAAGATTTCCACGCTGCAAAATGGATACGAATCCAACCGGTGTTCGCTGCAAAAGTGACTAAGGAGGTAACCATGCCAGAGCGACGGAAAATAGCACGACATAGTATCTCTTACTATTTGCGGATCATAGACGTTGGCGCAAATCAAATGCTCGGGCACCTGGCAGATCTTTCCGTGACAGGATTAAGGTTGGATAGCCAGAAGCTGATCCCGGTAAAAAAAGAGTACCGGCTGCGCATTAATACGACCACAGATGTGGCAGATAAGGATTTCATAGAATTTGTGGCTTGCACAAGATGGTGTAAGATTGACCGGATACAACCGGGACTGTACAATGTTGGCTTTGAAATTATTAAGCTTGATCCTGACGACGCCAAGATCATCCAGCGGATCGTGGAGAAATACAGCGCACGCGAAAATAGCTATTATTTCGAAAAAATGTGATCGACAGTTCCCTTCCCCTCGTTGAACTGCACCGCCATCTGGACGGCAATATCCGGCTCCAGACCATCCTTGAGTTGGGCCACCAACACAATATTCCCCTGCCTGCCTGGGAGGTGGAGAGCCTGCGCCCGCACGTCCAGGTGACGGACCCGCAACCGGGGGTGATGGATTTCATCGCCAAGTTCCACTGGCCGATGAGGGTGCTGGTTGATGCGGATGCCTGCCGCCGGGTGGCATACGAAAACGTGGAGGACGCCAAACGCGACGGGCTGGATTAAGTCGAACTACGCTTCAGCCCCTGGTTCATGGCCGAGGCAAATGGACTGGATCCGATCCTGGTAGCGGAGGCGGTCGTGGACGGCATTGTCGCGAGTATCCGCGACTTCGGGGTGAAGGTCAACCTGATCGGTATCCTCAGCCGGACCTATGGTCCGGATATCGCTGCGAAGGAATTGGAGGCGCTCCTGAGTCAACGTGAGCGCATCACCTCCCTCGACCTGGCCGGGGACGAGGCGCACTTCCCTGCTGAATGGTTCCGGAAGCACTTCCGCCGCGCCCGCGAAGCCGGCTGGCACATCACCACCCACGCCGGGGAAATCGCCGGTCCGGAATCCATCTGGCAGGCAATCCGTCACCTGGAGGCGGAGCGCATTGGCCACGCCATCCGCGCCCTCGAAGACCCGGCACTTATGGATTATCTATCCG
>Ga0315274_10012359_pt1 | contig 12179 bp, 27 predicted proteins | sample YL17G02_20_MG_FD_203700 | JGI IMG/M metagenome (GOLD analysis project Ga0315274, IMG submission 203700) | Sediment microbial communities from Yellowstone Lake, YNP, Wyoming, USA - YL17G02_20 | ecosystem: Environmental > Aquatic > Freshwater > Lake > Sediment | place: USA: Wyoming | collected... | reverse complement strand
AAGGTTGCGACGCGTAAGCGCAAGCGCCACGCGCACAAGCACAAGCGCTCAAGCAAGCCAGTACAAGGACTCACCCATAAGGTGAGCGAGCAAGATGAAGTATTTATCGCACTACAAGAACGACGCGAGCAGTTGCTTCGCGAGATGGGGTCTATTCACATAGACGCCAACTAGCAGGGCAAGCCTTGACCCTAAGAGGGCGACCATGAGCAAGACATGGCAAGGCACTACACGCACCAGCGTGTAACGACTAAGGATAGGAGAACCATGCACTTATCAACTAGCGACTTGCTAGCGGTAATACTTGCGCTTGCGCTTGCTAATACCATGCTAGTAATCGCGTTCCGTCGTGTCTATGTCCTAGAGCGTCGCTTGCGTCGCTATCAAGGATATAGCACCACTACTAAGAGTTATATCTATGAGTAGTGATGAGACTTATGTAGATGATAACATCTACTCAACACTAGAGAACGCTGTTCGCGTTCAAGGTAAGATAGCGACAAGCGATAAGGTAATGGTAGAGATACCAACTGCCTCATTGCTAGGACTATTGGTAACGCTAGTGTCCCACCCTGATATTTTAGAGAGTACCTGCCCCGACTGCGAGATGGTGCAGAACGCGCTAGATAATATCTTAGACGGGTTAGAACTATGAGCGAGAACTTACTGCTAGACTTAACCCCTAGAGAGGTTGAGGTTATCCGCATGGCACTACGCCAAACACAAGATTTACACCAACGCAACGACTTTAAGGTCTTAGTGTTAGAGGTTGCAGACTTACGGTCTAAAATCGTTAATGCTATGATAGACTCCAACGCTAGCGGAAAGCCCGTTAGTGTAACCAAGTAAGGTGGTAAAGGTGCAAGCCTGTACTATATGCAGTAACGATATAGACGAGGGTGACGAGAGGACTTTCCCTAGTGGGGATATAGTCTGCGACTCATGCTCGTTCTATTGTGACTCATGCAGTACCGTAATCCCACAAGACGAGTCGCGTGTCAATGATAACTCTATCTATTGCTACGACTGCTCGTTCCATTGTGAGAACTGCGAGACTGCAACTCAGAACGACGACGCACACACAGTTGGTAATCAGTTGTGGTGCGAGACCTGCTACGAGGACGACTCGTTCTACTGCGAAGGTTGCAGTTCGAACTACCCAAGCAGGTACGACTACTCTAATGTACAAGGTAGCGACTACTGCGATAGTTGCTTCAGCGACCGCGCCTATTGGTGCGACTCATGTGACGACAACTACCTAGACGACGACCCATGCGACCACAATGGTGGTAGCACTAGGTGTCGCTCTTGTGGTGAAGCAGGTTCGATACACTCTTATGGGTGCAAGCCCGACATAGAGTTCCATGGTGTTGATAAGTCTAATCTGTACTTAGGGTTAGAGTTAGAGACTGAAATCTATGGCGACATAGATAACGCTAGCACCTTCGCAAGTGAAGCCTTGCAAGGTATAGCAATACTCAAGCATGACGGTAGTATCGGTCGCTTAGGTGGCTCGCGTGTGGGTAATGAAGGGTTTGAGATAGTTACTCAACCTCACTCACATGTACACTTCCGCGAACACTCACAAGTTCTGTGGGATACTATCGACAAGTTACGCACCAACTATCGCGCTCGTTCATGGGACGCGAAGTCTAATTGTGGTATCCACATACACCTAAGTCGTAAGGGCTTTAGTAGTGGTAGCCACACTCACAGGTTCTTATCTCTCGTCTATCAGAACAGCGAGCAGATGATGAAGTTTGCAGGGCGCAAGTCCGACTATGCAAGGTTCAATGACTGCTACTCGTTCGACGAGTACGACCGACCTGTATTCTCACTCAAGCACAAGTTAGATAGACACGCTAGTACCGAGAGGTACAGCGCAGTCAATACGCAGAACAGAGACACGCTAGAGTTACGCTTCTTTAGAGGTACTATGAACTCTAAAGGGGTGTTAGCAACACTCGACCTTGCTCACGCTATGGTAGAGTACACCCGACACTTGCGCCTAGATGATGTACAGATGGGCGCACTTAAGTGGGAGTGGTTCGTTGATTATGTACGAGATAACAACGGGCTATACCCTGACCTGTACGACCGACTGCCTAAGGTAGAGTCTACGGTACTCAACGACAAGACCGAACTGAACGCATAGAGAGGACTATATGTGTATATTAGTAGTGTGCGAGCCTAACTCCACACCTAAATCAACAGACTTACACGCTGGTGCTTGCTCTAATCCACATGGCTTTGGCTTTGCTATCCATGTAGGAGACAGAGTAATATCAGAACGCAGTATGTCTGCTAAGAAATCTATCAAACGCTTCTTAGAACTACGAGAGCAATACCCAACAGGCTACGCTATGTGGCATGCAAGGTACGCAACTCATGGTGTTAAGAACGAACAGAATTGCCACCCCTTTATTGTAGGTGGTGATGACCGTACCTATCTAGCACACAATGGCATACTAGATGTTGCTATACCTGCTAATGATAGACGCTCAGATACTCGCGTCTTTGCAGAGGACACACTACCTAGATTAGGTGGTGTCCATGCCTTAGATGACGAGACTATATGGAGTATGATATCTAAGTGGGCTAGTGGTAGCAAGATAGCCGTCTTGACTGCCGACCCTAGCGCACAGTATCCTATGTACATAGTCAATGAGAACCTTGGCAAGTGGGACGACGAAGGTATATGGTGGAGTAATCAAAGCCATGTCCGTATCGCACCTAAGCCAGTAGTTACTACCTTATATGCACCACCAGCCTACCCTAGTATCTATTCTAGTACATGGTCGGACGACAAGTACCACCAAGACTTACTAGACTATGAGAATAGTTTAGACATAGAGGAAGTACTAGATATATGTATCTACTGTGACGCTATAGTAGACTTAGAGGAGAACCCTTACTACTGCACCATGTGCGAAGGGTGCTTCGACTGTGGCGATAATGTGGTAGACTGCTTATGCTGGAAACCAAAATGGACTAGCAAGCGTGACCTTAGTCACTTACTATAATTCTGATAGGCGACCGCCGTTTATCAGGGTGTAACACCGAACAACTAACCGAGAGGAACACATGTCCACCACATCAACAATACTAAATCTCGCAGAGGAACTGCGCGTTATCGCTGACGAGATTTCATACAACGCTATGGATACATCATTAGATTTTCCTAAGCGTGGTACTATTGTCAAGGCACTACCAACACAGAACCGCTTCAAGCCTAAGTCTGTATGGGTATCACTTGGCAACGGCACATACAAGCACATCACAGGAAGCAAGGGTCTTGTAACCAACCACTCCCGTCTTGACGGGTACACCGAAGTTATCTTCGAAGCATAACCCACTCTCCTGAGCATGAGATTAAACTGCTCACCTTAAACTTAACAGAGAGGATATACCATGATACCAGCAATTATGGAAGGCTTCGACATTAGAAGCGAGCAACCACCAATTGGATATGTTACGCTAACCACAATAGGTGATGACCGAGTACTATACGGCATATTTGCAAGCCTTGAAGAGGCAGCCGAGTTCGGCAGTAAATTAGTTAATGTTAGTTTCATGCCTGTATATCGACCATCACTACACTAGAACGGAGAACTAATGGCAGAGTTTCTGCATGAGGTAGTCGCCAAGCGAGGCGAGTACCCACCAGCACCACGACACAGCACACAGTACTCTAATATCTATAGAGATATATATATAGAGTCAGCCTTTACCCATGCGGTCTATACCATAGGTTCTCCTGTCATACCAACGATACGCGCTTGGCGCGACAGTCCTGGCTATGATGTAATGACAGCACTATTCCATGGCGTATCCTGCCAACACAGGTGGCTATTCATGCCACAAGTATCAACACTATCAACTTGGCGCTATAGATGTATAGACTGCCCAGAGACACGCATATCGAGAGGAACAGATAATGTATGAACCACCACTAGACGATGATATTGCAACAGGCAAGGCAGATATCTGCGACGACTGCGAGAGCACACATGATGATGACGAGTCGTGCATTGACACCGAGCCTGATGTAATGTATAGTGACTACTACAATGACTAACGGAGGTAACATGGAAGGACTATGTAAATCACACGAGAACCCTGACTTATGGTTCGAGGACTCAGGCGACCTGTTTGAGAGGCGCTTAGGTAGCAAGAACCCTAACATAAAGTTCAAGCAACGAGTAGAAAATATACTTGTTGCCGTAGCAATATGTAACAAATGTCCGATTAGTTCCGATTGCCTTACCGAAGGCATGAAGGAGAACAACTTAGACTATGGTATATGGGGAGGCATGCTTCCTGGTGAGAGAATTGCCTTGGCTAACACGGCTAAGGCTTCAACAGATAGGAAGGCACGCATGAGTACAGCCATTAACATAAGGAGTCTTATACAATGAAGTCAATAGTATTCCTAACACTAGTAGTGTTGGGATTGTTTATCTTCGAGACTCCAACATCTGAACCACAACCAAAAGAAACCGTTCAGAAAGTATGGAGTAAAGAAGATAGCAGGGCGTATGCCCGAGACAGACTCGCGGTCTGGAAAGACAAAGAATGGTCATGCCTCAACAAGTTGTGGGGCAAAGAGAGTGCTTGGAATCCAAGGGCTTTCAATACTACCAAAGTTATGGGGAAGAACGCTGGTGGTATACCACAACTGTTGGGGCTTGACCCTAAACTCCCACCAACTAGACAGATAGAGCGTGGCTTAGATTATATATACTACAGGTATGGAACTCCATGTAAAGCATGGAAGTTCTTCGAGAGGAACGGATACCACTAATGATAACTAAAGATGACAAGATGATGTGCGACTCATGCTCGAGAGAGATAACAGGTGAGCCATACATTGTAAACAATAAACTTAAGGGTTGGGCGATAGTTAAACTTCATGGTAATGAATACCTTAAGGCTAGCCACTTCCACTCTAGCCCACAAGAATGCTCACTTGCTATTGAGAAGGTTACGATAACTATGAAGCGACGCTATACACAGAAGGACAGGGAACAAACATGGCAGAACACATAGATGATATAACTCATGACTACTCAGAGTCTATGGACGTACGTGGTGAGCCAACCACGGTATGTCCATGTGGGTCTGAGGTATGGCTACTTAAGGTAGTCTTTGATGAGGACGGAGAGATAGGCATGTACTTTACTGACACCATGGAATGCATACTGTGTGGTACACTAGCCACAGCACCAACACCTTCAGGAAAGGGGGAGTACGATGGCTGATTTCTTACATGAGATAACCAAGAAGAGAGAGGAAAATGCACGCATCGACGCAATGATTATTGCCCAAGGTATGTGGGATACCCAAGAAGAAGTAATGCTACCAGAATGGGAGCGAGTACTCTATGCTTCTATACCACCACCACCACTAACACTACGGCAAGATACATCTTGGGACATAGGAGAAGAACCATTCTAATGCCGACATATGAATACCGCTGCAACAAGTGCGAAGTTAACTTCGACACCGTACGCTCATATCGTGAGCGAGAAACAGAAGTTACCTGCCCAACATGTGGGTTGGTATCTACTAGAGTATACTCAACACCAAGTATTCAGTTCAAGGGGACTGGATTTTATTCAACGGGAGGATAGAGATGTCTACACAAGACATGACAACAGAAAGACTGCTTGACTTACTTAATAAGTCAGGTGATATAGAAAGCACAGCAGACATACATGTATATGTAGAGGTTAGGTATGAGTTAGATAATATTCTGCGCATTCCTACGGAAAAATATAATCAGATAATCGAAGAGGCACGTAAAGAAAACAAATCACCAGTATATATTTGCTCAACACCAGTAGGTGTATGGAGATTTAACCTTGAGTTCTTTTCTCCAGGAGAAGATGGTCCTTACGTCTACCTCAATACCTTCAAGGCTACGCCTATGCTGCCATGGTGGCCAACCTATGATAGTGAAGAGGAATGGATAGCAGAGCAGATGATTGAGTATGGCAACGAAGAGCCATACGTTGATGACTTAGAACTTCTTATCGAAGACATGATTAATGGTGAAGTTGATTTCGATAACGAGTTAGAAACGAATGAGTAAACTACTAGAGTTCATCGCTGCTTGCCTCGTTCCTTTCGCCATAGTTGGAGGGCTTATCGCCCTCTACTATATTGTTTTCTACTTCGCCCTTACTGTCGGGAGTATCTTTGTCTAAGTAGGGTCTAAATCCACCCAACTTAAACACGAGACGCTTAACCGCTCTATTGCCTCTCATGCGAGCGGCATCGTCGCTATTAAGAGATAGAAAATTACTTATCTCTTTATAGTCCATTGACTCTGCGTATCGAAGGAAGAGTATTCTTTTATCTTCTGTACTCAACCTTCGGTATGCAGATTCAATCTCTATCATCATAGCAGACAGGTTGCCACCCTCAGCAGGTGCGCTTGGTCTGCCTGGTCTACCAAGATTTAACTTATGGGTTACGCCCCATTCACCACGCAACACAGCAGGTAGCAGTGCTTCTACAATCTCTGGCTCATAATAATATAAATCAGATGTCTCGTATCCGAGATTCTTAGCCTTGAACTCTTGGCAAAAATCCAACGCTTGATTACGTAACGAACGGTACAACAAATTCTTGGCATCTTTCTCGCCAATCTTTTCCCATTCATCTAACTTGTTTGGGTGCTCGTTGAACCACTCATACAATGCAAGTTTAATATCTTCTATCTCTACCATATTAAACTTACGCTTATACTCCGAGGCTACGTGGGTGATTACAAAATCCCACGGCTCAATTCTTTGCCAGTCCATCTGCCATCGCTTTCTTATATAGTCTTGTCGCCGACATTAAATCATCTACTGTAATTAGATATCCCTTGGATATATTAGGTGGTATGTTGCAGGTAATGTCCCTACCAAATTCCTTTACTGCATACCGCAAGGCATCTGTTGGTACGATAAGTGTCGACTCTTCAAGTACGAACGCCCAGTATGATGCCTCGGTTACACCTAACCCTGATGGCGCCCAGTCTTCTATCTTCTTAAAGAAACACTCAGTCTCGATATAAAGATTGTTAGTCTTAGCCCACTTGCGGTCACGCTTAACCTCGACGGTACGTCCACCAGTAAGCAACTCATCTACAAGTTGTTCACCCTTGCGTCCGTATCCAAAGTCTAAATCAAATGATGATTTGTTAGTCATTATCCCAACGTCCCCTTAAGACTAGCAACCCAATGATTGCATAGTTTGCCATGTCCTTAAAGGAGTCTTCAAAGGATTCGTTCTCTGGTTCCACACCATTATCAAATAGATTATTGATGCGTGCTAACTTGTCATGCATGCGTACACGTAACCCATTAACTGCACCGCCAGGTGCTTGAGATATATTCTTTGGGCCATAGTCCTTGTGCTTCTTAAGTAAGAGAGTACTTAGTTCCTTGATTACTTCATTCATCGCCACCTCTAGGTGGAGTTTGCGTGCAATAACTTTATGGTCAACGTTACCTGTAACGTATCGCCGACCTTCTGTGTCGACTGTATAGGTAGGCCAAGACTCGCTAGGTACTGTGTTATCTGCCATATCTCTTCATTCTCCATCTGCCAAGAGGCGCTTAAGTTCTTCATCAATTCCTACCATGTTAGAGTCAACAATCATATCTTCTATTACTTCTACAACAGTAGAAGGGCTAGTCTCAGCAGTAAACAAAGTCATGTAAGTTGACTGCGTAATATCTTTAATCTGTTCTGGCTCATCCGCATAGCGGTACATACAACGCAACAGCGAACCAATCAGTAACCTATAACCGTTAGGTAGTACCAATGCTGGGTCAAACTCTTCATCATCTTCTAATAGATGGTCAGTTGCATCGAAGACATTATCAAATTGCTCACCACATTCAGGGCAATTCTTTGGTTTATTCTTCACTATTTAATCCCATCTTTTCTTTAATGAACTGCGTCCCGTATTTGGTGTATGCAGAATTAACATCTTCCCCGTCTCCGAATCCAATAATAGTGACTGGCAACTCTCGAGCAAGACTGTTTGCGAATTCTCTACCTGGTCCATCACCATCCGCAAATACGAAGACCCGTTCAAAGTCAGCAAGCAAGCGTGTGTAGTGTTTCTTCCAAGAGTTTGCACCAGGAACCCCAACACAAGGTATGCCAACACAACGAGACATAGTAAGGGTATCCAGTTCACCTTCACATACTCCAATCCAATCGCCTGCGCGTTCGATATCTAATACATTGTACATCTTGGTATCTGCACCAACCATGCCCATATACTTTGGTTCAACAGCAGGGTTAAGCGAACGAAAACGTAAGTCAACTACACCAGTCTTGGTTACATATGGTATTGCTAAGCGACCAGCATATGCTTCGTGTCCTGGTTCAGGCTCCGCGACTACGCCTAATCGAGCCAGCCGTGCTATCTCTATTGTTATACCCCTGCTTCGAAGGTAGTCTTCGGCCAGATAGATGCTTGCCTGGTACTTGCGAGTTGCCGTGTCCAAGATTTCCTTCTGCAAATTTTGCTGCTTCACGTATGCTAATCCCTTCTTGCTTAGAAATAATTTGTAAACTGTTACCTTGTACACCACAAGCAAAGCAAACAAATAGATTGTCATCTAAGTTTGCAGTACCTGATTGATGTGAGTCACCATGGAAGGGACACTTCAGGTTAACCTGACCATGGTCACGACGTATGCTAGCACCGTAGTGCTCAAGCACCGCCTTGATACTGGGCAGGTCATTCACCGAATATGTCTCCTAATCTAAATACTAAGTACGCATCCGCTATCGATTTACCCCTGGCTTTAATGATAACTGCCGACGTAATTTCGCTTCTCTGTAAATCTCTAGCCTCTGCATAATGGGTGGCTTCGAGTTGGGCTTCCCTTGTCCAACCACTAAGGTCGATTTTATTTGATGCACCTGGTGCTTTGGCTTCGATAACTCCAATTGAGCCAAGGAAATCCGAAGAGATAACAATATCTCCCTCATCTCTTGCACCTGTTCTTGCAAGTCGTTCAGCACTGTATCCATTTGTGCGAAACCAATCTCGTAATTCTGATTCAAAAGTTGCTCCTCTTTGCTTATGTGATTTTCTAGTTGTCATCTTAATTCTTTCTCATCATCCATCGCACCGCATATAGAACAGGTTATCTGCCCGTCTAAATCCTTAACGAAGTCGTGCTCGTGTGTAATCATACATTCTCAGGGATGTCGTCGAGGAACATGTACTCAGGGTTGAATGCTACCCAAGTCATCAGTCCTCCTCCAGCATCGGCTCGTCCATATCTATTCTTAACTGGTGCAACACCCATGCTAGTACCAACGACGCCAAGGGTACATATAAGAGCAGGAAGTTGAGCAACCTTACCCTGAATCGCCGACCTCGGCTGACATGGGTTTCCTGGGACTGCCTCACTGGTGTGGTGAAGGACAACAACTGCAGCATTGGTCGCTCTCGCAAGATACTTCAACTCCTTCATGATAGCACGCATGGATGAGAACTCTTCGCCACCATCTGTGGCTACATCCATTAAATTATCTACAACAATAAGAACTGGAGGACAACCCCATAGTTCCTCAAACGCTTGTACTTCCTCATCGATATCTTGAAGAGATGGTGCTGATTCAAATGACCAAACTATATGACTGCCTCTTGATAGAGTTGCCTTAGTCCAACCAATATCTGTAGTTAACATACCTTCAACATCAGACTGGGACTTACCAGAAATCATTGAGGCTAAACGCATAGCCATTGTATGTGCATTTGTATCTGCTGAAATATAAAGTGTTGGTACTTTCATCTTAAGCGCAAGCGCTAATGCTAGTGTGGACTTTCCAACCCCTGGTGCTGCTGCGAACATCGAAACTTCCGAGCGTCTGATAATGATTTTGTTATTCTCGAATGCCTTAAAGCAACTAGGGAGCGGTTCGCCACCAATACTGGCACGACCAACTGAGCGGACAAGTGTACGCATCCTTCATTGTTCCCTTCTTTGTAAAAAGAACGCAGCCACTTCTGTGGTGCATTGATGCGACTGCGTTCTTTCATTTACTTGGTCTAAAACGGGGCTGACGTCATGGTCTTGCGGACATCAACATCGAAGTGCTTAAGTGTTTTACCACCACCGCGGTCTTCAATAGATACAAACCTAACGGCAAGATAGTCACCCTGCTCAGGGCGCTTATCGGCTAGTGCCATCTTCAATCGAACCTGACCAGCAGTCAGGGTTCGTTCTCCCTCGGTTGTATGAATTATAATCTTTGGTGCTACGGTTCCGTCGTCCCATGTCTGGAGCCCAACACTTAGTACTGTTCCTTCTACTGAATCACCGATGTTCTTAAAGTTAACATAGGTGTTACTTCCTTCACTCCTGAACTCAGGATTATCCCAGATGCTCATGTTTTCCTTTTCTTTAGTTTAGTGGCTTGCATTGGTCGGGTGTCCCTTTCGGGGTCGGGCATGCCCAGAATGCGTAAGGCTTCCCAGTTGTCTGGCTTACTCCCTGTCGGAAGATTCTCACTCCGTGAATACACGTTGGGCTGGCTGTCCCTGAAGGGGTTATCGCGCTTGGTGGTTGTGCGATGGTAGGCATCTGCCCCTGGATTGGAGCGGAGGATGTGTATGGCGCTGTGTTTTGAGTTGAACTTGTGGTCCCCAAAGGGGCTACTGTGTACGCACCTGTAATAAGTTTCTGTACGGCAGCAACTTGGTGTGAGTAGTCTCCGACACCTTCAAGTAGTATGCTTAACTCATCGGCAGTGTTTGCTCTTACGTTAATCATACCATCTCCTGGTATCTTGTATGATACTTGCAGTTTCCATTCTTCCATATGTTATCCTATCTTAGTTGAGAAGGTACAGAACTCTGTAACTCCACATTTATATTGGCAGTTGTTTGTATTAGGTAAAAATATTTTAGCCTTACGGGCTTTGTCAAAACCTGTAACAAGATACTCTAACTTCTCGTCCGTGTACTTGTCAAGGTTTACCATCTCAGAGACACCATGCTGGCGTGACATCCAGTACGTCCCCCATTTAATATCTACACCAAAGACTTTTTTTATTCCCACTTTATAAAAGCCAAGTTGTAGTGTATTGGTAGGTGTCTGTTGAGAAGTCTTTAGGTCGACTACGACTAGTTCTCCATTGACCTCGAATATCCTATCAAGAATCATCTTAACGGGTACTCCACCAAACTCAGGCATCAAAGCCAACTCGATAGCAGGAGCACCTTCAGGTGTCTTCCAAATCTTCCAGTCTGGATTTGCTTGACGCCATTCGACATAAGCCTGTACCCACTTAGGTCCAGTCTCTTGCCAGAAGTTAACGTCTTCCTTGTTTGGGTTAGCCTTGGTTGCCCGTCCACCAACACGCGCATTGGTTAGGTCGGTATCACCAAGTTCTTCTGCCCAGGCTTTAGCCCATAGTTCATCCTGCATTTTCTAAGTCCCACAATTCTGTCGCTCTATGGAAGGCTGACCCGCCTACCGACCAGACCGATGGCTTTTCTGGTATCATCAGTAATCGTGTCAGGTAATACTGAAAACCACAATCAACATAGGTTGTGAATGCAGAGTAACTTACATGCTCAGGTAAATCGTAGTCACCAATTTGTATCGTCATGGTTGTAGTATAGCAGATATCCTGAGACGTGTAGGTAAGCAGCCTACCTAAGGGGTTCAGGATATCGTGTATACTTATATGTAATATATAATATATACCCCCGAAGGGGGTTATATAATGTATATAATAATATATATTATACTATAGGAGAATACATGTTGGAAGTAGTGATTGGTACTGCGTTAGCCCTTGCTGTCCGTGACTTAATCTATGAATTGATAGACCGATATCAGTATTATAAGTCTAGGAAAGACTCAAAGGCTTGGCATGAACTCTTTGAGGATATCGTGGCGGACGATGGGGACGATACTGGATACCTATAATCCTCAGAGATGACAAAAGACCCCCCAACCTAGGGTAATTACCTTAGGAAGGGGGGTTCTTGTCTGTATCGGCCTGCTAGGGGCCTATAATGGGGTTACTTTGAACCGCGACCAAACTCTGGCGCTGTTGAATCTAGCGCCTTAAGTACTGGACCTGCGACTGCTGCAACCGCTGCTGCGAGTAGAGCCTTTGGGCTATGCTCACCTGCAAGGTATAGT
>Ga0315274_10012358_pt1 | contig 12179 bp, 16 predicted proteins | sample YL17G02_20_MG_FD_203700 | JGI IMG/M metagenome (GOLD analysis project Ga0315274, IMG submission 203700) | Sediment microbial communities from Yellowstone Lake, YNP, Wyoming, USA - YL17G02_20 | ecosystem: Environmental > Aquatic > Freshwater > Lake > Sediment | place: USA: Wyoming | collected... | reverse complement strand
AGATTTAAACGCTTATTTACTCCTTCATTAGTGGCCTCAATAGTTATGTGATTACAAGCAGAAGATTGATTCAAAGCATACAACATATTTTCATCCATTACCAAATGATGAACGAGCATATCATATTCTTCTCCTTCATAAGTTATATGTCTAACAAAAGAATATTTGATTTCATTTGTAATTGTTAAATTTATACCCGCCAAGAAACACATTTGTTTAATCAAATAAAGAACCTGCACATTCGGGAAGCCCTGATTGTCATAAATGTTATATTCGTTTAGATTGGTTGTCTGTCTCAGTTGTGCATTTAAATTATTATAATTTAAGACTTCTTCTTTCAGTTTCTGAAAGTCACTCATAACAGTTACAACATATTGGTCGTTGGTATAATCTTGTTTAACGCCGCAGACATATCCAGAGAAAAAAGGAAAATTTGTTGAACTATTTGAATAAGCTCTGATTACATCATTCTTCGCTGGTTTGGGGTAATTATCACTTAACACAATTTCAAATTGTGAAATGATTAAAGTTTTATCTCTATTCTTTGCTGTCATCGTTGGGACTTTGTCACAACTATCTACATAATCGTTTATCAAAATTGAATTATTGTGTCTGAATATCGGGGGCATTATAACTCGCTTAAATTCCTATTCGATTTTGTCAATTTATTTAATTCAGATTGCACTACTTGTGCGATAACTTTATTACCAACCTTTATTGTTATAGGTTGACCGCCACCGCCTCCGGAACGTGAAAGCGTCATTGTCTGTGCGACTATCGCATCTTTAATTTGTGAAAGTATAGGGTCTGAACCTGAACCAACTTTATTTTTTGGTGTTACACTCACCCTCTCTCCACTTTCAACCATTAAAGGATAACGGTCATGGTTATATCCGGCAGGAACTATAAAAGAACCACCCGCTGCCATCTTCTTTATACCCGTAGGGGTGCCTTTGAAGTTACCACCCAGATGGTGGCCTGCCCTACTCGCAATCAAAGATATTGGCCCGCCAGTAACGATTCCTATTATCCCAGAAATTATCCCAATAATCCCAGAGACAATACTAAACGCTTGTGATAATTGTTGAACAAAAGTCTTACCTGCAAAATCAAAACTATTAGCAATATTATCAGCCATATTAGACATTGACTCCATACTGCCGACCATATCACCTACGTCTTGTTTGGGTTGTTCCATATCCAATCCCGATTCCGGCTTTACCGGCATTTGTCTCAATCCGCCCGGTCTCAATCCACCGCCACCAGTCCCTTGTATACCACCTCCCATTCCTCTAACTGCGGTTTCTGCCCCACCTCTGGATATTGCGTCAACTATACCAGCGATTCGAGGGTTCACTGGTTCAACAAACTCTTTTAATTTTTTTGTTTTTTCTAACTCAACATTTAATTCCTTTTGAATCCCAAGTTCTTCTTTTTTTAATTTTATATATTCTGATTGTGATACGCCCGCTTTTATAAGTAAATTAATTTCATCTAATCTATCTTGTTTGGCTTTTGACCAAGGGGTTGTTTTTGCCCCTCCTCCGGTTGCAGTATCTCCAGGTGTGTGTCCAGGCATTATATATTTACTAAGTCTTGCTAATCTTTGTTCAGCGGTTTCCCATTGCTTGGTTAGAAATTCCCACACACTTATTTGCCCACTTAGTAAATTACTGACTCCAGTTGCTATTCTATCATATTCTTGCCTTAATATTTTACCGCCATTTACAAAAGTTGTTACGAAAAAGAGGAAAGCCGTACTAAGCATCAACCACGCCGGTGCAAGTTTCTCGCCGATTGTTTGTTGTTGTTCATCTAATTGGTTATTAGTATTACGTAATTTATTGCTTGCAGCACCCATCTCTTCTTTTAATATTCTAACATTATCGTTTAAATATTTCATTACGATGGCATATTGTTCAGCAGGGTTTTTACTTTTTCCAAGTTCTATTTTCATCCTGCCTAATGCGATTGTTCCTGTATTTAATCCTTTTACTACTCCTCTTGTCGCCTGTATTAAACTAACATTAAATTTACTCGACAAAGCCATAATCCCCGGAGTAAGTTCTGAAATTTGTCCTTCTGTTTTCTTAAAAGCTGCTAATAAAGACATCACAGTAATTATTTCGGTATCAGAATATTTTGTACTTTCTTGCAAAGCATGCGCCTGTTCAACTAAAGCATCAGAATTGTTTTTTAAATTTGCAGTGAGTTTAACCACCATTTTATCTTCTTCTGTATATGACTCCACTGAGCTTTTCAAGAATCTCCCAATGGCATAAATACCCAAATAGGCCCCGAATGCTTTCCCCATTCTTTTAAAACCAGCAACAAATTTTGATTCTGTCTTTATTGTTTGAACTTCAATAGACTTCAGAGCTGATTGAACTTTCCTTAATTCTGTTTGTGTAGCTTTTATAGAGCCGAAAGGTGCATTAAAATATTTCTTTGTAGCTAATTGTGCGGTGAGCTTTTTCTCTAAAGCAGATAAATCTTTTAATCTTGTCTTGGCAAGTGTAACATCAAAATTAACAACTCTTTTACGTTGTCCGGCTTGAAATACTTTATTAAAATCCTGTTGGATAGAAGTTGCACTTCGTTTTGCAACATTCTTTATACGTTCAAAATCTTTTGTAAGTTTTGAAAGGTCGGCACGTATCTCATAATAAAGTTCGTCTATTTTTTCAGCCATTACAGCAAGCCTTTACTCTTAAAATATTCCAAATTTTCTCTGTCTTTATCGATAGTAGATTTAGGTTGTGAAAACTCAAACTTACCACCTCCATAAAAACTACCTAAATTCAGAGACCGCCATATCAAACGCCTATATTCAGTTATAGGTCTTTCTTCAATCTGAGACCTGTCAATATTTAAAACACTACTAACGAGGTCTTTAATAATTTCCCTGTCTATTGTTTCCCTTGCTGTGAGTCCACTTTTTTTTTATCATCAGTCTGGACGCCTTCTAATTCATAAACTACCTGGACGATTTCGAGTATTTCGCTTGTAGGCAGTTCATTCATAAGATTCTTCCAGCTTAATAATTTCTTCAATTCCTTATATGTCTTTAAAAGTCTATGCCTATTGATGAATCTCCATATAGGTATCTTCTTATAATCTATAAATATCTTTTCGTAATTGTTTTTTAATCCACAGTAAGCGATATAAGCCAGTGTAAACAACTGTCTTGATTCTGTTGTCTGGCCATTACCTGCGGTGGCGAAGTCTATCAAATCCAGAATATCAATCGCCTTGCGTTCCGCCAGGACAAAATCACGGTTTAATAATTTTACCGTCTTTGTTTTCAATTTAACTTTCTGTTAATGTGCCGGTGATACGTCCGGTATATGCAACCTTCACAGCGTCATCAATCGTTCCGGATATTCCTTTTGTCAACAATATCAAATTGCCCGAATAACTTGTTGTCCCTATTCCACTATCGACTAAAGTTAAAGTGCATTCATTCATCCTTGTAACGATTGAAGCGTGTGTCCAATGTGTTGGGGTTGTCCCACTCGCAATAAACTCAACTCCATCAGCATTTGAAGCCGCACCAACGTTCATAAAATTATCATCAGTAATCCAATCCGTTAATCTATAAGCCGCACCAACAACTAATGCCCCACTTGTTTTGACTGTTTCCTGTTGATTTAAAACAATATCAGCAACACCCGCTAATTTAAAAACATTAAAAGAAACGTTTATTGTTCTTCGCCCACCCAGGAATTCTGAATATCCTAAAGTGCTTAAAGTATCTGTAACATCAATCTCTGAGTAAGCATCATCAACTGTTATATCAGTGACTCCATACTCGACTAAATTGTAGAGAAGTGTTCCTCTCGCAAATTCTGTTTTTGCCATTTCTATTCTCCTTAACTATTCTGTGTTTCAGATAAAGCACCGGAGATACGCCCCGAATAACTTACCTTAACCGCATCATCGATAGTCCCGGCAATACTTTTACTCAATAAAATTAAATTGCCTGTGTAATTAGTGTAAGCTCCTGCTGAATCTTCAACTTTCAAAACCATCGAAGCTGAAGCATTCAGGGTTTTGTCATCTACACCTGCCGACTTAAAAGTACTGAACGAAACCGAGATACTCCTGCGTCCGCCTAAAAACTCTGAATAACTATAAGTGGTAAGTGTATCGGTTACATCTATTTCTGAATAGGTGTCATCAATCGTTACATCGGTTACACCTATCTCACCGCTATAAGTTAACGTTCCTCTTGCAAATTCACTTTTTGCCATTTTTTACTCCTTTGTTAATCTGATTCTGAATTCTGTTCTTGTTTGCCAGCGCCCGGATTCATCTCTTGTGCTTTTCGGTGCCGTTTGGACATCAACCGAAATAGTCGTGAATCCTGTAGCTGTTAAACTTGATTCCCTTTCATCGAGAGCCGCTATAATTGCGTGCCCTATGCTTTCAGTCTGATCTGCTGTATTAGTTTCACCGTAAATCATAAACTGTATATAATATTCGTAATAACTTTTTTTAGTATCTTTTGAAATAGGCGAAGCGTAAACGGAGAAAACTGTAAACGGGAAGATATTACCTTGCTTCGCCTGGACGTAATGCAATCCCCCGGCGCCTGCAACCGGGTTGACTAAAGTATAAATATCTTGTCTTAATGTAGCAATCATTTTTTCTTCATCATCTTTAAGAATATACCTTTAATTCTTTTTTTATTATCTAAAACAGCTGGTCTTAAATAAGGCTGAGCCGACATTTTATAAGTTCCGTATTCCACATAAGGTGCATATTTAACTTTCGTCCCAATTCTTACAGCGTCATCATCTTCAGGTTTTGATACTGCTGTTGATTGCTTCGCAGGCGATCTTACTCTGCTTACATTATCAACCGTTGCATAAGTAATTGATGCAGATAAATTATAAGTATCTTTTGGGCAAATTCTTTCAGCTTCTTTTTCAATAAATGCACCAACCGCTTCTAAAGCATTTTTCTGTCTTTGTTTTATCAACTTTAATATTCTTACATTGCTTAAAGGTTTCATCTTCTCTGCCTTAAATAAACTTCCAGATGAGGATTAAAACCAAATCCATAACTTTGCACTAATGTAATATCGTAAGTCACACCCGAAATAATCATATAATCTTTTTCAACAATATCCGCAAGTTTAACATAAACCCTAAAGTCTGCAACCAATTCTTTCTTCTCGTTATATATATATTCGTCACCACTTATAGGCTCGAATCTCCCACGTGCGTTTATCTTTGCAACTCCGGTCCGTATAGTCCCACCGGAACCATCAGAAACTTCAGTATTTCTGTAAGTAATAAAATCTACATTATAAAGATCTTCAATCATCACCAACTCAACTTTTTATATTTATCAAACTTCTGCAAAATACTCTTAGGCATATCGCTAAAATACGTCACCGAATAAGACCCCGTTGACTCTGAATTTATATTACTTCCGCTTTGTTTGCTTAATATATGACCGTAAAGCTCGCTCACTGGTATTTTTAATCCTAACGGGTATCTTACTTTAGTTATTGTTATAATTCTTAAACCTGAAGGCTCATCTTTTAATGTTTCCGGAGGTGCAATCGAAAAGTCAAGCGTCAATTTGCCTGCAGTTAATCCATCTTCAGCAATAGTATAAAGACCATCATTTAATAACGACCCTTCAACAATAATATCATCATAGTTCGAGAATCTCATATAAATGAAACTCAAAAGACTATCGTTAATTGAGCCATCAGATTCCATAAAAGAAAGCGCACTTGATTCGACCCATACTAATGGGTCTTTGAATTTATTCTGCAACAAATCATAAACAATATAATTTCTTACTATCGGATATAATCTATCTATAAGCGTATCATAAGTGCTTACAGTAATCTGTAATAAGGCTTTTACTTCCTGTTTTGTAATTAAAGCCATTAGCGTCCCTTCAATATTTCGTCAAATATGGAGTACAAACTCCCTTTATTGTTACTGTTTTTTTATCTACTAATGTTGTTTTTAATCTGATACATCGCCAGGGATAAAATATACTTGGGGCCAATGGTATCGCGCTCCCGGTTGCTGTTAAAGCAATCTGTATATATGCGGTCCCGTCCGCTTTGACTACGTTAAACCAATCTGCGGCTACACCGCCGTTTATACTCGTCTGAAATGTAAGCGAATCCGTAAAACTTGCAGGTATTAAAAGCCCCGATAAGCTATACCCTATAGGCACATTAAAACTATCCGAAGTCACAGATGCAGTGGCAAACACTATATCAACGTAAACTTTGGTCTGCCCGTATATTATTAACGATGCAAGTAATATTAAAAATAAAGTTAACTTTTTCATTTGTTCTTCCTCGCTTCTTCAATCAATAAAATTAAATCTGTTTTCTTTTTCGTCTTTGTGATCACTCCCAACTTATCAGCCATAATTTTTAATTCAATTTGATTCAATCCGGTGAGATCAGTTGTGAGCAATTTATTGGCTGCTTCTTGCTTAAGATATTTCCGCAAACATAGACTTATTTGTCTATCATTGCGTGCAGCCTTAATGACTGTGCGTAAGGGTATCTGCACAAATGCTTCTTCGGGCATAAAATTTCCTTTAGTTAAAGATTAAAATTAAGGGAGTGTTTTCCGACTCCCTTTGTTAAAAATCAATTAAGGTAAATAATAAGCCTTCAGATACCCAGCTGAACTTGCAGCCCAAGTAATCTGTAAGCATCCTCTAATTGCGCTCGCACCATCTCCGGTTGCTACCGCAAGTCTATCACTGGAGAAAATATAACCATTTAATGCACCGCTTGTTATAGCGGTCATTGTTAATGAGCCTTTACCGGCTGAGACTCCAAACCCAGCTGTAAATATTGGGGATGTATTACTATTAGATGATATAATTATTATCATCAATTTACCTTGCTTCGGATATGGTATTTCCATTGTATTCGAAGTGTTAATTGCTGTCCCTTCCGTACCACCAACTACAAATAAAGTATCAAGTGTGATCGATGACGGGGTTATTTCTGTTATTGCCATTTTCTTTTCCTTTTGTGTTTGTTTTAATTAAATATCAACTCAGTCTTAAATTCTTCTCTCTTCTTCCCAAATATTTTCTTTATATTTTCTAAATCATCTTTATCAAAATCGTTCCAATGAGGGCAACTTGTTTTAACAACCCACCCTATATTTATTTCTTTATGACTTGTGAACCCGCCTTTAACTGGATAAAAAGGATATAATTCACAAGCTAAAGGTTTATCTTCCAACGTGCATCCATCCAAGGAATGATATTGGCAGGGTGCCTCTAATCTATAAAGTTCATCACTAATCTTCTTTGCTCTTGGATTCGGTAATGCATTCAATTCATTCAAAGAAACAGCGGGGGCGTTATCTCCCTTACAACATAATTCACATTCTTTACATTTGTTCATCAAAAACCACATAATCTTCAACAGTGTTTATTACTCCCTGATAAATTTTACCCATTGGTGAAGGTGCATCTGCAAAATCATAACCATATAATCCACGATAACCTTTACAAACTGCTGTCGGTTCGTTCACAATCACGCTGACGCCCTTACCTCTTGCATAGCCTATCCAATAATCTGTGCTTTTAAGTTGTTCGTGATATTCATCGAAGTTGCTCATATTAACGCCATACAATTCTATCAATGTTGCCCCTAAGTGATAGGCATACCAAATCATATAAGCTATTGAAGACTCTGAATATCTTAAAGGCATTTCTTCCAATGGGAATGCTACCGAAGTCGGGATCTTCTCGTGTTTCTTTAATGTCATATAAGGGATTTTATTTTCATTAACATATTCGATTATCTTTGATTGTATTTCTGAATTACAACCTCTTTCTAAATCAGTCCCATCTATCTTGTGCATATCCCAAATCATAGTAAATGGTCTTAACAAACAATGAGAATGTATGCCCCATACAATACCTTCGTATGGAGCATTTTCCCAACCATTTGCTTTGCCAACTATAACGATTTTCATTATGTAGCCACTACCGTCCATCTTGGAAGCATTTTACCTGCATCAGCAGCAGTCAATAAATTACCACAAGCAAAACTTAAATCAATTACATAACAGTCCGCCGGAGTTGTTATCGCCGCAGCAGTTATCAATCTGTTATTTATAACATCAAATACACTTGTGGCATTTGTGACTATTGTTCTCGCAGCCACTGAAATATAATTATCAGCAATTAAACCACGTCTTGTGCCAGTCATAGTAGCAGTACCAGTTTCAACTATGCCGTCATTAGCTCCGCCGATTATAGTATTACCTTTGATCATCATATCATCGATAGCACCGGCACCAATATCAATAACATCACCTGTAAAACCACCAACGAATCTACAATTGATTATTCTAACGTGCGGGCAGGCTGTCATATCAATAGCCACTGCTGCAATCAAAGTCCCATCTGCTCTAAAAGTGCAATTATGAAATTCAGCACCCCAGCAAACTCCAGTCAGTGTCATAATCGCAGCCACCGATACTGGTTCAAAATTTACATCGAAGAATCTACATCCGAATCCTGCATTCACAGGAGCATGATTTCCCAATATATTCGGACCATAATGCCCATTATAAGAACCAACCCCTATCACATCAGTCTTCTGAGGAAATATAATTAAATCTTCAGTGAAACTATCTCCAGCGATATAAATCGTATTTCGTCTCGCCCATCTATCCGAGCCTCTCGCAATATCTGCATGTGAGGCTGCGAAAGCAACCGCTAACGTTTTGTAAGGGAGCGCCCAACTATTACCAGGGTTAGTGTCAGATCCGGAATTACCATCTACATAATAAACGGTCCCACCCTTATCTGTCCGAAGATACGCGGCTGTTAATTTTTCTTTATCTTTTCTTGCTATTGAACTCATTTTATACCTCCTTACGCTTCTGCGGTATAGTCAGCATACCATACCCAGGTTTTGTCAGGTCGGATTATTTTAGCACCATAAAGATGCAGTCCTTTAACAGCATCGCTGAAAGCATTCTCAGGTCTGTAAGCGAAGACTGAAGTTATCTGTTCTGCGTATGCGAGACTTTCGCCTTCTATACCTGCTAAGTTTGCAGTACCAGCCCAAGTTGTAGAACTTGTTTTATAAACGTTAGCAGAAACATAAACATTAAATCCAAGTATTCTACCTACAAATCCATTCTCCCAAATTACATCATTTTGCAGTTTTGTAGTTAAACCTGCAAGAACCATTTTTGTATGAACCCAAGGAGCTACGCATAAAAACCTTCCAGGTTTTTCAACTCCATCAACATCCATCGCTTCGCCTATCGCGAGGATTTCCTCTTCAATATTTGTTGATACTAAATCTTTCGGAGCGGCTGCTGTATTCTTTGCTTTCCCTGCCTGTGCATAAAGCCCTAATATATAAGCATCGGCAGCATCAGCGAGTTTATAACCGGCTCTCTGGACTACTGTACTCTGTAAAGCAACATTCATTTGAGCTGCATCAACATCATCAATTTCAAAGTTAAATGAATAGCTTCGGTCAATGAGAATCTCTCTTTGAGCAGCAGCTAAAATTTCAGGTGTTAGTGTAGTCACGTTTTTTGTATATGCTGTGATAGTTGGATCTGCAAAGGAATTAACCTTTACTCTATCACCTGCGTTTCTTATCTCCCCCTCGTATGAACGGTTAGCAAGTCTTACTGCAACGAGATTCTTTTCTAAACCTAACTGCACCCTTGCACTCCATATCGACGGGATAAAATTGTCAAGTGCCATATTTGTTATCCTTTATTTTATTTTTGTTTGGAATACCAGTCGAGTGATTTATCGACCTTATCCATATTTTCTTTCGCTTCCTTCGGTGTCAACTTTTTCAACTGTTCCATCGTATAGATACCATCCGGAGCTTCTCCATCACCGGCTTTAATACCGGCTCTTTTTATTTCGCCAAACATATCAGGATAACTTTTCTTAAATTCTTTCAGGTATTCGTCCCAAACAATATCTTTGCCGTTATTTTTAACAGATTTCAGTTTCCCGCCATCAATAACCAACTCATCAATATTAAATTTAGTTTCAAGCATATCAACGTGCCTTCCACCGCTTTCTCGCAAAGCATCTCTTAATACAAATCGCTTCTCTGCTTCAACTGTTTTTTTAGCTGAAGAGTCTGTGAGCGCTTGCATTTCGGTTTGGAGTGCAGTGTATTGTGTTTTGTATTTACTGCCTTCACTAATTTGTTCATTGAGTTTTATGAGTTTAGTATTAAGACTGTCAACCTGAGATTCGTAATCATTCTTTAATTGATTAACTGAATCAAATCTGTCTTTCGGAATCATCCCTTCTTTCTTAATGAAGGAACCGTCGTCAATTAAAAACTTCTGACCTTTAGGATGAATTAAAATTTCATTCTTATCACCAAGTTTTACCGTGACTTGCTGGGAGAGTTCCTTGCCTAAAATTTCTTCTAAGTTTTCCATAATACATTTGTCCTTAATTTTTTTTTCTCGATTCGTTGTTTTACGTGATTACCGTCTCACGTTTCAGTCTTTTGTTTTTACATCTCAAATACTAAAAAGATGAATCTCTATTGCAAACATAATCTTTTTTAATTAAAAACAAAATCAAGTCAGTGTTTGTTTTCCCGCTGGTAGTTTTTCTTCTGGAGTTAAAAGCGCTGGTTGTGTTGTGACTATTGGCTCAACGCTGGCTTTTTGCTCTTCTAATCTATCAAATTCATCTTCAACATTTTCAACCCAAGGATGATGCTGTAAGATGGTTTCATCGCTAACCATACCTTTACTCGCAACTGCATTAGCAATCTGTTCTGTCTCATTTATCATAATCCCAATTTTAATAACCGGCTTAATTTGTTTATAATCTATTTCAATTCCCTGAGAGTTTTTTATATCCTCACAAACAAACCAACTTAAATCTTCAAGTGCTTTCATAAGTTTACGAATCATTTTACCTGCTTTCATATCTAAACCTGAGTATAAAAACTTTAAAGCTATACCTGAAGGCGAGCCTCCAAATTTATCGTTACTCATATCAACACCCATCCCGAAGTGATAAATATCTTCTCTTAATCTATCTAATAAGCTATCTCTTGCTTCTTTCGGTATTGTCAAAGTTATTGTATCAACACCCGCACCTTCTTCTGCACTTATTTTTATTGCTTTATATGTTTTTAAGTTTCTCATAAACTCTGATAAGTCCTGACCTTCGTAACCTTTAAGAACGTAAACAGCATCTTGCATGTCTTCTAAATTATTTGCAAAATCTGCTTCGACTAAATCGTGAATATCAATTAAAGATTTTACACGCCTTAAATCATTTATTTCTTGTGTGTTGTTTTTTAATCCTATAAAAGGTACATAACCCCACGAGCCGGTAAGTTTCGCATTCGGGTTATCGGTATTATATTCAACCCAGTGCCCTCTTGGATTCCCGCCTTTATTCAATTCATCAATATCAAGTATAAAAGTTTTTGCATCCTCTGATTGAATGTAATAAGTAACCTGTTGAGAGTCCCACCATTCTGCTTTAATTAGTTTTTTAATTTTACCATCAGGCTGGACAACATCAACTTTATAATAATTTATTACTGACTTCAATTCTTTCTGATATACTTCATCATATACTGGAATTATTTGTTCAGCAGGGACAATAATAAAACACAACTCGCCTTCTGTGTTGATATACACATGTAACCATTCAACCCCTTTGTTTGATGAGCCGGTGATCCAATCAATCACCAAATCGTTAAACTCTTCGCCTAAAGCATCAGTAAATATTTTTTGATTATCAGTAGCCTCTGTTATCGCTGCATTTGATTGCTGCTCTTGCTGGATTGTGAAAGTTACAGGATCACCCGCAATATATTCAGCCTTTTGATCAACCATCAATTGATGAAATGGATTAACTGATTTATTGTTCGCTTTACTTCTATCATAGTATTTTTGCTTATCAATCCAATAGACTATTTCACGGAAACTTATTTTATGCAATCCTTCATAATAATTTATTCCGTCTTTCATTTCTGTTTTTACATCTGAATACATATCGCTTTCAATCAACGACTTTAATACTTCCGAATCGCTTATCGAAGTGAGATGTAACTCTTTCGCCAATCGTAAACGTAAATTAAATATATCTTGTTCTGTAATCATCTTAGCACCTCTATTCCTGTTTTTGTTAGTTCTTCCGAG
>Ga0315274_10012353_pt1 | contig 12182 bp, 9 predicted proteins | sample YL17G02_20_MG_FD_203700 | JGI IMG/M metagenome (GOLD analysis project Ga0315274, IMG submission 203700) | Sediment microbial communities from Yellowstone Lake, YNP, Wyoming, USA - YL17G02_20 | ecosystem: Environmental > Aquatic > Freshwater > Lake > Sediment | place: USA: Wyoming | collected... | reverse complement strand
ACCTTCGGTCGGTCACATGGTCGTCATCGACCCAGATCTCACCCGAGGTGAGGTTCTCCAGCCTGTTGATGCAGCGCAGGAGCGTGCTCTTGCCGCTGCCGGATGGCCCGATGACCAGGACGACCTCTCCGGGCCGCACGGTGACGTTCGCGTGCGCAAGGGCGACCACCTTCCCGAAGCTCTTGCACGCGTCGATGATCCGAACCCGCGGCGCGCTTGCGCGCATTTCCTTATCTCCCACGGCGGCTCATCCTCTCTTCCATGAGCGCCACCAGGCGCGAGAAGAACAGCGTCATGACGAGGTACACGAGGGCAACCACGGTGAACGCCTCGAAGTAGTTGAAGGTCTTGGAGGCGTACTCCCTGCCCCGGCGCAGGAGGTCCGAGACGGCGAGGATCGACACGAGGGAGGAGTCCTTCAGCAGGGCGATGAACTCATTGCCCAGCGGCGGCAGCACCACCTTCACCGTCTGCGGAAGAATGATCCGCCGCAGGGCCTGGCCGCGTGTGAGGCCAAGGGCGATCGCAGCCTCCATCTGCCCCTTGTGGATGGACTGAATGCCGGCCCTGAAGATCTCTCCGAGGTACGCACCGTAGCAGACAGTCATCGCGATGACCGCGGCGAAGATGTCGGGCACCTGGATGATCTTGCCCAGCGCGTAGTAGATGTAGAAGATCTGCACGAGCAGGGGGATCCCGCGGATGATCTCGACGTAGATCGTGGCGATCCTGTTGATGATCGCGATGCGCGAGATCCTGCCGATGCCCGTGATGAGCCCGACCACCAGAGAGAAGGCGATCGACATCACCGTGACCTCGAAGGTCTTCAGGATGCCGTCGGGAAGGAACTTGATGATCCTCCAGTACGGGTCGGGGGAAACGAGGGGGAGAACGACGAGCAGGGCGATGGCCCCGATAAAGGAGATCCGCCAGGCCGAGAAGGCCGACTTCTCCCCTCTTCCGGGGATCAACGCCCCGTCGCTGACTTCTATTCGCGTCCCGCGGGCGCTTTCGCGGCGCGGGCTGCCTCCTACTTGAGCCACTTCTTCTCGATCGCCTTGTTCTCGCCGGCGTCGAGGACCTTCTTCAAGCCCTTGTTGATCTGGTCGAGGACCTTCGTGTTGCCCTGCTTCACGGCAACCCCGTACAACTCCTCGGTGAACGGCTGGCCGACGATCTTCAGCTTGCCCTTGTAGCTCTCGTTCTGCAGGGCGTACTGGGCAGCGACAGGCGTGTCGCACACGACTGCGTCGACCCTGCCGTTGGCGAGATCCTCGAAGGCGAGGCCGATCTCGTCGTAGGTCTTCGCTTTGATCTTCTCGGCTTCCTTGACCTTGTCGATCTCGAAGGCGCCGGTGGTGCCGATCTGGGCAGCCACGGTCTTGCCCTTCAGGTCGGCGAGCGACTCGACGCCCGAGACCTCCGTCTTCACGATAAGGATCTGGCCCGCGTTGATGTAGGGGATGGAAAAGTCCATTTCCTTCTTGCGCTCGTCGGTGATGGTTACCGACGACATGACCGCGTCGTACTTCCCGGCTGCGAGGCCGGCGAAGATCCCTTCCCACGCGGTGTTCTTGAACTCCACGGTGAACCCACCCGCCTTCGCGGCCGCGTTCATGAGGTCGATGTCGAAGCCGACGATGTTCTTGCTCTCGTCGACCATCTCCATTGGGGGCCAGGTCGCGTCGGTGGCGATCACGATCTTCGTGGGTTCCTTCTTCGCGCAGGAGACCACGCCGAAGAGCAGTGCGGCGAGAACGAGACCCGTCAGAATCTTCTTAAGCATAAACACCCTCCTTGTTGCATTTTTATTCGTTATCCTCTGAAAAGAGGGGGTTGTCAAGTGATGCGGGAATAAACCGGCCGCTCACCCCGTCTGGCATGCGCTCGACACGCACTCGAGACACGCTCTTGACGCCGAGGGCGATTTGACGTATATTTGATACCACGACGCAGGGTAGAGCAGTTGGCAGCTCGTCGGGCTCATAACCCGGAGGTCGCAGGTTCAAATCCTGCCCCTGCTATATAAGCCCTTACGAAGTAGGGGATTCCCTTCTCCATGAGGGGATTATGAACAAAACGTCTGTGCTTGTCCGGACTTTAGGCCAGTCTCAATAAGGGAGGAACTCCAGCGTCAAGATCTTCTTCTTGCTGATGTCAAAGGCTGTCCAGCCATCGTCATCAGGGGTCAGGATTCGTTCTGGGACTTCCTCTAATGTCACCAAGCGAACTTCCTGCCACCGTTTGCCTTCACCGACAGGGAGAGTAAACTCTGACTGTACCCGCTCGACGGGGGATTGAGTCTTGGACAGCCCGGAATATCCGTTGTTCAAACGAATCCTTCCCAAGAGCGTCTTCTCCAAAGGATTGAAGATACGGACAACGTATCCATCACCTTGCTCGCTACGCTTCACTGCGCTGACGTGCAAGCCCTCTGGCAGGACTTCCAGGAAAGATTTCTCTCGCGGCTCGGTCCCGTGCAATGTCGGGCCGATTTGGCACGCCTGGAATTCAAGATTGAATCGTTCCGAAGCCTGCCAGACTTTCCCTTCGACCCAGTCTCCATTGTGGGGCAGGATCGCATATCGGAATCGGTGCTTTCCAAGACTCTGCGAGCCCTTATCTGTCTGGCTGTAGTCCGTCATCTCCTGCGTCACACAAATCCGTAGAGGATAGCCTCGAATCAAGGTGAGGCAGACCGTATTGTCAATATCGCCTTGGGCTTCGTAGGCTTTCAGCCCTTCATTCAGGATCGCCAGTCCATCCCTTCCATCGCTCAGATCGATGAAGGAATTCATGGGATGTTCGGTCATCGGGATCTCGGTGTAGAGGGAGTAATCCGGGGGAGCAATTGGGCGCTCCAGGACATCAAATTGCCCCTGGACCATAATGCGATCCGATTGGATGCTGGTTGGGAAACAGATCTGTAAGTAATGGTCTTCGACCGTGTTGTCCACCTCGGTGACAACTTCTATCCAGGGCTGTCCAGCCCGCAGGGTCACAGTAGTAGCAATGGGATAGCGTTTGAAGTGTGGACTGCGTGACGTGTCGTCGGCTGTGCGGCCCACAGGCAAGCACCAATCAAGCCTTGCATGGAAAGAAGCCTCCAAATTGCCGTTCCGCACAAGGGTGATCTCCGCGCTCGTGTTGAGGGTGGTAAAAACGCTGTCTTCCATGGGTGAGGTATGCTGCCAGGGATTTCCGACCTCCCCGGAATCCTTAAAATACCCAAGCCCTTCATAGCAACGTCCGTTGATCTTGTCACGAATTGACAAAGTGCCATTTGATAGGAGCGTGACCGCCAAATACTCATTTTCAATGGTCTGAGGGCCGGTCACCATGCTCTTCGGATGACTCGGACATATTTCTTTCAATGGTTTTACCCGTAACGTCCGGTAGCCAAAACCGGGCACATTCTTGAATTCGACTCGCACCTCGAATCGCACGGATGGAAACATATTAGCAACATCATTGGGACTTTGGACGACATGATAGAACGGTGAGGCTACCTTCACGATCTGCATGGGAAGGACCACGCCTTGCTCGTCAACGAGTTCGAAGCTTTTGCATTCCCATTCCAGGGGGAGCTCGACAACAGCAGTCACCACTTCCGAGCGCAGGAACGGGGCCGGATTATAAACGACGATGGCCATGTCTTCGGCAGACCAGCTGGAAAGGTCGATCGAACCGGTGATGTCGATCATTGCGCGTTCGAGGATGCAATCGCCAATCTCCTGCGACTGGCGGAAACGGTACATGGCATCCTCAGCCGTAATATCCCTTCCACAGCCCGCAATCGTGTCATGGCCCTGGTTTTGTAAAAGCCAGTTGTAGGCCATATCGACGAAATTCTGCTGGGAAGGGGCTCCCAGGAGACTGGCAAACACGGAAAGGGGCTCGGCATACGAGGTGATCAGCCGTTCGATCTTGAAGTTCTCCTGCTTGATACGCATCCGGGAGGAGATAACCCAGCCAAATAGCCCGGCTGCCCCACCTTTTGTCTGGGAATGGCGCATTTCGCCTCGCAAGACAGGCCAGTCCGCCTTCCGATGCGCGCGGAGGCCATCCTGCCACGCTTTGATAGTGCTGTGGTATACATCGGCAGTGCCAGCGAGTGCGCGGCTGCTATCTTCGATCAGGCGTACCTCACGTATGTCCGGGCAGGACGAGTCGTGCCCGGCAGACCAAAAGCGGTGCGGTGTCGTCCAATCCTTGTCTTGTTCCCGGAGCGCCTGCTGAGCCCGCGAAGGGACGTTCGCTTCGAAATAGCGGAATGGTGGATGAGCGTATTGGTAATCGAGATCAGACTTCATGCTGTCAATGAATCGGAACAGCCCAAATCCTCGCTTCCAGGACATCCAACGATTGTTCTCATCCTGTTCGTTCCAATATGCCGGACGCTGAAGGATATACCACACGTTGTAACGTGGGCGGACGCCCAGCCGAGAAGCGATGATCTGAGTCCCGTCCGGTCCTTCCCATATCCATTCGGATTGGGGGGCGACCAACGGGTTGATGCCCCGGTAGAAGCTGGCCACGTCAATGCCAAATCCCTGGTAGATTTGCGGCATCTGGGAGATCTGTCCCCACGAAAATGGTGAATAGCCGGTTTTCCCCACAGAGCCAAACCTTCGGGCGATCTTGTGCCCGAGGAGCAGGTTTCGGATAAGCGCCTCGCCGCCCACCATGAACTCATCGGGCAGGCAAAACCAGGGGCCAATGATAAGTTTGCCCGCGCGAACGTACTTTTGGACCAGAGGCTCTTTCTCTGGACACGCTTCCATGTAATCCTGGATGGGCAGGGTCTGCGAATCCATATGGAAGTACTTGAAGTTCGGTTCTTTCTCGAAGATGTCAAACAGCATATCCAGTAGGGAAACGAGCATATAGCGCGTGCGCTGGGCGGAATACCGCCATTCACGATCCCAGTGCGTATTGGAGATGAAATGGCACTGGATGCGCTTTGCACTACTTGTATCTGGTTTTCCAGCTTGCGACATTAACACACCTTCCTCTTTTCGAATCGATTTTTCCTGGGAAGAAGAGATGCACGCCGATCATCCAATAAAGTTCAATATTTCCTTGAAACTGCTGCAAAAATGATTGCACAACCAGCGAGTCCCGCTTTCGACGATATTGCCGCCTGTCATCCCAATGGCTGAGATACCGGCCAGACGAATGGAGCAGATCCCGGCTCCGCTGTCTTCAATCCCAACCACCGAATGCCGTTCTTTAAAGCTTATCCCTAGACCGACCCGCAAGGTTTCCGCGTATAGCCAGGGATGCGGTTTTGAAGATAACTCCCCTAGCGTCCCCACCCGTCCTTTCCGTAGGGGGAAACCTGCTGAGATGATCACATCATAAAAATCGCATGGATCACCCAATTCCATCGCCCGGAACGCAGAAAGGATTTCCGGCCACGCCTTTTCATAAAGCCCCGAGGTCACAAGTCCAATCTTGATGTCCATGCGCTTCAATTCCAGAAGAAACTGCCTTACGCCGTGGGCGGGTTTGAACGCGTCCGTCTTTCCGCCCTTATGCGTGATCTCCTCCAGTTCTCTTTGGGTATGCGCAAAGTAGATCGCACGCGCTTCCTCAATGCTTTTCCCCCGACAGTATTTCTGAATGCAATACTGGAGGTGCTCGGACACGCTGTGGCCGCTGACGAAAGGCAGGTCTTCCTCCTTGAGCGCGAACGATGGATCGCCCCGCATGCTGGCCGTCGTCATTCGAATCATCGACATCCAGAACTCTTCGCTGTGAACCGTTGTGCCATCCAGGTCCATGAGCACCGCCCGAATAGGTTTCTGAATCTGAACTGGATATACAGGGTAGTACGCCGGGTATCCCATCGAGGAGCGGATGAAGGCCAGGGCGCCACCTTCTAAAATGATGAATTCCACTTTCTGGTCAGCAGTTGCAAGGATGGATACAACTCCTTGTTTGCCCGCTGTAAATACTCCATCACTGCATTTCAGTAGGGGAACGAGGCCGGAGAGAGTCGGCATGATGCCAAGCCCAGGGATATTAATCATCGTCTGTGAGATCGATTCCATCCGTTTGTCGGGTCACGATACGCTCTCAATAGCCTTGGCCAATCGGGGGATTCGCTTCTATTCCTTCAGAGCACCGCCAAGACCATAGACAAAATGCTTTTGAAAGAATATATATGTAATAATAAATGGCATGCTGGTAATAAGCGCGCCGGCAAAAAACAATTCATATCTCGGCGCATACTGCCGAAAGAATGTGCTCTTCAATTGAATTGGAAGCGTGTATAAACTTTCATCCCGAAGAAGCAGCAAGGGCAATATCAGGTTATTCCAGCTCTCCACCAACAGGAAAATCGTTATTGTCAACATGATGGGCTGAGCGAGGGGTACGATCACATGACGAAGCAATTGCATATCGGAGGCCCCATCCATCCCCGCACTATCGATTAGATCGTTCGGTATCGTTTTCAAATGACCCACGATCAATAGGGTGGAAAATGGCAAAGAAGATGCTACAAGACCTAGTATGACCCCCGTAAGATTGTTGTAGAGATGATACTTTCTATATGTCAATATCATTTGCCAGTATCCAACAGCCGGAATCATCATTCCGAAAACGATTATTGAGAAAAGAACGGTTCCAAGAATTGTGCCTTTTAACCGATAAAGTCCGTAAGATGACGCTACATATATTATAAGTCCGATAACGATTGTTCCCGTTGAAACAAGGATGCTATTCACGATAGATTGAAATATCTTTGTGCCCGCGAAGACCTCTACGAAATTGCCAAACTGATACTGCGTAGGAAGTCCGATTGGATTGAGCGTCAAGTCCGGACCGCTCTTGAACGCTGTCACAATGATAAAATAAAAAGGAAATATGAAAAATAGTGTTATGAGAATTAAAATAGCCCAGTTCGCATATTGAGATAATTTCGTTCTCATATTTGTCATATCTCCTAATCAGGATATTTTCCCTTCCGTTCTTTTGGAAACGAAATGATATATGATGTAGACGAGTACAAACACGATCGACAGAACGACGCCAACAGCAGCTGGCCAACCCATGTTACCCTCGTTTCCGCTCTTATAAACCCAGACGGCAAGAGTGTCCACTTTCGAAACAAACATGTTTGTAGAAACAGGCCCAAGCAGGTATGAATAATCGAAGGCGAGCCCTCCGGTTATGATTGTCAGCAGCAGGATGCGGAGGATCGTGGGCATGAGCAGGGGTAATGTTATGCGGAAGTATTTCTGAATGCCGTTCGCGCCGTCGACGTTCGCGGCATCATATAAGCTATCCGGGATAGTCGTAAGGCCCGCGAAAATGATGGTCATCGGATACCCGATCTTGTGCCACACATGAATTACAACCGCAAAAACAGGGGCCATATCCAATTCAAGCCAGTTGGTTTTCAGTGCATTCAAGCCCACGATGGAAAGTACTGCATTAATCGATCCTAAATTCGGATCGTACATATATTTCCATGTCAAAGATACAACCACAGTCGAAAGAATGACGGGAAAGAAGAAAATACCGCTGAAGAGCCCTCCCCCTTTCCTCATTGAATGGATCAGGGTTGTAACCAGTAAAGCGAGGGGAGTTTGAATCACCACGAGCGATACGACATACAAGATCGATTTCCACACCAGCCGGGAGTAGGAGGGATTGAAAAAGAAATTCCGGAAATTATTGAGTCCCACCCAAGTCATTTTTCCCCATGGTAATCCATTCCATTTATAAAATGATATCGGATAAATGGCAATATGCGGGTAGATGGCCAATACAAACCAGAGCGCAAAAGCGGGCAGGATATATAACAGGTATTTCAGAAGACTGTACTTGTGAACTGCTCTCGTTGACATAGACACCACCGCTATCCTTTACATATACCGAAGATAGGGCTCTTTTGAACCCTATCTTCGGTTTTCATCAAAGATGCACGATCGCTATTTCTTCAGTTGGGGATTCACCTGCGCCAAGAACTTATTGAATGCATTCAGTGTCGCATCCAGATCGGCATTATCGAACAGCAGATCGGAATATGCCTGATTCAATCCCATCCTCCAGATCTGGACATTTGGCGTATTCTCCGGCATTTTAACCGCAACACCCTCTTTTACAGCGGCAATCAACATGTCGGCGCCTTCGAAATTCATTTTCACGCCATTAAGGGCCGGTGTCCACTTCACGGCATTCAGGTACGTGGACGCATTATCTGTGCGTGACAGAAATTCGACCCATTTCTTGGCCGCTGTCAAATTCTTTGAACCGGGGAAAACGCAGGTAATCTGGGCAGGTTCCGCATAGAACTTGCTTCCCACGGTGCTCGGGAAAGGAATGATGCCGAACTTGATTCCGGGATAATCATTTTGAGCCGTGCCGAATGTCCAGGTGCCCATCATCACAAAAGCTGTCTTCTTTTGCGCGAAAAGCGAAAGCGAAGCAGCGTAGGAAGTTGAAACGGAATTATCATAAAGAAGACTGTTCTGTGCGATGGCTTTCAAGGATTGAAATACCGGCAAGACGCCAGGGTATTTTCTTGCGTCGGTGACCTGTCCCTGGTCGATGGCTTCTTTGAATTTCGCATACACCGCGGGGCCCATGATTGAACATCCCATGGCATCGGACAGCCAATCCGTCTTTACATCTGAACCGAGATACCCAATACCGCCATAGCCCTTCGCTTTTAGGTCCTTGATCGCTTTGACCAACTCGTTGAACGTTTTTGGAGGCTTGATCTTATTCTGATCAAGGATTTCTTTGTTGTAGATCAAGCAGATCAGGTTGATGCCGGCATTGTATCCGATAATCTTGCCGTCAAAAGTGACTAGTTTTTTGGAATCTTCCGGAAGATTCTTCACGAAGGGCAGAGCAGAAAGATCGGCCATGTAGCCACTGGCCGCCTTGATATACAGCTGGTCATTCGGGTGATGGTCATATACGTCAAGCCCGGTTCCCGCGACTGCGTTCGCCGTCAACGTATTATAATACACCGTATTATCAGTATAGAAATCGAAGACAATCTCGATGGTGGGATTTTCTTTTTCAAAACTTGCTTTCAGAACATCCCAAACTGCCTTGTCCTCGATACGCCAGGTTGAGTATTTCACCTGGGTTTTCGGTGCGGCGGAAACAGCGCCGACTGCGACCATGACCAAGATCAAAAGCCCCAGCGATGCGATTCGTTTCATTTGCTTCTCCTCTTTCTATTTGTTTCCACATCGTCTGCCACGCAAGCATGCGCGGCCAAACCAGGAGACTCGGGGCGAATGCGCACGAAATAGACAATCCCTCGCCGTCAAGCCAATCCCTCGCATACATGAGACAGGTCCGAGTCGGGGTTGCTAGGAGTAGTCTTCACGCACACTCTTCAGCCCCTGTGGTGTCAAGATCGCGGAGACACCAATTCCGCTTCTCTCCATTTTATCCTCCTTTCTTCTCTTCCTTTCTTTCTTCTCTTCCTTTCTTCTCTTCCTTGTGAGAGCGAAAGACCGCTTTTGCCTCTCTTTGAAGAGGGCAAGCCAAATGAAATATCATAGATCTCCACATGGACATTCTAATGACATATCATATGACTTATGATCTGTCAAGCTTTTTTAAAATATTTCGTCATAAGGGATAAGTGCGCCTCCAACCTATAATGGACCTCTTCTATTTGTGGATTGAACGCCCAGATTGAACGCCCAGATTGGACACAAATCTCGCATTAGCCATGGTATATGCCAATGCATAGTACTTGATTCGAAACCTGATATGATATATCTTAGGGACACCGATAATGCGACGGAAGGATTATGAGATGGCCACGCCGATGTATAAAAAAATCGCCAATGATCTCATCGAAAGAATTGAGAAGGGTTACCTGCGGCCTGGCGACAAGCTGCCGACCGAAGCCGAGTTCGGGGAGACCTACGGGGTCAGCCGGATCACTGTGACTCATGCCATCCGAGAGCTGCAAAACAAGGATCTGGTCTTCCGCGTCAAGGGCTCGGGCACCTTTGTATCCAAGAGGAGCGTGGGCGGCCCCGGCATTGGGAGCAAGCCCTCAAATCGCATGTCGATCATCTCCGCTGTCTTCCCCCATGGCGAGCAGTATGGCGCCCATGATCTGCTGATCGGCATCGAAAATGAGTGCGCAAAGGATGGCTACTGGGTCACCATCCACAATTCGAAAAACAAACCTATCCTGGAGCGCGACATCATCGAGAACCTGCTGAACCAGGGCTGCAACGGGTTCATCATCTTCCCCTGCTTCCTAGCCCACCAGAACGCTGACCTCTACAGTGAGCTCATCATACGCGACATTCCCCTCGTGTTCATCGACCGTCGCACCGACTTCTTTAGCGTCCCTTTCGTCGCTTGTGATAACGAGGGCGCGATGCGCGACCTGGTCGCCCACTTGATTCTACAGGGCCACGAACGCATCGGCTTCCTCTGCAACTCGATCGAAACCGTGTCATCAGAGCACGAACGGTTCACGGGCTACTGCGAGGCGCACATCGCAGCGCGACGCCGCGTTGATCCAAGTCTGGTGTTCCGCCGCTTCAAGAGCTTCGAGAAGCTGGAAGAGAGCTTCGACGTTGACGACATGAACCGCCTGCACGACGCGGACGCGGCGATCGACTATTTCCTTAGCTTGAAGGAGAAGCCAACCTGCGTCGTGGCGGTGAACGACATGCTCGCGATCTCGTTGATGAAGGCTGCGCTTGCCAATGGCGTCAGAATCCCTGATGATCTCTCGATCACGGGCTTCGATGACCTCTACATCTCAGAGCATGTCGAAGTCCCGCTCACCACGGTGCACCAGCCTTTCGAGAAGATCGGTAGCGCGGCAGCGCGATTGTTACTCGACCGCATCGAGGGCGATCAACCCGAGCAAGGCGAGGTAAGGATCCCGGCGGAGATCGTGTTTAGAAAATCCGCGAGGTGAGGGTGGCTGGCTTCTGAAATATCATCCGAAAGCCATGTCCCTGAGGGTCATTATTCTTGCCAGGACCCTCGAGCTCGCCGACCGATTCCCCAGCCTCTCTCGCTGCTGGATTTCTGCGTGCAAGAATCCTCCGATCTCTCGGCTGCCGTCGCGAACCATAACAGCCTCGCCCCTGCGCATTCCCATTCTTCCCCGGCATCAGCGGTGACTCCATGCCCTTCGAGGCTTTGTTCTTCTTATTGCGGTCCTCCCCAGAGTGTTCCTGCCTTGGATTATCTGTTACGGAGGTCCTCGGCGTCATTCTTCGTCAATTTCCACGTCCTGAGCCAATGCTATTCGTCGCGTCTTTACATTTTGAACGGAGCCCTGCTCAGCGCTCTCGCGCGGACAGAGTAATAGAGTGATAGAGTTTGGAATGAGCTCCGCTTCAATGTCCGTGAAGAATTCCCAGTGGCGATTTTCGACCCATTCGCAGTCGAGGAAGTCAAGCCCTTCCTTCCAATCCGGAATAAGCCCTGCGTCGCGAAGCGCCGCCTGGACCAAACCCGGCACGACGGCCGGCACGGGAGGAATATCCGCCTTGAGCACGCTGCCCAGTTCCCGCGAACGCCCTAGTTGCCAAGAACAAGGCCGCCACCCGGCTGCCTCTTCCAGGATGATTCCGATACATCGGTGGTCATGGGAGCCCTTCCTCGGTCGGTGCGTTCATTGGACGATCGTCTATTCACTCCAGGGTCGAGGCTATCGGCGTATCCGGATCTTATCTATCGTCAATGCGTAGATCTTGCCTTCCCTCTCCATGCGAGCGATTTCCGCGCCTGCCGGCGTGAGATCGGTCCCGCACGCGCGGGAGTCCAGAACGTCGCTGAGGAGTGCCTTCCAGACGCCGGAATCCGGGAATATTGCTTCGGAATCCTCTTGGAAGCGCACGTCGCCGGAATAGAGAACCGCGGCGCCTTTGCCATGTATCCTATAGAAGGCACTGGATACTTCCTTGATCATGGTCCCGGAGTAACCCTGGCCCGGAAGTGTCCTGGCGATGTACCGGGTATCCGCATGGAGCCCCATCCAGGACCTGATCGCGTGGAATTCCTTCAGGGCAATCGTCCGGGGAAATCTGAGGGAATTCTCTCCTGTCCGCTCTGCCGTGCACGGCAGGCAGCTTTGCTGGCAATTCCCCCAGGTCTGCTCCGAATCGGGCAGGATTCCAAACAGCTCGTCGAATGCAGCGACCGGCTCCAGCTCGACGTCGAGG
>Ga0315274_10012352_pt1 | contig 12183 bp, 3 predicted proteins | sample YL17G02_20_MG_FD_203700 | JGI IMG/M metagenome (GOLD analysis project Ga0315274, IMG submission 203700) | Sediment microbial communities from Yellowstone Lake, YNP, Wyoming, USA - YL17G02_20 | ecosystem: Environmental > Aquatic > Freshwater > Lake > Sediment | place: USA: Wyoming | collected... | reverse complement strand
TATTTAAAATTAAATAATTAATAATTTACCTTGATTTTGACCTTTTTTATTGAATATTCTTATATGTAATTAATACAACCCACCTAAAAGTTTATTTCATAAATCAAAGTCCCCACACCTATATATAGGTGTGGGGACTTATTATTTCAGTTTGTTACTACTTTGTCTTTTGATTTCCAAAATTATTATCCGTATCACTCGTTCCCGAATTAATCGTTATCTGTGCCGGGTCTCTGGTTTTTTGCTGCCAGTTAGTTTGCGGCACTTCGGTCACTTTGTATTTGCCGCTTCCCAAACCAGTGAAAGAATACTTGCCGTCATTGCCAGTTACGACTTGCGCTACCAAACTGTTGCCTTGTTTCAACTGAATTGTCCAGCCGGCCAAACCATTTTCATTTCGATCTTTTCGGCCGTTGCCGTTTTTGTCTTCAAACTTCATGCCGGAAATCGTGCCCAGTTTAAAGTTAGCAAAGTTTTTGCCCGAAACATTTTGGTTGACGCCGAGGTTGATGTCATACTTTCCGCCTGAAGGCACGGTGCCAATCCAGCCCGATTTCAAAACTTCTCTGACGTGATAGGTGCCGCTGGGCAAATTGCTGAAGCTATACTGACCAAGCCAATTAGTATTAGTCGATTTCTCGCCGTTGTCTAAAACGCCGTTGTCATTGGTATCCAAGAAAATTGTCCAGCCCGAAAGCCGGCGGACTGAATCGGTCCCGTTGATTTTGCCGTCGCCATTTCCATCCTCATATTTTGTGCCCGAGATCTTGCCTTTGCCGGTTGAGGGAGGCGTTGTTTGATAGGTATTGACGAACGCGCAAGTTGCTATCTGACCAATGCCGACTGTGACCTGACAAGATGGCTGATTGACTGTCCAGCCGGATGGCACTTGTTCGGTGACAGTATAGGTACCGGGCGCAACGTCAAAATATGTTTCCGCCACAATTCCGACAGATTGAGTTGTTAAATCAAAACCAGCGTCTCCATTAAGGCCAGTGAAGTGGAAAGTGCCAACGCCGCCGATCGAGGTCTTTTGTATCTCAATGCCGCCAGTATCCAACGGATTAATGGTAAGCAAAGCACCAATATAAGTCAGATTATAATTGCTGCCGGCATTTAATGAATTCTGCAGAATCAGATACGTTCCGGCTGCTTCACCGCCGACTCGGCCAAGGTTGCCAGAGAAAGCATCTGTTCCGACAAGCGAGCCGTTGGTTACCTGATAGGTTAAGGCCGGATCTTTCTGGCCCTCAGTTTTGGATTTGGCGTCGGCTGTTAAGGTGATCGCCCTTTGTCCAACAGTCAAGGTGCCGTTGGAATAGAATATATTGTAGTTAGTTAATCCGGTTCCGACTGCAGAGCTTGGGACAATATTGTATGAACCAACCGCCGCGCCGGCCGCTGCGCCAGTGCTGGTCAGAGTCACGTTCGACACGTTGTCGCTGCCCAATAGTCCCGAAGGAGTAAATTCTGTGCCGGCGAAGGTCAAAGTATCGCCGTAGGTTTTATTGGCATTATTGGCGGTAATAATTAATGCATTTTTACCGATCGAGTCAGCGATAGTATCACTGGCGTCTTTGTAATTGCCGGCTGCATCGGTGAACGTCCAGGGGTCGGTGTAGTCGCCGGCATTGGTGTGAGTTGTTTTGGAAAGATCAAGTCCGCTCAAGCCTTCACCTTTGGCGCCGGTTACGGTGCCGGTAGCAGTGTGGGCTATGCCGTCATAAAAAACAGAGTAAGGAGTCACAACGATATTTGCATCAGCTTTACTAATCACGATCGCCACATCACCTTCGTCATTGTTGTAGTTAGTGCCGCCGTTAAATGCCCAGTGAGCAGTTCCGCCGGGGACATTAGTATATGTAGCGCCCAGATCAAGCATAGCGCCCAGGTCTTCCCCGTTGACTCCAGTGGCTGTGCCGGTTGCGCCATCCGGGTCACCATCGTAAATGCCGTTGTAGCTATTAACAATAATAGTGGCGTCGGCTTTGCCGATCACAATATCAACATCGCCGCTCTGATCATTGTAGTTGCCATTGCCGGTAAAAACCCAATGAGCAGTGCCGCCGGGAACATCCGTATAGGTTGTACCCAAGTCCAGCGTCCCAGCATTCTCACCACCTATGCCAGAACATGAACCACTCGCTCCGTGAGCAACCACATCATAAATACCAGAATAGCCGGTGACCGTGCAGGTTGCGTCAGCTTTGGAAATTGTAATATCGATGTCACCCGAAGCATCGTTGTAATCGCCGGTTACATCAGTGAATGTCCAATGAGCAGTGCCGCCTGGGACATCAGTGAACAATAAGCCAAGATCAAGGCCGGCCAGAGGTACGCCACCAAGACCTGTCACAGAACCGGTCGCGCCGTGGGCAGCCGCATCGTAAACTCCGGAGTAGCCATTAACAGTAATGGTTGCATTAATTTTGCCGATACTATCAGAGATTATATCGTTCTTGTTAATGTAGTTGCCGGTAACATCAGTGAAAGTCCAAGGATCAATTGCGTAACTTCCAGCATTGGTGTGTGTTGTGCCGGAAAGATCGAGACCGGTTAGAGCTTCACCTTTCACACCTTTAGCCGAGCCGTCAGCAGTGTGAGATGATCCGTCGAACGGAACACTGTAAGGAGTGACAACGATTGTCGGGTCAGCTTTTGAAATTGCATCACTGACCGTACCATTAGCATCAGCATAATTACCGGTTGGAACATGGAAGGACCATGCATCGGTTGCATAAGTGCCGGCGTTAGTGTGAGTTGTGTCTGAAAGATCAACAAAAGCGCTTAAGTCTTCGCCTTGGGCACCGGTTGCCTCAACTGTCGCGGTATGAGGATCGCCGTTATAAGTCACATCATAAGGAGTGATAGTGATTGACGCCGCAGCAGAAGAAATTGAGTCATCAACTGTGTCGCTTTGATCGATATAATTGCCGGTAACATCAGTGAATGACCAAGGATCGCCCAAATAAGTTGCAGCATCGGTGTGAGTTGTACCAGAAAGATCAAGACCGGCTAACGACTCGCCTTTCTTGCCTGTTGCAGTGCCGGTGGCAGTATGTGCAATGCCGTCGTAAGCTACATCGTAACCGGTAATTGAAACCAGTGCGTCAGCTTTGTTAATAGTAATAGTTTTATCACCATTGGCGGGATTATAATTTGTGTCACCATCAAAGGTCCAGTAGGCTATGCCGCCGGGGACATTGGTGAACGAATCACCGAGATGAAGCAATGAATTTAAGTCTTCACCGTTAGTACCGATGGCCGTTCCGGTTGCGCCGTGGGCATTGCCGTCATAGATTCCGGTATAGCCAGTAACATTGATGGTCGCATCAATTTTTTCAATAGAATCATCTACTGTGCCGCTGGCATCGTTGTAATTACCGGTAACATCGGTAAATATCCAAGCATCACCCGTATAATCTCCGGCGGTGGTATGTGTGGTGGCAGTTAGATCAAGACCGTTTAAGGTTTCGTCGAGTACACCAGTGGCTGAGCCGGTAGCGGTATGAGAATCACCGTCATAAAAAACGTGATATTCGTTTACTTGAATAACAGCATTAGCCTTAGAAATATCAATTGCTACGTCGCCGCTGGCATCGTTGTAGTTTGTACCGCCGGCGAATGTCCAGTGAGCTGTGCCTCCAGGGACATTAGTGTAGGTTAAACCGAGAGTAATTCCGCTACTGAGGTCGACACCACCAACACCTGTGGCATGGTCAAGGCTTGCACCATGAGATGCAGCATCATAGATACCAGTGTAGCCATTTACCAAAAGACTGGCATCAGCTTTTGAAATATCAATTGCTACGTCGCCGCTGGCATCGTTGTAGTTAACGTTACCTGTTAATGCCCAATGAGCAGAGCCTCCTGGTACGTCCTTATAGGTTGCGCCCAAATCTAACGATCCAGCGCTCTCACCACCCACACCAGGACATGAACCGCTTGCGCCATGTGTGGCGTTGTCGTAAACACCACTATAACCACTAATTAAGCAGCTTGCATCAGCTTTTGAAATTATTATATCTTTATCTCCTGATTCATTGATGTAATTTGTTCCGCCGGCAAATGTCCAGTGAGCTGTGCCGCCCGGGACGTCAATGAAAGAAGAACCCAGATCAACTGAACCTGTTAAATCTTCACCTTTGACTCCGGTTGCTGTCACGATTGAAGCTCCGTGGGCATCGCCGTCATAAGTGCCGCTCCAACCACTAATATTAATCAAGGCATCTGCTTTGCTAATATCTATCGCCACATCTCCTGATTCATCGATATAGTTAGTTCCGCCGGTAAATGTCCAGTGAGCAGTGCCGCCGGGAACATTAGTGAAAGAAGAACCAAGATCAAGCCCAGTTATAGGTGCGCCGCCAACTCCGGTGGCTGTGCCGGTCGCGCCGTGGGCATCGCCGTCATAAGTGCCGCTCCAACCATTCACTGTAACAGTTGCATCAATTTTATTTATTGTATCGGAAACAATGCCGCTGTCATCATTGTAGTTACCCGTTACATCAGTGAAAGTCCAGGGGTCAGTAGCGTAACTTCCGGCATTAGTGTGTTCTGTACCAGAAAGATCAAGACCGCTCAGAACTACATCTGCTATACCCTTTGCTGAGCCAGTTGCAGTGTGAGGATTCCCGTCATAATCAACGCCGTAAGGAATAACACTAATCACTGCGTCTGCTTTCCCGATAGTAATAGAGACGCTACCACTATCAGAGTTGTAATTGGAATCCCCATCAAAGGTCCAATCAGCAGTTCCTCCTGGGACATCGGTAAATGCTGAACCCAGATGCAGTAAGGAACCCAAGTCTTCACCTTTAGCACCGGTGGCTGTACCTGTAGCACCGTGGGAAGCCGCATCGTAGATACCCGTGTAGCCGGTGACCATAATAATTGCATCGGCTTTATCAATTGAAAATATCTGGTCAACTGGTGTTGCTGTGTTGTAATTTCCATTTCCGGATTGACTTGCTGTAATCGTGCAGCTGCCGGCACCGGTAATATGAACCGTATTACCAATTATGCTGCACTCATTCAAAGCTGAAAAAGTCACCGTCAATCCCGAACTCGCGCTTGCACTAATTCCAAAGTCTGCATCGCCGTAAGTTTTATTAGGCAAAGTATTGAAGGTAATGGTTTGACTAGCTTTATTCACCGTCAGTGTGGCTGCTGTGGTTTCTACAGAGCCGCCGATATTGGTGAATACCGCGCGGTATTTGTAACCGCTAGCAGAAACTGCCGGTTTTATAATTGTTAGACTGGTATTGGTTTCGCCAGGTAGATCAGCGAAAGAAGAACCGCCGTCTGTGCTTTCTTGCCACTTTACGGTCGGGGCTGGAATTCCACTGGCTGATGCGGTGAATGTCGCGTCCGCGCCGTAAGTAATCGTTTGGTCTACTGGATCTAAGGTAACAACTGGCGGAGTGGCCTCCCAATTAAGAGTCATCGTGTCAAAATTGCTATTTCCTGCAACATCAGTCACGGTAAATTTGATGACATAAGCTCCGATAGCGTCAGCAGATATTGTCGTGTCAATTGCATTTGGCGTACCAAAGGTGATATTTCCCGAACCTGAATCTTTTGTCCAGCTGTAAGTAGCAATTCCGGAACCAATATCAGTTGCAATACCAGTCTGGGTGAAAATAGCATTTGTGGTTTTATCCGGGCCAGCGTTGACAGTCGGAGTATAGGTGTAATAAACAGTAATCTGCATGTAATCGACATATCCAGTGTAAGAATTACTCATCGTCGTCACGTTCTTTATAGACAGACCCACTCCAAAATTTGAATTATTAATATCCTCAGGAGTCCAAGTAGTCCCCCAGAGATCAGCCGCGCCACCATAAGTTGCAACATTTTTAGAAGTTGGCCAATTTCCTGTAACAGCTCTGTTGGAACCTACAATAGAACCAGCTTTTATTAATTGAACAACGTTATCTTGAATTCTTGTCGTTCCAGTAATATTGCTTGCATATCGTCCAATAGTAACCCGAATACCATTTATCGTTGCTCCAGATGGAATCGAAAAAGAATAATTAGTACCTGAAAGATAATGACTTATAGCGCTCGAATTAGGAAGAACAGCGCTTGCATAACTATTATTATCTGAAACTATATTCTCAGGACTTGACCATATGATCGAACCTACACCGGACAAATCAGCACCGGTTCCAGAATTATTTGGACCCGTTGGGCTCCCACTACTGCTACCGTCAGATGGCGCGATCTTATCTATTTGTATAGTCCCGGAATTATGAGCGGTCTCGGCAATTCCAACATTATCAGTTGAAAAATATCTGACTATCTGAGTGCAAACGCTGGCCGCCGGACAGGTGACCGAAATTGGTACAGTATATGTTGTTGTAGGAGTGCAAGCCGGGCTGCCGGAATTATAAGTACAATATTTTGTTGAAGCGACACCCGAGCCGCTTCCATCAGAAGCAGTAAGCGTAACTGAAGCGTCTGTGTTACGCCAAGCTGTCGGCGCATTATCAGATGTTGACGGCGCAGTGGTATCTACAGTAAACGAATTAACAGAAAGAGGATTGCTTGCATTTGCGTCTGCGTCGGTTACGGTAATCGTACAGTTGGTATGTGCGCCATCGCTTAAAGCACTGAATGTCACCATATTATTGCCGACAATCGCTACAGTTGATGCACTTGAACAATCACCGCCATAAGTAATGGTTCCGGCTTCACTGGAGCTGAAAGTGTAGTTAGGAGTATTGTCGTTGGTTAAACTTGGAATAGGAGTCACCTGCGCAAGTGTGGGCGCTGTTGTATCTTGATAGGTTACCTGGTTATCTATAATTGTAGGAGCAACGCTACTATTGCCTGCTGCATCCGTCGCGATACCAACGGGAAGGTTAATGATAACGGTCCCTCCCGAAGTCATGCCGGAAATTGCAACTTTATAGGTTTTGCCGTCCCCCATATCTGTGACCGTTGCTGTTTCTGGTGGAGCGGTACCAGCAGTACCGGATATTGTCACATCTGTCCCATCAAAATCAGAAACAAATTTATTGAATACAACCGCGAAGTTGATTGACGAAGCGCCAGTTGGATCAGTTTGTCCAACTGCCTGGTCGATAGTCACTGTCAGCGGAGTTGTATCAATTGTATAAACCTGACCACTAGTATAATTGCCATTTCCTGCACCAATCCCGCCGAGAGGATTGCTATCTCCGTCTATAATCGTATCGTTATCAGTCACATCCAAACGAATAGTGCCGTCACCCGTTCCCGTATTAACCGTGACAGTTCGGATTGCACCACTGCCACTTACAGAGCTGACAGAAGCACCGGAGATGGAACCAGTAGTTGTAAGGGAAAAGTCAGCGGTATCTACGCCTGTAACACTCTCAGAAAAAGTAACCGTGAACTGGACAGATGAAGCATTAGTTGGATCAGTGCCAACGCGCACACTTGAAGAAACTGTTGGCGGAGTGGTGTCTGTGTAGGTGATAATGGTGTTTAGTGCACCGACTCGAACCTGACTGCCCGAGTTAGTTTTCACCACGCCAATTTGCAGCGTCGTGGAAACACCCTTGACTGTATCAATCACGTCAAAGTTCTGTGCATTGGGTCCAGCGCAGGTACTGGCGTCCGCCGGGCTAATATTGGAGCCAGAAGCAGCTTCGGTCCCGTTAAAGATAATTAAGGTCTGAAATGTACCATTTCCGCCACTGCTTTCATCGCGGCTATAACTATTTACTTGAATGCTCGTAATCGTGCTGCCGTCAGGAACGCTACTGAGGTTTATATTAAAAGACTCTTTTTGACCGTTGCCTGTAGTACTACCCGAGTCTCTGATGTAATCGCCACTGCTACAACTAAAACTAGAAGTTTCATCAACCTCTGCGTAGCCATTTTCCCAAGCAGTGTATGTACCGTTGCTGATGGGCACAAGAACGCTAGTGTTTGTATCCGTAAAACTCGTCTGCGCTAAAAGAGTGCCTTCGGTGCTTTGGGCGATGATGTTGTAGAGCGGGCGATAAATATTGTCCAAACTATAAGTCGTGGTGAAATTGCCTTGCTCATCCGCGGTAACGTTTTGCGTGGTTTCGGTGTAAGTTCCGTTATCTGGCGAGCCGCCGAAGATTTTTAAAATTATATTTTGTAAGCTATTAAAAAATTGCCCGAAAATTGAAACCGTCTCGCCCGGCTGATAATCCGCCTTGTCAGTGGACAAAACCGGCGTGGACATCGGGCTGGAAGACGGAGTCGGGCTTGGAGTCAATAAAAATGTATTGAGGTCTATATTGCCGTCTACAACTGGCGAAGGTTCAGGGCTGACGCTTGCTTCAGGAATTGGTTCAATGCTGGGTTCAATTGAAGGTTCAGCCGCCCCTTCGGGGCGAGCCTCGCCCTCTGGGCGGGGAGCTTCTGTCGGGGTTTCCGACGGTGTCGGCTCAACGGTTTCTATCGGAGTTTCCGATGGAGTTGCTTCGGGAGTTACAGTTGGCGTTTCTTCCGCCGCCCCTTCGGGGCGAGCCTCGCCCTCTGGGCGGGGAGTTTCTGAAACCACGGGTTCGTCGGATGGGGTTGGCTCCTCCGGCGAAGCCGTCGGAGTAAACTCTGGTGAATCTGATGGAGCGGGTTGTTCTGTCACGACCGGATCGCTCGTCGGCACTTCGACATCGCTCAGTGCAGGTTCCTCCGCAAAGACCTTTGAGATACTGCTGCCGCTTATGGCTAAAATTTGAAAAACGGCAACACTTAAAACAACTAGGCCGATTGGCGCTAGCCTGAAAACTTTCTTAGTTCGCTTACTCATAGTGATGCAACCCCTCCGGCCGCAAATTAATGACATCCGATGTCCAAAAATTGACGTAATCTCGGGACATCGGATGTCAATAAAATTCTTAAACAAAACCCCAGCCTGATTAGGTGTGGGGGCAAATTAAAACAACGGCGCACGTGTGTGGCCGCTGTTAGCGAAACTAAAATTTCCCTTCTGCCCCTCACAATTCTTATCTGCCCCCCAGCAACTTTTTTGACCCATTTGCAACAAGGAGCCTCCATTCCTTCACTTGGGTGTAATAATTTAATATAGGGCAATAGGCAAAGGGCTGTCAAGCCCCGTTAGAAGTTATTTATAATATTATATAATTTTACAGAACTAAGCCGAAGGCGAGTTCGCAATAAACCATTATCTAATGAAGTAGTCGGTTGAACTTCTAACGGGGTCAAGCCCCGTTAGAGATTTAAAATGAAAGAGCCGATGTGCCTTCTGGCAAATCGGCTCAAACAGGAAACTTTTATTTACTTTTTGATTGAGGGAATGGGAACACACATGGCCCCGGGCATCCTATCAGGGTTTCTAACGGAGCTGGCTTTCCGTCAAGGCCGGCCGCAAATCTTGTCTGCGGCAAAGGACGGCTGCTGCCATCAGATTCTTCTATCTGCGGCAAAAAATGACTGTTGCCGTCAGATTTTTTTGAGCCATAGCTGGCTTCGGCCTCGATGACGTCCAACAAAGACACGAGCTTGAATTTCTTTTTTTTCACATTTCCCTCCTTGCCTTTGATTTATTTGGAACAAAAAAGTGCTAAATTCATCATAGCAGGTTATTTAAATTTTGTCACTACTAATTTAAAGTTGAAAGTTCTTTACCCAAAATGTTGTATTACATATTACAGGGTATTAGTTTGCCTTTTTGACAAATATAATTTGTTAATGATATATTGTAAAAATATAATCTTAATCAATCCTCGCTAGTTTTATCAAGGAGGGCTAAAAGAGGAAAAAAGAATTATGATAAAAGCGCAAGCGATGAAACCAAGCCAATTTTTGTATCCCGGTATTTTAATTACAGCTGCTGCTGTTTTTTTGTTGGCTGTTTCTTTTATGAATTTAAATTTTGCCAAGGAAGATTTTTTAGCCGCTTTTAATTATTCAAGCAGCCGCTTGGGCAATTTTTCAATTCAAAGTATCAGCGCGCTTTGCGGCGCAAATTATCTGCCTCAGGTTTCGCTATCCTGGGGGAGCCCGGGCCGAGTTACTTCTTATTCTATCCAGCGGCGAATTTCTGGCGGCGTAACTTGGGGAACGGTGGGCACAACGGCTCAGACAACTTTCGTTGATAAAAACTGGACGGCTGGCTACACAAACGGGCTTTACGAATACCGAGTCATTGCCACCAATTCTTCCCGCTCCTCAACTTCCAATACTGCATCAGTCAGAGTGCCTGCCTGCCCTGCCCCAACGCCCACGCCCACGCCAACCCCAACTCCGATTGGTTCGGCCACCACTACGACGGCGGTTTTGTGGGGCGCCTACGCGGGCGATGCCACGACCGACGCCGCCAATTTTGAATCGCTCGTCGGCCACAAAATGAATCTGCAGGCAATATTTGTTGATTTCAACAACGGCTCAACCTTCCCTTCGGAATTTGCTCCCACGGTTTCAAACCAGGGCAAAACGCTGATAATTTTTTGGGAACCCTACAACGTCAGCTTAGACAGCATCATCGCCGGCAATTTAGATAACTATATCAAGCAGTTTGCCGCCGATGCCAAAACGTACGGGGGACAGGTAATTTTGGCGCCGCTGCATGAAATGAACGGCGATTGGGATCCCTGGGGCGGAACGATCGGCACCAACACCCCTGCAAAAGTCATTGCCGTCTGGCAGCGAATTCATGATTTATTTAACGGAGTTTCTAACGTCAAATTCGGCTGGGTGGTAAACAATGAATCCGTGCCAGACACAGCGGCCAATCAGCTGGAAAACTATTACCCGGGCGCCGGTTACGTTGATTACGTCGGAGTGGACGGTTTTAATTTTGGCAGCCCCTGGCAGAGCTTCAGCGAAGTTTTTGATGGGGCGCTGGCAAAACTTATGGTCTATAATAAACCCGTTTATATTTTTTCTTTTGCCTCGGCTGAGGGTTCAAACAAACCCGCCTGGATTGCCGACGCGCTCACAATTCAGCTTCCCAAACATCCGGAAGTCAAAGGCTGGGTCTGGTTCAACCAAAACAAAGAGCAAAACTGGCTAATCTGGTCAAGTGATTCCTCACTCGCCGCTTTCAAAGCTGCGCTGCCCTAAAGCCGCTATTTGATAATAAAAAAATCTCCCCCGCTTAAGCGAGGGAGATTTTTGTTTCCTGATATTTTTTTACATTGAGATTCCCTGCAACACGGTGCGCACCGGCACATTGTGACTCACTAAATAATCCGCAATGCTTTGCAGCACGCCGGAAGTTGTACCGTAGGGCGCGCCCGTTTCATCAATTTGGTGAAAAACCAAAATTAACCAGGTTTTACTGATTGCCGCCGTATCGATCCAGGTCTTGACCTGCTCGACAGTTGTGCTGGCTTCAACCGTTTGAACAACCAAAGCGAACTTATCGGTTGTTTTATTAGTGTAACCAATATCAACTGAACGCCCGGAGGTATAGCCGGCGGCGCTGACCATTTGTTCTATCTGTAGGTTATAGAAGCCGTCCGGATAGGCAAAGCTTGAGACCGAAGAAGCACCCATAGCTAAAAGGTCAGCTTTTGAACCAATAATTTCTGCCTGCGCTTGCGCCGCTGGAATTGTGGTCAGATCAGCATGAGTTTGAGTATGGGAGCCAATTTCATGACCCGCTGTTTGCAAGGCAAGAACGTCTGAGGGCGACATATAATCTGAGGCGGCTTCAAGTTTTGTGTCGTCAATTGTCAGCGACCCGGCTGAAGCCAAAGAGTGATAGATCGTAATTGAGCTAACGTTGCTGGGAGCGCTGAACGTTATATCAAGCGACTTCCAGGTTGCCGAGGGTTTGGCCGTTCCTAGCTGCACTGTCTGGGTGAGGCCGCTAGACCTTCTGTATTGAGCGATAATGCGAGTATTGGCCGTGCTTCGATACTGTTCGTGATACGTATATGTTTGGCTTGGGGCAACCGTTACATTGCTAAACATCCATTTTGCCTCACCGCTTCGAAAAGAAGTGATATCAATGCGCGCGGCCCGCCCGTCGCCGACACCCGCCACCGGATAAGTAAATCTGGCGTTATTGGTGCCCGTGCGACTCGTCGACCAGCTATCAGGAATTTTGTTTGCGTCAGCGTCAATTTCTAGCGAGGGATTGGCGATCAAGTTAGCGGCACTCAAAACTTCCTGCGTGATAAAATAGAATGTTCCATTAACTCCGGCGTTGTCCAGAATCGGCTTGGCTTTAATAAACTGAGATTTCCA
>Ga0315274_10012349_pt1 | contig 12183 bp, 9 predicted proteins | sample YL17G02_20_MG_FD_203700 | JGI IMG/M metagenome (GOLD analysis project Ga0315274, IMG submission 203700) | Sediment microbial communities from Yellowstone Lake, YNP, Wyoming, USA - YL17G02_20 | ecosystem: Environmental > Aquatic > Freshwater > Lake > Sediment | place: USA: Wyoming | collected... | reverse complement strand
TGCAGATAGTCCTCTTTTAAGAGCGCCCCCGCCACGCAGCCCACGTAGGCGTCAATGGAGTTCTTAAGCCTCTCGGAAAGGGGCCGCCGCAGAACCAAATCGGACACCAGTATGCGCCCGCCGGGGCGCAGCACCCGCAGCGCCTCGCGGAAAACCTGCCCCTTGTCGGGCGAGAGATTGATGACGCAGTTGGAGATGATGACGTCCACCGAATTGTCGGCGGCGGGCAGATGTTCGATTTCGCCGAGCCGGAACTCCACGTTTGTCAGGCGGGCGGATTGGGCATTGGCGCGGGCCTTTTCGATCATGGCCGGGGTCATGTCCACCCCGATCACGCGCCCGCCCGGGCCCACTGCATGAGCCGCGAGGAGGCAGTCCACTCCGGCCCCGCTGCCCAAATCCAAGACGGTCTCTCCCGGCTGGACAGCGGCATGCTCCAACGGATTGCCGCAGCCCAGCCCGAGGTTGGCCCCCGTGGGGAGCAGGGCCAGGTCTTCGGCGCGGTAGCCGATATGCTGCGCAATTTGGTTCACGTCCGGTCCGCAGCAGGAAGGGCCGCAGCAGAGCGAGCCTCCTTTCGCGGCCTGTGCATAGCGCTCGCGGACCACGGTGCGGATGTCTTTCGATGGATTCACGGAAACACCTCTGTTGTAGTTGTTCGCCGAGCAGGGGTCGCCTGACCCTGCCGGAATCGGTCGGCTGCAAAGCGAAGAGCCCCCCTTTTGTCCCCCCGCAAGCGGAGGGAGAAGAGTCCTTCCCCCACTTTGTGGGGGAAGTTAGAAGGGGGAGTTTTTCACACTCAAGGCCACGGCCCGAACTCCCCCCTTTTGTCCCCCCACTGAAGTGGGGGGACAAAAGAAGAGCCGCTGTCAGATTCTCTTCGTCAAAGGCTATCTCATTTTTCGCGGACTAGCCCACACCCTCCCGGGTGTGGGTCTGTGCGGGACAAGGGGAGCATCCCGCTTTGTCGGGAACGGTTTCAGAGAACCGCGTCCACCAGCTCGCGGAAGCGGGCGAAAACCTCCTCGTTGATGCCGTAGCAGGTACGCGGACCTTCGATTTCACCCTTGATCCAGCCGGCCTCCTTGAGCTTCTTGATGTGCTGCGACACGGTGGATTGCGCCACCGGCAGAAGGTCCACGATCTCGCCGCAAATGCAAGCGTTGCGCCGGCGGAGAAACTGCAAAATGGCCACCCGGTGCGGGTGTCCTAAGGCGCGCGCGAGGCGAGCCAAATCCTCGCCGTCGCGGTTGCTGCGCGGGCTCTTGCCCAAGGGTTTGCGGGGAGGGGTCACGGATGCTCCGGTGCGGGGGTTATTCATCGCCTATCGTAAATATACGATAAAAGAGCGTCCCGCGCAAGGCGCCCACGAGCTTGCGCGGGATAACGTCTCCTGCGCCCGGCAGACCGCCCAAAAATAACGCACGGAGAAGGATAACGCCTTGATTCCTAAGGGAGTAAGAAATATTAATCGCTGGCCGGAAACGCTTGTGACAACCCTTTGGCGACCGTATATTGTGAGGCATAAGTAAGCCCAGGATAGAGGAATTAGGTCGCGTGGACTGCCGCTTCCGAAGCCGATGGTGGATGAGCCTCTTGGCTGCCGCCATATTGGGCGCGCCGCTGGCTTGTCCTCTGAGCGCGCAGGAGGCGGAGTTTGTGCCGCCGCTCACTCCTAACGCGTTCCACGAACGGGAATGCGCCCGGCTGCGTCAGATCATCGAGGAACTTCAAACCCGCCCGCTGCTGTCCACGCAAGCCGACTACGATGCGGTCTACTATGACCTCACGCTGGACGTGCGCAACTTCGCCGCCAGCACCATCTACGGCTCGGCGGTGATTCTGGTGCGCAGCTTGGCCGACGATCTGGACGAACTGATTCTTGATTTGTGCTCGGCGCTTTCGGTGGACTCGGTGATCGGGGTCGGGCCGCGACCCTTCACTCTGAGCAATAACCTTCTCACGATCGCGCTGGATCGCGCTTATCTGACGGGGGAGTTGGTGCAGGTCACGGTGTATTATCACGGTCAGCCCTGCAGCAGCAGCCTCTTCACCACCTTTACGTTTTTCACCCGTCAGGCGCCCTTCCGGCAAGTTCCCACCATCTATACGCTGTCCGAACCCTACGGCGCGCGCGACTGGTGGCCGTGCAAGAACGTGCCGGGCGACAAGGCCGACAGCGTGCGCATTTCCATCATCGTGGCCGACACGCTCACCGCCACTTCCAACGGCCGGCTGGAATCCGTGACGGCCATCCCGCCGTCCTCGCGCCGGTTCACGTGGGTGGAACATTATCCCATCGCCTCCTATCTGGTCTCCATCGCCGTCACGGACTACGCGCATTACACCAACTGGTACGTGACCCAAAGCGGCGACAGCGTGCCCATCGAGCATTATCCCTATCCCGAATTGCTCACGGCGGCCCGCGTCAGTTGGAACACGCTGCCGGCGATGATGACTGTCAATGCGCAGCTCTTCGGCGAGTACCCGTTCGCGAGCGAGAAGTACGGCCATACCATGTGGAGCTTCCCGTGGACGGCCATGGAGCACCAGTGCAACACCTCCTATTATGCGGGGATGACGGACGGCCATCACACCTATGACGCGATTGTGCAGCACGAACTGGCGCATCAGTGGTGGGGAGACGACGTGACGCTGGCCTCGTGGCCCGACATCTGGCTGAATGAAGGCTTCGCCTCGTATGCCGAGGCCTTGTGGGTGGAGCATCTGAACGGTTTCGCCGGCTACCGGAATTACCTGTTCGCTTCCGGCGGACTGCGGGTGACCGATCCCTCCGGGCCGGTTTATAATCCGACGGTTCTCTTCGACGGCAACACGGTCTATAACAAGGGCGGCTGGATTCTGCACATGCTGCGCGGCGTGCTGCGCGACGATTCACTCTTCTTTGCGGGTCTGCGCGAATACCGCGCGCGGCACGCCTACGGCAACGCCACCACCGAAGAGTTTCTGAGCGATGTGTCGAGTGTGGCGGGCTACGACGTGTCGCCCTACCTGCATGCTTACCTCTACCGCACCAACCGCCCCGTTTTTGATGTGTCCTTCGGCGGCGCCTGGCTGAACGGCGCCTGGCAGACGGTGGTGCGCATCCGGCAGTCGCAGATCAATCCCGACACGACGTTCTGCACGCGGCTCGATCTTCGTTTTCAAAGCGGTGCGGGCACGCTGCGCGTGCGCGTGGAAAACCGGCAGCGGCATGAGCGCTACTACCTGCCGCTGCCCTTCCTGCCCGCGCAAGTGGCGGTGGACCCCGATGACTGGGTGCTGAAGCAGGTTTTCTTTGAGAGCCTGCCGCTGACCGTGCTGACCTCTGCTCTGCGCGAGGGGCGTGAGGGGGAGATCTACGCGGATACGCTGACGGCCATCGGCGGGAGCGGCGACTCGCTGGCGTGGAATCTGCTTTCGGAGGATGTGCCGGGGCTTAATTTGAGCGCGGAAGGCGTGTTAGCAGGAACGCCGCTGACGGACGGAGATTTTGCGCTGACCGTGCGGGTGGAGAATGAAATCGGCGGGGCCGACACGCTGAACCTGAACCTTCACGTCCTCAGCCCGCTGCCGGCTCCCTGCTGTCTGACCGCCTGTTGGCTGAGGGATGAGGGAGTCATCGCTCTGCGCTGGGCGGCGGCGGCCGATGCGGACAGCTATCGCGTGTTCCGGGCACGGCGCTTCGACATGCTGGACATGGAAGTGTTGCTGGTCACCGCCGACACCGTGGCTTTCGATTCCATTCCGTCCAGCCCGACGAATCCGGATTCCCTTGAGGTTCGCTTCTATCAAGTCACCGCCACCAACGACGAAGGACCATGATTTCTTTCCGGTGAATGAAACAAATAAGGGCGAGCCAACCGGCTCGCCCTTGCTTTGTCGTCGCGGCGATTCCAAATCTACTAGCCCACACCCTCCGGGGTGTGGGTCTGCCGGGTGTTTCTCTGTGTTCTCCGAGCCCCACCGCGGAGGGTGAAGCTTAGTAGGCATAACTTCGGCGAGGCGCGAGGGGTGAGGGCACCCACTCGCGGCGATTCCAGTGAACTTTCTGAAAGATCGAGAGAGTGTCATTCTGGGCACTGCGCGGGCGTCCAGAATCCCTCTCAAGAATGCCCTCGTTCTTTCTTACTTCAGCAGCATGAGCTTCTTCGTCTGCGAGAATCCTGCTGCATCGAGACGCGCGAAGTAGATTCCCGAGGCCAAGCCGCTGCCGTCAAAGATCACGCGATGGCTTCCGGCTTCGACAAGGCCGTCCTTCAGCACAGCAACCTCACGCCCCAGCAGGTCAAAGACGCGCAGGGAAATGTGTCCCGCTTTGGGAAGATCGAAAGCAATCGTCGTGGAAGGATTAAAGGGATTCGGGTAGCTGGAAAGGCTGTACGATGATGGCTGAAGAACAACCGGATCATCAGCCGACACGGGATCCGGCCCGGTCTTCACCAGATAGAAATCACAGTCGCCCGCACCGAAAGATTCGGTATATCCCGCCACGATATAGCCTCCGTCGGCTGTCTGCTGAACGGAATAGGCCCGGTCAGTGCTGCTTCCTCCATGAGTGCGCGTCCAGAGCGTGTCGCCTTGGCTGTTCGTCTTCACGAGATAGAAATCCCAGTCGCCCGCACTAAAAGAATTGGTGTATCCTGCCACGATATAGCCTCCATCGGCGGTCTGCTGAACGGACCCGGCGCCATCGTTGCGGCTCCCCCCATAAGTGCGCGTCCAGAGCGTGTCGCCGAGGCTGTTCGTCTTCACCAGATAGAAATCCTTGCTGCCCGCCCCGAAAGACTCGGTGGTTCCCGCCACGATATAGCCTCCGTCTGAAGTCGTATCAACGGAATTGGCCCAATCATAGCTGCTCCCCCCATAAGTGCGGGTCCAGAGCGTGTCGCCTTGGCTATTCGTCTTCACAAGATAGAAGTCCCAGTCGCCCGCACCGAAAGACTGTGTGGCTCCCGCCACGACATAGCCTGTGTCGGCTGTCTGCTGAACGGAATTGGCCCAATCACGGCTGCTCCCCCCATAAGTGCGCGTCCAGAGCGTGTCGCCGAGGCTGTTCGTCTTCACAACATAGCAATCATCCTCGCCCGCACCGAAAGAATTGGTTTGTCCCGCCACGACATAGCCTCCGTCGGCGGTCTCCTGAACGGAATAGGCGTCATCCTCGCCGCTCCCCCCATAGGTGCGCGTCCAGAGCGTGTCGCCTTGGCTATTCGTCTTCACCAGATAGAAATCAGGGCCGCCCGCGCCGAAAGACTGCGTGATTCCCGCCACGATATAGCCTCCGTCGGCGGTTTGCTGAACGGACTGGCCGAAATCATCGCCGCTCCCCCCATAAGTGCGCGTCCAGAGCGCCTCGCCGAGGGGGTTCGTCTTCACCAGATAGAAATCATAGCCGCCCGCTCCGAAAGAAGAGGTGTATCCCGCCACGATATAGCCTCCGTCGGTTGTCTGCTGAACGGAATAGGCCCGGTCAGTGCTGCTTCCTCCATAAGTGCGCGTCCAGAGCGTGTCGGGATTGGGCTGGGCAAAGGCTGCAGTGGTCATAATAACCACAGACGAAACAAAGACCAAACCCTTTTTCATGACAATCTCCTTTGCTTGGTTGAAACAATGATAATGAAGCGCTTCATGCTTCGCTCCTTGGGTTGGCATTTGTCTTGTTCTCGGAGCACGGGCCGCAAAACGAATCGAGCGAAGCCGGCCACTTCATCAGCAGAAGATTCGCTCGTCCAAAGGTGCACGCCGGGATGAATCCCCAGCGGAATCCAAGTGTATTTCAAGCTACTGATAAATCACAAATATGTCAACAAAGCTCCACCCGTATCAGAGATTTGCAAGATGTTCTATCATGTTGATTATTAAGAATCGCCGTATGTACCCGCAGGTCATAGATGGAGGCTGTGCCTGCCGCCGGGGCAAAACAAGAACCCCCAGCCCTTAATTTACTAGCCCCCACCCTCCCGGGTGGGGGAAGGAGGTTTTCACGCGACAAAAATCCCCAGCCGGGTGGCTGGGGGTTGTGAAAGCTCAATCGCCGTTGTCGGTCTCCAGACCGGCAATGGCGCAACGTTTGAGAGAAGAACCCCCCTTTTGTCCCCCCGTGAACGGGGGGAGAATCCGCGAGCCAGCTATTTCGACAGCACGATGCGCCGCGTTTGCGAAAAAGTGGAAGAAGTATAGCGCACGAAGTACACGCCGGCGGAGAGTTGCGAGCCGTCGAATGTCCAATGATATTCTCCCGCACTCAGTACGCGATCGGCGATGGTCTCCACCTCTCGCCCCAAGACATCGTACACCATTAGAGACACGCGGCCCGGCGCAGGAACTTGAAAAATGAGCGTGGTGCGCGGATTGAACGGATTCGGATAGGCGGCCAGCCAGGCGGCGGCAACGGCGGGCGTGACCGGATGAGGATTCGCAGAGGCGGGTCCTTCAAAACGGAAAATCTTTCGCGTGCCCACCACCCAGCCGGTTCGCGGACTGATTGGGAAAATGTCGTCAATCCCTCCGCCTTCCATGGGAGCCTCGCCCATTCGCTGCCACGTTGCGCCGCCATTGCCGGTCGCCCAAATGGCCGGCAAATCGAGCGGGCGCGAGTATCCTGAAAGCCAACTGCGCAGACTGTCCACAAAATCCACGCGACCGAAGAGACGGCCGTCGGTAATGGTCATGCTCTGCCAAGAGTCTCCGCCGTTGGTGGTGCGATAGGCATTGCCGTTGAGGTTGACGGCCCAGCCGTGATGCGCATCGCTGAATTCCATATCGGAGACGTCCACCAAGCCGGTCGCGGGCAGCACATTCCACGTGTTTCCGCCGTCGGTGGTGCGCAGCAGAACCTGCACGGTTCCGGCGGCCCAGCCGTGTTGCAAGTCGGTGAATCGGACCAGCACTAACGGATCCGAGGAATGCTGCAACGTCCAATTGGCTCCGCCGTCGGTGGTGTGATGGATGCCGAGCTGGCCCGCCGCCCAACCGTTGTCGCTGTCGGCGAAACTGACGCCGTTCACGGGCGGCGCGGTGTCCGGCAATTGCAGACTCCAGGTCACTCCGCCGTCACTCGAGTGCAGGATGTTTCCGCGCAGGACATCGCTCGTCGCGGCCCACACGTGGTTCGAATCGCGGCATGCCAAATCGGTGATCTCTCCCGTCCTGGGCAGATGATCGCAGGGCCGCCAGTGCGCTCCGCCGTCGGTGGTGCGGAAAATGACGCCGGTCGCTTCGAAGGGCAGCGTTCCTCCGGTCCAGCCGTGAAGTTCGTCCGCAAAGCAGATTCTCCTGAGCGGAATGCTCGCCCCGCTGCCGGGGTAATCCCAGTGATCGCCGTCCGCGCTGAAGGCGATGAGCGCGGTGCTGCTCACCGCGCAGAAGCGGCTGCCGGAGGCGGCCACGGCTTCGAGCGGCAAGTGCGCCGGCGTGGGATACGCCGCCCAGCTTTGACCGCTGTCCGCGCTGACCACAACGCGGGAGTTGCCCACCGCCATCACACGGCCGTTGGCGCCCGCCGCCAGAGCACGGAGCAGCGTCAGACTGTCGCCGTTGGTCAGAGTCCAGGCGGCGCCGCCGTTGGTGGTGCGGTAGAGATGCTGCGTCCGGGGCTGACCGGTTCCGGCAAAAAGGCCGCCGATCATCCAGCCGCGCAGCGCGTCGCGGAAGAGCAGCGCGTTGATGTGCAGGCTCGTATCCATTTCAAAGTGCTGCCACGACGCGCCGCCGTTGACCGTGCGGAACATATCGTTTTCCTGCCCCAGCCAACCGTGAAGGCTGTCTATGAAACAGGCCGCCGGGAATTCGTTGGGCAACAAGAGCAGCACTTCTTCCCACGTTTGTCCGCCGGTGACGGTGTGGAGAAGCGTTGCGCCCGCGATCCAGCCGTTGGCCGGACTCGAGAAAAATACGTAGCCTTCGACAAACGAACTGTCGGCGGGCTGCGGCGTCCAGACGATGCCGCCGTCGGTGGTGCGCAGAATGACCTCCGGGTAACCGACGGCCCAGCCGTCCTGCGCGTTGGCGAAGGACAGGCCGGTGATCCTGCGCGAAGGCGAGACGGCGGCGTGCCGTGATGTCCACGTGGCTCCGCCGTCGTCGGTGCCGAGAATGGTCTCCGAACGCCCGCCGATCCAGCCGTGCAGCGAGTCCAGAAAGAACACGGCGCCCAGTTCCGCATCGGTGGGCGTGGGACTTTGGAGTTCCCACGTTTGCGCCGAAGCCAAACGAGCGCCGGCAAGAACACAGAAGAGCGCGAGCAGGCAGGGTAGCCGTTTCATGGGTGTCACTCCTGCGGATGCAGCGGCAAGGGGGCGCGCGCGCTCAGTCGCGCGTCATCAATGCGCGTTCCAGCACCTGCCGCAACTGATCGAGGGCCACCGGCTTGGCCAGATAGGTGTAACCGCCTTCGAGCAGCGTGCGGCGGATGGACTCCTGCGTGGGATAGCCGGTGAGAATAATCACCGGCAGGCGGGGATCGGCCGAATGGAGTTCGTGCAGAAGATCCAAGCCCGTGCCGTCAGGCAGGTGCAAATCGGCGATCACCAGATCGGGCGAGCCGTTTTGAATGTGCTGCCGCGCTTCGGCGTTACTGCCGGCGAGCACGGCTTCATAGCCGAAGAACTCGATGATCTTGCCCAGCTGTTGACAGAGGTTGCCGTCGTCGTCAACGATGAGTACGCGTTTTTTGTCGGCCACAATCGCTCCTAATTCATCACCGCCGAGCGCGGCACGATTTTCACCGAGGTCATGACCACGGTTTCTTGCGGAACCGAATTCTCGTTCATGCGCGACGTGCCCACCGGCACGTTGACGATCTGATCGAGCACGTCCAGTCCTTTGAAGACTTTGCCGAAGACGGTGTACTTGCCGTTGAGGTGGGCGGGCGCGCCGTCCACCACGAAGAACTGCGAGCCGGCGGAGTTGGGATCATTGGTGCGCGCCATGGAGAGAACGCCGCGGGTGTGGGGAATGTCGTTGAACTCGGCGTTCACCGTCCAGTTGGGCCCGCCGGAGCCGTCGCCGCGCGGATCGCCGCCCTGAATCATGAAGCCTTTGATGATGCGGTGGATTTTCACGCCGTCATACGCGCCGTGCTCGGCGATCCACTTGAAGTTGCGCACGTGATTGGGGGCCTTGTCGGGATAGAACTCGGCCGCCATGTCGCCGATGGGCCGGCCGTCAATGGAGACGGAGATGACGGCCACGCTGTCGCCGGTGACGGGATAATCCGCCGGCCACTTGGGCAATTGATCCATGGGAATTTTCTGCACGGCTTCCATTTTCTTGGCCTCGGCCGGTGGGGTTGGGACGGCCGGCTTTTCCGCGCGTTTGCAACCCGCGAAAATGAACAAGGCCGCGAAAAGAAATGTGACACTGGTTCGCATGGTGGAATCCTGTGTGGCGTGTTTGTGATGATCTCGAAATCTTCCCCCCTTCATGCCCCAGCAAAGCGGGGGGAGAAGTGCGTGTGCTCGCCGTGGCGGGTCCGTGACCCGACCGGCGAAATCCGGCTCCGAGAACGCCGGGTGGGACACGGTCCCGACCTCGGCGACAAGTTCCTCACTCCAGATTCAGGAACGGCCCGATGGTGCTGCGGGTGGTGACGTGCAGGGCGATGCCGCTGCCGGAAAGGGCTTTGGCCGCAACTCTTCGCGCCAGAGCGGGATCGTTGTTCTCGTCGGAAAGATGAGCCAGCACGACCGTCGCGAGGCCGTTGCCCTTGGCCGCTTTCAGTGCCGCCGCCGTTTGTGTGTTGGACAAATGACCGCTGGACGAGCGGATGCGCTCCTTGAGAAATTCCGGATAGGAACCGTTGCGCAGCATTTTCACGTCGTGATTGCTCTCGAGCATGGCAAAACCCGAATGCGCGAGCGCGTCGGCCAGTTCGGCGGGAACTTCGCCGAGGTCGGTGGCGAACGTCAATTGGCGATTCCCGCACTGCACGCAATAAGCGCACGGCTCGGCGGCGTCGTGGGGAACGGGAATGGCGCGCACGGCAAAGGGGCCGATCTCCCGCGTGTTCTCATCCATCGCCGTCACTTTGGAGCGCGCGGGAATCATCCACTCCACCGCGCTGAGCGTGCCCGCCGTGGCATAGAGGGGCAAGCCGGCATGACTGAGAAGCGAGTTCAGCCCGCGCACGTGATCGGTGTGCTCATGCGTGAGCAGCACCGCCGAAAGCTGGTTGATGCGCAGCCCCGCTGTGCCCAGAGCCGGCACCAGCGAGCGAATGCCGAGGCCGGCGTCAATCAGAATGCGCGTGTTCCCCTCGCAAAGGAGAACCGCGTTGGCCTTGGAGCCGGAAGCGAGGATGAAGATTTGAAGAGACACGAAGAGAGACTTGAGATTTGAGACTTGAGACTTGAAACTTAAAAACGTCCGCCGAGCAGATTTCAAAACCCTGCCGGAATCCGATTCTCCCCCCGTTTACGGGGGGACAAAAGGGGGGTGGCGGTTTCTTCACATAGCCGCGCACGGCCGTGCGACTCTGTCCGAACCCCCCTTTGATCCCCCCTTTTTCAAAGGGGGGAGACGAATCTCGCGAACTTGCTCCTCCCCCCTTGGAACAAGGGGGGAAAGTGGGGGGTGGTCTTCAATGCCTACCGCATCACCACCAGACAATCGGCCATCATGTCGTGGAGGGCTTGTTTCCGCGCGGTGAGACCGGCCATGATGTAGCCGATGGAGAGAATCAAGCTGGAAATGATTTTCCCCAGATTCCGTCCCAGCGCGCGGGCGAAGGAGACGCGCCGGCCGGTAAGATCGGTGACGACGATGCCGAGAGCCATTTTTCCCGGTGTGGCCTGCAGGCGCGACGACTCGAAGAGCGCGTAATAGAGAACCTGCAGCAGAAACGACAACATCGCCAGCCAGATGGCGCTGGCGATGAGCGCGCCGATCTGACCGAAATCAAAGTCCACCCCGCCGTCGCTGAAGTCGAAGAGCCTCAGCAGTTGCAGCCCGTAGATCATGCCCAGAATCACGTTGGGAACGGAAAGAATCAGCCCGTCAATGGAGTAGGCCACGAAGCGCCGCCAGAATCCGGCATACTGAATCGCCGGAGCCGCCGAAGACGCGGAGATCGTCAGCGGTACGCCGCAAGTCTGGCAGAACTTAGCCTCGTCCGCATTCTGTGTGCCGCATCGAGAACAGTACATGCTCCCTCCTCGGATTCCGGCAGGGTGGCGAAGACTGACCCTGCTCGGCGGATAACTACGCTTCGGGCGGCGGGGACTCTTCTTCCCGCGGCGGTTCTTCCGCCTTCATCCTTCCGCCTTCATCTTTTTCCGGGCGCTCCGGGCGTGTGCCGCGTTTTTCGAGCGGCATGTGCCTCTTGCAGAGCGGGCAGCGGTCGGCCGGATAGCTGGCCAGATTCATGGAGACCACGGCAAAGGGCTGCGGCTCAAGATCAATCTTGCCACGGCAAACCATGCAGCCGATACCCACCACTTCCGCGCCGGTGCGCAGCACCGCGTCTTCGATCTCGACGATGGTCTTGCCGGTGGTGATCACGTCCTCGATGATGAGCACGCGCTGGCCCTCGCTAAGATGAAAGCCGCGCCGCCATTCCATGCCGTCGCGCGAGCGCTCGGGGAAGGCGATGGTCTTGCCCAACAGCTTGCCCACTTCGTGCGCCACTAAGATTCCGCCGGTGAGCGGCCCCACCACCAGATCGGGATCGGTTTCGCGGAAGTGCTCGGCGATGGGCTCGGCGAACTGCGCGGTCAATTCGGGATGCTCGAGCAGGCGGAACTTCTCCACGTAGATTCCGCTGTGCCGCCCGCTGGTCAGTAGAAAATGACCTTCGAGAATCGCTTTGTACTCGCGGAGCAGAGTCAGTGCTTCGTTGCGGTTCAACATGAGACGGGTTTCGGTTTATTTGGTCCGAGCGGGGCACGTGCAGACACATGCCGCCCAGATTACTCGCCTTTATTTCGTGGGTGAGCGCCAGACCGTTGTTCCGTCAGAGGCCACATAGGCCAAGCGCCCGTGCTCCCTGACTGCGGCAAGACCCGCATAGAATGGTGATACCTCATTATACCAACCGATCACCGGTTTCTGACCGCGCGGAATGACAAATCCGTAGCGTCCTTGTTTTCGCACGATGTAGCCGGAGTGATCGGCTCTTTCTACGGCCTCAAATTCGGGCGAGATCATCCATCGGCCTTGGTCATTGATGAAGCCGTATTGATC
>Ga0315274_10012348_pt1 | contig 12183 bp, 6 predicted proteins | sample YL17G02_20_MG_FD_203700 | JGI IMG/M metagenome (GOLD analysis project Ga0315274, IMG submission 203700) | Sediment microbial communities from Yellowstone Lake, YNP, Wyoming, USA - YL17G02_20 | ecosystem: Environmental > Aquatic > Freshwater > Lake > Sediment | place: USA: Wyoming | collected... | reverse complement strand
GCCTTGGCTCTCTGGGCAGCCAGGACGAATTTGTTGATCAACCCCTCGATCTCTTCAACTGTTAACTCACGAGGCATGTCGGCGCCGGTGGGCAGACAGGGAATCGCCGAAGGAGCCACAAGCTCCTGACCCTCAGCGCAAACCGCCATCGAATTTTGTCTTCCCGCATGATGTATTTGCGCAGCCATCTTGGCACCATACTCATGGACAGCGTCGGTCAGGTCATGCAAAGAATTGACATATTTCCATTCGTCTATCCTTAGGGGACTCGTACCCGCCTTACCCACAGGCCAATCAATACACATGGCATCCGTTATTATCAAACCCACCCCACCTTTAGCCCTCTCCACGTAGTAATCTATTAACCTGTCGTTTACCCCACCGAGCTCGGTCCCAAGGTGTGTGTTTATGGGCGCCATGACCATCCTGTTCTTCAACTCCAGCTTCCCTATCATGATGGGCTCAAACAGCTTCTTCAGCTTAGCCATATTGATATCCCCCTTATTTACCCCGCTATTGACTGTATCACGGCATGCACTTCCTGAGATACTCCACGCACCTGGGCAGTTCTTCCTCGGGGTTACCTGGAATAGCACACTCCAAGGCCATATAGCCCTCATATCCAATCTCTTTTAGAGCGGCGAAGACAGCCTTGAAGTCTATGTTTCCGTGCCCAGGCAACAACCTGCCACTATCTGAAAGATGAACGTGACGGATATAGTCCCTCGCCCTTCGTATGCTCTCCGCAATATTTCGTTCCTCAATACTCATCTGGAAGAGATCAGCCATGATCTTTACATTGGGGATGCCCACCTCTTTACAAATACCCACCGCATCCTCCAGGGTATGGAAGAAACGGGTCTCATACCTATTTATCGGCTCCAGCACTAGAGTCGCCCCCACACCCCTAGCATATCTCCCCACCTCTGCCAGGAGCCCGAGCAATAGACCTTTCTCTGTTTCGCCCAAAGGGGGCAACATAAAAATGGGAGGGGGCAACTGCGATCCATACTCGGGAACAACAATGCTCACAGCGCCAATAGCTGCTGCTAATCTGAGGCTTTCCTTCATAGCATAAGCTTTGACTTGCTTCGCCTCCTCGCTGTCCAAAGGGCGATAGAATGCCTCATTAACCACTATCACCGAGGATGGCTTGATCTTGCTCTCGGAAGCGGCTTCTTTTATTTCGTTTTCCAGTTCAGAACCCACACTACCCATTGCCCAGATTTCGATTCCCTCGAAACCATACTTTTCCAGATTACCGAACTTTTCCTTCAGCGTTGTCCCTGGGGCTATGGCATCGACACAGGACAGCTTCAATTTCGGCTCCTTTCTCGCTCAGCCATCCAGCCTAACGCAACGTTCTGTTGAAGAACCTAACCACAAAGGACACCACGTAGTGATAAGGAAACTTGAAAATGTAATTGAGGTCCATGTACACGTTAGGCAATTTGCAATAGAAGGGTCCAAAGGCAGAAAAATAGGGTATCCCTACCGGGCAGCCCTTTATACGCTTGGTTTTCCCTATGACTTTACCCTTGATCTTCGTACAATTACCAATCAGAAGGATCGTGTGACCATGGCCATCGACGTCACCTTCATATTCGCCAATCACAATGGCGGTATCGCGAGCCTGCTTGATCCCGCCTGGCTTGTAGCCTTCAAAGACAGCAAGCGCTCCTTTGAGCATGTTCACACAGCCACCATGGCAGATGTCATTTCCTCCAGGATAATTGCCCAAATGTAGCCGGAGAGGTGTATCGAGTTCAAGCAAGTTTGAAAACTTTCGATCGAGGTTCCTGGTTTTCTCCCTGAGTTCACCTAGAGGAACATCGCTCTTGATGTCAATATCATCATCGCTTACCGGTTCCCAGCCTCGCGACCTGGCTATCCTGAGATGGTCGATTTCATCCGATGCGAAGCCCATAAGCCTCGCAGCAACAGAATCGATGGCCACCCCCGAGGTCCCCATCATAATGACCCCAAAGGAGAGGGGTTTTGCGACCATTTCGCATTGCTGGCCGATTGTCACTGCATCGACCACGACGAAGTCGGGGCGCCCTACCTCGTATAAATCGGCGATCTTCTCCTCAAGATGGTAATCGTGGCCTTGAAGACGTTCTTTCTGATCACAAATGCCAATGTTGAGTTTGATGGCGCAAGTGAGTTTACTGGTCATGTGATGCTTGAGCTTGGGTGCATATACCTTGTAGTCGCTCTCCACAAACGTACGCGGCAAACGCAGAGACTTGTGGACAGTGCCCTTTTTAAAGGGGACCTCTACCAGGACATCCTCGTCGAAGAAGCAGAATTTAACCTTAGGTTTTCTGCTCAATCTGCTATAGCCGGCCTGTGCAAAGTTATACCGCGTGGGCATATAGATAGCTGTTCTCTCACCTACAATGACTTCTTCCACTTCGGGCTTTGCGGCCAGTTCATCGATGAGTGCCTCCATAACGGCAGGATGGGTGTAGGAAAAACGAGAGTATCTCCTATGGGCAAAAACCACGTTCGGCTTCAGCAGCACCCTGCCAAAAGGCTTGGCGCCAAGTTCCTCCATGGCCTCAGCCACTATCCCCCGGATGCGATTAAGGTTCTCGTAATCAGGGCAACCTCGAATGATAACCCTATGTTTCTCTGCCATGGTGTCCTCCATCAGATCACTTTTCTGAACTGCATGCCCTCTACTAAGCATCAATCTGTCCGAGGGACAACTGATTTCCAGCGACACGGAGAAAGGAATCAATGCGAAATCAATTGAAGAGGTCTAAGCGTAATCTATGCCGAAAAACGCCAGGCACACCTCTGGTCGGCTGGATTAGCTCGGCAACAGCCTGATCTGCTGATTCACCACTCGCAAACTGAGACGAGTACGACTTTCAGCTACAACGCACATAGTATACATGCTGTACTAGAATGTCGCAACAGGACGTGATCCACCCATGCGCACTTCTCAGGAGATTGGGTGACAAATTCAAGTGCTGAAAGGGGGCAAAAGAAAGCGACTCCCATCGGGGTCGCGGCATCTAACACCTACGCTATCTGGGGTAACAGGTATGGCCCGAGGAGGAAGAGATTTGGGACTCTCTCTGGAGTTTTGCTTATTGATGGGAACCCTTGTCTGTGCAGTCGCTACAACTTTCGCGGTTTCATGCCTTTAAATGGACAAAAAGCCATCGTGTGTGCCTAGGCAACTAATGATCAACAATTTAGCGATTTGTTACACTGGCTGCTTTCTCGGATAGACCTGCTGCTCCAAAACGACTTGGTATCGGAGCATGGTAGACGCTCGATTGACAAAGGTTAATAACAGTGGTATAACACGCTGGCGAAGGTCGCTCTAGATTTCTCTCCGCTTCTGGAGCAAGTTGCCAATAAAAATTGGGGGGAATGGAGTTCCCTTTCGGGTCTCCTGAAGAGGAATGGCAACTGGTATGGTTAGGGGTGCATAGCTGCCTATGCACCCCTCATTTCCAAAAACAGGCTGGTGAAGCCAGTTGTACGGGGGCACACCGTCCTTGCATGTTAAGCTTTGAAACATGTTATGAGGAGTGTATATGAGTGGGTTGCTAGCTTGCCAGCTTGCGCTTTCTACTTTGAACATGCTACAGAAATCTCTATCGCCCTTGTCTTAGTTCCAATAAGTTTAGATTCTAGGTCAAATCCAGCTTAGTCGTAGGTAAGATATGAATACGAAAAAATTCACTATTCTCCATTCTAATGACATGCATGGCGATTTCTTCGCAGAAGTGGCCCAAGGCAGCGGTAAGCTAATCGGCGGTTTGGCTCTACTATCCGGTTATATTAATAGGGTACGCCGTGAGGAAGAAAATGTGCTCTATGTGATTTCTGGCGACATGGTTCAGGGCAATATTATCGACTCAGAGTATAAAGGAATTTCCACAATCGAAATCATGAATTGTCTGGCTCCCGATGTGGTCGCGCTGGGTAATCACGAATTCGACTACGGCCTACCCCATCTGCTGTTTCTGGAAAAGATGGCAAACTTCCCGATCGTTAATGCCAATTTGTATATTAGGAAATACAACAAACGGCTTATGCAGCCTTACGTTATTTTGAATAAGGCTGGATTTGATATTTTGTTCACCGGTATAATCACTGAAAAAGTTATGGATTCAATTGCTCAAGATAAGTTGGTCGGCAGTTTCGTAACTCTAGAGGAGGCTAGTCAAGAAGTCGGCAAGATCTGTAATGCGTATAAGAACAATGATATCGATTTGACTATCTTACTGACTCATATTGGTTTAGATTCTGATATTGCACTAGCTAAACTCCTGCAGCCAGAGTGGGGAGTAGACTTGATCATTGGCGGGCACTCTCATTCCATGCTCAATGAGCCTTTGAAAGTAAACGGCATTCTGATAGCCCAGTGTGGCACTGGTACAAATCAAATCGGGCGCTTTGATGTTGTTGTCGATGATGATACTAATAGCATAGTTGAATATAAGTGGCGGGCGCTCCCCATAGATGATACGATAGCGGAACCCGATGCACAGCTCACCAATTATATTGGTTCATATAAACAATTGGTGGACAGAAAGTATAATAGTATCATTTGCAAGCTTTCGGAGAAGTTGACTCATCCACTTAGGGAAGAAGAAACCAGCCTAGGCAATTTGTACGTTGATGCTTTTGCAGAAAACGGTGAATGTGATGTTATGCTCTTGGGCTCCGGTTCTATTCGCGTCAAAGAACTGGGACCGTTAGTCACTCTGAGCGATTTCATTTCCAGCTTTCCCTATAATGATTTTATCCAAAGATTTTACGTTAGAGGCGCACAACTCACAACAGTCTTTGCACATATAATGAGGCCTCAAAACCGCTGCGGTGAGGGCGAGTGCTATCAGGTTAATGCCGCTGTCAAAGCGGTGTACAATGATACGACGAAAACATTAGAGTCATTGAGTATCAAAGGCGAGCCTGTTGACGATAACAAGACTTACTCCGTCTGTCTACAAGGTTATCATTCTAGTAATGCTCAGGCCTATCTAAATATTTCTCAACATGAATTGCTGGCTTCGGGTAGATCTAAAGTCGTTACCACTTCAGCACAGGATGTGTTGGAGGAGTACCTGCGCAACAATCAGAATATAACCAGAAAAATTGAAGGCAGATTAGTCTATAGAAAATAGCACTCTCTTATAATCCCGATTAGGGTGGTGCCAGCGGGAAATGGTAGATACGTATGAATACAAGAAAATTTACTATTCTCCATTCCAATGATATGCATGGCGACTTCTTTGCGGAAGTGGCAGAAGGCGGCGGAAAGCTAATTGGCGGTCTGGCTTTGCTGTCAGGTTATATTAACAACGTGCGTCAAGAAGAAGAGAATGTGCTATACGTAATATCTGGCGATATGGTTCAAGGCAATGTTATTGACTCAGAGTACAAAGGTATTTCCACTGTCGAAATCATGAATTATCTGGCTCCCGATGTGGTCGCGCTGGGTAATCACGAATTCGACTACGGCCTGCCCCATCTGCTGTTTCTGGAGAAAATGGCCCGTTTCCCCATCGTGAACGCGAATTTGTACATTAAGAAATACAATCAACGACTTATGAAGCCTTACATTATCTTGAACAAAGCTACTTTCGATATTCTATTCACCGGCATTATTACAGAAAAGGTGATGGATTCCATTGCTCAGGATCCACTGATCAGTAGCTTCGTGAGCATAGAAGAAGCCAGCCACGAAGTGGGCAAGATCTGTAATGCATATAAGGACAGTGACATTGACTTGACTATCTTACTGACTCATATCGGTTTAGATTCTGATATTGAACTAGCCAAACTCCTGAACCCGGAGTGGGGAGTAGATATGATTATTGGCGGGCACTCGCATTCGATACTGACTCAGCCTTTGCTGGTCAACGGTGTTCTCATTGCCCAGTGCGGCACTGGCACGGACCAAGTTGGCCGCTTTGACATTGTTGTTGATGATGATACCAATAGCATTGTTGAATACAAATGGCAGATAGTTCCTATAGACGATGCGATAGCAGAGCCCGATGAGGATCTCACAGAATACATTAATTCATATAAGAAACTGGTTGACCAAAAATACAATACTATTATCTGCAAACTGGCCGAGAAGTTGACACATCCAGTTAGGGAAGCTGAAACTGCCTTGGGCAATCTATATGCTGATGCCTTTGCAGAGAATGGAGAATGTGACGTTATGCTTCTAGGCTCTGGTTCAATTCGGGTCAAAGAACTAGGGCCTCTGGTTAGCTTGAGCGATTTTCTCTCCAGCTTTCCTTATAATGAACACATCCGGAGATTTTATATCAAAGGCTCACAACTGAAAAGAATCTTTTCTCACATCATGCGCCCCGAGAATCGCACCGGTGAGGGCGAGTGTTTTCAGGTTAATACAGGCATCAAAGCGGTGTACAACGATAGGACCAAGAACTTGGAGGCATTGCACGCAAAAGGCAAACCAGTTGATGATGACAAGGACTACTCAGTATGTTTGCAGGCCTACCATTTCGATAATGCCCAGGCTAATTTGAATATTTCTAAAGATGAATTGCTGGCTTCAGGTGAATCCAGAGTCGTCACTACTTCAGCACATGACGTATTAGATGAGTACTTACGCAATAATCAAAATGCGATAAGAAGAATTGAAGGAAGGTTAATCTACAAGAAATAACTCATCCACAGTCTCATCCCTACACTTTCCAAATGGGTGCTCCAAAGTGAAGTGGTTCCGGAGCACTCCGTCTGCAAGACAAGCTCCACAGTAATAGCGGGTGCACTGTAGATTTCTTCATGGCATTAGTGCAGGGCTTCTGGTTAAGCGAAGTTAGGCTCTAGGCAGTCAGTTGTGTCGGGTAAAACTCGTGGGGCTAATTGATTTGAAACAAGCACAATAATCTTCCGCGGATATGCCTTGCGTGTCACGTCAATTTGAGACGATGAAGCGCCATGTAGCTGAGCTGAAGTCTCCCCGGGCAGTTACGGTAGCCGTGCCCACGCGGACCGCGCGTACTTCCCATTCACGCTGGCCAGAGTCCGCCAACGAATCCACCTCTATAAGAAGCACGGCATCGCCCTCGACCTCAGGCGGCTGCCAATCATAGATCGGCAAAATGATGGCAGCAGTCTGCCCCACTTGCATAGAGTACGTGCCCGTCTTTTGGAGTGTTAGCTTGTACCCCGGGGGAAGGGGCATAACAGAAGGCGGTGGCGATGAGGCAGGTACGGAAGTCACCGCAGGCGCCGTGGCCGAGGGTTCTGTAGCTACTGGCGTCAGCACACCTTCCGCACATGCCGAAAGAAGGACAGTGCAGAATAATACCGCTAAGCAAGCGCTGGAGAGGGTTGCCCCCCTCCAGCGCCTGAAGTGACTAGCCATCTCTATTCACTATAAATTCCAGGATATTCCTCTGTGAAAGGAGCTGTGCCCTGGTGGAAGCCGGGTCGTTTCTGACATTCTCGGCAGCCAGGACGGCAGCACCGAAAGTAGAATCGTTAACCAGATCGCCGTTAGTATCCACGGGGTCGGCCAAGCCTATGGCGCCGTTGGCAAAGTTGAGCCAGGCTGCCAGCAATTGCCTGTCGAACAGTTTCTGGGCTGAGCCGGCGTTCTTCTCGGGGTATAGTACACTGACTGCCTCAGCTCGTGTATCGAGGCTTGTATCGAAGACCGTCGACATGAATGTCGCGATCTTTAAGTAGCATGCCAATTGGGCATTGGTGAAAGACTCCGGTTTCTTCAAGCTGTATTGGTTGAACCAGTACCCAGCGCTGCGCATCCGGTTAGCATTGCCAACAATGACTACTGCTGCACTGTTACTGTTCATGCCCCCGTCATCATCGGTTGCACTAAACTGGAAGTTATACAAGCAGGCTCCACCGTAGATGTGGGACATTGAGCCAATCACACCCCTGGGCTGGATTGACGGACTCTTTGGAGTATCCGGATTCGGAGGGTTCACCAGAGAAACTATTGCACTATCAGGTGAACCATCGTTCCATTTCCATCTAAGGGTAAGGTCATCCGAGCCCGGGTCGGTCGAGCGCGCTTCGATATCGACCACCTCGCCAGCATGCACTATGTAAGCGGAGACACCGTCGTAAGTGGTCTGTCCCGATGGGTCGATGGTTGCCGTTGGGTTTACGTTGCTGATGACGGCGTCAATGGTGCTACAGCTAGAAGTGTCATCGTCTGAAATGCATACTGATATCGAAAATGTCCCATTATCACCGTATGTATGCGGCACCGAAAAGCTCAGCGTAGCATCAGGGCGGGTATTTTCGAGAACTCCTGGAAGAGGTGACGGCCCGGCGCCATCGCCCCAGTCTACAGTCCCTGTTAGATTATCAAGCCAGCCCGGGTCGGAGCCGTAACCGCTGAGTGTAATTGAGACATTCTCGTCGACTGCCGCAATCGCATCCAGTTGCACAGTGGGCGCTACGTTCGTAACTGTGACTGTGGTCGAATCGGTATCTGTGTTCCCGGCCTCATCAGTAACGCGCAGACCGATGATAAAGGTCGCATCCTGTCCCACTTGCGTGAATACGGTCGTGGCACCAGTAGCGTCATCATACTCGCCATCGTTGTCCAGGTCCCACTCATATTTCACAATAGCTCCGGCAGAGGGATCGCTGGCAGGTGTCGAACCGCTTCCATCGAGGGTCACATCCGTACCTTCTGGAGTGGAATAGGGTCCGCCCGCGTCTGCCGCAGGAATGCACACCCCGGGTATGTCGGTGGCGAATGTCCTGTTAGTTTGATCCGATGTTGCGGAAACACCCATTTGACGCTCTGCGAAAGTACGCCAGATAAGGCACTGATTGCATCCGCCAGTGTTGGCAATATCAGCAGCGAGAAGGCCATCTCTCGCATCAAGGAAGCTGGGAGACTTCGGCGTTGACTTCATCCCATCGATGAGAAGTTGTTCTGTGTAAGCTATTCCTTTGGCCTTGCGGATGTTTGAGACCACAGTGGCCCAGATCTCGCCGTTGGGATGCACACCGAGATTGTTATCGAAGTCCGTATAATCTTCCGTCGATGTTTCATAGTTCACCCTTCGAATCCCCGTCGTTGGATTGCCGGTTGCATACTCGCCGACAACCCAATCGTCCCACATAAACATGGAAATAAGATCGCTCCAACCCTCCCCAAGGGCGCCAGTTTCACGGCCACTGCCCATGTCGCCACCGCCAACCAGCCGGTGGGAAACGCCGTGACCGTACTCGTGGGCTATGACATCGCCGTCCATATCACCATCGCGGAAAGGCCAAACCCAGACAAACATCTGCATGCGTGGGCTGTTTCCGTCGGCAGGCGTGGCGAAGTTGGCATTGTTCAGGCACCGTATTGCGTTTCCATTGTTATCCACACAGCCAAAGTCCCAGCCGTTCTGGGCTTCAGCCAGCACGGGGTCATTCCCTGAACCACCGCGTCCGAAGTTGTTCACCTGGAAATTGCGTGAAACCTCATCAAACCCCAAGTTGTAGACGTAATCGTGCACGCGGTTGGTGTAGTAGAAAAGCTGGGTTATGACCGCATCGAGGTCGGCATCTAGGGCAGCCTGGCTGGCGACGTTGGCCGTTGTACGCCAGGCATCGGTGAAAGCATAGTTAAAATGGGCATTCGCATCCGTCGGTTGATAGCCAATCGCATTGGTATTGGCAAGGTCGCGGTACGCATTTACGTTATTGCCGCTGGTGGTCGTGCCGCTTACCCAGTTCCCATCGATACCTGAGAACGCGTGCACCTCGCGGCCTGCTCCTGGTGCCTCGGGATTCTCCTCGTCATAGACTGTGCCCTCGCTGGAGTCTTCGAAACGATTGATACGCTCAAGCAGCTTACCGGACTCCGCATTGATTATGCTCACGAACCACCGGGAGCTGTCGAGTTCGATATCGGTATACCATGCCATCTGGAGATGGCGGCCGTGGTCAGTGGGGTACCATACTAGTTCTGCGGTTATTGGCGTAGGCTGATAGACGCCTTCCGCGACGTTGTTGGCGAACTTCTGCTTGTTGCCGTCGTCAGGTAGGGCTTCCAGAATCCCAGCCTTAACGTTTGCTGCTGCTGCGGCGGCTACCACCGCCTGGCGGGCATCAAGCTTTGCTTGGCCAGTTGCTTTCCCTGTAGCCAGGGGACCGCCAACGGCGACTACCCGGCCCTGTTGATCAATGGTGAGGGTAACCCCGGTGTTGAACACGCGAAATCCTGCTACCCTCTGTCCAAGTGTGACATTCCAGGCTCCGTTATGTTTGATGGGCAATGACGCTGCAACTTCAAGCTCTTTTACCTGAGAGCCGCTTAGGCCGAACAAGTTGCGGTTGTCTTTCATAAACTGCAGGGCTATGTTTTCAGGTGACTCTGACGAGGGACCGGTCAGGTACCCACCCGTGCGGATAACCATCCGCGCTTGGCCCGTCTCGAGGTCGGTGCGGATTTGTGCACCTGCCAGAGGATCGCTATGATTGTCGCTCCCGGCGACCTGTGTCGGGCCTATGTACATCAGTGACGCACAGATCACACAAATAAGGATGACTGACGAGATAATTGTTCGTACACGCATGACCATATTTAACCTCCTTAAGCTTAGAACTTAGACTTTAGGTTCGAAAGACTCGGGTACTTATTTGACTCCCAAACAGAGCCGCACACCCCTCAAATGAATACCAGATAGTTTGTAGAGTTTGGGACAGCCTATAGTTCTATATGTGTATCATCTTTCTAAAGTTATGATTAGCCTGGGACTTAACGGTAGAAACCTGACTCCAGCCAACCACCTCCTTTTCCTACTGCTTCATTATCTCAACATGAAAGGTTGCACACGTGTGCAATACTACCGGGGCATTCCATTGAATCAGCCCCCGCAACTACTTGACATATCGTCAGCTTTGTGAAACATAGAAAATGCAAAGGGCGTACAGTTAACTCGTGCACCCAATGCCGCGGTCCCGGTGGTATCGGCCATGCGGGACCATCTTATTTTATTCTTAGGATACCGAACGCATGAATTATGCGAGCTTTTTAGGCCCGTGGTCTCAGACGCGTGTCCTGAGCACATATCTTCTAGCACAAACGCAGTATCTTGTCAATACTTAACTAAAGCCCTTTTCTCTGTGTTTACTTCACTTATCCTCACTTATCCTCCAAATCTATCGGTGAAGCAAGGAACAGATTGAAAATGACTTCGATGTTTCTCATGGGCATTGGGAGGACTGATTTGCTAATTAAGGGAGTCCTTCTTGAGCACCTCTCTTAGTGATTAAAATCTAAGCTGAGTAGCATATACCCGTTTTGGAGCGCCTTTCCACAGGCTCGTCAGCGACGCACAGCCCGCTCTGCGGCAGATGTGAAGGGATACGGCCGAATACTGAGTAGAGAATGACGTCAGGGGCCCCGTTTCGGAGGAATAGCCGCCTGAATTGGCGACAGAGGATCTATTCAAGGGCTGACATCGACGTAAGCAGGGGCCCAAACAATGCCCACAACTTAAAATTCATATCATTTTCTTGTTGTTATTAAGCCCTGTACTACTAGCTGTCAGGGCATCTTTCAGTGACACTTGCCTATTTTAGCAGCCTTGAAATGAACGTATGTATACACCGGTGTATACACGATAACTTTGAATTAGTGGCAACACCGCGCTTGAGCTCTTTACCCCTTTCTGACGAGGACATCCAGCATATGTGCCGACAAGAACGCCGGGATTTTCCCACCTTATACACGAAGAGAACATGTGACACAGCAGGGATTTCAGGCCCGCCTCTCTTGATATAGCTGCTACCCTTTGGTGGAAAGGCGACATCATGGACGATACTATTGAACAAAACTGACTATTGTGCAGCGATCCTATGGGTTGAGACAAGTCGGTAATGGTCAGCTAACGGTTCATCAAGGGAGAAATTGACTGGAGCATGCGCAGTTGACCAGTGAGACACCTCTTGAGGAAACCTTGACGGGACAGACCAAATGAGTTACCTTTTGACTACCCACCAGCGGCATTTCACCTGCCCACAACTGGCGGATTCTAAGTGTTCGGTGACACGGGGCCAGCATAATCGATATGTCAGCTTGTGAGCTGCATCTGAGCTCGATGTGAAGCAAGCAATGCTGAAGCAGCAAAGAAAGTAAAAGGGTGCCGTGATTCCCTATAATCGTTCGGTCTTGATTACTGGATGTGATTCGGG
>Ga0315274_10012347_pt1 | contig 12184 bp, 6 predicted proteins | sample YL17G02_20_MG_FD_203700 | JGI IMG/M metagenome (GOLD analysis project Ga0315274, IMG submission 203700) | Sediment microbial communities from Yellowstone Lake, YNP, Wyoming, USA - YL17G02_20 | ecosystem: Environmental > Aquatic > Freshwater > Lake > Sediment | place: USA: Wyoming | collected... | reverse complement strand
CAGCAGTACGTGGAAGAGACGCATCCGGGAACTGCTGCCCTGTTCATGGCCGGCTGCGGGGGAGATCAGAATCCGACACCACGGCGTACCCTCGAATGGGCGAAGCAGCATGGGCGGGCCGTGGCCAATGGTGTGGAGCAGGCTCTGGCGTCAAAGCCTCGTCCGGTGCGTGGGCCGCTGAAGCTCGCCTTGGGTGAGGCGATCTTGGGATTGTCGGCGCCGCCAAGCATCGAGGAACTCAAGAAACAGGCAAACTCCACCAACAAGTACGAGCGCCGGCATGCCGAAGACTTACTCAAGGATGTGGAAGCGGGGCGGGCTCGCTCTACGTATCCGTACCTGGTACAAGTGGCTCAGTTCGGGGACGATCTGACGATGGTGGCTCTGGCGGGCGAGGTGGTCGTGGACTATTCCCTTCGCCTGAAAGCGGAACTGGCCGCCCCGGCGTCCCCGGCAAAAGGCTCAGCGATCTGGGTGGCTGGGTACAGTAATGAGGTATTCGGTTATGTGCCTTCGCAGCGAGTCTTGCAGGAGGGTGGGTACGAAGCTCGGGACTCCATCCTTTATTACGACGTCACCGTGACACCGTTTGCACCGTCGGTCGAGACGTCGATTGTGGATAAGGTGCATGAGCTGGTTCGTCAGGTGAATCAGTAGCATGACCATGTTTAGGGACTGTTCAGGAAAGGGTTCTGTTATGTCGGGACTGGTAGCATTGCTCATCACGCTTACGGCGGTGAATGTTGCTCCGGCGCAGGGCAAACTGACCGCGCGGATACACGATTCCGGTTTCGCACAGGCACACGATACGTACAACGGAATGGGGACGGGCAGTGACGGCAGGATTTACTATGTCTTGTCATCGCAGTTGCACGAGGTCGGCGCGAAGATGTTCTGCTACGATCCTGTCGCAGACAGGGTCGAGCCCCTGGGGGACATTACCGAGGCGTGCGGCGAGAAGGACGCCAAGACGATTGTGCAGGGGAAATCACACGTCAACTTCGTGGAACAGGGGGGCAGGCTCTACTTCGCGACCCATGTGGGCTACTACAGCATCATCGACGGGATGGAGAAGATCGGCATCCCGCCGCAGGGCTGGAAGCCCTACCCGGGCGGGCACTTCCTGGCGTTCGATATGGCCTCGCGCAAGTTCGAGGACCTGGCCACAGCCCCGCGTGGCGAGGGGATTCTCACAATGACTATGGATACGAAGCGCGGACGGCTCTATGGCCTGACCTGGCCTGCCGGGCATTTCCTTCGGTATGACCTGGCGAAGAAGGAACTGAAGGACCTGGGTCCCGTTTCAAGGCAGGGCGAGAATGGCAAAGGCGAGAACTACCGTACGCTCTGTCGCTCTTTCGTAGTCGATCCGACAGATGGCTCTCTCTATTTCACCGTCGGCGATGGCGATATCTTTCGCTATCGCTATGATCGCGATGCCATCGAGGTGGTAAGCGGTGACGATATGCGCAAGGACTACTTTGGCCTCTATGACCCCACATCTGCCGGCCACATGGGCTATAACTGGAGGCAGACGGTCTGGTATGAGCCGGAGAAAGCCGTCTATGGCGTGCACGGCAATTCCGGCTACCTGTTCCGGTTCATTCCCAGCATTCCACAGGTGGATGTGCTGGATCGCATCACCTCCATGCCGTCGCAGCGAAGTGGGATGTTCGATCAGTTCAGTTACGGCTATCTCGGCTTTACCCTCGGGCCCAATGGGCGGACGATGCACTACCTGACCGGTGGACCTGTTTATGTCGAGGGCAGGCGGGTGGCAGGAAAGTCCAAGACGGCTATGGGCGAATCCAAAGGGATCGAGAACCTCCATCTGATCACCTTTGACATCGTGACTCGCAAGTACACGGATCACGGCCCCATCTTCTTCGAGGATGGACGACGGCCGTACTATGTGAACTCGATCGCCGTGGGCATGGACGGCACGGTCTACGCCCTGTCGCGGGTCACGGAAGGGCCCAATCCGAGAACGGACCTGATCAGCATTCGCGGGCCGTTTGCCGGCAAGTGAACGAGTCTGACCTGCTGTGGTGGTTTGTGAAAGGGGAGAATCATGGAAAGCAACGGGAATGGAGTCGGCGGCGCCCTGTCGCGACGTGACTTCCTCGGTTATTCGTCCTTGGGAATACTCGGCGCACTCCTGCCTGGAATCGCGTCGCCCGATGATGGCTCGGAGGGATCATTGAATCCCCTCTTCGAGACGAAGCTGGGGATCAAGTTCGTTCTTGGCGGCATGGTTCACGAGACCGCCCACGAGGGGCCGTGCAGGGTCGGTGCGCTGGAATCGTTGACGTACGAGGCGGAGAAGCAAGGCTTCGAGAGGCAGTTCAGCCTGTTCGCCCAGGAGTTGAAAGGCAGGACGTTCCCGCCCGAGGCGCTGATCCTCAAGCCTGTCGGCTTTGAGATCCTGGTGAAGGAGAAGGACGTCGATTTCAAATTCCCGGAGAAATATTTCTCACAGATTGAAGAGGATATCGCCAACACGGACCTGATTGTCGTTCTCCACGGCTTTGCTTCCGACATCGCGCTCAAAGTCGCCGAGCGGTTCAAGAAGCCTGTGGCGACCATCGGCAACGACTGGGTCGTTGATGTTCCTGCGACGCTGCGACATGCAGGGTATGAGAGTTACATCGCCCTGGACTGGGAGGATTTCGACCGCCTGGTTCGGTTGCTCTGGGTCCGCAAGGCGTTTTCTTGGACCAAGCTTCTCATTGTGACCGACCGGCTCGGGCAGGCCCCGTTCGGACTGGCCAGTGCGACCCAGGATTTTGATCAGCTTCGCCGACGGTACGGGATGCGGTACCACCGCCTGTCTTACAGGCAGCTCACGGAGGAAATGGATTCCGTTGTGGGCAGTGAGGCCACGCAAAGGCAGGCGCGACAGATCGCGAAGGACCTGATGGGAAATGCGCGTGCCGTCCACATGACTGACGACAATGTGGTTCACTCCGTCAACTTCTATCTGGCCGTCAAGAGGCTGATGGACCGGCATGGCTGCAATGCGTTCACCATCGAGTGCCGGGAGGTCTGCCCGCTGGAGATCGCCGCCAAGTACAAGTTCACTCCTTGCATGACGTCCTCGCTCCTGAAGGACCAGGGCTATCCCGTCGTGTGCCAGACGGACATCAACGCCCTGATTCCGATGATGGCCCTTTCGTATCTTGGCAGACGTGCCGTCTATATGGGCAACCCTGTGTTCGATGCGAGGGACAACGTTCTGACGATCTTTCATGATGTCGCCGGCCTGAAGATGAAAGGCTTTGACTCCGCAGCGGCGCCGTACGAGCTCCGCAATTTCACGGTTGGCGGATGGGGAGCTACTCTCCGATATGATTTCGCGGGCGACAAGGGACAGCCGGTGACGATCGCGCGGGCCAATCCCGGCCAGACGAAAATCCTGGTCACAAAGGGCGAGATCCTGGACGGCTTTGGGATGAATGAGATCAGTTGCTCGCTGGGCGTGCGGGTGAAACTCGCGGATACTCTCAAGTTGTTTCGAACCGCGGCGGATTACGGCGGACATCTGGTCATGGCATATGGGGACTACGTCAGCCAGATGGAGGATCTGAGCCGCGTCGTGGGCTTCGACCTTGTGGTCGTGTGAGTTCAGGGCAAAGGAGAAACGCATGATGATATGGCGCGTTGCGGTGCATGTTCTGGTATGGAGCGTGGCGGTTGCACCGTCGTTCGGCGGGCCTGCCGGCTGGAACGACTTGCCGAAGCTGACACCGGGCAAAACGCTTGCGCAGAATGCCCTTTGGATCGAAAATCCGCTGGAGAAGCGGTTCCACTCGTCAAAGCAGGTCGTGGTGGCCCAGATCGAAGGCCCGGCAGTCATCACCATGATTCACTTCGCGATGCCGCAGGCGTTGACGTTGAATCGCGACGTGCTGCTGCGGGCCTACTGGGACGGCGAAACGTCCCCCAGCATTGATTGTCCCTTGGTGGATTTCTTCTGTGATCCGGCCGGCTTGCGCGAGGAGGTCAACACACTCCTGTTGAACAAGCGACGGGGATTCAATGCCTGGTTTCCCATGCCGTTCCGGTCTTCCGCCAGAATCGAGCTGGTATATGACGGGCCGGTGGCGCCAGGCGATGAGTTGTGGAAGATCATGCCCTGTTACAGTTACATCATGTACCGGCCATTGCCCGAGGTGGCCGCGGATATCGGCCGCTTCCACGCCCATTGGCGGCAGGAAGGGCTGCTCCTGGGCGCCCGCGATTATGTCGCCCTGGAGGCCAAGGGCCGAGGCAAGTTCATCGGCTGGAATGTCACCGTGCGGAAGCCCGGCAGGGCGGGCTACCCCGTCGATGAGAACGAGAAGTTCTACGTGGATGGCGAGGAGACCGCGTCGGTGGAGTTCCAGGGGATTGAGGACTCCTTTGGATTCAGTTGGGGCTTTCCCCCGACGCAGAGCGAGTTTCCTCTGACCGGGTACTTCCCCTTCCTGAAAGGGGGCTGCGGATACCGATTCTTCCTCAACGATGCGATCTCCTTCGAGAAGTCCCTGCACGTCTCTATCGGCTTCGGGCCCAATGAAGATCCATTCTTCCGCAAGGAGTTCAGCCGGCCGGGCAGCACGTTGCAACTGTCGAGCATGGTGTACTGGTACCAGACCGAGCCGCACGCTGCGTTGCCGGCGATGCCGCCGGCGGCGGACCGCGCTCCGGCGCCGGAAGAGCCGTTCTGGCCCGACAAGGAGAAGCTGCCTTCCGCCGAGGAGTTGAAGAACCGTGGGGTACACTTGCTGATGCTGTGCGGCCGGCCGGAGAAGGAGATCATCTACGCAGACCCCGGCTTTGGCGCGGAGGTCAAGTCCGGCTATGCCTGGGACGGCTGGAGTCTGCCCGTCTACCATGGCCGCGCCGACAACAAAGAGGTGCAAATCGAGGTGAGCGTTCCCAAGGAGGCGAAGGGGACGGTCCGCGTGTACGTGATCGATCCGGACAATTTCGAGGGTGGCCGAAAGCAGTCCGTGACCATCGCCGGCAAATCGCTCGGCGCCGTCGAGAACTTCCAGGACGGTCGCTGGCTTGAACAGGCCATCACCGCGACTGAATCGGCCGATGGTAAGATCCCGATCCAGGCCCGTAACATGCGTCAGGGCTCGAACGCCGTGATCTCAATCATTGAGTGGGTCGAAGCAAAGCCATGACAGGGTCTGCCGGAGCTATCGGGCGATCTCTTTTCGGAGCCATTCGACGCTCTGCTCCATCTTGCCCGGAGCGGCCTCACACTCGATGGACAGGACGCCGTCCCACTTGGTGTCTTTCAGCAATTCGATACAGCCGGCGATATTCTCGGCGTTCACCCCCTCGCCGATTGCCACGACGGATGACGCGATGCCCGTCTCTTCGCCTCGGACGGCCCTGGCCAGGGACTCACTGACATCCTTGATGTGACAATGCGAGAGCTTGTCGCGGAATCGCTTGAGGAACTTGACGGGGTCCTGCCCGGCGATAAAGGTGTTGCCTGTATCGAGGTTCAGCCGCAGGTATGGGGAATCGAAGAGGTTCAGGATCCGCTCCATGGTATCCGGATTGGTCGTATAGGGCCCGTGTGGCTCGACATTGATGATCATGTCATATCTCTCAGCCCACTCCAGCACGACACGGTAGTACTGCTTCATCAGGGCCATGACCTCTTTGTCGGTGTACCCTTCGCTCTTTCGGGCGCCATCCGTCGTGTCCACACATGGGCATCCGACCGCCTTGGCGAATTGGATCGCCCGCAGCGTGTACGCGACACCGCGGTACTGACCTTCCGGCGACGAGATCGGAAACGCGGCATCGAGCTGCGACATCTTCAGACCCATGGAATCGAGATACTTCTTCAGCTTGAGCGGGTCCGAATGAAGGGGTATGTGCGGACTGTACCCGAGGGCCTGAATGAAATAGTCGCCGTCGATCGTGCCGAATTCGACGTACTTGAGGCGGTGGTCCCTGGCGAACTGGCACGGGACTTCGTAGGAAGTGTCGAGGTGCCGCCAGTTGTCTACATGCATGCCCAGTCTCAACATGGCATACTCCTTTCTCTCATTGATTGTGGTATTGGTGCGAGCGATTATCGTCGGGCGATCTGCTTGGTCTTCGTCTCGGTTGTCGTGTCCGTGCACAGCACTTCCAGGCCGCTCAAGGCGGGCACAAGGCCGCCCGAGCCGATCAACTCGAGTTCCAGATTGCGGTCCACGCGTATGCTCGTGAATTCGAGGGACATGGCTTGCGCCCCCTCGGCGGATTGGGCTGGATCGACGGCTTTCGCCACGATGCTCCCCTGCAGCTTGACATCAAGTGTCGTCTTGCCTGCTGCCGGTGGCGGGAAGTAGAGGCGGACGGTATACTCGCCGGGCCCGTCCGCATCACCCCGTAGGGGGACGACACATCGCTTTACGCCCAGGGCGAACGAGGACGCCACGTGGAGCTGGTCGGGACCGGTCATTGGCTCGGGCGCTCCGCTGTGGGCGACGTATTTGCCGCCGGGAAGAAATTCCACGTTTAGGTCAAGGGCCAGCCCCATCGCATTTCTATCCGCTGGCAGGCTGGGGCGGGGATACGCGAGCCACAGTATCCCTTTCGGGTCCCGCATATCGCCGGGGGCGCCGAAGTTGATTGCCATGTGCCGGACGGGAGTGGCGGCGCCGCCCGCGCTGTAAATCCCCCACCGGTAGTGGTCCTTTCGCGGCTCGAGAGCCAGCGAGCAGGTGATGGGGAACAGGCAGAGGCAGCCTGCGCTTGCCTCGGGGATGAGTGCCAGCCCATCGGCGGCGACGGTGTTGATCCAGCAGCCGGGCCGTTGCCCGGCGAAGTGGCGGATGCCGCTGTCCTCGTGCAGATCATAATAGGCCGTGAAGCCGGAACGCATGAGGAGCATTTGCGGGCAGGCAGAGACGGCCCCGCAGTGATGCCCCGGCCGGAGGAACTGCCAGGGAGTCTCAACGCCGCTGACGGGATTCGCACGAGTCCTCTGTTGGCCCGTTTTGAGATCGAAGGCCCAGGGTTCGGCGAAGATGGTATCGCCGACAACGACGGGGCGATGGCGATAGTTGGCGTCGCGCGCCCACAGGCGCTCGCCCGTTCTGCCGGAAAGCGCGACCAGGCGGCGCTCGGAGAACTGCCCGGAAACGAACTGTTTCCAGTAGTGCCCGTTGGCGTTGGCTCCACAGAGGACCACGATGCCGTTGTGGTACATGGCGGTCAGCTCGCCGCCCCCGATGGCGGTCCTGCTGCAATCCGTGACATCCACCGGCGTCTCCCAGAGCTTGCCGCCGGTTCTCGCATCGAGTGCGACGGCCATCCGCACGTCGAGTTTCTTCATCGCCTCTTCCGCCTGCCGGGCTTCACCATCCCTGAGATTGGCTAAATGGGATCTATCCTGGCGCAAGAGTTGTTCCCGCTGGCCCGGCGTGATGGAACTATCCACGAGAAACAGCCAGCCATCGCCGAGTGCGAGGGTAAGGTTGACGATATTGCCGCCCTTGTATTCCCAGAGCAACTCCCCGCGGTCCGCGTCGAAAGCGAACAGCCCATTGGATACGCCCTGGTTCTGCATCGTGCTTCCATAAAGGACGCCGTCGGCATAGGCGAGGAAACCCCACCGGGCTGCTCCTTCGCCCGCTGAGGGCAGCGGGTACGTGGCGCGGGTCTTGCCCGTTTCCGCGTCGAGCCGCAGACACTTCTCGGGCAGGGCGACAAAGAAGCTATCATCTGAGGCGGCCAGGTTCCCGCATTCGGCTTGCTTGAGCCGCGTCCGCATCGCGCCGGGGACGTCCCGTTTCCACAGCAGCGTTCCGTTGTAGGAGTCATAAGCCATGACGACGTTCTCGCCCTGGATGAAGAGCCGGCCATTGACCGCCAGCGGGGCGGCAGCCGCGTCGTGACGGTTGACCATCGGCGCCGATCCGGGCTCGCCGAACCACAGCAGCCCCAGCGACCCGGCGAGGATCCGATCGTCGCTGCACGCCGTATTGCCGGCGTCGGCATACTGGTGCGTCCACTGGCCCGCGCCGGGCAATGGCCCTCGCCGTAAACTCGCCCACAGGCCGTTGGTCTCGCTGATGCGGCAGCGACCCAACTGCATCCTGTCCAGCCAGCCGACCAGTTTGTCACGAGATGGTGTTCCTTGTTTGGCGAGCCGGTCGGCCGGCATCCCCAGGCAAATCGTGCCGCCGCACGGTTTCAAGTGCCTTGCGAGCTGGTCGAGGTTCCCCGGGATTTCACCCGTCAGTAGCAGTGTATCCGAGACGATGAGATTGGCGAAGTAGTTGGAGTAGGATAGGGCGGAGATCTCGCCGTGATCGATCACGACTCGTTTGCCGTACAAGCCAGCGGCATCGAGTGCCGCCCTGGCCGCCTGCACCTTGACCAGGTTCGGCTCGACCCCGAGGATGTGCATGTCCGTTCGCTTGGCCAGCTCAAAGGCCAATCGGCCCCGTTCTGCGCCGAGCACCAGGCAGTATCCTTTTGTCACGCCGGTGTCCATGACGATGGCTTCGGCCGCCGCACGATAGACCGGCGTCAGCTCATCCTGTGGGTAAGGATCGCTGACTGGAGTTCGGCTTTGCCTGGCGGCACGGACATCACTGTCGCCTGCCTTTCCTGGAGCGAAGCAATAGATTCGTCCCTTATCCGTGCTTACGTACAGGCGTCCATCCGCGACAGCCAGCCCGCGGGCCCTGCCCTCAACCCCTGCTTTCCATGCCAACTCGCCGGTCTCGCGCCCGAAGGCGCGGACCTCATCCTGTCCGCCCGCCAGGACCAGATTCCCGCATACGATCAGTTCGGCGTCACAGGGGGTCGCCACCTGCCACTTGATCGTCGGTTCGACCTTCTCCCGGTTGTGCTGCGCCAAGTCCTCTGTAGCGCGTTCGAGGTTCTGCTGGATCGCCTTGCGTGCATCTCCCGGCGTCGAAGCCATCTGGCTGCGCAGGGTCTTGGCTTTGAATTCGAGCGAGTTGCGTCGCCGGCTCGCCTCGGCGTACGCAGTCCGATCCATGGCGCGAAGCTCGCGGCCCGTCGCCATGTAGGCCATGTTCCCAAAGACGGTGAGCCGGTGGCCGGGGAACCACGCAAAGCCCGCCTTACCGCTTGCCTGATCGAGCGCCAGCATATGCTCCTGCGTACCCGTGTAGATCTGGTTGTCTGCGAGCAGGGCGTAGGTGCCGCCGACGACGCCGCCCGCCTCTTCACCTCTCCACCCGTAGTCTCGGTCGAAGAGGAGATTGCCCGTTGCTCTGTCGAAACCGACCGGCAGCGCCCGGCCGGAGGGCACGAACAGCCGCGTCGCCGTGGCCAGCAGGTAGCCCTGCGGGGACAAGTCGTTTCGGTAGGCATCGGCCTCGCTGATCGTGCCGTTTCTCCAGACAATCCCGCCATCCTCTGCACGAACGGCCACGAGGTAGACGTCTTCATGAGGGAATATGCCCGCCCCGAAGTAGGCCGTGCCGTCATCCACAAGCACGCCGGTGCGGATCGGCCATCGCGAGATCATCCGTCCGTTGCCGAGCAGTCTTTCGTCGGCCGGACCTCCCCGCACCTTCCACTGGAGTTCGCCCGTCTTGGCATTTAGACAATACACAGAGCCGTCGTCCGAGCCGAAGAATACGTGGTCCTGCCAGATCGTCGGCGCCAGCCGGATCGGACCGCCGGTGCAGAAGGACCAGACCTCTTCACCTGTATCGGCCGATAGAGCATAAACCCTATCATCAATCGAGGAGCCGAAGAAGAGTCGGCCGCCGGAGGCCACGACCTGAAAGGCGTCGTCGAAATCGACCCGGTCACGCATAATGACGCCCTCCCGTGGACGCGTAGCGGGGGCGGACCAGGCTGTCGCCGGCACGTGCATTGATGCGTACTCCCACTGAAGCGCAAGGGGTGTTTCCAGGGACTCGCCGGCGCAGCCCGTACGCGCGATGTCGTGTCGATATGTGGGCCAGTCAGATGCGAGGGCGATTGCGGTCGTGAGCAGCAAAACGAATGTGGATCGTAAGGCGATTGTCTGGTGATTCGACATATGCAGGGCTCCTCAATGTGCGTCTTTGCCTCAATTCCATAAAGCGGTCAGTTGCCTGACGGTTTCGTCCACGAGGGCTTGGCCGCCTCTGGGTCCGACCACGTATTTGTCCGCGCTGTATCCGCCGCCCTTGACGGCCTTCTCTGTCGGCAGGTAGCCGCAGTGCTGGCAGGATAACTGGACCAGCAAGGTCAGAACCGCGGGGCTGCGGGCCTTGATCCGCACGCCATAGTCCAAGTACAGCTCGAACGGGTTGGTGGCTATGGCGATATCGCCGAGACGTAGGATGTGGAATTCAATCGGGTCGATGGTGTCCGTGGTATAGAAGGGCGTCACGGCAGGCTCCTGTGATGGGAGGCTGACTGTTGCGACCGTGTGCGTGAAGACCATGCTGGTCTGGATGTCCTGCTTGGCCAGAGGCAACACATTCTCGACTGCGTCCACGATGCGGCGCGCGATCTCCTGGCGGCTGGAGAGTCCCCTCCGTTGCCGCATAAGCTCTTCCGCTCGCGAACGGTAGAGCAGATGCGGCGATGCATCTCCCGCCGCCGCACACTGCGGCAGGATGAAGATGTCCCGGGAGAATCTCCGGCGCACTTCGGCGCGTACATCGTGCCAGAAATCCGCGGAAATCTCACTCAGTCCCTCCGTCTCCTGTGCCGTGCAGGCGATGTTGATGACAATTCCGACCGGCGCCTTGCTCTCATCCCAGAAGAAGAGCATCTCAACACCATGATCCTCATAGCCTTCCATGTTCGCGAAGTCCGGGCGGTTCGTGCCACCGTACATGACCGTCGAGCCGTCGAAGTAGTGTGCCCGGCGATTCATTCCGATCACGGCATGGCCGAGCGCCCAGCTCATGCCGCTGGGTTTGCGGTTGCGCCATGCAGCCACAGCGACTTTGGCGACTCGTTCCACGAAGAAATCCGCATACTCGGATGCCTTCATCACGCCCTCATCCGTGCTCACGTCGTAGAGCGCGCCGAAGTCCTCGTCGGCAAAGCCCGGGGCCGTGTGTGTGTGCGTGGCATTGAGGAACAGCTTCTCGACATCGAGGCCGGGCAGCTCTGCCTTGACGATTTGCCGAATCCTGTCCTGAACTGCCTTGCGGATATAGAGCACGTCACACGAGATGAGCAGAGCCTGCTCTTGCTTGCCGCCCTCTGCGCGCATCTCCAGGGCCAGGGCGGTAGCCGTCAAGGGATCGCGCACTTTCTGAGAGATGCGTTTGTGCAACTGACCGACCAGTGCCACTGGCCTATCCGGCGTGATGTCGGTGGCCGCCCAGCCGGCGTACAGAACATTCGCATGGGGACTCTCGGCCTTTTCGCTCGCCGCACCCTGACACAGGGGCGGAACAAGGAAGCCCATACAGGCTATGATCATCAATCTCATGCATTTCTCCCCTTTGATCCCAGGATCGGACGTTGCTACAGATGCCAGGGGCTGCGCATCGGGCGTGACAACATCCGGCTGGCCTGCGGATCGTTCACGAAATCCTCCGTCTGCGGGTCCCATTGCAGCTTGCGGCCCAGCCTCGTGCAGATGTCCGTCAGGTGGCAGATCGTGTCCGTCCGAACAGCGACATCGATGGGGCAGATCGTTGTGCCCCGGGTCTTGACGGCATCGAGGAAGTTTCGCTGATGACCCTTGCTCTGGGGCAGATGGATTTCGTCCGGGCCGATCGCGGAGGTCAGAAGCGACTGCGGCTCGGCCCAGATGCCTTCTCGCGTGATGTGCACCCATCCCTCTGTCCCTTGAAACGTCACGCCATGCTTGGACTGGGCCTCGTCCATATAGACCATGGTCACGCCGTCAGCATATTTGTGGCTGACCTTCCAACTGGTGGCGCAGTTGGCCAGTCCGTCTTTGGGGAACACGGCAGTCCCCTCGATTTCCACCGGGCCGGTGTCATCCGTTCCGTGACCCCACTGGGCGATATCGACGTGGTGCACGCCCCAGTAGCCGCCGATGCCGCCCAGGCAATAGTCGGAGATGTGGTACCAGATCGAGTAGCTCTCCTCCTTCGTCCACGGCCGGCAGCGCTGGTAGGTGTACGGGGCCCACGGGGCCGGGCCAAGCCACATGTCGTAGTCCAGGCCCTCCGGCACCGGCTGCGTGGGTTGATTCGGCACCGCGAAATCGTAAGGTACGGCC
>Ga0315274_10012346_pt1 | contig 12184 bp, 17 predicted proteins | sample YL17G02_20_MG_FD_203700 | JGI IMG/M metagenome (GOLD analysis project Ga0315274, IMG submission 203700) | Sediment microbial communities from Yellowstone Lake, YNP, Wyoming, USA - YL17G02_20 | ecosystem: Environmental > Aquatic > Freshwater > Lake > Sediment | place: USA: Wyoming | collected... | reverse complement strand
CCTCTCACTGCGAGTCACCTTCAGACTTCGTGTCCATCGACGGGGTCCCAGGTTACCGAGTAGATGGCGTGATACGCGACGGCGGCGACCACTCGATCTTGTTGATCAGAGGCGCAGACTTCAAGGATTTTATTCTGCTCGGCGGCAGAGAGCTGCGGGCTTCCGAGCCAGTATTTATCTGGGGCAACCCTTCGTTGTCCGGGGTCGTCTATATCCAGCAGCTCCACAGGGGTCTATACCGTGCGTCCCATGCACTGAAGGGACGTATCGTCGATGTACTCGGCTTCCAGAGTTTTCACGGCGACTCCGGGGCAGGAGTGTTCTCGGCAAGGGGCGAGCTGTTGGGCGTCGTATCGTTTATAGGAAGCATGCCGATCCCGCCCGAGGGAGCCATTCAGGCCGCGACCGGTGCCGTCAGGCTCGCGTTTACCACCGCCGACATCGACAAAGCCACAAATTTTAAGTAGTCCGGAGAACGAACGATGGCAAAGAATGTCCACAGGGTCCCGAAGAAACAGTGGTGCAATTGGTCGAAGAACGCACAGCACGTTTTCAACCAGCTGTACTCCCTGATGGGGGAAGTCGGGTTGTTCCTGCACCCCAAGTCTCCCAAGCCGAAGCGCGAACACTGGAAGACCACGAAGTGGAATGCCGCGTGGTGCGCAGCGCAGGCCACGGACCACAAGTGGTAATGTTTTCAGAGGAACGTCGGGTAACTTGACGTTGCAGCACCAGTAAGTCATTTCAATTCAACGAGGTCTATCATGTCAAACGTCAACACAACTGGGGGCCTGTACAACATCCCCCGCAAACTCATCCCTACCACCACGGCGTTCCAGGTCTTCACGGTTCCGGCTGCAGGTCTCTACGCTGGATATCCTTCACCAACGCTTCCCGTGGGTTCCGCGTTGAGCATCGGGCTCAGCGACATCGACGGCAGCCAGAGTTTCGACGGTCGTCCGTTCAAGCTAAAGGTCTGTGGCGAGGCCCTGGGTATTGCCACCAGCACCTTGACACTGACACTGGGTCAGAACAGCTTGGCAAACGTCGGCGTGATCGCTGCAGCGGGTCCAGTCACCTCGACCGGCGTCAAGGGCACCGGTTTCAACACCATCGCGACTTTGTTCAGCACCCTGACTTTGGGAGCCTTGAGTGTGAAGTTCTACGCCGAGGTCCTCTGCCTGTGGTCCAGCGTGAGCGACAGACTTGCGACTGCGATCTTCGCGGTGTCGGCACTGTCCAACGCTTCGGTTCTACCCTCGCCTCCGGTGTGGGCGGCGTCCTCAGCTGTGGCTGCAACAGCTCTCGCCGAGTTGAACTTCACGCTTGCGGCTTCCATCGACACCGCCGCAGACGCCACGACCTACGTGCAGATCAACGAGTTCAGCATCGAGAGGGTCTAAGTACACCCAAGAGAGGGGTCGGGCTCACTCAGGTTTAGATCTGAGGCGGTTCGACCCCTATGCACTCTAAGTGTGGAAGGGGGCTCGGTGCGAATAGCCTGCCACGAGAGAACAACGCACCCCATGTCGTGGCATCCACGTAGGCACCGGGTCGGTACTCCATTCTCATGGAGCCGTAATCCCGGTCTTGCCGTCGTCGGGTGTGACGAGTGTCTTGGGTTTACAGGCCCTGCTCGTCACATCTGGCGTCTTATTTTCGTTTTGGGGGATTGTCAATAACAGCCCCGGTTTTTGTTTGCACGCTAAGCCCTTTCGGCAGTCGGGATCTGCGGATCGTTCTCATTCCAAACCAGATGTTTATTTGCACGCAAACCGCTGCGGACTAGTGAACCGGTGTCACGGAAGGCTCATACCCTTCAAAGTCGGGTTCGACTCCCGAGTCCGCGTCCACCATTTTCCAGCTCCGGAAAATCACCATGCCCGAGAAAGTCAAGAAAGTTCTGGGCTCGAAGTCCGAGTCCGACAAAAGCACGTACCCCTGGAAGAAATCCCAAGGCATGGGCACGCCGGTCGCGGAGTACAGCGAGGCCGGGCCGTTCAGCTGTGGCCAGTGCTGGTACTTGCAGAGCATGGAGCCGCGCAAAGATCCGCAGGGCCTTTGCAACGAGCCCCACATGTTGCGGGACCCTAAAACCGAAAAGATGACGGCGGGTGACCAGACCTTTGCGGTTGTGGACAAGCACCACGGTTGCTGCAGATTCATTGATCCTGTGAAGCCCACGGAGCCCAACGAGAAGTTCGTGTTCGCCGGTGACAGCGACGAGGAATCCGAAGAGCACCACGAGATGTCGGAAACCCCCGGAGAAGAGCTGGAGGAACACAAGGAAGGCGAGGAGCCGGGCGACGAAAACGAGGACACAGATGAAGGAGCCGACGAATCCGATTAACCGAGGCCGCGAAGACTGGGTGGTCAACCTTGTGGAGTTCATCAAAGGCAGACCGACGCTTACCTTCGATCCGCTGCCTTTGTTCGAGCATCTCGAAAGAATTGAGATGGCGTACTGTGTGGGAAAACGACTTGTGCTTCCAACCTGCGTGCGGCCTCAGTATGAAATCAAGGACGTAAGATTCGGAATGTTTCCAGTGATGATGTCACTGAACTGAGGTTATCTACATGGCCGAAAGCAAATCGAAAGCAGTTCTCGGCAGCAAGCCGAAGGACGAGCTGACGCCTCGTGAGCTACGACGCCTTAGTTTGGAGCACACGTCCAACGGACATATCAAGGCGACGCACGAGTATGGTGACGGTGAGCCCGAGATTCACGCCGTAGAGCACGGCGGCTTCTTCGATCATCTGAACAAAGCCTTCGACCTGGGCAACGAGAAAAAGTCAATCGACGCGAAGAAGTCAAACGTAGAGGCCTACGAGAAGGAACACGGCTCCCTGACGAAGCCCGCTGCGTCTGCGCCAGCAGCCGAGACTCCGGGCGTCTATGATCGTATCCGATCTAAGTTGAGAGCGAAGGCTGCGGAACCAGCGGCTCCTACTTCTACGCTGTTGGATCACGCCGACGCACTCATCAAAGGACAAGGACGGTAGAGACCATGCCAGCCAAACAAAGTAGAACGAAATCCGCACTCGGCGGAAAGAAGTCGAAAGGTTCGTCTCGCGTCCCCGAGGCCACGAAGAAGTTCGTGGCAAACGCCGTGAAGAAGCATGTCCACCGCATGCACATCAGCAAAACGGCGAACGGAAAGTTCCTTGTGGATCATGAGTTCAAGTCTGCGCCGGGCGAACCACCCATCGACAGCGAGCAGCATGCCATCAACCCCGAGGATCTCAGCGCCCACGTCGGCGAGAATCTGGGACTCGGAATACCCGCCGCGCCAGAAGCGCCCACGTTGCCCCCGGCGTCAGCAGCCCCGACGTTACCGCCAGCCGGACCGCCAGCCGGATCGTTAGGAGGATTTTAGCGATGGCCGATACCAAGAAATGGAACCCTTACGAGGCGGCTGCCGAAGTCCTGCAGAACCGGAAGAAAGATATTGATTCGGCGTCCGAAGAGAAGTCGCAGAAGAAAGATGACCGGACGAAGAAAGCCGAGGACGATCCGTCCCGTGACCCCGCCGAAGAAAAAGAGCTGACGAAGTCCGCGCCTCGTCTCCGGGACTATCGGATCAAGAAGAGCATCGGCGGCGACAGCCCCGCAGAGGTACGGCTCTATGACCTGCAGATGAAGCGCCTCAAATCCTACAAGAAAGGCACGAAGAAGGTCGCCAAGACCGGGCTCGCGAAGCTCCACAAAGGCGAGGCCGTGTTGACCAAGAAGCAGGCGGCGAAGTATCGAGGTCGTAAAGTCAAAGGTGCCGCCAGTGCGTTAGGGGCGGGGACGCACAAGAAGCCCGCTAAGAAGGGCGTGTCGTTTACTCCGGCTGGACGAGTTGTACGTGCTATTGGTACTTCAGGTCAGGGCTCGACAGATCCCAATGATGCGGTCGTCAAGGACCGAGCACTCTACGAGAAGCGAGAGCTGAGAAAAAATATGCCTCGCCTCAAAGCCTATCGAGAACAGCACGGCATAGCCGAACCAACCGCCGCTGAGAAACAGCTCGATAAGCTAGAGAAAGAGCAAACGGTTCGTCTCTATTAAGGCGGTATACATGGCCAATCCCTTTCAGTCGGTGTTGCCCGCGATGAAGACCAGTGGTGAGGACTCGAAGCTCCAGAGTCCGACATCGACTTCTACGCTCACGGTGTCTGCGAAGGGTGGCGTGCCTTCATACAAACGTGGGACACGCTTCGTGAAGAAGACCGGGATTGCTCGGATTCACAAAGGCGAGGCGATTCTTAACGCTCGGGACGCTAAGAAGTATCGTAGCAGCGGCAAAGTCAGCGCTGCTGCCAGTTCCCTGGGCGCAGGCAAGAAGAAGGTTCCGTCGAAGAACCAAAGACTCATTCGAGTCGCAGGCCACGAACTCAAGGAGAATCCTCCGAAGGTCGTGAAGTCCACGATGCGAAAGAAAGGTCCCGAGGCTGCGAGAAAGCAGAACATCGCGATCATGTTGTCAAAGGCCCGCGCAGCTGGCGCAGACATCCCCGAAAAATAAGGACGCCATGAAACGTGTACATTGGGCGGTTGTCACCGAAAAAGTTCAGTGCCAAGACGCCACGGTGTACGAGGTGGCGAACCTTCAGAACTTCAAGATGGAGTGCTGTGACTGCGGTCTGATTCACAACTTCCAATTTTTTCCAGTTGATAAGAGCGGCACTCCGATTCCAAATGCCAGATTATTGTTGTCTGCAGTACGGAACACGAGGTTGACCAAGTCAAATCGAAAGAAGAAAAAACTGGAGGATTAAGAATGGAGAACTTCCGAACGATTTTCTTTCCGAAAGCTGGTCGGTTTCAGGGGACGAAGGTAGAAAACAGATGCGAGTCTGCTTCCAATGCGGGAAGTCGTTACGACCACTACAGGAACGATTCTGCGGTTCACGCTGCCGACAAGCCGCAGAACGAGAAGACATCCGGTCGGAATTCATAAAAGCCTACGGGGGTAAATGTCAGTGCCCCGGAGGTTGTGATGTTCGCATCGAGCAGTTTCTGTCTCTCGATCACATCGACGGTGGCGGCGACACGCACCGCAAGAAGACTGGCACTCGTGGCTGGCGGATGTACAAGCTGCTTCGAGACCAGGGTTGGCCTAAGTTAAAGTACCGGTTGCTGTGTTACAACTGCAATATGTCACGGGCTTTCCACGGAAGGTGCCCACACGAAAGTCCGGGCTTCAGAGGTTAAGATGGCCGTCAAAGAGATCCTGGGGGCAAAACGTTCATCTAAGCCCATGCTCATCATTCAAGGTCGAGTCCCCCATTTTTCCAAAGAGCTTCGGAGTTTCGTTGCGTTTCTGAACGAAGAGTACCCGTTGAAGAAGGATGTGCGTCTCCAGATTTTTCCGGATGATGAGATCGAGTCTGACAGCACGAAGGTCCCGGACGACGAGGACAGCCGCGATGAGCCCTACTACGGAATATACCACGACGGAAAGAAGACTAACGGCGTCAAACTGATGTATCTGGCGACCGGGCTCTTCTGTCCCGAGTACGAGGCGATCACGCTTCTGCTGTTGGCACATGAGTACAAGCATGCGCTGCAAGACCAAACCGGAAAGGCGCTGAACGAGGCCCAGGCCGATCAGTTCGCTTTCAAGGTAGTGTTGGAGTATGTTCGGAGACAACGAGGCGACCCGAGGTAAAGTACATGGCTAATTCTTTTACGACAAACCCGATCAGCATTGATACCACGTTCACGAACGGATACCGCGTCAACGCTACGTCCCTGTTTGCAGCCGGGAACCCGATGGGGCTGGGGATCTTCAAAGTTATCTGGCGGGCTCCCTTGGCTTCGGCTTCTTTTTCCATTCAAGAGACATCGGACAGCATGGTGCTGTTGTCAGGCACCACCCCCGCGCTCTTTGCGGGGCAAGATGTGGAGTATGACTTCGAAGGCATGAACATTGTCTGGAGAAACTTCAAGGTTCCAACGCTGAGTGCAGGCCTCCTGCTGATTTATGGCCGCCTGCAATAACCGATGCTCGAAACCTTCGATAGCTTACTTGAGAAACACGAGACTCCGGACAAGATTCCGGATGAGGTCCTGTATGAATATCTGACCCGCGTCGATGTTCGTGGTAGCCTGCGCAATCTAGCCTCCATCGGGCTCGACAAGGTTCCGCTGAGTAAAGAGGTTCGTCGTCGGACCCGCACGGATCTCTTCTGGCTCGTCAAGTACTTTTGCTGGGGCACCAACCCGGCAGGTATAGACAAGCACATCAAAGAGAATCGCATCACCCGAGAAGAGTACCAGATTGTCTGCGACTTCTTCGTGCAGAAGCAACTGGACAAGGAGATCGGAGAGCAGGACAGCTTCAAACAACGTTTGCTCCTCTGGCCTCGCGGCGGGTTCAAAAGCACGATTGATGTTTGCGACGCCGTCCAATGGATTCTGAATTTCCCCGAGATCCGGGTTCTGTTCCTTACCGGCGTTGATGATCTTGCCATCGGATTTGTGAAGGAGTTGAAGGGGCATTTTGCAGCGAAGGAAGACGATGTCAGTTTGATGAACCTCTTCTTCCCCGAGTTCTGCATGACGGAAAAGGAACTTGACGCGGGCAACCAGTTCGAATTTACTTGTCCGATTTGGGCCGCGAAGAAAGTCCACCGCAAAGAGCCCACGGTTCTGGCGTCGTCGATTGGATCTACGAAGTCGGGTTTGCACTTCGAACTGATCAAGGCGGATGACGCGGTTTGCGACAGGAACACAGAGAGTCCTGAGCAGTGTCAAGCGATCTCGAAGAAACTCTTCCTGGCTAAGAAACTTCTGAGGCCGGGCGATTACTACTTCGAGATGATCGGTACGCGGTACGCCGATGAAGATCACTACGGAGTCTTGATCGAGAAGAACGTCGGAGACATCAAGACCAACCGGCAACCCGCGTGGGAGTACACAGAGAATTACAGTACCTGCACGAAGATTCTAGTCGGGCGCGCTATATCGATCAAGCCCGAGATATCGCAGAAACTGAAGATCGAAGGGAAGCCCGTCACCTACAAGGAAGCGGGGCTCGAAGGTTGCGATCTGCTACTTCCCAAGATCATGCCGTATCCTTGGCTGCTGCGGGAGTTCGGTGAGAACGAAGAGACCTTCGAAGGTCAGCTCAACCAGAATCCGCGACCGGCGAGCTTCTCGATCTTTGAGCGCGACAAGTTGATTCTAGCTACGGTGCCGTTCACGGAGCTTCCCTCTCGCGGCCCCGTCAGTCATACTTGGGACTTCGCGTTCAGCAAGAAGAAAGGCCGAGATTATTGCACGGCATCTTCAGCGATCTGGAACGACAAAGGTCAGTTCTTCATTCACGACTTGATTCGTGCCCGGTTTACGCCTTCGGAGTTGTCGAAGGCGGTTGTAGATTTTGCTATGAAGTACCGGCCATACGTCGTCTCGATTGAAGACGCCGCTGGGTCCAAGCTCATCGAGCCCGCGTTAAAGTCGGAAGCTGCTAAGACGGGAGACCCTTATATTATGGGTCTCTTCAGCAGAATCGATTGGGTGTCGGCTGAGACAAACAAGGATGCGAAGAAGATTCGCATGGCGGCGCTGCAGCCTTGGTTGAATGACGGTCGGATGAAGTTCGCGGCCCATCTGCCTTTTCTCAGCATACTCTATGATGAGTTCGAGAAGTGCATGGGTGCCAGTCACCACGATGATATCCCCGATGTGATATCTCGACAATTGAAGCACGCTCCGGCGATGGCGCAGTCAATCGTGAAGAACGAGATGCAGACTTGGAGCAAAGTCGAAGCCGGATGGAAGATGCTGTTCGAAGAAGATTTCGCGTCACCGTTCGGCGGCTTTTTACTGACGCACAACCCCGATACAGGCGAACTCAACTGGGTAACGTCTCCGATATCTAATCCCATTGTCGCAGTGCCTGAAGATTCCGGAATGAGGCCGTCTCCGTCCCCTGGTGGTTTAGATCCGATTTTAGGCTCGGGGATTTGGGGGTAAGTAGAGGACCATCGAAAGCTCGTCGCGTGGATGGAGAAGCGGAGCGAAATTCTGGGGTAGTTATAAATACGCACCCAACTTTGTAACAGAGGAAAAACCATGTCAGAACACAACCAGTTGGTCGATCAGAATCCAAACCACAAGGACCCATATCGCGCCAAGGCCTCCGAGTTCCCCGTGAAATCCGTCAAGGCCGGTAACGGCCAATCGGGCGGAGCCCACGGTGACTCTGAAGGTCATGATCAGCTTGTGAAGCAGAGCGAGAATCAGCTGGCTCCCCGAGCCAACGAGTCGGTGGATGTCGATGGCCCATCTGAGTGGGGCAAGGGCGGAAAGGCGTTCTCCGCGAGCGTTTCCAGTGAAGGTAGCACAGCTGTTGACAACCCGTGCGGCGTTGATCTCGCGACGGGCGAGCAGACTTGCAAGGGGTACAAGAAAACCAAGGTCGGAGAAGTCATCGATCCCAAAGTTTCCATTGGCTAATCTTTTCCGAACCGAGTGACCCATGCTGCTCGAACAACCCGCAGTAAATGTACATGCGCCCATCACCCCGGATGAAGCGAAAGCAGTTCTCGCGGAGAACATCTGGGCTAACGATCCGGCGCTGAAGCTTGTCGTTCAAGACGCTCTACGAGCGGAGAACTTCGCCTCGACGAAAGCCTGGGTCATGCAGTGGCCTTCGGCGTCTACGTTGTACCAGTCGCCGTACACTGCGCAATACTGGGAAGGCACGCAGTCCGAGAGGGCGAACGTGCCTTTCTTCACCGTTGCTACAGCGGTGAACTCCTTGGTTCCCCAGATCATCAACGGCCTGTTCTACGACGATCCGCCGTTCATGATTCAGAAGAGGCCCGGCACCACGGCGGTTGTGGCGAGCGCCATCGGCGCGCTACTGTCGTACCAACTCGAAGACATCGGGTTCCGCGAGGAACTCAAGCGCGGATGTTTTAACGCGGTTCTCTTTGGCACCGGAATTTGGAAATGGGGTTGGGAGACTTTCACCCGAACCCGAAAGATCTACGTTCGCGAGTCCGCGAATCCGGTTGTCCCAAATGTCACGGATACTTTACCCGACATCACCGTTGAGGCTCAAGATGAGGACGAGCAGATCGTAGAGGAGATCATTGACGAGGACGTTGACCGGCCTGTTTTCGAGAACATCACGAACCTTCGATACGTGCTCGTTGATCCAGGCCTCAATGTTCCCAACATCAACAAGGGCAAGTATGTTATTCATCGAATGTACTTGACGTGGAATGATCTTGACAAACTTCGCGAGCGGCCCGGATTCAAGATCCCACCTAGAGCGGAGTTGCTCAGCTTGTTTCTGCCTCCGCAGGAGCCGGTCGAGGCCGCGCCCTCGGAAATTACGAACCGGAATCCTCTGTGGGACGCTAGAGCCGAAGCTCGCTACGAGAAGACCACGGTAGATCCTTTCGACCAGCCTCTCGAAGTTTTAGAGCGCTGGGACAACGGGAAGTGCATCGCGGTCCTGAACAAGAAGATCGTGATCTGCAACGATCAGAATCCTTACGGCGAGATCCCGTTCCTATCAATTGGCTGGTGGGATGTTCCCGAAGCCTTCTGGTCGATGGGGCTCGCAAAGGTCATCGGTGCGGAGCAACGTTTGCAGCAGGGTCTCACGAACCTCTATCTCGACAACGCTTCGTTGAACTTGAACGGAGTCTACCTTCGCGTCCGAGGGAAGAGCGTCCCGACTCAAAGCATTCGTATTTCTCCGGGCAAGATCGTTGATGTAGACAACAAAGACGATTTCAAAGTTCTGGAACGGCTGCCAGCGGTCCCCGAGGCCACACAACATTTATCTTTGTCTGAGTCTCGCGCCGAGCGAGTTTCCGGCGTCAGCGATCCAGGCATGCAGGGCGTTGCCGGTTCAAGCGGACACTCCAGTTTGGCTCGAACGGCATCAGGAGCTAATCTTCTGGCTGCGGGTGCGGGCTCCCGCGTTGCGGATTTTGTGGAGAAGTTGTCGGACAACGTGATTGTTCCCTTTCTATACAAGGCCCACGAGTTGAACCGAGCCATGCTTCCGGCGAAGGCGATCAAGTACATTCTCGGAGAAGAGCTGCAGCATGAGTTCATGAAGGGCAAGGGTGACGTTGTCGAGATACTGAACGCTCGCGTGAAGTTTGCCATCCTGGCTGCGTCGAAACTGCAGGCTCGCCGGGCAATGGCGCAAGCCCTGCCGATGATTGTCCAGTTCCTGACGAGTCCTGAGACAACGAAGCAGCTGGCGGCGCAGGGCAAGAAGGTCAAGATCGAGGAAGTCGTCAAGATGTTCTTCGCGGTGTCGGATTGGAAGACCTACGATGATATCGTTGTAGACATGACTTCTGAAGAGAAGCAGCAGTCCGCTGCCAATTCTCCGGCAGCTATGGCACAAGCGAAGATGGCCGCGCAGCAAGCGGCTCTGGGTCAGCAGCACAATAACAAGTCGGATCTGGTTGAGCAAGAGAACATCGCGAGAGCTGGCAGGGATGTGCTAAAGCACGGACTTAAGCAAGGAGAGTCCGAGGGTGCCGAGGCTGCTCCCCCTGCCGGTCCCGAAGCGCCCCCTGCGGGGCTGGGAGTTTAATTTATGGCTGAGAGCTTGATGGTCGAGAGGGTCGAGGCGAGTCTTGGTAGGACGCTCACCGAAGAAGAGCAGTTTGAAATAGACGTGTGGGATCGAGGGCGAACGCTGGCTCAGGTCATTCACACCGAGGCCTACACGATTTTGATCGATACCCTTCGATCCTATGCAGACCGATCTACCCGAGATCTGTTGAAACTCTCTCCGGGCAGCGAACACGTCAAGGAAGCTCATGCCGCCGCTTACGCGCTGAACGACCTCTTTGTGAAATTCCAAGAAGACATCAACAGCGCCGTCACCAACTCGATGACGACGCCACCGGTACTGAAGAATGCAGCGCGATTGTCGAGCCCGGTTCCTCCCGAGAGCATGTGAGGAAGTAACACTATGCCAAGTTTTATGAAGCACAACGCGACCCTTCAGGAACACAAAAAGCTGGTATCCTGGTTGGAGTCTTTAACTGTTTTGGCGGATTGCCAAAAGTAAAAGGAGAATTATATGCCGCACACCGCTTCTGTCATTCCCGATCCGTTCGCAGATGACTTGTTTTCGCCTCTCGCGCCGAACGACCCGGAAGGCACGTTTGGGGAGGAGATTCAAAAGATAGCAGACGAGCAAAGGATCGCTCTGGAGGTCCCTGATCCCGTGGCTCCAGCTCCGGTAGCAGTCAAGCCTGCGGACGAGCCCCAAGTCTACCAGTACGAAGACGGTTCCCAGGTGGTCATCGAGCACGGCAGTCGCGGCTGGAAGGCTACGCTGGACTCCAACACCGGGGCACCCGTTGAGGTTTTCTACGGATCTACCAAGGACGATCTGCTTGTCAACTTGTCTGCGGGAAAGATCAACGCGACCCAGAAGATTCGAGAGCTGAACAAGAAAGCGAAGCTTGGCATCGACCTCGCGGATAACCCCGTGGCTCCTGTCGTTGTTCCGGCGGGTGCTGCGTATCGCAACCTGACGGCGGACGAGATCTTTGAGTTGAAGACCCGGTTGCAGGACGACCCGGACGCAGCCATCGGCCAATGGTTCCAGAAGAAGACTGGATTGTCTCTTGAGGAATTTGTGAAGGTGGCGAAGACCGGAAAGACCGCGTCGGACGAGCTGTCGGCGGAAGCGGTCTCCAAGGAGTTTTTGAGGACCCACGAGGAGTACGTTCCGTATGAAAAGAATTTCGAAGCTCTGATCGCTTGGTTGTGCAAGTACAAGTTGAATCAGCCACTGCAAGGGCGCGATCCGAATGCGATGATCGAGGTCCTGTTAAACGCCGGACAGTGGACGGCTGAGACTTTAGACGAGGCTTACCAAGACTTGGTGAACGACGGATTGTTGGATCTCCAAGTCGAAGAAGAGCCCGAACCAGTTGTACCCGCAGCGCCAGCAGCCAGAGTGACTCCGGCTGCGACTCTGGCTGCTGCTGCTGCAGCGACGACCTCTAACGACCGGATTGTTCGTGACAGGCGTCCGAGAGCGGGCAACGCAAACCTTGGTATCAGGACATCGGAAACGGTGGCCAGAAACGCAGAGTTTGCACCGCCGCCCTCAGTCGAAGAGTTAGACAACCTATCTGACGGCGACATTGAGAAATTACTCGGGGACGTTCGTCATAGCCGGTTGGGAACTCG
>Ga0315274_10012344_pt1 | contig 12185 bp, 11 predicted proteins | sample YL17G02_20_MG_FD_203700 | JGI IMG/M metagenome (GOLD analysis project Ga0315274, IMG submission 203700) | Sediment microbial communities from Yellowstone Lake, YNP, Wyoming, USA - YL17G02_20 | ecosystem: Environmental > Aquatic > Freshwater > Lake > Sediment | place: USA: Wyoming | collected... | reverse complement strand
TCACCAGGAAACTGCCCACCATTCGTCGCGCGGGACCCGGGCGCGCCATCAAGGCCACCCGCATTGCCTGAGGGGACAAAATCGCTTTGCAGTTAAGGGGACATATTGCCTGTGCTACAACACCCGGGGCAGCGTTGACCCTGTGGGGCGGATGTGGTACAGTCAACTGGCCGTTGCGGGGTAGTGTAATCGGCAACACATGGGCCTTTGGAGCCCAGTTTCCAGGTTCGAGTCCTGGCCCCGCAGCCACACGCCTTGAGGCACGCGCCCCAGCAAGTCCCCTGGCGCGTTTCGTTGTCGGGCCATGTCAGACGCCGGGATAGCGACGGTGGCGGTCATTCTGGCCGGCGGGAAGGGCACGCGCCTGCAGTCTGACGTGCCCAAGGCCCTGCTGCCGCTCTGCGGGCGGCCGCTGGTGTCGCACGTGATCGAGGCGGCGCGCGGCGCGGGCGTGGACCGGGTGCTGCTCGTGGTGGGCCACGCCGCCGAGCAGGTGATGCAGGCGGTGGGGCCAGAGTGCACCTGCGCGCTCCAGGAACGGCAGTTGGGCTCGGCCCACGCGCTGATGTCGTGCGCCGACGCCCTGGCGGGCTACCAGGGAACCGTGCTGGTGCTGTACTGCGATGTGCCGCTGCTGGGCGCGCACCCGCTGCGCGACCTGATCGGCCGGCACCGCGCGACCGGCGCCGCGGCGACGCTTTTGAGCGTGGCGCTCGACGACCCCGCCGCCTACGGGCGGATCCTGCGCGCCCCGGACGGCCGGGTGCTCGGCATCATCGAGGCGAAGGACGCGACGCCCGAGCAGCGGGCCATCCGCGAGATCAACGTCGGGGTGTACTGTTTCGAGGCGCCCCTTGTGTTCGAAATCCTCAAGGAGGTGCGGCCGGACAACGTGAAAGGGGAGTACTACCTGACCGACGCGATCGGTTTGCTGGCGGCGCGCGGCCACCGGGTGGAGGCGCTCATTACCACCGACACGGAGGCCATCGCGGGGGTGAACACGCTGGAGGAACTGGCGGACGTCGAGCGCGCGCTGCGGCGCCGGAAGGGCGAGGCGGACCCATGCAAGAGATGAAGATCATCACCGGGAACGCCAACCCGGCGCTGGCGCAAGCGATCGCCGATCACCTCGAGATGCCGCTCACCGCGGCCGAGGTGGGCCACTTCGCCGACGGCGAGATCCAGGTCAAGATCAACGAGAGCGTGCGCGGCTGCGACGTCTTCCTGGTCCAGCCCACCTGCCCGCCCAGCAGCGAGAACATCATGGAACTGCTCATCTTGACCGACGCCTTGAAGCGCGCCTCGGCCCGGCGTATCATCGCCGTCATCCCCTATTATGGCTACGCCCGCCAGGAGAAAAAGGCCACCGGCCGCGAGCCCATCACCGCCAAACTCATCGCCGACCTGATCACCGTCGCCGGGGGCAATCGCCTCATCATGGTGGACATGCACGTGCCCTCGATCCAGGGCTTCTTCAACCTGCCGGTGGATCATCTCCCGGCGGGCCCCATCCTCGCCGACTACCTGCTGCGCAGCGGCTTCGAGGACGCGAACACGGTGGTCGTCTCACCCGACGTGGGCGGCGTGGGGACGGCGCGGGCGATGGCCGACCGCCTGCGGTCCTCACTGGCCATCATCGCCAAGCGCCGCCCCGAACCCAACCAGGCCGAGGTGATGGAGGTGATCGGCGACCTGGAGGGGAAACGCGCGGTGTTCGTGGACGACATGATAGACACGGGCGGCTCGCTCGCCGCCGGCGCCCGGGCGGTGCTCGAGCGCGGCGCCGCGTCCATCTGTGCCTGCGCCACGCACCCGGTTTTCTCGGCCGGGGCCGTGGAGCGGCTGGAGGAGTCCTGCCTGTGCGAGGTGGTGGTCACCGACACCATCCCCGTGCCGCCGGAGAAGCGCACCCCGAAGATCCGGGTGCTCTCGGTGGCGCCGCTGCTGGCCGAGGCGATCAAGCGCGTGCACACCGACGCCTCGGTGAGCAGCCTCTTCGATAGGCTCTGGATCGAGGATAAGCGGTGAAAGCGCGAATGTCATTCCGAACGAAGTGAGGAATCTCGGCGACGAAGAACGGTGGCTTTCCACTGAACGAGATTCCTCGCCCGCTGGGCTCGGAATGACAAGCAAAGCTCAGCATGACAACGATGAGGAGAATGCGATGGACCAGATCGAACTCAACGTGACCCGCCGCGAGAGCGACGGCAAGTCGGCGGCCCGCCGGCTGCGGCGCCAGGGGATGGTGCCGGCGATCATCTACGGCAAGGGCTTCGACGCGCAGCCCGTGGCGGTGGAGGCGCGCGAACTGGCGCGGCTCTTCGCCGCCGGGCTCCACGGCACGTCGCTGCTGCGCCTGCACCTGGACGGGAAGGCCTCGCGCAACTCGCCGCTGGTGATGATCAAGGAAGTGCAGCGCAACCCGCTCACCGGGCAACTGCTCAACGTGGACTTCCACAAGATCTCGCTCACCGAGAAGGTCACCGCCCAGGTGCCGATCGTGCTCCAGGGCGAGTCGCCGGCGATGCGCCTGGGCGGGACGCTGGAGCACCTGCTGCGCGAGGTGGAGGTCGAGTGCCTGCCCACCGAGATCCCGGACCACTTCGAGGTGGAGGTCTCGCACCTGGAGATGGGGCACTCGATCCACGTGCGCGACCTCGCGGTGCCGTCGGGGGTCACCGTCGTCACCGGGCCCGACGAGGTGATCGCGGTGATGGCCGCGCCGCGGGTGGTGGAGGCGGCGGCTCCTGCCGAGGCGGCCGTCGAGGGCGAGGAGGAGGTCAAGGAGCCCGAGGTCCTGGCCCAGAAGGGCGCGCGCGAAGAGGAAGCCGAAGAGCCCGAGGAGCGCAAGGGCAAGGGGCGGTAGCATCGCCCTTCGTAGGGGAGCACCTCCGGTGCTCCCGTTGTCGGGCGGACCGGAGGTCCGCCCCTACGTTCGCGGCGGGCTTGAGAAGGCCCGCCCTACAGCCATTCGTTGACACGGCTCCGGGCCAATGATAGAGTAGTCTTGCCATGCCGATCTACGAGTTCAAGTGCCGCGCCTGCGGCAAGACCTTCGAAGAACTGTGCCGGATGGGGAGCAACGGCTCGGGCGTGCGCTGCCCCGTGTGCAAGGGCAAGCGCATGCAGCGGGTCATGTCGCGGTTCGCGGCGCGGTCGTCGAGCCGGGGCGGCGAGAGCCGTTCCGTCGGCGGTTCCACCTGCAGCGCCTGCGCCGCGAGTTCGTGCGCGGGCTGCAAGTCCGCCTAGAGCCGAGGCATGTAGGGGCGAACCTTGCGTTCGCCCGCGTTCTGCGAGGCGGCCGGGCGAATACGAGATTCGCCCCTACACTTTCTCTTGGAGATGTCAGATGGCCTCGATCCAAGATTTCCAGCGGCTGGATCTGCGCGTGGGCACCATCGTCGCCGCCGAGAAGGTGGCGGGCACCGACAAACTGATCAAGTTGACGGTGGACATCGGCGACGCGCAGCGCACCATGGTGGCGGGGATCGGGCTGGTCTATCCCGCCGAGGGCCTGGTGGGGAGGCAGGTGGCCTGCGTGGTGAACCTCGACCCGGTGGTGCTGCGCGGCGTCAAGTCCGAGGGGATGATCCTGGCCGCCGGCGACGAGCGCGACCTGGCGCTCATCGTGCCCGACAAGCCGCGCCCCGCCGGCGCGCAGATCCGCTAGCGGCCTCGCAGCAGCCTGTCACCCTGAGCGCAGCGAAGGGTCCCGGAATTCCGGGATTCCTCGGCTTCGCCTCGGAATGACACCCCTTGCGGCGCGCGTGGGAACGCGCGCCCTACACTGGATCATCCCGCCGCGGCGCGCAGGGCGCGGATCGCCTCGGCCAGCCCGACTCCCTCGCGGAAGAGGTGGGTGCCGATCACGGCGCCATCGGCGCCGGCCTCGCGCAGGTCGCCAATGTTGGCCTCGGTGACCCCGCCATCCACCAGGATCTCCGGGCGCACCCCGCGCGAGCGCATCATGTCCGCGATCAGGTGCACCCGCTCCAGCGCGCTGGGGATGAAGTCCTGCCCCGCCCAGCCCGGGTTCACCGACATCACCAGCACGGTGTCCACATCGCCCAGAATCGGCGCCAGCATCTCCACCGGGGTCGCCGGGTTGAGCGCCACGCAGGCGCCGGCGCCGGCCCCCTTGACCTGCTGCACGATGCGGTGAAGGTGGGCCGTCGCCTCGACATGCACCCCCACCGAATTGGCGCCGGCCTGGATCATGGGCTCGAGCAGGGCCTCGGGGCGCTCCACCATGAGGTGGGCGTAGAACGGCAGGCGCGTGAGCGGCCGGCACGCGGCCAGGATCATCGCGCCGAAGGTGAGGTTGGGCACGAAGTGGTTGTCCATGATATCGAAGTGCAGCAGGTCGGCGCCGGCGGCTTCGAGTTCGCGGACCTGCTCGCCCAGGCGCGTGAAATCGGCGCACATCACGGAGGGTGCGATCTTCACCTCATGACCTCCTGAGCACCTGTAGGGGCGCACGGCGGTGCGCCCCCACGCACTTGGTGAGTTCCTTGTGTCATAGAAAGCCCCGATGTGGGGACAGGCGCCCTCGCCTGTACACCACCAGCGTCGCGAGAGCGGCGCTGCCACAGCCGGGGCGGCTGTGCCACCATGTCGAAGGCTTTCTCACTCTGATCCAAGAACCTCTCTAGAACGACAACCCCGCCATCTCGCGCGCGAGCGGCGAGTGAGCCGCCGCATAGATGTGCACGCCGTACGGGCCGAACTCGTCGCCGATGTTGCCGCCCGATGCTCGTGGGAAGGTGCGCCCCTCGAAGAGAACGGCCAGGGGCTCGTTGGTGGGCGGCCGAAGTGTTGCGTGTGCCGGCTTGTTGGTGCGGTTCACGGCGATCAGCACCCATGGCTTGCCTTCCCGCTTCACCAGAGCATCAATGGGGCCGCTCACCACGGCCGTCTTCGCGGCCTGCGGGTCATCGCGCCAGGCCAGCACCGGCGCCATCTTCCCCAGTTCGCGCGTGACCCGCGTGAGGTCCTGCCAGAAGGCGGGGCGCTCGATGCTGTGCGTGCCCCAGTAGAGCAGGCCGCGCGCGCCGTGCACGATGGCATCGTAGGCGATGAAGCGCGTTTGCTCGTAGGTGGGATAGACCGGGTTGGCCTTGTTGGTGGGGTCGCTCAGAATCTCGCCCCACGAAAACCCCTGCAACACCATGAACACCGGCTTGGTATCGGCCACGGTGAGGCGCTGCTTCTCGGTCTCCTCGCCGGTGATGGCGAGAGTCTTGTCGGCCATGTCGGAGTGGCCCTGGGGTTCGGGCACGGGGTACATATCGGTGCCGATGATGTCGCTCGAGCGCGCGTAGATCGTCAGGTCCTCGACGGTGTTGCGCGGCGCGTGGTTGGTCCAGAGGGGATGGTCGGGGTCGAGCCGCTTGAGTTCGTGGTAGCCCTCGACGAAGACATCGAGCGGCAACTGGCGCCACACCGGCTCGTCCTGGCTCTCGTAGACGAGAAGCGCGGGGTGGTTCTTCACGCGGCCCACGAACTCGGTCAGCGCCTTGAGGTTCGCGTCGCGGTTCTGGCGCAGGTCGAGCCACTGGCCGACATTCAGCCACACCTTGAGGCCGTGCTTCTGCGCCACCTCGAGCATCTGCTCGGAGGAGCGCACCATGTTGTAGCCCATCTGCGCGACCTTCGCATAGCCCTCGTCGGTCTCGCTGGGCGCCGCGTAGAGCGCGATGGGGAAAAACGGCTTCCCCTCCACCAGCAGCATGTTGTCCTCGCGGATGTCCACGCCGGGGTTCTTGAACGCGGGAGCGCGCGAGCGGAAGAAGGCCAGGTGTTCCGTCTGCCCCACCTTGCCCGAGGCGTCCTCGAACTCGGCGACCACCTCGTAGGCCCCGGGCTGCAGGTCGCCCACCTCAAATGAGGAGAAGTGCTCGCCGGGTTGGAGCGCGTGCTCCTGCTGTCTCGGGTAGTCCGCCGGCTCCAGGCGCAGCCGGCACTTCCTGGCCTGCTGTCCGGCGATCACGCGCACCTTCACCTGGTCGCGATAGAAACTCTCGAACACCGTCGCGTGGGCGAGCGGCTTGCACTCGACCACCCGCTCGGTAGCCCAGAGCACCCGTGAGGTGCCATCCTCTTCCAGCACGACTACCAGCCGATGCGCCCCCGGGGTCTTGAACCCAAGGTCAAGTTGCCCGCTTGCGCTCCCGGCGGCGTCAGGGGCGAGGCGCACTCGATGCCCGGGGATGTATGCCCTGATGAGCGGGCTTCCCTGGTAGGCGTCTGCCAAAAGGATGACTTCTTTGGCTGGCGCCGCACCCGTGAGCCGAAATGGAATGACGTTCCGGCCCACACACGGCTCGATCAGCAGCGGCAGGTGCACCTTCACGAAGAACGGCGAGAAGTCCACATCGAGGCCGGCCAGGTCGCCCCACTTGTCGGTACTCTCGAGGCGCTGCCCCACCGGCGCCCAGGTGGCGGTCTCGCCTGACTCGAACCGCCGCACCAGGTTCAGGCCCATGGTGTGACGGAACGACGACATCGGATCCAGCGCCGTCCACGGCAGCGCGATCTCGCAGGTCCAACTGCCATCCTCGTTGCGGGCGGTGGCGGCCTGCCAGGCGGCGTCCCACTTGGGGTCAATGCCCACGCCATCGCAGCGCTCGTCCATTTTCTCGCCGGTCGCATCAACGGCAAACTGAAAGTAGTTGAAGCGGTCGTGGGCGGGATCGAGGTACACCGCCACGCGGTCCACGCGCGCCGCCGGCGCCGGGGCCACGCCGGTCTGCTGCGGAGGGGGTGAGGCCGGCGGGGCCGGGACGGCCCCGCACTTGAAAGCCACATAGAGGCCATCATCGTCGAAGCAGATGCGCGCCTCGGTTTGCGAAACCGGCCGCCCGCCGGAGAACATATCCGACACCACGGCCGCGTTCCGCCAGCAGGCGTCATCGAGCCGGCCATCCACCTTGGGCGGGCGGGCGCAGCGCACGGTTGTGATCGTGGCCGCCCGGGCGGCGCAGGCGATCAACGCCCACACCGCCCCCGCCAGGAGAACCTCCAGCACCGACCGTGGACCCATCGCCGCCCTCCCGCGCCAGATGGCGCCCTTTTCGCGGTGGGGATTGGGCTAACCTGCCTGCCGGGCGGACACGGTGGGCCTCCGTCGCGGCGGCCGTCGGCACGCCCGCCCTACAAAGGCTGCGAGATTTCTTGATCTGTTCACAAACTGTTGCGGCGGTTTTTACAGGCGGTGGGTATGATTAGGATCAGAAAGCGGTGGGTCGCGACTCGGCAGGCGTTCGTTTCGCCCTTCCGCAGACGCCGCCGAGAGGCGCCCAAGCGATCCGTCCGTTCGGTTTGGGTGGGTGGGGTTCTGCGCAATCCCCACGCAGCGCTCACATCTGCACACTCGCGGAGATGCAGACACCACGCGCAGGGACCCCACCCCCCTTTGCCCCCGCATCTCGCCAGGATTCGCCCCCACGGCAGCGAAAAACCCTTCCCTGCCATGACCCGCTTCCGACTGGCCGTCAACGCCGGGTTCGCGGTCAACCGCTTCCCGGAGCCTGAAGCGTGGCTGGGCATCGTGGGCGGGCGGCTGGGCGTGCGATACGCGCAGTTCGTCGCCGACCTGCTCAACCCGTTCCTTCCCGCCGCTGTGATCGAAGCGCAGGTGGGGAAGATTCGCGCCGCGGCCGAGCGCTTCGGCGTGACCATTGACAGCGCGTTCACCAGCGCTTTCACGCGCGTCAACCACGTGCTGCATCCCGACCCGCAGGTGCGCGAGGCCTGGGTGCGCTGGTACGAGGATCTCCTGCGGCTCGCGGCGCGCCTGGGCGCGCGCGGGGCCGGCGGGCACTTCGGCATCCTCTCGGTGCGGGATTTCGAGGATCCCGCGCGCCGCGAGCGGATGATGGCCGAGGGGATTCGCAACTGGCAGCGCCTGGCCGGCCTGGCGCGCGACCTGGGAATGCAGTTCCTCATGATCGAGCCCATGTCCGTGCCGCGCGAGCCGCCCGCCACCATCCGCGACACCCACAACCTGCTCGCGCGCTTGAACGACGGCGCCGCGGTTCCTATCCGCGTGTGCCTGGATGTGGACCACGGCGATCCCCGGTCGCCCGACCTGCGCGACACCGACCCCTATGCCTGGCTGCGCGAGTTTGGAGCCGTCTCGCCCGTCGTCCACATCAAGCAGAGCAAGCCGGACAAGGGCGGCCACTGGCCCTTCACCGACGAGCACAACCGCGAGGGGATCATCCAAGGCGAGAAGGTGCTCGACGCGCTGCGGGCCTCGGGCGCCGAGGAGGTCGCGCTCGCGCTGGAGGTCTCCCACCGCGAGCGCTATCCCTGGGAAGACCGGGTGCTCGACGACCTGAAGGCATCGGTCGAGTACTGGCGGCGATACGTTGCGGAGTAGGAGAATGTAGGGGAGCACTTCTGCGTGCTCCCGCCGTGATGTCACCCCGAGCGCACGCGAGGGGTCCCGGATTCCGGGATTCCTCGCCTGCGGCTCGGAATGACGTGTCGGCGCGGACGGAAGTCCGCGCCCTACAGGATCAGGGCATAACGATGCCGGCAAGTGAAACGATGTGGGCAGCGGTGCTGCACGCGGTCGGCGACCTGCGCTGGGAGCGGGTTGCGGTGCCACGCCCCGGACCCGGCGAGGCGCTGGTGCGGGTGCGCGCCTCGGGCGTGTGCGGGTCCGATGTGGCGCGGGTGTTCGTCCACGGCGCTTATCGCTTTCCGCTCATTCCGGGCCACGAGTTTGCAGGTGAGGTGGCGACGCTGCGCTCGGACGCGCAGGGGGTCGCGGCGGGCGCACGCGTTGCGGTGCAGCCACTCATTCCGTGCGAGAAGTGCCGCTGGTGCGCGGCGGGCGAGCACGCGCTCTGCGATGACTACGATTACCTGGGCTCGCGCCGCGACGGCGGCTGGGCCGAGTACGCGGTCGCGTCGGTGGCGAACCTAGCGCCCATCCCCGAGGGCGTCTCCTTCGAGGCGGTGGCCATGACCGAACCGGCGGCCGTGGCGCTGCACGGCCTCGATCGCGCGGGCCTGCGCAGCGGCGAGAGCATCGCCATCTTCGGGGCCGGGCCGGTGGGGCTGATGCTGGCGCAGATGGCGCGCGCGCAGGGGGCGTCGCCGATCGTGCTGGTGGACGTGGGCGAGCGGAAGATCGCAGCGGCGCGGGGCCTGGGATTCGAGCACGTGATTGATGCGAGTGGCGCCGATCCCGTCGCCGCGATCCGTGAAATCGCCGGGGGCGGCGCCGACGTCTGCGTCGAGGGCGTTGGCTTGCCGCGGACGTTCCGGCAGGCCGCGGCGGCGGCGCGCAAGTTGGGGCGCGTGCTGCTGCTGGGCAACATGCGCGGCGAGGTGACCCTCGCGGAGCCGGAGTTCTCCGACCTGCTGCGCCGCCAACTCACGCTGATCGGCACCTGGAACTCGCGCATCCGGCCTGCCGGGGACAACGACTGGACCCGCGCGCTGGCGATGATGGCCGATGGCCGGCTCCAGGTCGAGCCGCTGATCACACATCGACTGGCCCCGGATCGCGTCGTCGAGGCGCTGGAGATGATGCGCGAGGGGAAGGAGTTCTTCAACAAGGTGATGATGGTGTTTCAATGATGAATTATGGTTATGAGAGGCTGTTGCGAAAGTGCCCTCCCCCCATCGCGGGGGAGGGTAGGGTGGGGGGGACATCGTGAGCGCTGTGCGCCCAGGCTCACCCCCACCTCAATCCTCCCCCATCAAGGGGGAGGAGCGACCCGCCCGCGCCGGGTTATGCAACAGCCTCATGAATTACGAATTCGAGAACGCGATCGCACCCGCGGGTCTTCATTCATAATTCGTCATTCGCAATTCATCATTCGCCGGGAGGCGTCTATGCGTGCAGCCGTGCTTCAGGATCTAGGTCGTATCGTCGTCGAGGAGGCGCCGACGCCCGAGGACGTGGGCGACGAGGAGGTGCTGGTGCGGGTGCGGGCCTGCGCCGTGTGCGGGTCGGACGTGCGCATCTTCCGCCACGGCAACCCGCGTGTCACGCCGCCGGCCATCATCGGCCACGAGATCGCCGGAGAGGTGGTGAAGGTGGGCGCGGCGGTGGCCAAGTTCGAGCCCGGCGACCGCGTGGCCACCGGCGCCGACGTGCCCTGCGGCGTCTGCGAGTGGTGCGCGCGCGACATGTGCACCAACTGCGCGACCAACTACGCGCTCGGCTACCAGTTCCCGGGCGGCTTCGCCCAGTACCTGCGCCTCAACCAGACCACGGTGCGTTACGGCCCCGTGCACCACATCCCCGAGGGGCTGTCCTTCGAGGAGGCGACGCTCGCCGAGCCCCTGGCCTGCTGCCTCAACGGGCTGGAGCGCGCGGCTTTCCGGCCCGGCGAATCGCTGGTGATCATCGGCGCGGGGCCGGCGGGCTGCCTCACCGCCGACCTCGCGAAGGCCCTGGGCGCAGGGCGCGTGATCCTGGCGCAGCGCTCGCGCATGCGCCTGGAGGTGGCGAAGCACAGCCGCGCCGACGCGCTCGTCTCCACCACCGAAGAAGATCTCCGCGAGCGCGTCCGCCAGGAGACAGGCGGCGAGGGCGTGGACATCGCGGTGGTGGCCTGCGCGTCGGTCGAGGCACAGGAGCAGGCGCCGCACCTGGTGCGCAACCGCGGGCGGGTGAACTTCTTCGGCGGCCTGCCCCGCGGCAGCCGGCCCGCGCAGGTGGACAGCAACCTGGTGCACTACAAGGAACTCTGCCTCACCGGCTCGCACGGGAGCACGCCGCACCAGCACCGGGTGGCGCTGGGGCTCATCGGAAGCGGGCAGGTGAAGGTGGGCTACTTGATCACGCACCGGTTCCCGCTCGACCAGGTGGAGGAGGCGCTGCGCGTGGTCGAGGAACGGGAAGGGATGAAGGTGATCGTGACGCCTTAGTGCGCTGCGCGCAATTACGAATTATGAATTGGCCGCGCTAGAAGCCGTGCAGGTCTTCCCACAACTTGAACGGCTGGAGCCACATACCGCGCGCGAGCAGGTAGGCGACCAGCCCGACGAAGGGCACCAGAATCGCGTACCCGACCAACTGGATGAGCAGCGGATAGCGCCGCCGGTCGTGTTCGGTTTCCTGGCCGTACCAGTCCGCGACGCGGCCCAGGGCATCGGGCGCCTGGCCGGACTCCTCGCCGGTGGCCAGGATGCGCAGGTCGTCGCCGGCGGAGACGCCGGTGTCCGCCAGCGCCTCGGTGAGCGTGAAGCCTGAGCGCAGCCGTTCGCCGGTCTCGCGCAGGCGGGCGGCCATGGCCTCGTTGCCCGAGGCGTCGGCGGCGATCTCCATGGCCGCCGCGATCGGCACCCCCGCGCGCAGCAGGAGCGCCAGGCTCCCATAGAACCGCGACAGCGCCGCGCGGCGGAGCATGGTCCCCAGGAGCGGAAGGCGCAGGTTAAAGGCCTCGCGCCGCTCCCGCCACCGCACCGACCGGCTGGCCAGCCGGTTGCCCAGGACTCCACCGATGAGCATGCCGCCGAGGGGCACCGTGGTGCGGAGGAAGTAGAACAGAATCCTGTGGACCAGAGCGAGGGGATCCCATCCGCCCTCGGGCATGGGCCCAGCGAGGGTGATGCCCACCGGCAGGAAGACGAGGATCCCGGGGATGGTCGCGACCCAGAAATGCCAGGTGCGCCCAAGGAGTTCGCGGCGCATGGCGTACTCGCCCTCGAGGTCGGAGGCGATCTCCTCGACCACCTCCTCCAGCGCGCCGGCCGCCTCGCCCGCGCGCACCAGGGCCACCTGCCAGCGCAGAAAGAGCCGCGGGTGCCCAGCCATGGCCTCGGCCACGGCGCCGCCGCTCTCGGTCTGGGCGGCCATCTCGCCGACGGCATCGCGGTAGGCCTGCGGGCCGTGGCGCTCCAGGTTGCGGAGGCTTTCGGCGACGGTCAGGCCGGAATGGATGAGGTTGGCCCAGGAGCGGAAGAACCGGGTGGCGGCCCGCGTCCAGAAGAGGCCGCCGCGGAGCGCCTCCGCCCGGGGGCGAGCCGCGCGAGAGGGTTCGGGCGCCGGGGCCGCGGCAAGCGACCCGCCAGGCACGAGCGCCTGCCCGCAGCGGAAGCAGACGCGTCGTTTGACGCTGTTCTCCGCCCGGCAATGGGGGCAGGACCGCATCTCGGGCACGGCGAATCTCCGAACATGTCCCTTCCACGACCGCACACGACCTCCCTGGCGTCGGGGG
>Ga0315274_10012343_pt1 | contig 12186 bp, 16 predicted proteins | sample YL17G02_20_MG_FD_203700 | JGI IMG/M metagenome (GOLD analysis project Ga0315274, IMG submission 203700) | Sediment microbial communities from Yellowstone Lake, YNP, Wyoming, USA - YL17G02_20 | ecosystem: Environmental > Aquatic > Freshwater > Lake > Sediment | place: USA: Wyoming | collected... | reverse complement strand
TTAACATATACAACAGGACATCTTGCATTTTCACTTCCAGTAAGACCTGTTGCACCATTTACATATTATTATCCACTAGCATTTCTTTCCAAAAAAGAAGTAGCAATATATCTAAATTTGGCATATCCACAGTACATAAATCAAGAACCTTCACAACTAGTGGAATGTGGTTCGCAAACAGCGCAGTTTCACATAAAATTCTGTGATAATTTATTTGAGATATGGCCAGGGATAGAATACGAACTGTTCAGTGCATACAAAAAAATAACTGCTTACATGAAAGACAAGATAGTTTTGTCAAAATGCAGAAATTGTGGTTCTACATTAGTTGACGAAAGCAATGATACATCCAAACTTATGTGCGGCGGATGCAAAATCTATAAAAAACTTGGATTCATCAAATAATTATTCTAAATATATACCTGGTACTTCATCGCGGGCCTTTACTGATTTATTTTTTGGATCATATTTTTGGGGATCGTCTGTTGAGTATAAGAATACATCAAGTCCAAGTTGTTTTTCAAAAAAGGGTATATTGCTATCAAACAATTTGTAGTTTTTTGGATTAACATATAAATATGCTTTTTGGGGAGTTGATCCTCTTCTCGTCACAAAATCACGCATGCTGTAAATTTCATTTAATGAATTTTTTATGATTGATTCATATTTAATTGCATAAGGATTTATTGTCATTGTATCTGAAATTGGCCATTTAGATTCAGAAATTAAACCATCTTTGCCAATTTTTGACCATAAATCCTCTGTTATATGTGGTGCAAATGGGGCCAAAAGCTGCGTTTGGTATTCGATTACCTTGGATATTGTTTCTTTGTTTGGTTCTTGTTTTCTTTTGAGATACCATGCAAGATTATTTTGAATATCATAAAATCCTCTCGTCAATGCGGTTCTGAAATTTGTTTTATCAAAAGCTTCTGTTGCTGCATCTACACATTCAGATAGCTTAGACTCCATCCAGTCATCTATAATATCCTTTTTATCAGAACCTTTGTTGTAGTTTTCTAGAGCAAAATCATACCATGCAGATAATTTTTTCTGCCATATATAAGCAATATCTGGATTAAAATTCGAATCAGCAAGTCCTTCTCCCCCTTCCATCAAAGAAATTCTCGCAGCATCTGCAGGAATATGCTCAAGTAAATCCTTAATTGTGTAAAAATTACCCTTTGATTTTGACATCTTTTCTTCATCAACTAAAAGCCATCCATTAATTCCGAAACCCTTCGGCCAGTACTTTTCCGGGAATATTGCTACATGATTAAATAGAGAAAATGTGAGGTGATTCTGAACTAAATCTTTTCCAGACCCTCTAAACTCAAATGGATACCAATATTCAAATTCATGTTTTATCTCTCCCAATAAAGTTTTGTCTATACCCAAATTTTTACTGATTTCTTTAGCATCGCCTTTATCCAGAAATATGAAATCGAAAAATTTACTGTCTATTTTTGAAGTATCAATTCCAAAATCTTTTGCGTGCTCTAAATACTTTGATATTGTATAATAAGCCATGTATATAGTGCTGTCGGACAATGATTCTATAGTCCATTTTTCGTCCCAAGGTAATTTTGTTCCGGTTCCGCGTTCTCTAGCGCAAGCCCAGTCTTTCAACCAATCAATAGTATGTTCAAACTGTGGTCTTATTGTTTCTGGGTAAAGTTTCAACTTAGAAAGCGCATCTTTGGTTTTTTCTTTCCACTCTTTGTTGCCATATGCGATAAACCATTGATCTGAAACTATTTTTATAACACATTCACTAAGACATCTGCAGAACACTTTTTTAGATAAATCATAAAATACATCTGCTTCACCAGCATTGATTAGGTCATGTTTGACATCATCTTTTGCAATTTCAACAAGTTCTCCTGCATAAGGTCCACAATTTTCATTCATTGATCCAGTATAAAAGCCTTTTTTGTAAACTTGGTTTGTAAGTTCTTCAAGGGCAGGATCATTCTGGTTCTTTATCTTCATTTTTTCTACTGCTGTTTTTGCTGGTAAATTATCTTCTTTTTGAGATTCTATTATCCTTACTTTTTTAATTGCTTTTTTTTCTATTAATTCTTCAAGACTTTTATCTGCCTCTTCCAAAATATTATGGTAATAGGCAGCATTACTTGACATTGGTGTTGTCTTAATATTGCTTTTTTTGGAATTTATTATTGGTATTGGCTGAATTGCTTTTATCTCTTCAACATTAAGATCATACTTGACTAATTCTTCAAGATTTGTTTGCAAATCTCTTAAAGCAACATAATCATAAGGAGCATCACTTGGTACTGATGTTACAATACCTGTTCCAAAATTTGGTTTACAGAAAGTTGCCGGCAATATCGGTATCTCTCTATTAACAAGTGGAGCTTTAACTTTCTTGCCGATAAGCTTTTTACCGTCAATTGAACCTAAAAACTCTACTTTTTCTTTTTGATACTTAAGTTTTTCAAAACATTCCTGGCTAACCACCCATTGTTTACCGTCAACATTAGCTAAAGTATATGTTACGTCAGGATTTACCCAAAGATTTGTCTGCCCAAAAACTGTTTCTGGTCTTAATGTCGCGGCCATAAGCGAATAATCATCAACGTCAAATTTTAAAAGTGTGAACTCTTGCGGCATTTCACCTTCTCCCTCGTAACGATCATGGTCTCCAACTGCCATTTTATCATTTGGACACCAAACAACTGGATGTTTACCTGTTGTCAGATAACCATTCTCTTTCAGCTTTTCAAATTGCCAACGTATGAATTTATCATATACAGGATTTAGGCTAGATGTCAGAAAGCTCCTTCGCCAGTCTATGCTTATTCCTAATGATCTGAAAGCATCTTCAGCATAAGGAACAAAAACATCCACCCAATGTTGCACATCCCCAAATTTTGGAATTTCTTCCTTTGGTATACCCATCATTTCCAAAGCTTCTATTTGAGAAGACTCTCCTTCTTTTACTCTACGAGCAGCTGCAGTAAGAGGAGTGCCAGTACAATGCCATCCTTGTGGATAAAGAACATTGCAACCTTTCATGCGTTTGTATCTTGCTAAGACGTCACATCTTGTAGCTGTGAATGCATGCCCTACATGTAGGAGACCATTTACATAAGGTATTGGATAATTTATGAAAAACTTATCTTTAGAATCATCTGCGTCAGCTTCGAAAGTTTTTCTCTTTTCCCATCTTCCTTGGACTTCTGACTCTAAAGTTGTCCATTTATTTTTGTTCATATAATTACCCCTATATAGTAGTTATTATAATAATAATTTTAACATTATAAAGCTTTCTGGTTCAATTATTAAGCGTCCAAAACATAGATAAATCCTTAAATTTTGTTTGATAAATATGAAAATTTTCAAAACGAATGAAGATGGATGGTTATGCGGTTACTGGAATGACTCGCCTGTACAGATAAAATACTCTAATAATCGTCCTATTACACAGGAGGAATTACATAAACATGAGTTTAGAGAATATTATTTAATGATTGATGGTAGTCTAACACTTGAAATAAACAGCAAAAAACAGACACTAAGCAAGCTTGAACTATTAATGATAGAGCCTGAAGAATCTCATAAAATAATTGAGAAAAGCGGCAATTGTGTATATATAATTATTAAAGAGAGATCTTATAAAGATAACAAAAAGTGAAGATAATATATGGAAAACTGTATTTTTTGCAAAATTGCAAAAGGACAAATACTCACAGATAAAATCTACGAAGACAAAAATGTAGTTGCATTTCTTGATTTAAGTGGACTTACTAAAGGACATACTTTAGTTGTTCCTAAAACACATAAACGATGGCTTTGGGACCATGATGACAAAGAATACTGTGAAATATTAAAAGCTGCAAAGAAAATTGCAAACATTATACGAAGCCATTATGGAATCGAATGGGTTGAAATGGTAGTTGCTGGTATGGGCGTACATCATACACATATCCATATCTTACCAAGATTCCCAAATGATGGCCATAAAGAAATCCCGCTTGATGAAACCAAAGAAAAAACATTCTCAACTGAAGAGCTTAAAGAAATAGCTGAAGACTTGAAAAAAGCAATAGAAACACAAATAAAGTAATTTTATTTATTCTTATTTATGTCGGAGTAGTTTAGTGGTAGAACGCTGCGCTCATGACGCAGAGATCGGGAGTTCGAACCTCCTCTCCGACATTCTTTTGCAAAAGTTTTTAAATTCGTAACTATCAAATAATAACTGGTGCTTAATATGGATATTGTAGACATAGTAAACAAAAAACAAGAAAAATTCATAAAAGATAGAAGTAGACATATTAAAACTGACGCTTTAAGTAAAGTTGGATTATTCGATAAAGATCTTTATTTTTGGGAAGGAGATAATGTTGCACAAATAGTTACTGGTGGATATAATTCTTCTGATCTTTACTTTATGTTTTCAATAAGAGAAGCTATAGGCAAGGAAGGTAAAATTAATCTTATACACAGAACATCAGAATCATTGTATGCCATAGCTAAATCAATTCTTGATGGCAATTTAAAAGAATCAGAGGAACACTACTTAACTAAAAGCGGAATAAAAGAAATTAATGAAATGCTAAACCAAGCAAATATATCTGTTTATTTACAGGATATTCCACCATTTCCAAAAGGAATAAAAAACGATTCATTGGATGCGATTCTAACATTGGATACAGTTCGCACATTGATTAGATTAGAAGGTAAAATTCCTATTATGGATAGAACCTTACCTCAGATATATAAAAAATTAAGTCCACATGACGGAGACTTAATATTTCATTCAGAACTCATTGAGGATATAGCATGTGTTGTGCAAAATGCTCTCAGAATAGGCGCAGCAAATAAAATGTATATGACACCAGAAATCCCAGGATTTGGTTTGATAGACAAAATAATGCGAGCAAGAGATAATTTTTATAAAATACTAAATAATCCAGGAGAAAGAGACAAAGATAGCAATTACCCAGCATTCCCTGGCTCTGCTTCTGGTTACTTTTCTATATTGACTAAGGACGAAGATAGTTAGGATTTTCTATAATAACATATATAAGAGTTAATTTATTTTATTTAAACATGTATAAAAAGGCACTTTTGGCTCTGTTACCGATATTATTCTTATTCTCAATAACCTTTGCACAAGTAGATGTTGAACATGTCTCTCAGGCATCAGTAAGGGGCAATGAAATTCTAACTGTAAGCCTAAAGGTAACAATTACTGAACCTTCTAATGTTGATATTGCTGAACTTCTTCCAGCAAGTTGGGAAGTGATAAATTGGGACATTAGCGGCTATGACAAATCCCAAGTCTCTTATGAATGGCTTGGTGCATATGTATTCAGTGGCAAAGAAAGAAATGCAGCTCACTGGAACCTAAAAAATGTCCAAAATGATTTTACTATAACTTATCAGACAAAGGCAGTAAGTGAGAATATCCAAACAGAATTTATTACTCTTCTTGTATATCCTGGTGGATTCAGTTCTAAAACTTCGATTATAAGTGTAACTCCTGGAGCAGCTATGATTTCATGCGGTGATGGTGTATGTGGTGTCAGTGAAAATATATTCAATTGCCCAAGCGATTGTAATTTACAAATCCAATTACCGTCAACTGATATAATGATAACAATAGCGTCTATAATTGTCGCAATTATAACTGTAGCAATTATTTACAGACTTAGATACAGAATTGCTGAGGCTGGCGAAGAGATTGCAATATACTGGCCTAAGAAAAAAGAAGTTCCACCCACAGAAATATTATTCCCTGAACAGAGAAGATGGGTCAAGGAATATGCTAAAAAAGAGGAAGAAGAAAGAATTAATTTGCCCCCTGTTACAAAGTATTCTGAAGCAGAAGCTATGAGGCGACTTAAAATTATTGCTGGAAGAAAAAAGGAAAAATTTAAGAAGTATAAAAAGAAGAAATAGAATGGTGTTGAATTATGAATGATATTGTGCATGGTATTTTAGGTGTGTTTGGCATAATAGCTACAGTAAATCTAGCTATTTCTGGTTACAACATTTCAGTTCCATTAATTGCATCATTGATATTTTTGGGCGCTCTGCTAGTGATTTTGTGGAAATGAAAATCAAATTTTATTCTCTAAGTGAAATAGAAAAAATCAGAAGTAGCAGTGTTTTAGCTGGACAGAGAATCTCACCTGATATTAATATCGATTATATTACTTCAAAACACATAGGATTTTTTTGTTTTGACAAAAAATTAGACACAAAGCACTCCGTAATCTATTTTAGTGAAAAAAAATTCCCAGATTCATGGATTTGTGATTGTAAATGGTTCAGCTTAAAGAAAGGACTGTGTAAGCATATACTTAGTGTATTCTTCAGACTCAACCAAGATGAGAATTTTCTGAAAAATATTGAGAGGGAAAAAGTTTCAAATTAATATGTCAAATTATAACGTTCATGCAGCAGCGGGAGTTATTGTATCGCTAATATTAGCATTCTTTCTTTACACATTTGTTCATGTGAATCCATTGATTTTAGCACTTGGTGTTGTTATTGCAGTAATTTCATGCGAGTTTCCTGATATAGACTATAACAAATCAATGCCGAGGAAGGTAATGCGCGGACTTGTTCCTGGAGTAGTCATATTTTTTGCACTTTATTATTTCTTTACTAATCAGATGTGGAACGCACCATTGCTAAACATCATTTTACTTGTAATTGTAGCAGTAGGTTTCATACTTTCATATGAGAAGTTTATACCACATCATAGAGGACCTACACACAAATTACCAGGTCTTCTGGTTCTTGTGGTTGCTTCTGTAGCAATTGCATTCATTTTAGGATTTGGATTTATCAATGCGCTATTATTAGCCCTATTCGCAGCAGTAGGCTTTGCTATACATCTTATACTTGATCACTTGTAAGGGCAAATATTATAAACCAATTATAGATTAGTAGTTTTAGTATGTAATAAAAATAGCTAACGCCTCGGTAGCTCAGCAGCCAGAGCGCCTGACTTGTATGAAGAAACGTCGATGTCATGAGGCTTGCGGAAACTCCGGAGGGAAACCTTAAGTTTCCACGCGGCCATTGAAGACAAGTCGATATACTGACTTTCAAGGAATCAGGAGGTCGAGGGTGCGAATCCCTCCCGAGGCTTACAAATTATTAAATCGATCCAAGACTAAGAAAAATACTTATTTGCCCAAATAGTTGGTAATTTCTTCTGGAACTTGTGGATGTTGTTCTTGCCATTTTCCACGTTCTGAAGGTGGAGTAAAATAATAACACCCTATACTATAAAGTTGCATTCCAACTATAACTAAAGGAATTGCAACAATAGCACCTATCGTAGGGTATTTCATTGCAGCATAAAATCCTACACCCGCTACTGGAAGAACAGCCATAGTAAAGATACTACCAAGTATACAATCTAATTTCTTGTTCTTGTCATCATCTAAAACCTTTGGTTTTTCTAAACAATCTTCCAGATGTTCCATACAAATTCTATACATTTTCACATTTAAATTTTTAACTAATAAGGTAATGAGTGATATACACCTTAACTTGCTCTAACTCCCGAGGCTTATCCTTAGAAAATTTTAAATAGGATTAGCTCTTTAATACTATGGACAATTCAGCTGGCTTTGTAAGAAAAAGCCGGGCACTGCAACGAATCTCTACTAAGCAATCATTTCAGTTTTTACTTGATGTCTGGACTTTACCTCATCATGTAAAAATCAGCTTAGATATGTTTGTTGTATCCCAAAGAGATAACCTTTGACAAAATTGATTTGAGTTTTAGGATCGAGTGATTTTGTTGAACGGAACTCTTTGCTGAGTCCAGAAATTAATTTTTGGTTCTACAAAACCTTTTTAAAGCATATAATCTAAAGCTAAAACATGGAAGTACCAAAAACATTCGAAGAATTACAAATAAGCAGTGATTTGAAAAAGGCAATGAGAGAACTTGGCTATTCTGAATTATTTCCAATACAAGCGCAAACCATTCCAAAGATTCTGGCAGGCAATGATATAGTAGGCCAGGCACAAACCGGAACTGGTAAGACAGCTGCATTTGGAATTCCGATAATAGAAAGAATCGATCTTGATAATCCATTCATACAAGCAATCATACTTGTTCCAACAAGAGAATTAGCAATACAATTATGCAATGAACTAAAAATTATAAGTAAATATAAGAAAGTCAGCATATTGGCAGTTTATGGCGGAGCAAGTATTGAAAATCAAATAGACACCTTAAGGAGAGGCGTACATGTTGTAGTCGGAACACCAGGAAGAATCATTGATCATCTTGGACGCGGAACATTAAGATTAAGCAGAATCAAAATTGTAGTTTTGGACGAGGCTGATAGAATGCTTGACATGGGCTTTATTGACGATATAAGGTTCATACTTGAAGGGACTCCACGCGATCGACAAACATTATTATTTTCAGCAACAATGCCTGAATCAATTCTTTTCTTAGCGCAAAAATACATGAAGGCACATGAAGTCATTGCTGTCAGTAAGGACGAAATCACTGTAAAAGATACAGAACAAGTATACTGTGATGTTAATTATTTCAACAAAGTAGCCACATTAAAGAAGATCTTAACAGTTGAAAAAATAGATTCAGCAATAATTTTCTGCAATACTAAAGCTGGTGTTGATAAACTAGTTCATACTTTGCAGCAGGTTGGTCATCGTGTAGAAGCAATCCATGGAAACTTAACACAATCAAAAAGAAATAGAGTAATGACTGACTTCCGTTCAGGAAAATTCAAACTGCTTGTAGCCACTGATGTTGCTGCTCGCGGACTTGACATAAAAGGAGTAAGTCACGTTATTAATTATAATGTTCCAAATGAACCAACAGCATATGTACATCGCATAGGACGAACAGGACGCGCAGGCGAGACTGGAAAAGCAATAACTTTTGTGACAGAAAGAGATCGCGAAGCATTTGGAAGCATAGAATGGTTCACTAACATGAAAATAAAGAAAGTAGACTATGGCATACCTGAAGGCGATGCAAAACAACATAGTGAATCAAGACACCAAGGTGGAGACTCAAGACATCCAAGGCAACATTCTCAGCACAAAAAACACTTTGAACATCGCAGTAATAGACCAAATCGCTATGCGCTTGGCGAATTCTGAAAATAAAAAGTTATTTATTCATGTATTTTCTATTTCAAATTAGTTTGCGGGGTGTATAATGGGCGAAAATTTATATAATTCTGAAGATAACAAGACTGCTTGCCCATATTATTTTTTCTACAATAACCAAAATTTATGTAAAGCACCTGATGTAGCACCTAATGTAAAATGCGCATATCAAAAACAAGAAATTGCAACTGAAATAGCAATGTCAAATTATGTCGGCAGAGTATGTGGATGTAAAAAAATTGTACAAACACATATTGATGGAAATGGTCATTCGGATTTGGAGAAAAAATTAGGCGAAGAAACTATAAAACCTAATGGTGAAGCAACAATACCGCCACGTACTATTTTAGTTAAACCGCGCTCCAAACTTGATAATTTTATAAGGTCTTAATATGGAAACTCAAAATATATTGCATCTTGCATTGATAATCGTTCTTATTGCAGGAACAATCTTTGCATGGTACAATTCGGCAAAAGAAATCGGCTTGATTTCAAGTCAGGGCGCATGCGGTATTAGTGCAACAATGGCAGGGATTCCTATTTGCGTTTGGGGCGCGATATTCTTTACTATTGCTCTTATTTTGGCGTTTGCCCGTTGGCTTGTAAAATCATAGATGCTTCATGAGCTGCCCAAACTTTGTTATCAAGTGTTTTGTATATAGACTCATCTTCTTCTTTTTTTATAGAATTATTATTTGCGATCTGATATAATTTATGCCTATTAATCTCCCAATAATAAATTCGCCATTCTCTTTGTTCATTCCTCTTACCATCAAGAATAGGAATAGTTACTTTATCTTCATAGCGAGTGAGCAGACCAAGGTCCTCTAATTCATAAAAAAATATTCTTTCGTTAGTATCTAAGAAATTATCTGGTATCGAACCATCATAACCAAGAAGACTAAGCAAATTAAAGGCATTCTGTTTCACCGCTATATCTGGGATACTAGGAGCTATATTTTTCAGTGCTCTTGTTAATACATCAAAAGTAAGTGCATTTTCCATAGGATTAAAGTATATGAATAACATTAAAAATTTACCTATCACAGACAAAAAGATTTAAAACCATACTTGATTTGCTTTAAACATGATAAACGATGTTGAAGAAAGAGTATTCCACTTCGAGGATAAAGCAGTGATAGATGACGAAACATTGAAGATGCATGGCTTCAAATACGAAGGCGCAGCAAATGTAAATCCAAAAAAGACAGGATTTTATATGGTTATCAAAGCTGAGAAGAAATGGTTCGAAGCAAAAGAAACAAAAGAAGCGCTCAAAAAGATGACTGAAGTCAAAGGAAAAGAAAAGGAGGATATACTCAAGAAGTTTGCTGAGCTCGAAGACAGCGTGACTGCAGGTATAGGTAGTATTTTCGATTAAAGATGCGCTGATAGTCTAGTGGCCAGGATGGGAGCCTTCCAAGCTCTTGACCCGGGTTCAAATCCCGGTCAGCGCACTTTCTTAAAGTGAGACGTATGGATATAACAAGAATAATCAAAACTTTGAAACATTATTCATCCCCAAAGAATAAGGATGGGATGGCTAAATTTGGAATAGCTACTGAGCATGCTCTCGGTGTATCAATACCAAATATACGTAAAATTGCAAGAGAGATTGGCAAAAATCACGAGCTTGCACTTAGTCTTTGGAAAACAAATATCCATGAAGCGCGAATTCTTGCATGTATTATTGACGATCCAAACAAAGTTACCAGTGACCAAATGGATGCCTGGGTAAATGATTTTAATTCTTGGGATTTATGCGACCAGTGTTGCATGAACTTATTTGACAAAACAAGATTTGCTTATTTGAAAGCAGTAGCATGGCCAGATAATGAAAAAGAATTTGTAAGGCGTGCAGGCTTTGCATTAATGGCATCTCTTGCAGTTCACGATAAACAAGCAGGGGACAATAAATTTATTCAGTTTTTTCCAATAATTAAACAATATTCAACTGATGAACGCAATTTTGTAAAGAAAGCTGTAAACTGGGCACTTAGACAGATAGGCAAACGGAACAATAATTTGAGAAAAGAAGCAATCAAAGTTGCTGAAGAAATTCAGAATATAGATTCAAAAGATGCAAAATGGATTGCATTTGATGCTTTAAGAGAATTAAAAGGGCGCCAATAACTTTATTCAAGAGAATGAGACAGCGTCATAATTTCTTGTGGAGTCTTACCATCTTTTATTTGGTCATATTCCCAAAACATATATGCAAAGAACTCAGGACGCGTTCTTGTTTGCCAAGAGAATATTGCTTTTACTGCACCTTCAAATAAATTGTATACATCTTTTTTTTGTACAATTATGCAAGGGTAATATTTGGCAAACTCACCTGGAAATGGTGCAACTTCAAGTGGTTTAATTTCAGAATCTGAATGACTTGAATTAGAACAAAGCAAAAGTCTTTGCTCCAAATCTATTATTGGTATATAATGAACTTCATGCGTGCTTTCTGGTACTATTCTTCCAAAAAATAGTTTATTCACTTTTCCAGCATCTATTCTATCTGGAAACTGTGCAATAATCATACTGGTATAATGGTAAGGAAAACTCTCATAACCAACTCCAAAATTTCCCGGTTTCTTAATTTGCCCGTCCCATCCATATCTTTTTAATGTCTCACGCCAGTTCTTAATTTCAGGGAGTTCAATACCAAACTGATCAAAATATTTCATTGAGATAGCAGTAAAAGGTAACCAAAAATCATAATGCCCATTAAGAAAATTCTTTTTTTTAGTTTTTGTGTTAACTTGGACAACTTGTAAGTCACCATCCATAGTGCCATAAATTTTTGTCTCAAGATTATCAGATGTCCAAGTGTGTTTATGTTCCCAACTACCCATTGCCATAGTTTTTTGTGATAGATTAAAAACTTATATATTTTTGTATCTGAATAATGATATTATAAAGTGCGCCAGTAGTCTATCGGTAGGATACGAGCTTCCCAAGCTTGAGAGTCGGGTTCAATTCCCGACTGGCGCATTTTTCTCAAAATAAAAAATTTTATAAGCTAAAATCAATTCTTAAGAGGTACTA
>Ga0315274_10012341_pt1 | contig 12187 bp, 13 predicted proteins | sample YL17G02_20_MG_FD_203700 | JGI IMG/M metagenome (GOLD analysis project Ga0315274, IMG submission 203700) | Sediment microbial communities from Yellowstone Lake, YNP, Wyoming, USA - YL17G02_20 | ecosystem: Environmental > Aquatic > Freshwater > Lake > Sediment | place: USA: Wyoming | collected... | reverse complement strand
TGAAGAAGTCTACCTCACACGACCGGAGCAGCCGCGCGCCGCCTCGCCGGAGGAGATCCTCGCCGCAGCCCGGTGCCGGACACCTCAAATTGTTCTCGAAGCGGAACCGGTGCGGGCGTTCGAGCGTGCCTACCAGGCCAGTACACCCGAGGACGTTGTCCTGGCGGCTGGTTCACTTTTCCTGGTCGGCGCCATCACGAAGGCGCTACGCGAGGGAAAACTCGCGATCCCGAACGCCACCAGCCGCGTCATCGGTGGACAGCCCTAGCGCCAATATGGAGCCTTCCTCAGCCATCTCGCCCAGCAAGAGACTGACGGCAGCAGAGGTCAAAGACTTCCTCAGCTACCTGCGCTCGCTCTTGTTCACCAACAACCTCATCTACCTTTACACGGCGGTGATGGGCACGTTGTCGCTGGGCGGTTCGCTTTTCGACTCGGGAGGTCGTTGGCAGCATGCCTGCGCGCGTCTCTGGTCCTGGTTGATTCTGAAAACCAGCGGGATACGCGTGACGGTTGAGGGCCTGGAGCACGTGAATCCTCAGTCGCCAGCCATCTTCTGTGTGAACCATCAAAGCTCGATGGATATTCCGGTTCTGCTCGTGAACCTGCCCTTCCAATTCCGCTTTGTGGCCAAGCGCTCGCTGTTTCGGTATCCCTTCATGGGATGGCACCTCCGCCGATCAGGACACGTCGCCGTCTACCGCGACCGGCCGGGGGAGGCCCGCAAGAGTCTTGATGAGGCCGTGAGGAAGATCCGCGACGGCTATCCCGTGGTCGTTTTCCCGGAGGGAGGTCGCAGCCGGACGGGCGAGATTCTGCCCTTCAAGGCAGGAGCCTTTCATCTGGCGGTGCGCTCCGGCGTACCCATCATGCCCGTCACTCTGAACGGGACCATGGCTGTGTTGAAGCCGGATACGGTCCACATCCGTCCCGGGCGCGTGGAGATGATCGTGCACCCGTCGATTCCCACGGCAGGTCTGAAGAGCGAGGACGTCCGGCAGCTTGCCGAGCGGGTCCAGAATCAAGTTTTGTCGCGGTTCAAGCAACCGGCGAGGTGAATGCCGATTGAAGGATTGAGTGATTGTGCGATTGACAGCTGGCGCCATTCGAACTGCTACTGCCTTGTTCGCTCAATCACTCAATGAAACAATCGCCCAATGAATCAATTCAAAACCCATGCAGATCAACCTTGAGAATCAGGTCGCGATAATCACCGGAGGCTCGCGTGGTATTGGCGCAGCCACGGTGAAGCTCTTTGCCGAGGCGGGAGCCAAGGTCGTCTTCAACTACCGCCAAGCGGCCAAAGCGGCTCGCGAGGTGGTGTGCAGTTGTAGCCGGCACGCCCCCAACGTGGTTGCTCTCCGCGCCGACGTTTCCCGGATGGCCGATGCGAAGAGACTGGTTGGTGAGGCGGTGCGCCGGTTCGGCCGGTTGGATGTGCTCGTCGCCAACGCGGGAATCTGGAACGCCGAGCCCGCGCCTATCGAACGTATGACGGAACAGCAGTGGGATGAGATGATGGCCGTCAATCTCAAAGGCGTCTATGCAGTTATGCACTACGCCGTTCCCGCCATGATCCGCCGCAAGTCAGGCCGCATTATCGTTGTCTCCTCCACGGCGGGGCAGCGGGGCGAGGCGTTTCACACGCATTACGGGGCGAGCAAGGGCGGAGTGATCAGCTTGGTTAAAGGACTTTCCACCGAGCTTGCCCCGCGCGGAATTCTGGTAAACTGCGTCGCGCCCGGCTGGGCGGATACCGACATGTGCACGCCGGTGGTGAGAAATCGCCGCGAGTATCAGCAGGCGCTTCGCACTATCCCCTTGCACCGCTTTGCGCGCCCCGAAGAGATTGCCGCCCCGATCCTATTCCTTGCCTCGGAAATGGCATCCTATGTGACAGGGGAGATTGTGAACGTCAACGGCGGGAATGTGCTCTGTGGGTAGGTGGCAGGTCGTAGGTGGCAAGTGGAATGTGGGAAACGGTAGATCGTGGACGGCATACGGGAGGTGGGGCTTGGGACAGGCGCGAGCAGAACATCGTATGGCGACTATACGGCGATGGTTGGTTATCATCGAAGTTGGTTTGTGATGCCTCCTGAGCAGGTGGGTGGACGTATGACTGGTCAGTCGGTGGACAAGAAAAACCCCGCGCGCGCAGGCACTCTGGCAGTGCTCCGTTTGTCTCGATTGTCGACTGCCGACTGCCGACTGCCTACTGCCTTGTGCCTTCTGCTTTCTGCCTTCTGCCTACTGCCTTCTACCTACTGCCTCGCCCAGCCTGTCGCGACAGTGCAGCAGGCCGCCAGCCAAGATACTTCCGGGCCGGCGTCGAAGATTGACCCCAAGGCTCAGGTTTTTCTCGACCAGGCCGTACAAGCGCTGGGTGGTGAGGCTTTTCTCCGCGCCAAAAGCGTGACCACTCGGGGCCGGATATTCGCTATCACCGACGGCGTCACCGCAGGCTTTGCCCCCTTCGAGAGCACCGTGGAGTACCCGGAGAAGCGTCGCTTCTCGTACGGAAAAGGCAGCAGGCCCGTCCTCTTGGTCAACGATGGCGAGCGGGGTTGGGAACTGGACCGCTACGGCCTGATTCGGCAGCCGCCGGAACAGGTCCGCCGCTGGCGCATCGCAAACCGCTATTCGCTGGAGAACCTGTTCCGCCGAGTCATCCACGAGCCCGGCCTGCTCATTCAGGCAGGCGGAGTGGATTTCGTGGAAAACCTGCCCGCGCAAACGGTGGAGATCACGGATGCAAGACAGGTCCGCGTGAAGTTGTATCTTCACAAGACAGCCTTCCTGCCGATTCGCATCACTTACCGGGTTCAGAATCCGGCAACGCAGGAGTGGGATGAGTTCGCGGATGTTTACGGCGACTACCGCAAGTTCCAAGAGATCCAGACACCTATGCACATCACGCGCTTCCTGAACGACGAGCGCTTTTCCGAAGTTTTCCGCACCGCCGCAGAGTACAACGCGAGCCACCCGCCCAACTATTTTGAGCCAGTGCACTGAGGGCAGATCCGTCTGTTATAATGTTTGTTTGGAGGTTTCGTGAGCAAGACGCCCGTTTTTCACGGCACGACGATCCTGTGTGTGCGCCGGGGCAACCAGCTAGCGATGGGTGGCGACGGCCAGGTCACCATGGGGGAAAACGTCGTCAAGCAGAAGGCGCGGAAGACCCGCCGCCTGGCCAACGACAAGGTCCTGGCGGGATTCGCTGGCTCCACGGCTGACGCTCTCTCGCTGTTCTCCCGCTTCGAGCAGAAGCTGGAGGAGTACCACGGCAACCTGAGTCGCGCCGTGGTGGAGCTGGCGAAGGACTGGCGGACCGACCGGGCGCTGCGCCACCTGGAGGCACTGCTGCTGGTGGCCGACGAGAAGAGCACCTTCCTGGTCAGCGGCACCGGCGACGTCATCGAACCCGATGACGGTATCGTGGCCATCGGGTCGGGAGGGCCTTACGCCCTGGCGGCCGCGCGCGCCCTAGCCAAGCACACGCAGTTGACCGCCCGCGAAATCGTCCAGGAAGCTATGATGCTGGCTGGACAGATTTGCATCTTCACCAACGACCAGATCTACATCGAGGAACTCCAGGCCAATCCCCGCTAAGAATCGGAATCGCTTATGGTCTTTTACCTGCCCGAGAGTGTTGACACGGTCACCGGGTTTGACGAACTGACCCCGCGCCAAATTGTGGCCGAACTGGACAAGCACGTGGTCGGCCAAGCGGAGGCCAAGCGTTCCGTGGCTGTGGCCCTGCGAAACCGCATCCGCCGGCAGAAGCTGTCGGAGGAGCTGGCCGAAGAAATCCTGCCCAAGAACATCATCATGATCGGGCCGACCGGCGTGGGCAAGACGGAAATCGCCCGGCGGCTGGCGCGCCTGGCCAATTCGCCTTTCCTCAAGGTGGAAGCTTCCCGGTTCACGGAAGTGGGCTACGTGGGTCGGGACGTCGAATCCATGATCCGCGACCTGGTGGAAATCGCCATCGACATGGTGCGCGAAGAAAAACTGGAGGAAGTGGCGGAGAAGGCCGAGCAGAACGCCGAGGAACGTCTGCTGGGCCTGCTGCTGCCGCCGCTCCCTACTGTTCGCGGCGACAAGCCTTCCACCGAGGAAGACGAGCGCCAGCGCGAGCAGTACCAGCGCACCCGAGAGAAACTGCGGGCCCAGCTCCGGGAAGGCAAACTGGACGAGCGGCAGGTGGAAGTGGACGTTCGCGAGCGGGCCTTCCCCGCTTTCGAGATCATCTCCTCGCAGGGCATCGAGGAGATGGACATCAATATCAAGGACATGATGCCTGGCCTCTTTGGGCAGCGTAGCAAGAAGCGCCGCATGCGCGTCGGCGAGGCCATGGACTACCTCATCCAGGAAGAAGAGAACCGGCTGATCGATATGGACCAGGTCACGCGGGTGGCGGTGGAGCGCACCGAGCAGTCGGGCATCATCTTCGTGGATGAGATCGATAAAATCGCCGGCCGGGAGCGCGGCCACGGCCCGGACGTCAGCCGGGAGGGCGTGCAGCGCGACATCCTACCCATCGTCGAAGGGACCACGGTTAACACGCGCTACGGCATGGTACGCACGGACCACATCCTCTTCATCGCCGCCGGGGCCTTCCACGTCAGCAAGCCTTCTGACCTCATCCCCGAACTCCAGGGCCGCTTCCCCATCCGCGTGGAGCTGCATTCCCTGACGGTGGAAGATTTCGTGCGCATCCTGAAGGAGCCCAAGAGCGCGCTGGTCAAGCAATACATCGCCCTGCTCGAAACCGAGGGCATCAAGCTCAGTTTCACCGACGACGCCCTGGAAGAAATCGCCAAGTACGCTGGCATCGTGAACGAGCAGACGGAAAACATCGGGGCGCGGCGCCTGCATACCATCATGGAGAAGCTCCTCGACGAGATCTCTTTTCAAGGCCCGGATCTGGAGAAGAAGACCGTACGAATTGACGCCGCCTACGTTCAGAAGCAGTTAGCGGAGATCGTCAAGAACCAAGACCTCAGCCGGTATATCCTGTGACTCGCCTAACCCGTAGAGACGGTCTGCTGGGGCGCCTTCTTCCTCCCTCGATCATGTCTGCTGCGCTCTTTTTCCTCGCCTGCGGCGTGCAGGGACCTCCCCTCCCACCTCGGGTTGAGCAGCCGGCATCGGTCAAGGATCTGGCGGTGGCCCAGCGAGGACGAACGCTCGAACTCAGCTTCACGCTTCCGGTTCTCGCCACCGACGGCCAACGCCTCACGAAGCCCCTGGAGGTCCAGGTCTTCCGCACTGTCACCCCGCCGGGCCGCGACAATCCGAACACGCCGACATGGGCGAGCCCCTGGTTGACCCTGCCGGCTGAGGATCTGACACGGCACACGGAGGGCAAAAAGGTTGTCTTTCCGATCGCGCTTTCCGCGGAGGAGTCCCAGCAGGGCTCGACTTTCGTCTTTGCGGTGCGCGCCCTCACCCGAGGTTTCCGACGACGCCCCGTGGAAAGCGGGTTTTCCAATGTTATTCAGGCAACTGTTCTGGACGTTCCCCAGCCCGTGAAAGACCTTCAGGTCCAGGCCGCGGAACATGCGCTGGAGCTGAGCTGGTCCCTACCTGCACGGACCCTGAGCGATCAACCGGTCTCCGGCCCCGTCGCCTATCGTGTCTTCCGGAGCCGCACGGGAAAGCCAGGCTCATTCCAGTTGCTGGGTGAGTCCAGCACCGCGAGCTATCGTGATGCCGCCTTCGAGTTCGAACGTACCCTTTTCTACAAGGTCGCGACCGTATCGAGGGAGGCCGGGCGCCTCGCGCAAAGCGAGGACTCGGCGGTGGTTGAAATCACGCCGCGCGACGTGTTTCCGCCCGCCGCCCCCCAGGACCTGAGCGTCATCTACACGGCCGACGCGGTGGAACTCATCTGGGCGGCCAACACCGAGCCTGACCTCGCCAGCTACAACGTTTACCGCCGTGAAGAAGCTGGCGCGGCCCAGCGCGTCAATCCGGAACCGTTGCGCACCCCGATTTTTCGCGATACTTCGGTGAAGGCTGAGCACAAGTACGCTTACTACGTCACCGCCCTCGACCTGACGAACAATGAAAGCGTACCCTCCGAAGAAATCCCGGTCGAGACGCGGTGAAGGCACTGAAACAGCGCAGGCAAGCGGCTTTCGTCGTCCGGTGTGCAGCGCAGTGCTATAATCGCACGGATTGTTTTGAGTAATTCCCTCCAAAGGAGCAGCGAGTGAAATTCTTTCTGGACACGGCCAATCTCGAGGAAATCCGCGAAGCGGCCAGCATGGGGATCCTCGATGGCGTTACCACTAATCCCTCCTTAATTGCCAAAGAAGGCGCCAAGTTCAAAGAGCGGATCGTCGAGATCTGCGAAATCGTGCAGGGGCCGGTGAGCGCCGAGGTGACGGCTACCGACACCGAGGGCATGTGCAGTCAGGGGCGCGAGTTGGCGAAACTCCACCGGTGGGTTGTGGTGAAGATTCCCATCACCAAGGCTGGCCTGAAGGCGGTCAAGCTCCTGGTGGGTGAGGGCATCAGAGTCAACGCCACGCTATGCTTCTCCCCGGCGCAGGCATTGCTGGTGGCCAAGGCGGGAGCGACGTATGTCAGCCCCTTCCTGGGCCGGCTCGACGACATCTCTCACGTCGGTATGGATCTGATCCGCGATATCGTGATGATCTATCGCAACTACTCGTTCAAGACCCAGGTTCTGGCCGCGTCGTTGCGGCACCCGTTGCATGTGGTGGATGCTGCCAAGGCGGGCGCCGACATCGCCACCATGCCCTATAAGGTCTTCGAACAGTTGCTCAAACATCCTTTGACGGACAAAGGACTTGACCAATTCCTGAAGGATTGGGAGAAGGCGAAGGTCCAGTGAGTCCTGGAATGCGCCTCACACTGGGTCTGGCGGCGGCAGCCGTGACTGCCGGGCTGGGAGCGTGGCTTCTGGCCTCCCTGAAACGCTGGCGGCGGAAAAGCCCGGAGGAAATCGAGCGTCAACGCCGCCTGGACGTAAACCGGTGCGGGCGAATCGCGATGGGCCATGTGGTTGACTTGGTGGAGCCGGACGGCACGCCGGCTCCCGGCTGTCTCATCGTGTATACGTACGAGGTCGCCGGGGTCACGTACGAGGCGGCGCAGGATGTTTCGTCGCTGCCCGATGTCGTCGCCGCCGCACACGGGTTGGCTGGTCAGATCGCCAGCGTCAAGTACAACCCCAAGCGGCCGACGAACTCCATCATTGCGTGCGAGGAATGGTGCGGCGTCCCTGTGAATGAAGGGGCTGGGTGCTTGGGACTGGGGACTGGGGAGAAGCCTGAACCTTCCCTCCCTAGCCCCTAGTCTCTTTTCTTATGTCTTTGCAGGAAAGACTCGATGAACTCCGCCGGCGGAACGCGCGGGCCGAAGCCGGAGGCGGTGAGGAGCGCCGCGCGCGCCAGCATGACGAGGGAAAGCTCTCCGCGCGCGAGCGCCTGGAACTGCTGTTCGACGAAGGCAGCTTCGAGGAGATCGACAAGCTGGTCGAGCACCGCTGCCAGAATTTTGGCATGGCCGAGCAGCGCATTCCCGGTGACGGCGTGGTGAGCGGCTACGGCCGCATCAACGGCCGGCCCACGTACGCTTTCGCGCAAGACTTCACCGTTTTTGGCGGCTCGCTCAGTGAAGCCAACGCCGCGAAAATCTGCAAGGTGATGGACCTGGCGCTCAAAGTGGGAGTGCCCCTCGTGGGTCTGAACGACTCGGGAGGCGCGCGCATCCAGGAAGGCGTGGCCTCCCTGGCCGGCTATGCGGATATCTTCCTCCGCAACACCCTGGCGTCGGGAGTCATCCCGCAGATTTCTGCCATCATGGGTCCTTGCGCCGGCGGCGCGGTCTATTCCCCGGCCATCACGGATTTCATCCTGATGGTGGAAAAATCCAGCTACATGTTTGTGACCGGCCCCGACGTCATCAAGACCGTGATGCACGAGGACGTAACCAAGGAAGACCTGGGCGGGCCCACGACGCACAACACCGTCAGCGGCGTCGCGCACTTCATCACCCGCGACGACCCCGATTGCCTGGCGCTCATCCGCGAGTTGCTCTCCTTCCTGCCGCAGAACAATCGCGAGGACCCGCCGCGCGTGGAAACGAGCGACCCCCTCGATCGCCGCGACGAGGCGCTCGACACCCTAGTGCCGGTCGAATCCGACCAGCCCTACGACATCAAGGAAATCATTCATCGCGTGGTGGACGAAGGCTACTTCCTGGAAGTGCAGGAGCACTTCGCCAAGAACGTGGTGGTGGGCTTCGCGCGCCTGGGCGGCGAGAGCGTGGGCATCGTCGCCAACCAGCCCGCCGTGCTCGCCGGCTGCCTCGACATCAATGCCTCCGACAAGGCCGCGCGGTTTGTGCGTTTCTGCGACGCGTTCAATATTCCTCTGATCACCTTCGAGGACGTCCCGGGCTTTCTCCCCGGCACCCAACAGGAATTCGGCGGCATCATCCGCCACGGGGCCAAGCTGCTCTACGCCTATGCCGAAGCCACCGTGCCCAAGCTCACCGTCATCACGCGCAAGGCTTACGGCGGTGCCTACTGCGTCATGGCCTCGAAGCACATCCGCACCGACGTGAATTACGCCTACCCCACCGCCGAGATCGCCGTCATGGGCCCCGAGGGCGCCGTGAACATCGTTTACCGGCGCGATCTGCAGAAAGCGGAAGACGCGGGGAAATTGCGCCGCGAGAAGGTGGACGAATTCCGCGAGCGCTTCGCCAATCCTTACATCGCCGCCGAGCGCGGCTGGGTGGACGCCATCATCGAGCCCCGCGATACCCGCCCCAAACTCATTGCCGCCCTGCGCCAGCTCGAGACCAAGCGCGACACCAACCCGCCCAAAAAGCACGGGAATATTCCGCTATAGTAAGCTGCTGGGTGCTCGCGCCCACCGGAGAGCGCACCTCATCGAGAGCCAATTCCTCAGGAAAGTATCAGGAAGGAGTCAACGGGGTCATCGCAGAACTTGCGGATTGCAGTTTCGCGTTGCTTGAGAACGTGCTCGATATCCGAAGTCGTGCAATTCCCCAGTCGCAGCCAGATCACCTTCGGAGGAAAACCAAGTAAGAAGCTCCGCTGACGGAAATCGGAATCCTTCGGGACGACTGTGAAGCCATTGTTGCGGGCGAACTCCCACACCTTCAGATCATCCGCCTCCTGCAGACCTACCTCCCTGACGTGCGTGGAATCCGGATAGAAACTCGCAAGTGACTGAACAAGGCGAGGCGACAGATTCTGATCGAGGAGGAGTTTCACTCTGTAACCGTAGCCAGTTTCCGCTCGCGATCAGCAGCAAAGGCGAGGCAGGCCTTAATATCCTCGGCGGTAAGATCTGGGAAGTCCTTCAGAATCTCGGCCTCACTCATCCCGGCGGCGAGATACTCCAGAACATCGTACACCGTGATGCGGAGTCCACGAATGCACGGTTTGCCGCCACGCTTTCCGGCCTCGATAGTAATGTAATCGCGGTAGTCCATACCCGCACCTTAGGCTGGCATCCCTGGAAAGTCAAGCTTGTAGCGGGCATTTTGTCCTCTTGATTTTCGCCTCAGAGTGTGCTAGCCTAATACAATGGTGCGCAGGTTCCTGGGGCCGCGCACCGGGGAGGAGGAAACCGATGCGGCCGAACCGTGGGCGCCAGCTTACGCCCCTGGAACTCGCCGCCCGGCGGCGCAACGCGCAGAAGTCCACCGGCCCGCGCACTCCGGCCGGCAAGTTCCGGTCGTCCCTGAACTCTCTGAAGCGCGAATTGTGCCCCTTCGTGCGCGAGCGTATGATCGAGTTCTGGGGTGAGGATGTGCGCGAGTACCGCCGCCTGCACCGTGACCTGATCTACTTGCTGCTGCCGCGAGATCTTTACTTGGCCGAGCGCGTCGCCGATCTGGCGGAGGCCTGGTGGGAGAAAGTCTGCGCCCTGCGGGCTCCCGCCTGGCAGGGATTTCGGGAGGACCGCGTCCGGGAGGCCGAGGAACGCATTGAATGGGAACTGGCCTTTATCATCCCGGCTCTCAGGGGCCAATCGCGCCAGTGGCGATACCGGCTGGAGTGCGACCTGGGCGCGACCTTCAATTCTGACGCCCAGTTGCGCGAGAGAATCGAAGCCCGGCTGCCCGTTCTCCTGAAGGCAGTCGAGGCCACTACCATAGCCTCTTATGCCGCGACACCCCGGAGCCTGACCGGCTCCTTATATAGTACGCAGAGCAAAGCTAGTATCCCACTGAAACCAAAGCACTTGCATAAAATGTCTACCCAGAACGAACCGAAAGCTGTTATCCCGGCTGGAATCAGCAAGATAGGTGTGAAAAACGGGGCGATTTCCGGTAACATTCGCAGTCTCCGGAGTGGCGCTTGTTCAACAAAGTCCTGATTGCCAATCGCGGCGAGATTGCGGTGCGGGTGATGCGCGCCTGTCGCGAGATGGGGATCGCGACGGTGGCGGTCTATTCCGACGTGGACCGCAAGGCGCTGCACGTGCGCTACGCGGACGAAGCCTACCCCATCGGCCCCGCGCCCTCGACCGAAAGCTACCTGCGCATCGACCGCCTCATCGAAGTCGCCCGGCGCAGCGGCGCGGAGGCGCTGCATCCGGGTTACGGATTTCTGGCCGAGAATCCGGAGTTCGCGCGCGCCTGTGGGGACGCCGGTATCGTATTCATTGGCCCGCCGGTCGAGGCGATGGCGCTGATGGGCTCGAAGACCGCCTCGCGCCGCGCCTTGATTCAGGCGGGGCTGCCCGTGGTGCCCGGCGCCGTCCGGAACCTCGAGACCCTGGCGGAAGTCGAGCGCGCCGCCCACGAAATCGGTTATCCCGTGATGTTGAAAGCCTCGGCGGGCGGAGGCGGCAAGGGACTGCGCCTGGTCTTTGCCCGTGCGGAGCTTGAGTCCGCCTACCGCAACGCGAGTTCCGAAGCGCAGAACGCCTTCAACGATCCCGCCATCTATCTGGAGAAGTACCTGGAGCGGCCGCGTCACATCGAGATCCAGATCCTGGGCGACCAGCACGGGAACCTGATCCACCTGGGCGAGCGCGAGTGCTCGCTGCAACGCCGGCATCAGAAAGTGATGGAGGAGTGCCCCTCGCCCGTGGTGGATGAAGACCTGCGCCGCCGCATGGGCGAGACGGCGGTGCGCATTGGGAAGCTCGCGGGATACTTCAACGCCGGCACGGTGGAGTTCCTGGTGGACCAGAGCCGCAACTTCCATTTCCTCGAGATGAACACGCGGCTCCAGGTGGAGCATCCCGTCACCGAGATGGTGGTGGGCATCGACCTGGTCAAGGAGCAGTTGCGGATTGCCGCGGGCGAGCCGCTGCGCTGGCGGCAGGAGGACGTGCGCCTGCACGGCGCGGCGCTGGAATGTCGAATCTACGCCGAAAATCCCGCCAACAACTTCTTCCCTTCCCCCGGACTGATCCGCAGGCTCCAGGCCCCGCGCGGGCCGGGGGTCCGCTCCGACAGCGGCGTGTACGAAGGCTGGACGGTGCCCCTCGAATACGACCCTCTGCTCGCCAAGCTCGTGGTGTGGGGCAACGACCGGGCCGAGGCGGTGGCGCGCCTGCGCCGCGCCTTGAGCGAATACGAAGTGTTTGGCATCGAGACGACCATCCCGTTTTTCCGCCGGGTGGTGGACCATCCGGACTTCATCGCCGGGCGGATTGATACCGGATTCATCGACCGGGCCCTGGCCGAAGGGATTCTGTCGGAGGATGAGCCGCAGCGGGAACTCGAGCGTGTGGCGCTGCTTGCCGCCGCGCTCGATGCCTGCCGCAACGGCCCTGCGCCACCTGCTCCAGCAGCTCGGGAGAGCGCGTGGAAGACCGCAGGGCGCGACGCGCTGCTGAACCGTTGGCCGACGCGAGGGACATGATTTGTAGCGGCGGCGTCCCCGCCGCCGAGACAGCGGCGATGGGGACATCGCCGCTACAGAAAAACAATGCAACTCGTCATCACGCTCCAACACGGCTCCCGCTCGAGCGAGCATCAGCTCGAACTCCGCTCGCCCCAAGCTGCCGCGAACGGCGGACCGCTGGCCTATCTCCTGGATCAGGAAGCCGGCGAGGCCGACTGGGCGGAACTCGCGCCGGGCGTGTATTCAATTCTCATCGGCGGTCGCTCATACGAGGCCCAGGTGACGGCTCTGCCGGGAGAGGCGCTGAGGCGCGAG
>Ga0315274_10012340_pt1 | contig 12187 bp, 10 predicted proteins | sample YL17G02_20_MG_FD_203700 | JGI IMG/M metagenome (GOLD analysis project Ga0315274, IMG submission 203700) | Sediment microbial communities from Yellowstone Lake, YNP, Wyoming, USA - YL17G02_20 | ecosystem: Environmental > Aquatic > Freshwater > Lake > Sediment | place: USA: Wyoming | collected... | reverse complement strand
TAACGAGCTGAGCTACAGCGCCACGGCGACTGTGGCGTCGGGTGGCGACTTTAAGGTGATCATCGATGACAGCGACGTGGCGGGAGCTACCGGCACCATCAGTTACACGGTGTACGACGCCAACGGCACCCAAATCTCCAAGGTAACGGCCCAGACGTACGCAACTACTGCAGCCTCTATCGCTCTCCAGTCCGGCAACGTGACAACCGGCGCCAGTATGGGGCTCTCGCTTGTGTTCAGCAACATGGCAGCCACTGTGGCCGTAAACACGGAAATTGACCTCGAGTACATCGCTATGGACACAGTGAAGGTGCAGTTGACAGACTCTTCTGGCAATGCTGTAGCAATCGACAAGGACGCCAGTTCTTTGACCACCCCCACGAGCACGGAGGCATACTACAGGGGCGGCGGTACTGTGGATACAGGCCGTGGGGTGAAGTTAACCCTCGGGGCAACCGCCGCTGTCGTCACGGGACAGGGGAACGGCTTCACCTACAACGAGCAGGGCGACTATATCGTGAACGTCAGCACGGCTGCGGCCGCCAGCTCGTACATGAGCACGATCGATACCGTGATCGATACCGTGAACAGGAGCCTGGCCAGCCTGGGCGCCCTGACCGCGCGGATGGGTGCCAAGGAAGACACCCTGGCCACCGCGCAGGTCAACACCGAGGCGGCCTTCAACCGGATCATGAACGCCGACATGGCGGCGGAGCAGGTCAACGCGACCAAGTACGGAATCCTGCAGCAGACCGCGTTGGCCATGCTGGCCCAGGTCAACACCGGGCCGCAGGCGATCCTGAGCCTGTTCCGCTAGTCGTCACAACACGCTTGACGCTCGGGGGGAGCACCGCTCCCCCCGAGCCGTACCCCAATAGGATACGACGATGCTCGAGCTGTTCTTGCAGTCCCCGACCCGCCCGGCTCCGAGGCAAGGAACGGTGGCATGGTCCTACCGCCAGCAGCAGGTGCAGGGGGCGGGCCCGCTCCAGAGCATCCTCCTCGTGTACGATGCCGCGGTGGCCGCGTGCGCACGGCAGGATCTGGCGCGTGCCCTGGAGGCGCTGTCGATGCTGCGGGGCGGCCTCGACTTCTCCCAGGGTGGTGAGATCGCCGCCCGGCTCCAGAGCCTCTACCTCTACTGTGAGGCGCAGGTCCGCCGGCAACAGTTCGATGAGCCTCGGCACATCCTCCGGGAGCTCCGGAACGCGTGGGCCGAGTGCGCCGCCACATCGGCGGTCAGCACTGCAGGCGAACGCGTGAGAAGGGAGTAGCGCATGGCCGGTTCACTAGGGGCGAGCGGCAGCGCCGGCGGGAGTGCGGGGCTCACCTCCACGTACTTCAACCAGCTCATCAGCCTGCAGCTCCAGCAAGTGCAGGCCCCCATCACGCAACTGAAGCAAGACAAGAGCGACCTCACCGTCAAACGGGGGATGTTCGTTGACACGAAAATCTCGTTGTCCAGCCTGAACAGCCTCGCCCTGGACCTCAAGAACACCTCCACGTCGGTCTTCAGCGCCAAGTCGGTCTCCAGCGCCGACTCGACCGTGGCGACGGCCAGTGGCGGGAGCACTGCGCTGCCGGGCACGTATGCGATTTGGGTGACCACCCTGGCCAAGGCCCACCGCGTCCGCTCCGACTTCCAGGCGACCACCGACCAGGCCCTGGGGTTGAGCGGGACGTTCATCATCGGCGGCGCCGCCAGCCGCGCCGTCTCGAATCCTGTCACTGTCGCCGACACCGTGACCGGGTTCGGTACGGCGGGGACCATCCGGAGCGGCCAGACGGAGCTGGGCTCGGGGAGCTACTCCGTCGAGGTCCAGAACAACAGCGGGACGTATCAGTTCCGGGTGGTGGACGGCGACGGGCAGGCGGTGAGCATCGACAAGGCCGGCGACAGCGGGACGGCCATGACGGAGGGCTGGCAGAACCTGTCACTGGTGGCCGGCACGACCGTCGACACGGCGCGGGGGCTCAGCATTACCTTCGGGAGCGGATCCTACACCGCCGGCAGCAAGGGGGCCGGGGCGGCCGGCGTGACCTACACCGCCCAGGGGGCCGCCATCACCGTCTCATCCTCGGACTCCCTGGCCAAGATCCGGGACCTGATCAGCGCCGCCACCTACGCCGAGGGCAACGGGATCCAGGCCTCCATCGTAAACCGGGCGCTCGTCCTGGCGTCCGCGGCCACGGGGGAGCAGCATCTCCTGGCCGCCGCCGACACGATGGGCGCCGTCTTGCAGAGCCTCGGGGTGCTCGACGGCGGCAATTTCAAGACCACGCTCCAGGCGGCGTTCAACGCCAGCTTCACGGTCGACGGGCTGACCGTCAGCCGCAGCCGGAACACGGGGCTGGAGGACGTCATCCAGGGGGTGAGCCTCGGCCTGGTCAAAGAGGGCGCCGGCGCCAGCGTGACCGTGAAGCCCGACACGACGGCCATCACCGAGAAGATCTCCGCGATGCTCCAGAAGGTCAACGGGGCGATGGACTATCTGAAGGGCAAGCTGCAGGTCGCAAAGAGCGCGACCACCAACACCTACACGCGCGGGGGGCTCGTCGGGGAGACGGTCTTCCAGAGCCTGCGGCAGAATCTCGTCACGGCCCTGCGCGGGAAGATGTCGGGGGCCACGTCGACATCCATGGACGAGCTGGCCGACCTCGGGATCGGCCTGGATAGCTCGCTGCACTTCTCGATCACGGACAGCGCCAAGCTCCAGGCGGGCCTCGAGTCGAATCTCACGGGCGTCGTGGCCCTGCTGGACAACCGGATGACCGCCCTGACGACCACGCTGGCGCCGTTCATCAAGCCCACTTCCGGCGCCCTGGATACCCGGATCACCGCCCTGGACAAGCGCTCCGCGCAGATCGATTCGCGGATCACCCAGATCCAGAAGCGCGTCGGCCTCGTCGAGAAGCAACTGATCGCCCGCTACGGCGATATCCTGTCGCAGACGTCGACCTACACGCGGGACCAGGCGACCGCCAACATCCTGTGGACGCAGAGCATGTCGGCCTAAGCCGTAACGGGGGAAAACAGCGCCGGGAATGCTCACTCCCGGCCGAGGTGAAGGGGTTATGGCAAGCGAGATTCTTTCCGTGCAGCCAGCGGCTACCCCAAATCGGATTGCCCTGCCGATGGCGCGCGCGCCCACGGCGGGCGCGAGCAGCCTTCCGGATGTCGGGGTGACCTACGATGTCAACCGGGAGACCGGAAACGTGATCACCCAGGTCGTGGATCGGGCCACGGAGGAGATCATTCGTGAGATCCCGCCGAAGGAGGCGCAGCAGCTGAAGCGCGCGCTCGATGCGCTGGTCGGCCGGCTGTTGGATCGGAGAGGATAGCTGCGCGTCACGATCGGGTTTTCCGCTGCCGAGTGGCTCCAGCATCCTGCTGACGCAGAGCATGTTGGCGTAAGGCGTAACGGGGGAGGACAGGGCCGGGAATTCTCACTCCCGGCCGAGGTGAAGGGGTTATGGCAAGCGAGATTCTTTCCGTGCAGCCAGCGGCTACCCCAAAACGGATTGCCCAGCCGACGGCGCGCGCGCCCACGGCGGGCGAGCAGATGAGGCGCGCGCTCGATGCGCCGGTCGACCGCGGGGACACCGTCGAGATCTCGACCGAGGCCGGGCGCGAAGGGGTGAAGACCCAGGTCCGGAACGCCGTGCTGGCGGAACTGCGTCTGTTGGTCCGGTTCCCCGCATCGGACGACCGGGCGGAGCGCAGGGCCGACGCCACGCCGTAAGCCAACCTGCCCCCTAAGGCCGACCGCCTTGTCGAGAGCTGCCACCCCGTGACACCTGGCCTGTCGGTGCAGGTCGTGGATGACGACCCGGGATCGCTCCGGATGCTCCGGGCGATCCTCGCGGACGCGGGCTTGGTCGTGCGAACGGCGACGAGCCCCGCGGCTGCCCTCCGCGAGATGGCGGACCATCCGCCTGACCTGCTCGTCACCGATCTTCGGATGCCGGAGATGAACGGGCTGGACCTCCTCCGGGCCGCGAGGGGCCTGTACCCCGACCTCTGCTGCCTGCTCATCACCGGGTTCGCTACCGATGAAGTGATTGCCGACGCCTTCCGCGAAGGCGCCCAGGACCTGCTGCAAAAACCCATCAACGTGGAGGAGGTGCGGGCGCGGGTCCTCCATGCTGCGGAGGTGGTCCAGCTCCGGCGCGAGGTCCAGGCACTCCGGGCTGCCCACGGCCCACGCAGGGGTGGGGACCGCGGTCGCGGGAGCGCCCCACGGGCCCAGGAACTCTCGGACCTGCCCGCCCTCCCTGGCTTCGGCGCCCCCGTGGAGGCCAACAGCCGCGAAGAGGTGTTTCGTCGGCTGGAGCGGCTGGGGGCGCTGTTCCGCCAGGGCGTCATCACCGCGGTCGAGTTCCAGGAAAAGAAGCGCGCGCTCCTGGCGCGGCTCTAGCGCCGCATGGCCGGGTTCCAGGGAAACTGCCCCGTTTCGCGGGGCGGAGAATCAACAGCGAAATGCAAACCCCCGGGTTTCGCCCGGGGGACCAGGGGCCACCGAATGATGCACGACCGCCCGGCCTCCGCCGGGTCCAGCCAACAGCGAACCGTCCTGGTGGTGGACGACGACCCTGCCAGCGTGTCCTATCTGGCCGACGCCCTGGAGGGTCTGGGGTGCCACGTCCTCGCGGCGACGGATGCGGGGGAGGCGCTCCGGATCCTGATGGAGACCCCCCCCGACCTCATCTTCACTGACCTCATGATGCCGGGGGTGGACGGGCTGGAATTTTCGGCCCTTGCCCGCACCCACCTTCCCGGTCTCCCCCTTGTCTTGGTCACCGCCTGCGACCAGAAGGAGGCGGCCGCGGAGGCCATAGGGAGCGGTGCCACCGCCTTCCTCCGAAAGCCAGTGAGCCTGGCGGATCTGGCGACGGTCCTGGAGCAACTCTCCGCTTCATCCGGGACGGAGTCATCGTCCCTGCCTGCGCCGCCTCGGCAGGCAGGCCGGAGAGACGGTTCCCGGTCGAATGGCGCGGGCGGGGCGGCCACGGCTGAGCAGGAGAGGATCCCGGCCCGACCCGACGGGGTGAAGGGGGCGGGCAGCCTGGATCCCGCCCTCTTGCGCAAGGCCACGCAGTTTTCGTTGCTCTCGCGATTTGGCTCGGACCTCCGCGAGCTTTCCCTCTCGGGCGCCTCGGTCCCCATCTCAGAGATGGAGGATCGGGCAGGCATACCGGGCATCGGATCCCTGGTCCGCGGGAGCCTCGACATCGTGCTGCGGGCCCTGCCCGGTGATCGGGCGCTCCTGGCCCTCATGGAGGAAGGGAGGGTCCAGGTAATCGCGTGCCGAGGCGGGGAGGATCCCCCACTTCCCGTGGAGAAGGTGGCGGCCCACCTCCAGGAGAGCGAGTCCGGCCACCCCTGGCACGGTGTCCTGGAGGGCATGCCGCTCCTCGCCGCGCCGCTCAGCATTCAGGGGGCCAACGCCGCCATCATCTGCTTGGGCCGGGATCCCGGGGGGCCGCCGTTCACCTGGGCGGACGGAGAGCTTCTCGCCGCGTTCTCAGTCCAGACCGCGATCAGCCTGGAAACCGCCTGCCTCGGGCGGCAACTGGAGCAGGCCTTCCAGGAGACCGTGACCTCCCTGGTGGTGACGCTGGAGGCCAGGGACAAATACACCGAAGGGCATTCGCTGCGGGTCGCCGACTACGCGGCAGGCATCGCCGCTGCGCTCGGTTTGCCGGGGACCGCACGCGCGCAGGTCCGAACCACAAGCCTCCTGCACGATCTGGGGAAGGTCGGCGTGCGGGACGACGTCCTGAGCAAACCTGGCCGCCTGACCCCTGAAGAGTCGGCGGCCATGCGCCAGCATCCCGTTCTAGGGTGGAAGATCCTCGGTCGCCTGGGCTTCCTGACCATGGAAGCCCAGGGCGTTCGGCACCATCACGAACACTTCGACGGAACGGGATACCCCGATGGCCTGGCGAGGGAGACCATCCCCCTCTTGGGCCGGATCATTGCCGTAGGCGACAGCTTCGATGCCATGACGACGCCACGGCCGTACCGGCTGCCCGGATCGGCTGAGAATGCCATGCTGGAGATCCGGCGCGGCGCCGGCACACAATTCGATCCCGCCGTGGCGGACGCATTCCAGGCCTGGTGCGAGGGCTGGTCCATCCAGCACAGAGCCGCCCTTCGGGTCTCGTAGCGTCTGAATCGCAAATCCCGGAGGATTCCGATTGACGCGCTCGTCCTAGCATTGCGGTCAACGGCGGGCTCCCTTGGGAGGCTTATCCCTGCCGGGGCCGTCTCAGCGGGAACTTCTTCCCGTGCTCTGGGCACTCCCAGCCTCGCTGGGTTTCCAACTTCTTGACATGTTTTGCCCTGTTCTTTCTCGACCATCTCAGCGCATGACACGAACTCCCTGCCCTGCGGAAGAGCGAATCCCGCTTCCGGCAACTTGCGGAGTCCCTGCCGCAGCTTGTGTGGACGTGCCGGCCCGACGGCCTCTGCGATTACCTCAGTCCGCAGTGGGTCGAATTCACCGGCGTGCCGGAGGCCCAACAGTTGGGTTTCGGGTGGCTCGACCAGGTCCACCCGGATGACCGAAGCGCGCTGATGACCGCGTGGAGTGCGGCGGTAGCGACGGGGGAGCCTTTTGAAGTCGAATTCCGCATCCGCCATCACAGCGGCGACTACCGCTGGTTCGACGCGCGCGCGACGGCTTTGCGCGACGCGGCCGGCCAGATCGAGAAGTGGCTCGGCATGAACATGGACATCACCGACCGCCGGCCTCCAGACCGGGCGGGGCCAGGGGCGGAAGAAACGCCGCCGGGAAATGATGGAGCTGTACAATGAAAAACAAGGATGACCTACCCGAACAAGCCGACGCACTGCGCCGCCGGGCCGAGGAGATCGCCCGGGAAAAAGCCGCCCCGTCGGCGGAAAACCTGCAAGCCCTGTCGCCCGAAGAAACCCGGCAGACGCTCCATGAACTGCGGGTGCACCAGATCGAGCTGGAGATGCAGAACGAGGAGCTGCGCCGGGCGCAGGCGGACCTGGACGCCGCGCGGGCGCGCTATTTCGACCTGTACGATCTGGCCCCGATCGGCTATTGCACCATCTCCGAAAAGGGGCTGATCCTGGAGGCGAACCTCACCGCCGCAACCCTGCTGGGCGTCGCCCGGGGCGCGCTGGTCAATCAGCCCTTTACCCGGTTCATCCTCCTCGAGGACCAGGATATCTACTACCTGCACCGCAGACAGCTCTTTGAAACAGGTGCGCCGCAGGTGTGGGAGATACGAATGCTGCGTGAGGGCGCCGATCCCTTCTGGGCACGGATGGATGCGACCGTCGCGCAGGACGCTAACGGCGCGCCCGTGTGCCGCGCCGTGATGACCGACATCACCGAGCGCAAGCGGGCGGAGGAGGAAAAGGAGAAGCTGGAAGCCCAGTTCCGGCATGCCCAGAAGGCAGAAAGCTTGGGCCGTATGGCCGGGGGCATTGCCCATCATTACAACAACCTGATGGGTGTCGTGATGGGGAACCTGGAGCGTTCCATGTACGAACAGCCTCCCGGGTCATGACCAGCGGAGAACATTGTCGAGGCCATGAAGGCCTCCCGCCGGGCCGCCGAGATCAGCCACCAGATGCTGGCCTATCTTAGCCAGGACACGGGAAAGAAGGAACCCATTGATCTCTCTGAAGCCTATCGTGAGGCCCTGCTCCTCCTGACCGCCTCCCTGCCCAAGAAAGCACGGCTCAAAACCGAGTTCCCAGCCGAGGGAGTTATCATTCTGGCCGATGCGGTGCAAATGAAGCAGGTCCTGACGAACCTCGTGGTGAACGCGGGTGAGGCCATGGGTGGCGGGGAAGGCGACATTACCGTGGCCATCGCCCTGATCCCGGCAGCCGATATCCATGCATCCCGGTTTTACCCGGCAGGCTGGAAACCCAAGGCTGAGACCTATGCCTGCCTTTCCATCACCGACACCGGCTGTGGCATGGACCCGGAGACCGTGGACAAGCTTTTCGACCCGTTCTTTTCCACCAAGTTCACCGGCCGGGGGCTGGGCCTGCCTGTGGTTATGGGAATTGTGAAGGCCCACGAGGGGGCCGTCACGGTGGAGAGCGGATCCGGTCAGGGCGCCACCTTTCGGGTTTTCCTGCCGGTCACGGACCAGAAACCGCTGCAAACCCGGAAGGCGGAGCCGGTCGAATCAAGAGCCGTGGAGGGACGGGGTCTGGTGCTCGTGGTGGAAGACGAGCCCCTGATGCGGGAGTTGGCCGAGATAATGCTGCAACACATCGGTTATGAGGTGATCACGGCGGCAGACGGGGTCGAGGCCAGGGAGGTGTTCCAGCAGCACAAGGACGAAATCCGTTGCGTACTTTGCGACCTGACCATGCCGCGTATGGATGGATGGGAGACCCTGGAGGCCCTGAGGAGAATACAGCCCGACCTTGCGGTGATCCTGGCCAGCGGCTACGCCGAGACCCAGGTGATGCAAGGCGAACACCCCGAGCGGCCCCAGGTTTTTCTCCACAAACCTTACATGTCGGCCGATTTGGGGGCGGCCCTTGCTGCGGCGCTAAAAGGACACAGGTAAGGGTTATGAGGGATAAGGTGATCCATCTGTGGAGTCCAATGAATTGAGGGATAAGCTGTGAAGAGTTCTACCAGATTAGAGAAGAGGCTTGCTTCCTGTATCGGTATACCGTCGCAGCAATCGCAGTGTATTCTCCGCAAGCAACCCCCGGCCCTGCCTATCGGCAGGCAGGCGCAGATAACCCGCGAGAAAACTCTTCCCCGGACACAAGGGGTGGCATAAGTTCAACTTTTGACTCTCGAGAATCGTTTTTCGGTAGAGGAGGCCATCATGACCGCAAGAAAGAGAGCCAAAGCGAAGGCATCGGTGGCAACGCGCGCTGCCAAGACAATCGAGGCGCAGGAGATCGCCGAAAAAGCAACCGAGGTGCCAGAGACGGCTGAAAAACCCGTTGCCGGTTTCCCCATCGTCGGCATCGGCGCCTCCGCCGGAGGGCTGGCGGCCTTTGAAGCCTTCTTTTCCGGCATGCCCGCCGACACCGACGGATTCGGCAGGCTCACCGCAGGTCCAGGCATGGCCTTTGTCCTGGTGCAACATCTGGCCCCGGACTATAAGAGCATCCTCACCGACCTCATCCGGCGCTACACCCGCATGCAGGTCTTCGAGGTCGAGGACGGGATGGCGGTGCGCCCCAACTGCGTCTACATCATCCCGCCCAACCGCGACATGGCTTTACTGAACGGCACGCTCCAATTGATAGAACCCTCCGCCCCGCGCGGGCACCGTCTGCCGATCGACTTCTTCTTCCGGTCACTCGCCCAGGACCAGCGCGAGCGGGCCATCGGCATCGTGCTTTCGGGCACCGCCACTGACGGCACCCAGGGCGTGCGGGCCATCAAGGGTGAGGGCGGCATGGCCATGGCCCAGAACCCCGCCTCCACCGAGTACGACGGCATGCCGCGCAGTGCCATCGGCACCGGCCTGGTGGACTACGAGCTTCCGCCGGCCGAGATGCCCGCCCAGCTCATCGCCTACGTGGCCCACGCCTTCGGCCGGCCCCCCCGGGCCACCTCTCCCCCGACGCCCAGGATCGAGAGCACGCTGAAGAAGATCTTCGTCCTGCTGCGCGTCCAGACCGGCCACGACTTTTCCCAGTACAAGCCGAGCACCCTCCACCGCCGCATCGCGCGGCGCCTGGCCGTCAACCAGATCGAAACGGTTGACAGGTATATCAAGTATTTGCAGACAAACCCGGCGGAGGGGGAAGCGCTCTTTCGCGACCTGTTGATCGGCGTGACCAATTTCTTCCGCGATCCGGAGGCCTTCAAGGCGCTCGAGGAACGGGTCATCCCGAAGCTCTTTGCCAACAAGCCCGCGGGCACCGTGCTCCGCGTCTGGTCGCCGGGCTGTTCCACCGGCGAGGAAGCCTATTCCATCGCCATCCTGCTCCAGGAGCGCCTGGAGGCGCTGAGGCAGAGTTACAAGGTGCAGGTATTCGCCACCGACATTGACAGCCAAGCCATTGTCACGGCCCGGGCCGGCCTCTATCCGGCCAGCATCACTGCCGACATCTCACCGGAACGGCTGGCGCGCTTTTTCGCGGCTGAGCCCGGCGGCAGCAACTACCGCATTCACAAAGGCATCCGCGACCTGCTGGTCTTTTCCGAGCAGAGTGTGATCAAAGACCCGCCCTTCTCCAAACTCGACCTCATCAGTTGCCGCAACCTCCTGATCTATATGAGCGGGGACTTGCAGAAGAAGATCATACCCCTGTTCCATTACGCGCTGAACCCGGGCGGCACGCTTTTCCTGGGCACCTCGGAGACCGTGGGCGAGTTTGGCGACCTGTTTTCCACGCTCGACCGCAAGTTGAAGCTGTATCAGCGCAAGGAGGATATTTACAGCGCCCAGCGCGCGCCCTTGGGCCGGTTTCTGACGCCCCTGACGGCGATAGATGTGGCGCTCCCACGGGCCGCCCTCCTGCGCCACGGCGCCGGCGGGCAGGCCGGTAAGACGGCCCATTCGGCAAGCTCAGGGCAGGCATTCCCCGGGAAACTGCCGCTGCGCGAACTGACCGAACAGGCGCTGCTGCAACAGGTCGTCCCGGCCGGCGCGCTCGTCAACGGCCAGGGCAACATCCTCTACCTCCACGGCCGCACCGGGATGTACCTCGAGCCGGCCCCGGGCGAGGCCGGGGTCAACAACATCCTGAAGATGGCCCGCGAAGGGCTGGGGCGCGCCCTGACCACGACCCTGCACAAAGCCGTAGAGGCAAGAGAGATCGTGCGCCACCCGGGCGTGCGCGTCAAAACCAATGGCGACTTCACTCCGGTCAACCTGACCATCTGCCCGGTGACGGCAGGCCCTGCCGCGACGCCAGAGGCGCCCCTGTACCTCGTCATCCTGGAGGAAGCGCCGACGGAACCAGAGGTCAGAGGTCGGAGGTCGGAGGTCAGAGGTCGGAGGTCGGAGGTCGGAGGGAAGGCGTCGGACGTTGACGCGCCTGGCGCCACGACGCTGGACGCCGACGCGCGCATCGTGGCGCTCAAGCAGGAATTGCGGGCCAAGGAAGAAAGCCTTCAGACCGCCAATGAGGAACTGGAGACCTCCAACGAAGAGCTTAAATCCTCGAATGAGGAGATGCAGTCGGTCAACGAGGAGCTGCAATCCACCAATGAGGAACTGGAGACCTCCAAGGAGGAATTGCAATCGGTCAATGAGGAACTGGCCACGGTCAACACCGAACTGCAAACCAAGCTGGCGGACCTGTCGCGGGCCAACAACGACATGAACAACCTGCTGGCCGGCACCGGCATCGCCACCGTCTTTGTGGACCATCAACTGCGCATCCTGCGCTTCACCCCCGCCGCTACCCGGATCATCAACCTGATCCTGAGCGACGTGGGGCGGCCCGTGGGCCACATCGTCTCCAACCTGATCGGCTACGACCGCATTCTGGCGGACACGCAGGCGGTGCTGGACAGCCTGGTTCCCAAAGAAGCGGAAGTGCAGACAACGGAGGGCTTGTGGTACACGATGCGCATCCTGCCCTACCGCACGCTCGACAACGTGATCGAGGGCGCGGTCATCACCTTCGTCGACATCACGGAGGTGAAGCGGACAAAGGACGCGCTGCGCAAAGCCAATGAGCTGCTTCGTCTGGCTGTAGTAGTGCGCGATGCGCACGATGCCATCACAGTGCAGGACTTGGGTGGCCGCATCCTGGCCTGGAACCCGGGAGCGGTGAGGATGTATGGTTGGAGTGAAGCCGAGGCGCTGGGGATGAACGTCAGCGACCGGATCCCGGAGGGGTCGCGAGAAGAAGCGTTGGCCAATGTACTGCAGCTTAGCCAGGCTGAAATTCTGGAGCCGTATCGTACACAACGGATCAGCAAAGATGGTACTGTCGTGGAGGTCTGGATGACCTCCACAGCTTTGGTGAATGAGGCCGGGCAGATGTATGCGATAGCGACAACGGAACGGGCGAGAGAATCAAGAGAAGTGGCACCCCTTCAGGGTGCTGCAGCCGGAAGTTCTAAACGGAAGTTCTAAAGGGGGACGTAGCGCGGTTATCGCGGATATTTCTTGACGCCGCCCGCGGCTGCGCGTACCCTGGCGTCATGCCCCGTGGCCCGCGCCTGGACGCCCCGGGCGTCCTCCATCACGTCATGGCCCG
>Ga0315274_10012339_pt1 | contig 12188 bp, 6 predicted proteins | sample YL17G02_20_MG_FD_203700 | JGI IMG/M metagenome (GOLD analysis project Ga0315274, IMG submission 203700) | Sediment microbial communities from Yellowstone Lake, YNP, Wyoming, USA - YL17G02_20 | ecosystem: Environmental > Aquatic > Freshwater > Lake > Sediment | place: USA: Wyoming | collected... | reverse complement strand
GCGGCGCTGGCCGAAAACTCCTGGGCCAAGCAGGGCGGCGTGGACGACCGCTGCGAGATCTACGGCTCCGCAGGCTTCACCCGCGCAGACCTCTTGCGCGGCAGTTCGCTGCTAACCTACAGCGAGACCGGTTACGGATACGCCGTCGAGAAAGCCGCTACCACGCAGGGCTACACCTTCACCATGTTCGAGGAACTCTGGAACTACGGCTTCCCGCAGGAGATGGCCCACTGCGTCCGGTGCGTCCAGGGGAAGGAAACGCCGATTGAAACAGGCGAGGACGGCCGGGAAGTCCTCAAGATCATCTATGCGGCCTACGAGTCCGCCGGCACGGGCCGCCGCATCGCGTGGCCTTACAAGCCCAGGCAGGTGGATAAGCCCATCGACCTGTGGCTGGCGCCGTAGTCGCGCGCCGGGGTGCTGGACGGTTGCCGAGAACCCCGAAGGCCGCGCGTCCGGGCCCGCCCGCCGGTCTGACCGTCAAAAGAGAGACGCATGCTCTGTTGAAAACCACCCCTCTCCCTTGAAGGGAGAGGGGGTGGGGGTGAGGGTGAATGTCGTTTGTGGCGGTCCATTCTCCCTCACCCTACCCTCTCCCGCAAGGGGAGAGGGGTACAAAGGTGCCTTTCCAACAGAGCAAGAGACGCACAAAACAGGTGTCCTGTCCCAGGAGATCCCCGGATGACAGGGCGAATGACCTGGCTTGCGACAGGCCTGCTCGTCGCGGCCGTGGTGCTGGCGGTCGCGGCAGTGCTGGTGGATGCGGCAGCGTTGGCGGCGGCTGCGAAAGCGGAGGGCGATGCCGCCGCGTTTCCTGCGGCCCGGCCGCTTCGGGACGCGGAGGCCGCCGGGGGCAAGGCGGTCCTGCCCGCCGCCCGCAATGAGCCGCAGGCCTGGCGCTACACCACCGACAAGCCGGCGGATACGTGGTTCGCGCCCGACTTCGACGACTCGGCCTGGAAGCAGGGGCCTGCCGGCTTCGGCACCGAGGGCACGCCGGGGGCCGTCGTCCGGACCCAATGGACCACGCCCGACATCTGGCTCCGCCGGACGTTCCAGATGGACGCGGACAAACCGGCCAACATCGCGTGGCTCATCCATTTTGACGAGGAGCCCGACATCTACCTGAACGGCGTCGCTGCGGCCCATTTTGCGGGGTGGTCCACCAATTACGCGCTCTTTGCCCTGGCCCCGGCGGCGGCGGCGGCGCTGCGGCCCGGGCGCAACCTCATCGCGGTCCACTGCCGGCAGACCACCGGCGGGCAGTACGTCGACGTGGGCATCGTTGCCGCCCTGGTCCGGGACGCCCCGCAGTTGCCCCCCATCGAGCCGCTCTTCGACTTCCCCGTCCGCGACACGTCGGTCTGCATCGGCGGCGACGGCGCGTACTACCTTACCGGCACCACCGGTTACCCCACGTGGTGGAAAACGAACGAGGGCATCCGCGTCTGGAAGTCGGCCGATCTCAAGACGTGGCAGCCGCTCGGCCTCGTCTGGACCATCGAGCGTGACGGCACCTGGCAGAAGGCGTTTCGCGGCGAGAACCGCGCCATCTGGGCCCCGGAGATCCACTTCATCAAGGGCACGTTCTGGCTGACGTACTGCGTCAACTACGGCGGCACGGGACTCCTCCGCAGCACCACCGGCAAGCCCGAAGGGCCGTACGCCGACGTCAAGCCCGACGGGCCGCTGACCGGTGAGATCGACGCTTCGCTATTCCAGGACGATGACGGCGCGGTTTACTTCGTTTACCAGGACGGCAAGATCGCCCGCATGAAGGACGACATGACGGGCCTGGCCGAGGCGCCCCGCCTCCTGAAGCCCGCCAACGCCGACCACGTGGGCTTTGAGGGGGCGTTCCTTTTCAAGGCCGGCGGCCGATACTACCTCTCGTGCGCCGAGTTCGACGACAGGCAGCACTACAATTGCATGATCGCCGGTTCCGACAAACTCCTGGGGCCTTACGGCGACCGCTACCTGGCCATTCCTCACGGCGGCCACAACATGTTCTTCAAGGACCGGGACGGCCAGTGGTGGAGCACGTTCTTCGGCCACGACCCGGCCGCGCCGGTCCGCGAGCGGCCGGCGATGCTGCGCGTGGAGTTCGACAAGGACGGCCGGATTCGCCCGATGCAGTCTGCTATGTCTCCAGAGGTGGAGACTATTCAAATCTTGGTAGCCATGTCTGATGCCCCATCGCCGCGATATTCTGTCTCGGGAGCCGATTACGATGCGGATGGTCTGTTGGAAGTGGTGGCCAGTCGCCTGAAACAAGGGGGCGGCAACTGCCGAGTTATGGTTGTTTTTGAAGATAAGCGATCCGGCAAGGACGACGCCAGAGTCATAGCGGAATTAAAGAGGCTTTCCGACAGGTTTCAGGCCCCGATCGAGTTCATGTCGCCGAGTTCTTCATATGTGGGTACGACAAATATTAGGAACCAGAATCCGTGATTTGCCCTTTAAAATATTCCGCGAACATTCCGCGGAAACCCGGGAAACCTGGGGAAGCAATACTTAATTCCGTTGACGCGTGGCACGGTGGACCGGTCGGCCCCTTGGCGAGGCCAGGTTTGTCGGGCGTTTGGAGCGCCGGCTGGGCCGTCGGCTCCGCCCCCGCCCGCCGCCGAGCCGCAGGACCCCGCCTCGAAAGGAACGCTGCCGGCCGTCCGTCTGAGAAACCCGCGTCTTGTCGTCGGGCTCATCCTTTTGCGCCGGGCCTCGTCGGTTCCTTGCGCGCCGGCATCTGGGCGCTGACGCTCCTTCGCCAGTCCTCGAGCAGCCCCAGGAGTTCTCTGGCCTTTTCCGGTTTGTCGCCGGCCAGGTCGTTCCGTTCACCCGGGTCGTCGGCCAGGTTGTAGAGTTCCACGTCGCCGGTATCGAAGAACTCGATGAGTTTCCAGTCGCCTTGGCGGATGGCGCCGGCCGACCGGCCGCCCAGGAAGTGCGGCTTGTCGAGTGGATAGTGCCAGTAGAACGTGTCGCGGTGGAGCCGGGCCGAAGGGTCCTTCAGGATCGGGAGGATCGAGACCCCGTCGACCGGCTGCTTCGGGTCGGGCCGGACGCCCAGGATGGCGCAGAACGTCGGGTAGAAGTCGCAGTTGACGGTGGGGGTGCGGCAGACGGCGCCGGACGGCACGACGCCGGGCCAGCGGACCAAAAGCGGTTCGCGGATGCCGCCCTCGTACAGCGTGGACTTGCCGGCCCGCAGCGGCGCGTTGGAGGTCACCTGGTCCTCGCCGCCGTTGTCGCCGGTGAAGATGAGGAGGGTGTCGTCGGCGAGGCCGAGTTCGTCGAGTTTCCGCATGACCATGCCGACGCCCTCGTCGATCACCTCCAGTTGAGCCGCCAGGTGCGGGTTGTTCTTCCGGGCGAGGTCGCCCTTGCCGGCGCCCGGCTTCGCCTCGTACTTGGCCACCAGGTCCGGCTTGCCGACCAGCCGGGTGTGGACGGCATAGTGGCTGACGTAGAGGAAGAACGGCTCGTGCTTGTGGCGTTCGACAAAATCGACGGCCTCAAGGTTCACACGGTCGACCAGGTACTCCTTGTCGGGAAGGCGCTGCGCAATGGCCGGGTTGAAGTGATACGGGTACCAATACGAGCCGCCGCCGATGCCGCGACGCTCCGACACGATCGCCTCGTCGAAGCCCTGGTCGGTCGGCTGGACCTCCACCGCGCCGTCGTGCTCGTAGCCGGTCAGGTGCCACTTGCCGATCATGCCGGTGGCGTAGCCGGCGGATTTGAAAACCTCAGCGATCGTTGTGTACCCGGGCGCAAGATGCTTGGGGTCATTGGGCCGGAGATAATCGGTGATGCCGATGCGGGCTGGCCATTGGCCGGTCATCAGCGCCGCCCGGTACGGCGAGCACACGGGCGCGGCCGCATAGGCGTCCGTAAACCGCATGCCCTGCCGGGCCAGACGGTCGAGGTTCGGCGTCTCGTTGAACGTGTTGCCGTAGCAGCCGAGTTCGCTGTAGCCGAGGTCGTCGCCGAGGAAGAAGATGACGTTGGGTTTCTTTCCGCCCTCCGTCGCGATCGCCTCCGCAAGGCCGGGGAGCGCCCGGCTTCCCGTGAAAGCAAAGGCGCCGAGGCCGCCGGCCGTCCGTCTGAGAAACCCGCGTCTTGTCGTCGGGCTCATCCTTTTGCGCCGGGCCTCGTCGGTTCCTTGCGCGCCGGCATCTGGGCGCTGACGCTCCTTCGCCAGTCGGCCAGCATCTTCTGGAGTTCGCGGGCCTTCTCGGGCATCGCCGATGCCAGGTCGTGCTGCTCGCCGATGTCGTCCCTCAGGTTGTAGAGTTCGAGCCGGCCGTCCTCGAAGTATTCGATGAGTTTCCAATCGCCGTGTCGCAGCGCCCCCGCCGGGGTCGTCCGGTGGTAGTGCGGATAGTGCCAGTAAAGCGTGTCGCGACGGAGCGGTCCGCTCTCCTTCAGCAGCGGCACGAGGCTGAGGCCGTCCACGTGCTGCTCGGGTTTCGGCGGCAGGCCGGCCATCTCAAGGATCGTCGGATAAAAGTCGGTGCTCGTGACGGGCGTGCTCGCGGTCGTGCCGGACCGGACGACGCCGGGCCACTTGACGATCATGGGCTCGCGGATGCCGCCTTCGTAGAGCGTTCCCTTGCCGGCGCGCAAGGGGGCGTTCGAGGTGACGCCCGCCAGGCCGCCGTTGTCCGACATGAAGAAGACCACCGTGCGGTCGGCGAGGCCGAGGTCCTGGAGTTTCTTCATGACGCGGCCGACGCTGTCGTCGACGCTTTCGATCATGGCGGCGTAGGTGGCGTTTTTCTGGTCGCCGTCGGGGGGCTTCCGGGCATACTTCGCGGTGATCTCCTCCTTGCCCTGGATGGGCGTGTGGACGGCGAAGTGCGGCAGGTAGAGGAAGAACGGGCGGTCGCGGTTCTGCTCGATGAACTTTTCGGCCTCGTCGGCCAAGCGGTCCGTCAGGTACTCGCCCTTGGGGCCGTCTGCAAGCGTCGGAATGCCGTAGGGCGAGAAGTAGCGGGGCGGTTGCCCCTTCGCCGTGCCGCCGACGTTCAAGTCGAAGCCCTGCTTGTCGGGGTAATACGGCTCGCCGCCGAGGTGCCACTTGCCGATGCTGGCGCAGGCGTAACCGGCGGCCTTGAGGGCCTCGGCAATCGTGACCTCGGCCAGTGGCAACTCCTGGTGAAACGCTGGGACAAGGAGCTTGGGGTCCTTGGGTTTGTGGCCCGGGATCCAGTCCGTCAGGTTTAGCCGCGCGGGGTACTTGCCCGTCAGGATGCTCGCGCGCGTCGGCGAGCAGACGGGGCACGCGGCGTAGGCGTCGGTGAAACGCATGCCCTCGGAAGCGAGTCGGTCGATGGCCGGCGTCTCATAGAACTTCGTGCCGTAGCATCCGACGTCGCGCCATCCGAGGTCGTCGATCAGGAAGAAGACGAAGTTGGGTTTCTTCGGCGGCGCCTCTTCCTCCTTCGCCATGGCGGAACGAGCCCACGCACCGGCCAGGTAGCCCAGCGTGCCGGCGGCGCTGCACTTCAGGAATGAACGCCTGTCGAGCCCGGTCATGTCGCTCCTCCCGGTCGCGCCCAGGAACAGCCGGTGCGGGTTACCCCCGCCTTACTTATCGGACCGATGGCAGGTGCAGATGCAATTTCGTTTGGGTTTTGCCTTGCATTTGGGGGGGGGTATACTCTACTCGTCCTCAGGCTCTTCGGGAGATTGAACGGACACAAGGCCGTGAACGGTTACCGGTCAAGCGAAGGAGGAGGGCGATGAACGGCAGGGCGATGGTTCTGATGCTGGGCGGTTGTCTCGGGGTGATTCTCTGGGCGAGCGATGCCTTCGCCGCCGATCCGGCCGCAGAATTGGGGGTTTTTCCCCACGGCTACAGACACCTCGACTTGGGCAAATCCCTTGATCGGACATACGGGGGTTACTGGTGGACCTCGGAGGACGGCACCATCTGTGAGGAAGGCATCACGATGGATGGCCGGCCGCTGGTCTGCAGCAGCGACACGATGCTCGTCATTAATGCCGCGACGGCGGAGGCCGGGGATATCCACTTTGTGGACGGCGACATCCGCCGGACGTGGGTGAACGCCGGCAGCAGCACGGGGCTGCACCTGTTCTCAGAGCTCTGTTCGAAGGATCCGCTGGTCGGGAGATGGGGGAACTATGTCCCGGTGTACTCGCGATACAAGCCAGGTGTTTTTCTCGAAGATGTCCGCCAAGCCGGCTATACGGAGACCTTCGGCGTCAAGCATTCGGTCGGAGCGCTGACTTACGACACGCTACGGGCCAAGGCCTCGACGGTCGAGGTCCGCCAGACATGGTTCGTGGGGTCGAAGTGGTGCCTTGTGGATGAGGTAGAGATCCGCAACCTCACGGACCAGACGGACGAGGGAGTCTCCGTCGCCGTAGCTATGGACCTGCGTTCTCCCGTGGGCACCAACCGCAATCAACTGAACTGGTATGCGGACTTTCACAGCGGGGGGAAGGCGGGCGTGCCGCAGGTCCCCAGACTGTCGGATGATGAGTACCAGAGGCTGGTGAAACTGGTGCAGTTCCAAGCGGAATACCGCGAGGCGGACCGTTGCATCGTGGCCCAAACCGGCTGCGACGTTCGCGCCGCCAAGCCCGCGCAATACTTCGCCTGTTTAATGCTCGGGGTCCCGGTGGCCGGCCACGTGCTCGCCGCCGAAGGCGACGCCCGGCAGCCGCAACTTTTCGCTTCCGGCAAAAGCTATCCTCGCCAGTTGTCTGGGCCGCGGGGGGTGATCGGACTGTGGTCGCAGAGTTTCCCGCTCGGGGCCAAGGAGGCGCGGACGCTCAAGTACGCGATCGCATTCGGCAGGACGGCCGACGAAGCCGTGGCCAATGCCCGCCAGGGGCTTGCCGTTGAGGCCGCCGAAGCTGTCCGTAAGACCGACGAGTATTGGACCCGGCGGCTGCCGGCGATCGAGACCGGCAACGCGGCCCTCAACCCCATCCTCCGCTATGCCGCGATCACGCAGGACGTGAACTGGGAGCCGGACGGCCGGGTGGCCGGAGACCTGGGGGGCTGGGGCCGGCCCGATCGCGCCGAAGTCTGCGGGTACAAGAATTACTACGACCAGGACGATACGATCGTGCCCATTCTCGACGTGCCGATTTACGACCCCGAACTGTTCAAGAAGGCCTTGCTGTACGATGTGGACCCACAGACGCAGCGGCTGCGGAAGTGCGGCGTCTGGCGGATGCAGTATGACAACATGCTTTACTGGCCCCAGGGCGTCTGCAAGGTGTGGATAGCCACAGGGGACGAGGAGTTCCTCAAGAAGATGTATCCGGTGCTGGACAACACGCTTCGGTGGCTGCAGGAGAGTCGAACCGAGCCGGACGGCCTGCTGCGAATGCTGACGATGCCATACGACATATTCACCGTCGGACTGGGCGATGACCGCCCGGTGATGACCAAGGCCCAGGCGGTGGCGTGCGATGGGCTGCGGGCGATGATCCGCATGGCCAGGCACCTGAACAAACCCGATCATGCCGCCTTTTACGAAAAGTGGCTGGCGCAGATTCAGAAGGCGGCAAACCAGCGGCTTTGGCGGGGGAAGTTCTACAGTTTCAGCCTCGATTTCCCGGATCATCTGTGTCTCTCCGGCAATTGCTGCGCCATCATCTCAGGGCTGGCCGACCCGCAGCAGGCGGCGGCCGTTTGCCGACAGATCGAGGCGATGTACACGGGCAGCGGCTTCCCCAACGTTCACCCCCCCTTGCCTGGGTGGGTCGGTTCGGCGCCTTACGGCTATCAGAACGGGGACATGTATGTGGACCAACTCGCGCTCATCGCCCGGGCCGCCAACAAGGCCGGAAACCCGCAATTGCTCAGCCACGTGCTGTTCGAGTTCAAGCGGCTTGTCCAGCGGCACAAGTGCTTCCCCGTGACCGGACACCCCTGGAACGCGAACATGCGCGGGGGCGTGAACGAGATCCATTCGGCTTCCGGGCTGATCGCGGCGATGCTGTACGGCGTGGCCGGTGTCGAGGAAGGCGAGGACTTGCGTTTCCGCCCGCTGATGGTCCCCGAGGTGGGCGGGCGAATCGAGATCCGCGACCTGCTGTATCGAGGAACTCGCTTCGATATCCGCATCGAGGGTCAAGGCGACCGCGTCCGGAAGATCACGGTGGACAAGGCGCCCGTCAGCGGGCCGGCCATCCCGGCGGCGCGCTACGATGGCAAGAGACACGAAGTGGTTATCGAAATGGAGACGCCGTGACCATGCAGTCCGACGAGGCCCAGCCTGGTGTGCCGGGCATACCCGGCGGTGTCGGAGGGGAGAGGGCTGAAAATTCTTGTCCCGGCAGCAGCCCGCCAGAATGTACTGGGCCAGGTAGTACTGCCGCTCGATCACCTTGTCCGGAATCTCAACCCAACTCTTGGCCCAGAAATCAGCCCACCACCGCTTGTGCGCCTCGTGCCTCGCGGCCAGGCTGCCGGGGTCGAACGCGGCCATTTTCTTCACGACATCGTCGGCGTACTTCGGGTTCTTCATCAGGATGTCGACCGTAAACGCAAAAACCTGCCGGTTCTGGCCCAACTCGTTGCGCTGGCCGGAAACAAATCTTCGCGTGCACATGCTCACCCCTGTCGGTGGCGACCCTTTCGTGAACGTGCGGCGCAGTTCAAGGGTCTTCAGCGGGTTCGGCCTTGTTTGCGAGGTCGGCGGTCGGCATAATGTCGCTCATGGCCGATTCATCTGAAACGACGCCGCCGGAACCGTCGCCCCTCGTCGCCCGCGCCGAGCAGGTGGTGCTGGTTGTCCTCGCGCTGGCGGTGGTGGCGGGCGTCGCGTGGCGGGCGGTCGATTACTGGCGGATCGGCGCCGAGCCGATCGAGATTATCCTGCCCCCCGAAGGGCCGACCTTTCGCATCAACGTCAATCAGGCCGACTGGGTGACGCTCTCGCTCATCCCCGGGGTCGGCGAAACGCTTGCAAAGGCAATCGTCGACGCCCGCCTGGACCACGACGGGAAGTTTGAATCCCTCGATGACCTGAAGAAAGTGCCCGGCATCGGCGACAAAATACTCGAGAAACTCCGGCCTTACCTTTCCCTTGGCGACCCCAACGCCGGGGATGAGCCCGTCGAGATGGAGATTCGGGACGCCCCCTGAGGCCCGCGTCAAGGTTTTCTGGCACTGTCGCCGATGCCCGCGGGAAAAGGGGACGGGAGTATTTTGCCGGAACGGCCCTTCGGGTGCTTCGCACAAAATACTCCCGTCCCCTTTTCCCGCCTGAGTGGCCGCGCCGTTGCCGCCTTGCCCCCGCTGTGCTATGATGCCCTTTTGCCGATAGGGGTTCCGGGCCTATGGACCGGTTTGAACTCGTTTCCGATTTTGAGCCGAAGGGCGACCAGCCCGCCGCCATCGAGGCCCTCGTGGCCGGCCTCGAGGCGGGCAAGCGCTTCCAGACGCTCCTCGGCGTCACGGGCTCCGGCAAGACGTTCACCATGGCCAATGTCATCCAGCGGGTCCAACGGCCGACGCTCGTCATCAGCCACAACAAGACTCTCGCCGCTCAACTTTATGGCGAGTTCAAGGAGTTCTTCCCCCGCAACGCCGCCGCCTACTTCGTTTCCTACTACGATTACTATCAGCCCGAGGCGTACATCCCGGCCCGCGACATCTACATCGAGAAGGACGCCTCGATCAACGACGACATCGACCGTCTGCGCCTCCAGGCTACCAGCGCGCTCATGGGCCGGCGCGACGTCATCATCGTCGCCAGCGTCTCGTGCATCTACGGCCTCGGAAGCCCCGAGGATTACGAGGGCATGGTCGTTTCGCTTGAGACCGGTCTGGCGATCGAGCGCGACGATTTTCTACGGCGTCTCGTGGACCTCCAGTACGAGCGGAACGACATGGGTTTCGGTCGCGGCAAGTTCCGCGTCCGCGGCGATTGCGTCGACGTCCAGCCCGCCTACGAGCAGTTCGCCTATCGCGTGGAATTCTTCGGCGACCGGGTGGACCGCCTCGCGAGGATCAACCCGACCACGGGCGAGATCCTCGGTTCCGAGGAACAGGTGTTCGTCTACCCCGCCAAACACTTTCTTCTGCCCGAGGACCGCGTTGGGGCGGCGTGCGTGCGGATCGAGGAGGAGTTGACCCAGCGGCTCCAGGAACTTCGTCGCGACGGCAAACTGCTCGAGGCCCAGCGCCTCGAGGCCCGCACCAAGTACGACCTCGAGATGCTCCGCGAGGTCGGCTATTGCGCCGGCATCGAGAACTACAGCCGGCACCTCGCCGGCCGGGCGGCCGGCGAGAGGCCCTACTGCCTCCTGGACTACTTCCCGGAGGATTACCTCGTTTTCGTCGACGAGAGCCATGCCACCATCCCCCAGATCCGCGCGATGCACGCCGGCGACCGCAGCCGAAAAGCCGTCCTCGTCGAGCACGGGTTCCGCCTGCCCTCGGCCCTCGACAACCGGCCGCTGGAGTTTGACGAGTGGCTCGGGCTCGTCGGCCAGACCGTCTTCGTCTCGGCCACCCCGAGCGACTGGGAGATCGAGCGTTCGGGTGGCGAGGTCGTCGAACAGGTCATCCGCCCCACCGGCCTGGTGGACCCCGAGATACGCATTGAGCCGGCACGCGGTCAGGTCGAGCACCTTCTCGGCGAAATCCGTAAGCGTGTCGAGGCCGGCCAGCGCACCCTCGTCACCACCCTTACGAAGCGGCTGGCGGAGGACCTCGCCGAATATATCCGCCGCGCCGGCATCAAATGCGAGTACCTGCACAGCGAGGTCGAGGTGTTCGACCGGAGCGAAATCCTGCGGGACCTCAGGCTCGGAAAGTTCGACGTCGTCGTCGGCATCAATCTGCTGCGCGAGGGTCTGGACTTGCCGGAGGTCAGCCTCGTCGCTATCCTCGATGCCGATCGCGAAGGGTTCCTTCGCTCGGAAACGAGCCTGTTGCAGACGATCGGCCGCTGCGCCCGCCACGCGAGCGCCCAGGTGGTCCTCTACGCCGACACCGTCACGCCGAGCATGCAGCGGGCCATCGAGGAGACTCGCCGACGCCGCGAAAAACAAGCCGCCTATAACCGGGAGCACGGCATCAAGCCCGAAAGCATCCGAAAGGCGGTCCGCGCCGGCATCGAGGCCGAGGTCCAGGGCCGGCGGGCGGCACGCGAGGCCGTCCGCCTGAGCGAAAGGGATTTCGCGCGATCCGAACTCGTCCGCGAACTGGAAGGAGAAATGCACCGGGCGGCCGAGCGGCTCGAATTCGAACGCGCCGCTCAACTCCGCGACCGGATCGAGGAAATCCTCCATGAAACCCAAACGCCCCATTAGCACGATCCCCACGGATCGCCTCAAAGCCCGCGCCCTTGAAAGCCTCCAGCCCCTCCTCACCCTTTCTCTCGATGAGGACATCGGCCCCGGCGACCTGACGACCGACGTCCTCATCGACACCGAGGCCGAGGCGGAGGGCCGACTCCTGGCCTGCGCCGACGGCGTCGTCGCCGGCCTCCTCTTCGTCGAACCCATTCTGCACCGCGTTGACACGCGGCTCCGATTCAAACCCTCCGTCCGGGACGGGGCGCGCATCCAGGCCGGCCGGCTCCTCGGTCGCATCACGGGCCCCGTTCGACCTATGCTCGCCGCCGAACGCACCATGCTTAATTTCCTTCAGAGCCTCTCGGGCATCGCTTCCCTGACGCGCAAGTACGTGGATGCCGTCAAGGGCACCGGTGCCGCGATTCTTGACACGCGGAAGACCACTCCCGGCTGGCGGTACATCGAGAAATACGCCGTCCGCGTCGGCGGAGGTATCAACCATCGCACGGGCCTTCATGACGGCGTTCTCATCAAGGACAACCACCTGGCCATCCGTTCGCCGAACCATGTCGGCGAGACGGTGGCGGAACTCATCCGCGAAGCGCGGGGACGCGTCTCGCCCGAAATCCCCATTCAGGTCGAGGTCGAAGACCTGGATTATCTCGAGGAAGTCCTGCGGGCGGCCCCCGACGTCGTCCTGCTGGACAATATGCCGGTCGAACAACTCCGCCAAGCCGTGGCCCACCGCGACCGCCTTTTCGGCGACGCCGGACCCGCCCTCGAAGCGTCCGGCGGCATCAACCTCTCCAATGTCTGCGCCGTCGCCGAGACGGGTGTCGACCGCATCAGCGTCGGCGCACTGACGCACAGCGCCCCGATCCTCGACATCTCACTGGAGA